>PDWJ01003864.1_pt1 | contig 14828 bp, 14 predicted proteins | sample 1430881 | NCBI WGS metagenome assembly PDWJ01 (sample SAMN01162460, study PRJNA174530) | Oral metagenome, whole genome shotgun sequencing project. | biome: Marine environment; feature: Marine mammal; material: Swab sample of the gingival sulcus; isolation source: swab sample of gingival sulcus... | reverse complement strand
AACCTTCAACCCCATGGTTCCCCGCGTAATCTCATATTCGTTCTGGATGACGATTCTCACGATCTCCGAAAATCCGAGTGTGGTTAAGGAAAGGTAGATGCCGCCCATGCGGATACACAAAAAGCCAAGTCCCAACGAAAGCAGGGCGGCCAGAGCGACACCAATAGGAAGGCCCAGGAGAGGGTGAACGCCAAACTGGGCTGAAAGGATTCCGGTGGTATAACAGCCTATACCCGCAAAGGCAGCATGGGCAAAGGAAACCTGGCCGGAAAAACCGGCCAGCAGATTCCAGGAGCTGGCCATCATCACGTAAAACAACCCGGCAATGGCACTGTTAAGCCAATAAGGCCCCAGTATTAAAGGAAAGGTGGCAAAGACCGCAAAAGCAATAATCCATGGAACGGTACCGGCAGCGACCATTTTTTTCCAGACAGAGTTCGTCATTCAATTCTCCTGCACGAATCCAAGGTGGCTTAGAGTTGTTTTTGTCCGAACATGCCGGTTGGTTTAAAGACCAGCACCAAAATCAGAATTACAAAACCGAACAGATGTTTGTACCCACTGGACAGATATCCCACCCCCAGATTCTCTACAATCCCCAGGAGCAGGCCACCAAAAATACACCCGGTGAACGATCCGAGACCACCGAGGATCATTACCACAAAGGCAGTCAGAGAAATCCCCACCCCGACCGTTGGTGTCACCGGAAAGACAGGTGTAAGAATGACACCTGCCGCGGCAGCCAGAATACAGCCAAGCCCGAAGGTAAGCATGTTAATCCGCTCTGTATTCACCCCCAGCATGGCTGCCATCTCCCTATCCATGGCAACGCTCCGTATAATCCTGCCCAACCACGTTTTTTTGATGATCAGCATAAAAACGGCGATTACCAGGGCAGCGGCAAAAAAAGAGGCCAATCGCTGGTTTCCGTAGAAAAACATACCGAACAGGTTTGTGGCGCCGCTGACCCAGTTGGGCGGTTTGCTTGGATAGGGACCAAAAATCACCAGATAAACATTCTGCAGGATAATATAGAGAATAAAGGTAATGATCAATGAATACATCTCTTCGCCATAGGTGGGACGGATGAGGGTTTTCTCGACGACCAGCCCGAACAAAAAGACAAGAGCGACTGCAATGGCCATGGATACAAAGGGGTTCATCCCCAGGGCTTGCGCGAAAAGGGCACTAAAATACCCAGCCAGCACATAGAATTCACCGTGTGCGAAGTTGACAATCCCCATAATGCCTACGATCAGCGTGACGCCCAAGGCCGCCAACGCGTACGTCGTACCCATCACCACACCGTTGGTCAAATAAAGCAGCAGGTCTTCCATTGAGCCCGGTTTCCTTTCGTCTGCGATGAGATATGGGCCGATCGAATGCCGAACGGCCCGGATGTAACGTCGATTACTTCTTCAAGTCACCGGTTTTCCCCGCCATAGGGTATACAACGACCTGCTTTTTGTCCTGCCATTGAACGATCAGCATCGGCGGCTGCCACTGGTGGTAGGCATAGCTGCCCTTCTCGGTACCGAATTTTACGGCACCAGAACAAACTTCCATGTCGGTGGTTTCAAGAGAGGTAACCAGTTTATCACTCTCTGTCGTCCCAGCCCGCTTTATGGCGTCGGCAGCGATCAGCAGCACATCGTAAATTGAACGGGATTTGTAATCGGTTGGTGCCTTACCAAATTTTTTCCGGTAAGCAGCATCAAATTGTTTGGCCTCATCTGTGATCATGACCTTCTCGTGCATACGAGACACGAAAAGCTCCAGGTTACCGTAGTCGCCGACGGTCTGCCAGAACTCCGGCCACAAGGAGGGCGGGCCGGCACCTTCCAGCAGCAACGCATTGTTTGGAACCATCCCGGTTTCACCGGCCTGAGCGATCAGATAATGCACACCGAAACCGTATACAAAAGCGAGAACCAGATCAGGTTCAAACTTTCTCACCTTGTTCAATTCGGCATAATGGTCCTGGCTCTTACGCTCCGTGATGATGGTCGTAAATTCGATACCCGCATCCTTCAGAGCCGCTTCGGCCAACTCCTTGATGCCCATTCCCCAATCGGTGTTTTCTGCAAAAATGGCGATGCGTTTGAACTTGTAATCCTTGACAAACCCGATGATGTTTTCGTTAACCACGCCACTGTTGCAGGGACCTGCCCTGAAGACGTAAGGGTAATTCTTCTTGGTAATGTCATCGTGCCATGCTTCAGCGATGACCAAAGGAACTTTATAACGATTGGCCACATCGATCTCCGCGAGTGCAGCGGAACTGTGGGATTCACCAAGCACCATCACGACCTTGTCCTTGGTTATCAGCTTTTCGATACCGCTGGCCGCTTTTGCCGGATCACCGGCCGTGTCCTCAAAAACCACTTCTACTTTTTTGCCCAAAAGCCCGCCAGCCCCGTTGATCTTTTCCAAGGCCAGGTCGATACCCTCTTCAAAGGCTTTACCGGTAGCTGCGGCCCCGCCGGTACGCGGCCCAACAACACCGATCTTGATTGCCTCCGATGCCATTGTCATTTCGGTCAATCCCGTAATGCACATTGCCAGAATAATCAACAATACCAAATTATTGCGTACTCTCCTCATATTTCCTCCGTTGCTTGAATAGATGTACCAAAAACCCCATTTCACCTTCAGCGACGATTTATCCTGAGCAAATCGCCCAAGACAATCTGCACTATACAATCAATTGACAGAGCGGAGGCCATAACAGAGCAGTGGCCATCGTCAAGTAGAATACGTTTTGGATAATAATGAACAGCACGTAAAAAATCAACGATAAATTTAGTGAATTTAAAAACGCATTACATCGCAAGGCTTGTAACTCCAACTTCTATCAAAACAAGAGCAAAAAGGCCAAAAAATCAAAAAGTAAACGCTGTCTCAACAAGATAAAACTACGACAGAAAAATGGTTTTATAAATACAGGGTATACAAAAAAGAATGAGATGTCCCCTCCCCCTGGAAAAACAGGAAAGAGTTGCTGAATGTAATGGAAAAATGATGACATCTGCTGGTAGCAGCCTGTTACCACAGGTTATGTACTTTTTGGTTACAAGTTATACAGCCACGTCCGTGGAACGATCCATTGAAGAGAGTATATCCCTGGAACAAATTGCTGGCTTGCCGCAGGAAAACACATAGAAGGATTTACGGGCGGGTGTTTTCTCCTCTATAAAACAATCAAATTTAGCATGCAGAGCTTTTTCAATCTCTATTTCCCGTGCAAATCCTCTTGCTTCGAACTGATGGAGCCACCATCTAGAGGTACCCCAAATGAGATGCCCGCAAATGGGCCAACCATCCCCATCAACATGGAGTGTAGAAAAGCTGTTTTCTGTACAGGCTTCTTCTTTCCACTCATCAAAAACCAGGGTGTGTACCTCACCGAAGACAGGATCATCTCCATAAGCAGGAATATTGGTCAATATATATCCCCCCTCGCCTAACAGATCACGACAACGAACAATATATTCACCCAGATTGTTTGGATTCAGATGCTCAAAAATATCCATGGCGAGAATCAGATCATAATCGAAGGGTAGGTCCAATCTGCGAATATCCCCAAAATGGATATGTGGACGGACCTGGCGATAAGCACGTGACATTGCAAGATGGCTTATTTCCACCCCCTCTGCAGCTATACCCGCCTCTCGCATCAACTTCACAACAGATCCTGTAAAGCATCCAAGCTCAACACTTTTTCCGGGTTGAAGCAACTGTGCCATATGAGCTATCACCCTTTTATCGTCATCCACTTCAAAATTCCATATACCGTTATTATCGTAATAACCATGTGTTATTATCATCTCTTCCAGCCAGTCATAATCAGATGGTGAGGTAATCCGAAATGCCAGGGCATCTCTTTCAGAATCGAATTCCCTGCATGGTTCATATTTCTCCGGCCTGATCTTTCGAAGTGATGGCAGTTCTGGCGGATCACAAGTTCTCATCAGATCTTTAAACTCGTGAGATTTAAGTATTTCCTGAACAATTTCTGCCCGCGAATCTCCGTTTCTAAGTTTGTCAACAAAGCCACGTTCTCCATCTGGATCAGCATCCCGCTGCAGAAAGAATCTGTAACAAAGCTGCACAAACTGCCTATCGTTCAGGGTTGATCGATTAAAAAGGCATTGAGGATCATTTGGTTTCACAGGCTTTATCCTTCTAAGATACCTGAAAAAAGATCGGATATTCATAAATTGCCTTAGTTTATTTTTTAGCATACAACTTGAAAATGCAGATATAATTCAGATAAAAATCTAAAATCTACCACCTCACCACATATACCATCCAGGAGCAAAATAACAAAGGATAAGTGATTTTCCCAGCAATACAGAAGATTTAGAAAACTCTAGACTCCAGTTATCTAAGAATGATACGAATTGATCCCTCTTCCACCCGTATATCTTCAACGCCATCAGCAAAACTTTTCCAGAAGCCGTCATTGCTGCCATACTCTGTAACCAGATCGATATTTTTTATTCCTCCTATCCAGGCATTGGGCATGGGTATGCCCATCAGACTCACCCCCTTCAATTTAACTACCGGCCGCCCCTCACGGTAAGCCAGTTCAGCACCTGCTGTCACACGCAATGTCTTGCCCCCCATAATCGGAAAATCTGGGTCCATCGGTAACAGGAGTACCAAGGAAAGCAAATCTTCCGAGAGATCAATAACCATTTTTTCCGCAAGATCAGTATTTTTAGCGACCATGGCATTTATCTCCCTTTCCGTGAAAAAGATATCCCTGGAAGCACCTTCTTCAGAGTACTTCTCTGGCTGCAGATCACGATGCTCCCCCTTTCCTGTCGACGATTTCTTCGTATCCAGTTCTCCCAAACCTATTTTCTCAATTCTCTGAAGCTTGCCTGAAAGCTCTTTTTCCTCTTTCTGAGAAAGTTCCACTGGCTTAAAAGGACCAGGAAAAAGCAGAAGTTTAATTGAAAGTACCGTAACAGCAAATGTAAGGAGCATAACACCGAACATAATTGCAATCATCTGGGCAACTGAAAACCCCTTCTTTTCCTCTCTCTTCTCACTGATTTGTGCTGCACCTGGCATAATCTTTCCTCTTACAAATGATGTAGACGTACAAACTGATTACATACTATTGCAAATCATTATATTTCACCGTATTATCATGATAGACGAATTTTTATCATACAGGAGTAAATAAATGGAAAAACGGGATAAAGCAACTGATATTCAGGAAACTGTACAGAAAAAAGAGCTGGATGAGCTGGATGCCAGCCTTATGGAAATAGAACTTTTTTGTAAAAGCCGTTGCGTAAGCCCTACCGGCGGTAACAATGTAATTGTTCGCAAAATTGAACCTTCATCAGAGAATAAATAACATCTCTCTTCTGTCTGAAAGACTCTTTAAGGGAAACTATAAGGACATTGCAAAGCCGACACACAGATGCAATTTTGCGGTTACCGGCAGTTTGGGTAAACTGACGCCCCACAGATAACGCGGGGTAAATCTCCTTATTTCCGCTCTGCAGAAAAACGACCCCTGATAGCTGTCGTGTTTACCTGAGCAGCTTATACGTGATATCAATCCAGAGCTTGATTACGTTTTTTCCGGATGGCAAAAAGAACACGCCCCATGATTTGATGAGGAGCAAGGGCACCAATTTCTCTGGTTGTGACTCCATGATCACTGTCACTTGCAAACCAATAGCCATTGCCATCTTTTTTCACGGCACGCTTGATAATGACCCCATAACGGGGATGATCCACGACCATCAGCTTTCCTGCTTTCGGCCGCCTGATCCAATTGGAGGCGACAACATAATCACCGCATTTGAGGGTGGGCATCATGCTGTCGCCTTTAATGCGAAACACTTTCAACACAAACTGTTTTATTCCCCAAGTTTAGGGTATACAACATTTTCTGCAGGCGGATATGGGCATTTTGCAGTATATGTTTTCACGCCCTTGGTCAGCCAGAAAGCCTCTGCAAACTGATTGACCAGATTCAAAAATTCCACAGCCATTTCCCGGTCAACATTCTGGCGGCACTTGGAACCTTGCATCATTATATTATGAACCAACTCAGAAACATTTGGAACCTGTTCGAACTGAGGCTCTTTAAAATAATCTCCCCAGATAATACGTATCTCTTCCTTTACTTTCAAGGCATGTTCCTCTTTCTGGGCGATAAAACGGGACAGTTTGGCCTGACCAGCTATGGTTCCTGCCTGGTCACCGAGTTCATTAATCAGGTCAACCATACGGATAACAGTAAGCGCACTGATCTGGGCGGTAACAGGGTCATAGACACCACAGGGGATGTCACAATGCGCTGATGCGGCAGGAATGTTTATTTTTTTGTCCAAACGCTCTAATACTCTATGGATCATCATTTTCTCCTTTACATGTGGGTTCAGAATGTCGAGATACATCTGAAAATACAGGACGGTAATACAACATATGGCAAATATAGTTATTAGATTTAATTTGGCAAGCATAATTTTTTCAGTAAACCTTTACATACTGGTTCCCTGCCAACTCGATATTTTCTTCTCGCCAGAGCAAGAAAATATTTACACGCCTTCTCCTTTCATGTACCTTCTCTAATTCATGAAACATGCAATATCCAAACTCCTGCAACCAATTGAACAGCTTCAAACAATACGCGGCGTAGCTCTGCCTGAAGGCGTAGAATTTCTCCAACTTATTGTAACGGGTCCACCGGGTGCAGGTAAAACATATTATATCAACCAGATACGCGGTTGGCCAAACGAAGGATACCTTGACCTGACTGCAGCAAAATGGTGGAAACATCAAAGCCTCATATATCGCCCCAGGGAAGTGCATTTAGGTCTTCCCTTTAAAGGTTTCAAGGAGGCCTTGACAGTTTTTGACAAGGAATGGGTTGAAGCAGAAACCACCCCGCTATTCGAACCTGCCCGCATTGCCATACCGCCTACATCAACTCCTGTTTTTGGGACAAACTGGCTGCACCGATATGTTTTTGAGTTTATTCTTCCAGATCCGGAAATAATATATCAACGCAGAAATAACCGTTATCATGAAGGGTACTTTCCTGTTGACACCAACCTTACCCGGGAAATGGTGGAAAAACAGGTACGCTGCTACGCAGAAGTCGCGCTGTTGCTGCAACGAGCAGGCATGCAGGTCTATATCCGTGAAGACTTGAACTCGCCTCCCTTAAAAATTGTGGAAAAGGATGACATCACAGTGCCCATATGGCTCCTTCCCAAGGCTGAACGAAGCGGAAGGATCAAGCAACAGCGAAGCTGGAAATACATCTTTTTTCAAAAATCACGTCATAACTGGATATCAGTTACAGACAAGGCACAGCGTATCACCTCATCCTCTCGTGTCGCCCATGATGGAAAAACCTTTGAACTTCGCCTGGGATGTATGCAGCTTCATTTTCACCCTGAAATCCCGCTGGGAATAAAAAAGAAACACATAAAAAAGAACTGGCAAATATTTTCCCCGCTCTCATGTACTGTCAAAAATGTTACAGGTTTTGCGACACTGCAAGTCGGTGAGTCGGTAATCTTAGGCAGAGATAATAGTTTTTTCAACAATCTTTTTGATATACCAACATTCCTTCCGGGAAGATGTGTGCAGATCAATAACCGGGACGGTGACCTGATTATCACCCCTTTGGCTCCTGACAGCCCTGTTTCTATTTTACGTATAGAAGATCACGATAATCGTGAACAGGTGGAATCTTACCGTTTTGAATCTTTTACATGCCTGAAAAACATTTTTGGCGGTCCCATCAGGCCTCTAGAAAAAGAACTTGCCCTTGCCAGAATAAAAAAGGCAAACAGTATTATAAAAAAGGATCCACATGCCCTCGTAAATAGTAAAGGAGAAGCCGGCGGGATTATCAAGCTGCCAGACACCATGACGCCAATCATAATAGGTGATCTTCATGCTCAGGTCGACAATCTACTTAAAATTATAACTGAAAATCATCTGCTCGAATGGTTTTACACCAATGCTGCCTGTCTTGTCATATTAGGTGATGCTGTGCATTCTGAAATTTCAGGTGAAATGGAGGATATGACAACATCTGTACTGATAATGGATCTGATCCTTACATTGAAAACATATTTCCCGAATAATATATTTTATCTGCGCGGCAACCATGACAGCTTTGAGGCTGAACTGAGCAAGAACGGCATTTCTCAGGGGCTTCTTCTAAAGCAGTATCTGTTTGACATTAGGGGAGAAGAATATGTAAATGAAATGCAGAGTCTCTACGATCATCTCCCCTATATTGCCCATAACAGTTATTTTTACAGTTGCCACGCAGGCCCTCCACTGAAAAAGGTCACCGCTGATGAGCTCATCAATATCCATTCCCATCCTTCAATAATCAAAGATATAACCACCAATCGTTTAAAACGGGCTCACTATATAAGGGGGTACATGAAAAAAGATGTAAAACAATTCCGTAAGACACTGGGAATGGGGAAAAATTCACATTTTATTGTTGGCCACACCCCTCTTGATCCCTTTAAAAGTTATTGGGCAGATGCCGGCAATATCAAAAATCACCATATACTCTACAGTGGCCATCAAGAGGGTAGTCAGGCCCTTATGATTGACGGGGAAAATATCATTCCCCTCTCCTATCCATATGAACCAGTGACCCGAATCATTGAAAAACTCGACTAAAACTATGGTACTCAGAGAGGTGAAACAGGTCTCCTGATATTTTTTTAGCATCCTGTTTCTTTTTGATTTAAATTCATGAAGAGATGGTCTACACTCTGCCAGAATCTTTTTATTATCTATACAATATATATACGCATAACCTGAACAATTTAGTCTTACAGACAGAGGGATAAATGGCGATCACCCATAATTTACAGGAGGAAGAATGGCTCTAAAAAGAACAAGTACGATATCAAGCCTGTTACGCAAATCCCCGTTTACACCCATTCAGGAACATATGGCAGCTGTTTTTTCCTGTATCTGTACCTTACCGCCGCTTTTTGAAGCACTCTTCAGTGAAAATCGTGAGGAAACATTAAAGGTGGCAAAACAAATGCGCGTCCTGGAAAATGAGGCAGAAAGGATAAAAAATACATTCTGCCTGAATATGCCACGCACCCTCCTCCTGCCCGTTGATAGAGACGATCTCCTCGGCCTTATCTCCGATCAGGATCGGCTCGCTGATACCTGTGAGGAAATAGGGAAGATCTTCTCCTACAGAAACATGTCTGTACCAGGGATTCTGAAAGAACATCTTGACGAACTGCTGGAAGGCACTGTTGAGATCTGCGGCGAGGCAAAACGCATGATCGAAGAGCTTGATGAACTTCTGGAACTGGGTTTTGGCGGCACCAAAGAGACCGCGAAAATCTCTGCCATGATTCATGGAGTCCGTAAAAGTGAGCACAATATTGATCAGATCATGGACAGAAGCAGACGTGACCTTTTTACCATTGAAAAAGAGATGTCTCCCGTTGACGTCATGTTCTGTTACAAAATCATCGAACTGGTGGGCAATATTTCAGATCAGGCCGAAAACATTGCCGACAGACTGTTACTTTTTCTTTCAAGATAAATCAAGGAGTGAAGCGTGGATATAATCACATCTTACGGAACAATTCTGATTGCGTTAGCGGTGATTTTCGGACTGTACATGACCTGGGGCATTGGAGCAAATGACCTGGCAAATGCTATGGGAACATCGGTGGGTGCAGGTGCTGTCACCGTTAAACAGGCAATTTGCATAGCAATTATATTTGAATTTCTAGGTGCTGTTCTTGCCGGCGGACACGTAACCAGAACCATACGCAAAGGAATTATTGATCCTTCCGGGTTAATAAACAGCCCGGAGATATTGGTATTTGGTATGCTTGCTGCTCTTCTGGCAGCGGCGTTCTGGCTGATGATCGCCTCAACCCGCGGCTGGCCAGTATCAACAACCCACTCTATTATCGGAGCACTCATAGGCTTTGCCATTGTGGGAATCGGGCCAGAGGCGGTAAAATGGGGACAGGTCATGAAGGTGGTTACCAGCTGGGTCATTTCTCCGGCTATTGGCGGTACAATTGCATTCTTGCTGGTGATGAGTACTCGTAAACTTATACTGGATACACCAACCCCTCTCCAAAGCGCAAAGAGGTATGCGCCTGGCTATATCTTTCTGGTAGGATTCATCATATCACTGGTAACTCTCTTTAAAGGGTTGAAACATCTGCACATTGACCTTTCGGTGGCACAAAGTTTTCTGGTTGCAGCCCTCTTTGGTCTTTTCACTGCTGCGATCGGCTGGTTTTTTATTCGTAATATCAAGGAAGATCCTGAAATGAACAAAGATTTTCACTATGCCAGCGTGGAAAAAGTATTCACACCAATGATGCTTTTTACAGCCTGCTCCATGGCCTTTGCCCATGGCTCCAATGATGTGGCAAACGGTATCGGGCCTTTGGCGGCAGTTGTAAGTATCGTCAGTTCCGGCGGCGAAGTCATGCAAAAATCAGATCTTCCCCTCTGGATCCTGGTACTTGGCGGCAGTGGTATCGTGCTCGGTTTGATCACTCTGGGCTACCGGGTTATGCTCACAGTTGGTAAAAAAATAACGGAGCTCACTCCGTCAAGAGGGTTCTGCGCTGAGCTGGCAGCCGCTACAACGGTAGTATTAGCATCGAGAACAGGGCTTCCCGTTTCCACCACTCATATTCTTGTAGGGTCGGTACTGGGAGTTGGTCTTGCCCGCGGCATAGGCGCTCTGGATCTTCGTGTTGTCGGGAATATTATCCTGTCCTGGTTGATTACACTGCCTGCCGGAGCGTTTATGGCAATGGTGTTTTTCTTTCTGCTCAAAGGTATTTTCTCATCATAGGGTCTTTATAAACTTGAGCATCAGGGGCCTCCTGAATACCCGGCGATTTATTCAGAGATGTTTGAACATCAAGGGATATTAACCCCATTCAAAATCAGCCTCTTTTCAACCAGCTCTAGCAAGAACGTTATCTCGTGTTATTCTTCTGGATAGCAGACAAAGCTGAACGTATTCTCCTCTCTGTCTCTGGGGACGGATAATGATCAAGAGCCGTAAGAAAATGCTGATAAGCTGCCGTATCGAGTCCTTGTTTAACTCTATTCTGGCCAAGTTCATAATAAAACTCGGCCAGTTTATCCGAATTTTTATGAGCAGTAATACCTGTTTTGCACAGTTTTGCAGCAGAATCCAGGAAATTGTGGCGGCGTAAAAAACGAATTACCCGTAATAGCTCCACACCAGCAAGTGTACTGATCTCATCCCGGCTTTTCTTCTGCAGTACCCGGTCAAGAAAACCTGCCGAGTCCTGCGAAATTGCCCGATCTATCTGCTCATCAAAAGGAAGCTTTGCAAAAATTGCAAAGTCGTCTTTCACACGCTCTTCCTGAAACGTCTCTCCTTTCTGCTTCACCATTTGCCAATTAAATTTTTCTCCGAGAAAGGCTACGGCAAGACCACAAAAAAAGCCGCCTAGATGGGCGCCATGAGCAACATTTCCACCTGAGTGAACCAATAAGGGGAAAATATTATCTATGAGGACATAGATACCAAGGACAATTCGGGCTGGAATTTCTATGACATTAACAAAAAAGGGGAAAAATAAGAGAAAAACTTTGATCTTGTTTTTGGGAAACATGAGGAAATAACAGCCCAGCACACCAGAAATTGCCCCAGACGCGCCAACCAAGGGTCTCATCGACGAGCCTGCAAATACCGCAAAACTCATTGTCGCAATGATACCCGCAAACAGATACATCAGCAAAAATTTTATCCGACCAAGCTGCCTTTCTACATTGTCACCATAGATATAGAGAAACAGCATATTCCCAAAGAGATGCATAAAGCCGCTGTGAAGGAAAAGACCCGTGAACAGGCTGATAATATCAGGGGCTCCAGGCTTGAAACCAAAGTGAAACAGGATAACTTCGAGATTGGGCAGCTGCATGAGGACACGTTCCATGTCCGATGCATGTACTCCCAATCTCAGGAGAAATTGTACATACTCATTCAGCCAGGGACTGGCAAAATTTACCGCCTGGGAACTCTGCGGAATATTAATAAACAGGTAAACAGCAATATTACAGGCAATTACTCCCCAGGTAACATAGGGAATAAATCCTTTAGGATTTGGACTGTCACTAATTGGTAAAAACACGATTCATCTTCTTCATCGCCGTAGACGAGATAATGAAAGCTTAATGGAATCCTGCATATTGGAAAGTGTTTCAGCAAGTACACCAAGCTCATCCTTGCCTTTCCTGGCAATGACAACGTCCATCTCTCCCATACTTATTCGATCAGAAGCTTCTATCAACATTTTAATCTTACGGGATACACTACTTGCAAACAAAAGAATAATAACAGCAACAAGAACAGCCGTTACAGCAAACCCCAGAAGAACAGTTTTCTCCACCTTTGTTGTAATCGTATTACCTTTGCCTTGCATTGCCGCTACAGGCTGGACGAACTCATTTGCCAACATGGTTGCATGCACAAACAGAGGATATCCTTCGACGGGGAATATAGCCTGAAACCTCTTGCCATCCACAAAGGTACAATATCCGGTAACGAGTCTTCCTGTCTGTTCAGCTTGCACCAACATGCCCTTCATTTTTCTTAATTCATTTGGAGATAGCCTTTTTTGTAATACGGGGAATAACTCCTCATTTACCAGATTTTTCCGTACACCGTTTTCCAGTACTACCTCCGGTCCGGCAATGAAGAACCACTTGTCTGCCCCAGTTGCATGATTCACAGCGGTATACCCAGTCTGCCCCACCTTCTGTAATGCAATTTCTCTGAACTCAAGATCATATCCCAACTGTTCAATGAAAATTTCTGGATGCATATCCAGATACAACTTCACCTCACCTGCGACATCCTGGGCTCTTTGTATGACATTTTTTTCGGCAAGACTTACCACAACACTGTTACTACCAGTATGCGCCAGAGAAGAAACGTTATGGAGCCGTGAAAGGTAGAAATATCCTGCAACCAGCATGGAAAGTAGAGGAAAAACAAAGAAGAGAACAAACATCTTCCCGCGAATCCCAAAGAAATACCTCTTTTTCTTTTTTTTCAGTTCCGATGAACTTTCAGATCCAGATGACTTTTCCTGTTTCCCAGCAACGCTGGCTAGATCATCAAAACCATAAGAAGGCTCCTCTATTACTCTTTCTGTTTCTTTCTCTGATAAAGGCTCAATGTAAGAAGAAAATCCCTCCTGATGTAAAGAAAACTCTATCTTTTCATTGCATTGGGTACAAATTCCTGCTGCCCGACTTCCCTGGATTTTTGTTTCATCCACATTATATTTCTTTCCGCAGCTGCCACACGAAACAATCATGTACCCCTCCTATACCGCTGTTATTCAATTAAATACATTTTTAGCAAAGTGATCACACTATCCGCCACCTCTTTGTGATGTACTTCTATGTAATCGAAAAAATATTTTTTTTCATCCATCAGTTTAGAAAAAAACAAAGAGCTGCAGCCTCTTTTATGTATATTTCTCTAAAACAATTTATTAAACAAAAAGAGGAGTATGGAGAGTCAGAACATTATTGTTTAAAGAGTATGTTGAAAAAAGTAGATACGACGCTGAAATCAGCCTTGAGAAGATGCTATTGGTTTTCGATACTCCTGGAGCACATATTTTGACCCCGGAGGAATAATACCACGGATTTTTTCAATATCATCTTCATCCAAAAGATGATAAGATGATCTATTTTGGTAGTGCGGAAATGATGTTTAACGCCGCTGCTTGCAAGTAACAGCATACTTTTTTTGATATTTTCAACATTGACTTTCGTACAGGCGACCAATTCATACTTATCCCAGGGAGCCTTAATGTCCATAGCTACATAGTTAATCAGCCCGGTGTCGAGAAGCTCTTTCAGATACAATTGATTGGTGCCGTTGGTATCGAGCTTGATCAACACATTCAAATCAGCCAAACATTGAACAAGTGAGCGTAATTCTTTATGAACAGTGGGTTCACCACCTGTGATCACCACACCTTCTATTTTTCCCCTTCTGAGAAAAAGATAGTTCCTGACCTCTTCAAAAGAAATACCAGGATCATTCGTCTGCAACGGCAATAATGCTCTGTTATGGCAATAGGAACAGTTTAGATTACACCCCTGGAGGAAAATAACAGCAGAAGGAACTCCCGGATAATCACAGAGGGAGAGCTTTTGTAAACCTGCGATTTTCATATTTTTTGACGAGGACGGCAAGATCACGTTTCATCAGTTCAAAAAGGCGTGGAACTCAGGCGAAGAAGATCAGATAGCACCAACTTCTCCGCCTCTCATAAACCACTTATCCTGGCATCTGTTTAAAACAGGGTTTTGGAATCATTCCAGCAGTACATGGTGTCCCATACTTGAGAGTATATTTATGGGACAACCAATCTGGCTAACCGACAGTATAATGCCTACGCTGAGCAAACTCAGCCCGTTTACCGGCGTTCCACTGTTTCACAGGTCTCATGTATCCAACAACCCTGGAATATATTTCTGTTTCCTCACCACACTTGGGGCATTCAGCTATTTCACCATTGATATATCCATGGGCAGGACAAATAGAAAACGACGGAGAAAGAGTGAAATATGGCATCTTATAGCTTGCACAGGTATTTTTAATGAAAGTCTTCACAGCTTCCTGATCTGGTGCAGCCTCCCCCAGGAAAATATGCTGCACTGTCCCGCCGGTATAGCTGCATTGCAGCTCTTCCTGCTGATCCAGTACCTGAAAAATATCATCACTATAGTTTACCGGCAATTGGGTAGAGTTGGTA
>PDWJ01005798.1_pt1 | contig 14832 bp, 7 predicted proteins | sample 1430881 | NCBI WGS metagenome assembly PDWJ01 (sample SAMN01162460, study PRJNA174530) | Oral metagenome, whole genome shotgun sequencing project. | biome: Marine environment; feature: Marine mammal; material: Swab sample of the gingival sulcus; isolation source: swab sample of gingival sulcus... | reverse complement strand
CGACCACGTAGCGGTCGCCGACGGGCGCGCGCTCCATCTTGACGCCCTCGCGGGCGAGCGCCCGCTCGAGCCCGAGGTTGCTCATGATGGTGGCCACCACCGTGTCGTGAGCGAGCTTGCCCGAGGCCTTCAGAGCCCGCGCGAGCATCAGCAGGATCGCGTCTCCGTCGACGTTTCGGCCGCTCTCGTCGCAGAGGATGCAGCGATCGGCGTCGCCGTCGAGGGCGATGCCGATGTCCGCGCGCAGCTCGCGGACCCGCGCGGCGATCCGCTGCGGGTACAGGGCGCCAACGTTGTCATTGATGTTGGTGCCGTCGGGCTCGACGCCGACGGGGAAGACCTCGGCGCCGAGCTCATAGAGCACCTCGGGCGCGACCTTGTAGGCCGCCCCATTGGCGCAGTCGACGACGACCCGCAGCCCGTCGAGCTCCAGCTCTTTGGGGAAGGAGCTCTTGAGGGACACGGCGTAGCGCCCCACCGCGTCCTCGATGCGGTAGGCGCGACCGATGTCCTGGCCCTGGGCTCGGTGCTCGATGAGGTGGCCGCCCTCGATGAGGCGCTCGATCTGGATCTCGACCTCGTCGGGGAGCTTGAAGCCGTCCGCGGCGAAAAACTTGATGCCGTTGTCGTCGTAGGGGTTGTGGGAGGCTGAGATGACCACGCCGGCGTCCGCCCGCATCCCCGTCGTCATGAAGGCGATCCCGGGCGTCGGGAGCACCCCGAGCTGCACCGCGTCCACCCCCATGGAGCAGATCCCCGCCTGCAGCGCCGTCTCGAACATGTAGTTCGACAGCCGCGTGTCCTTGCCGATGACGATCCGCGGGCGGGTGTGGCCGCGCTTGAAGACGTGCGCCACCGCCCGCCCAAGCGACAGCGCCGTCTCGGGGGTCATCGGCGGATCGTTGGCGCGGCCACGGATCCCATCGGTGCCGAACAGCTTGCGGGTCATCCTCATAGTCCTCCGTCTCGACGCGGTTGTATATCAGGTCTCCGCGGGCTTGAGAGCGCGGCCGCGCGCGATCGCGTCGGCCACCACGATGGCGTCGCGGAGCGCGGCCACGTCGTGGACACGGACGAGGTGTGCGCCCAGGGCGATCGCGGCCGCGACAGAGCCCGCCGTGGCCATCTCCCGCGCGCCCACGGGGCGGCCCGTGAGCGCCCCGAGGAAGCGCTTGCGGCTGGTGCCGATGAGGACCGCATGACCGAGGGCGACGAAGCGAGGCGTCGCCCGCAGCAGGGCCAGGTTGTGGGCAAGGGTCTTGCCGAAGCCGATCCCCGGATCGAGCACCAGCTGGCGACGCTCGATGCCGGCGGCGACGCAGACGGCGACGCGCTCCTCGAGGTGGGCCAGCACCTCGGCGACGACATCGTCATAGCGGGGAGCCCGCTGCATCACCGCGGGCTCGGCGAGGGTGTGCATCGCGACCGCGGGCACCCCGCGCTCGGCGATCAGCGAGACCATCTCTGGGTCGAAGCGGAACGCGCTGATGTCATTGATGATGGAGCCGCCGGCGTCGAGCGCGGCGGCCGCGACCTCCGCCGAGGTGGTGTCGATGGACACCGGCACGCCCAGCTCCTCGGCGACGGCCTCGATGACCGGGCGGGTGCGGCGGATCTGCTCCCGAGGGCAGACCGGCGCGCTGCCCGGCCGGGTCGACTCGCCCCCGACGTCGACGATGTCCGCCCCCGCGGCCACGAGCGCGCGGGCGCGGGCCAGCGCGGCCTCGGGCTCGAGGTAGCGCCCACCATCGCTGAAGGAGTCCGGGGTGACGTTGAGCACCCCCATCACGCGGACGCACGACAGGTCCAAGGACCTGCCGCGCGGCAGCCTCAGAGGTGGCGGGGTCCCGACCCGTCGGCGCGCGGTCAGAGGTCCTCGCCCCGCAGCCCGCTGCGGGTGCTCCCGATCGGTTCGGGCATGTCGGACACGATCGTCGGCTTCGTCTCGTCGCCGCCGTCGCGCTCGACAGGCGTCGGCTTGGGCTGCTCGGGGTCGTTCGCCTTGCTGCCGGCCTGCTTGCCCTTGCGTCGCTCGCGCAGCTCCTCCACCGACGTGCCCTCGACGGCCAGGTCGATCTCTTCGCCGGTGAGCGTCTCGAGCTCGAGCAGCGCGTTGGCGAGCCGCTCGAGGGCGCCGCGGTTGTCGACGACCGCCTTCTTCGCGACGTCGTAGCACTCGTTGATGATGCGCTTGACCTCGGTGTCAGCCTCGGCATGGGTCTGCTCGGAGAAGTCGCTCGCGCGCGCCATCTCGCGGCCCAGGAAGATGTTGCCGTCGTTCTTGTTGAGGGCGATGGGGCCTAGGCGGCTCATGCCCCACTCGCAGACCATCTTGCGAGCCAGCTTGGTCGCCTGCTCGATGTCGTTGCCGGCGCCGGTGGTGACCTTGTCGAAGACCATCTCCTCGGCCACGCGCCCACCCATCGCCATCGCGATGCGCCCGGTGATCTGTCCCTCGCTCATCGCGTACTGGTCTCTCTCGGGCAGCGTCCAGGTCAGGCCGAGCGCCATCCCGCGGGGGATGATGGTCACCTTGTGGACGGGGTCGTTGCCCGGCACCACGCGCGCGACCAGGGTGTGGCCAGCCTCGTGATAGGCGGTCACCCGCTTGTCGTCGTCGGACAGCACCGCGCTGCGGCGCTCGGCGCCCATGATGACCTTGTCCTTGGCCGCCTCGAAGTCCTCCATGTCGATGACGCTCTTGTCACGACGGGCGGCGATGAGGGCCGCCTCGTTGACGAGGTTTTCGAGGTCGGCGCCGGAGAACCCCGGCGTGCCGCGGGCGATCACCTGGAGCTCGACGTCCTCGCGGAGCGGGGTCTTGCGGACGTGCACCTTGAGGATCTCGTAGCGACCGTTCACGTCGGGGCGATTGACCACCACCCGGCGGTCGAAGCGGCCCGGGCGCAGCAGCGCCGGATCGAGGACGTCGGGGCGGTTCGTCGCCGCGATCAGGATGACGCCCTCATTCGACTCGAAGCCGTCCATCTCCACGAGGAGCTGGTTGAGGGTCTGTTCGCGCTCGTCGTGCCCGCCGCCGAGGCCGGCGCCGCGGTGACGGCCGACGGCGTCGATCTCGTCGATGAAGATGATGCAGGGGGCGTTCTTCTTGCCCTGTTCAAAGAGATCGCGCACGCGGCTCGCGCCCACGCCGACAAACATCTCGACGAAGTCGGAGCCCGAGATGCTGAAGAAAGGCACGCCTGCCTCACCCGCGACGCCTCGCGCGAGCAGCGTCTTTCCGGTGCCTGGGGGGCCCATCAGCAAGACGCCCTTGGGGATGCGGCCGCCGAGACGGGTGAACTTCTTGGGATCCTTGAGGAAGGCGATAATCTCCTGCAGCTCCTCCTTGGCCTCGTCGATGCCGGCGATGTCCTTGAAGGTCACCTTGTTGGTGGACTCGTTCAGCAGGCGGTGGCGGCTCTTACCGAAGCTCATCGCCTTGCCGCCGCCGGACTGCAGCTGCCGCATGAAGAGGAAGAAGATGAAGAAGATGAAGATCATCGGCAGCCAGGTGCCTAGGATCGACAGCCAGATGGAGCCCTCGCCGTCCGGCTCCTCGGTGATCTTGATGCCGCGCTGGACCAGGGCCTGCCGGTACTCGCTGAGATCGCCGATGGTCGCGAAGCGCTGCCCGTCCTTGAGCTCGCCCGTGATCTCCTTGCCGCGCACCGTGATGCTGGCGACGTTCGTCGGGGGGCGCAGCTTTTGCACCTCGGAGACGAAGCTCGAAAACGGCTGATCGATCCCCGACGGCGAGAAGGTGCCCGACCGCTTCTTGAACGAGACCCGAACCGCGCGCTCCTGGAGCGCCCCGTAGATCGTCTGCCCGCCCCAGGCCGGCCCGAGCGACATCGAGATGTCGCCGCGGGTGTGGAAGGTCACGCCGGCCGCGTCCAGGCCGTCCATGCCCTCCGTCCGCAACGCGTCGCCGGCCGACCGCAGGGTGTACTCGATGGTGGCGTCGTCGATATCGCCGAAGACCACCACCTCGCCCATGCTCCGCCCCACGGCGTCGAGGGTGTAGGCAGGCGGCAGCGCCTCCGCGACGAACTTCGAGAAGTTCCAGTGCTTTCCGCCGCCGCCGCGCGAGACGGTCGAGTAGATCGCCACGAAGATCACGATCAGGAAGATCCACAGCGCGACGGTCTTGAATGACTTGTTGCCTTTCAAATCTGCCTTCCGAAGGGTTCGTCTCGAAGGACGTTACTCACAGCGCGCTCAGCGCCACAACCTATACCTCTGTTCCCTCTGTCTCGGCCTTCGCTATCCGGACCTCGAGCCAGGTCGCGGACGCGTCCTCCGAGGCACCGACCCCACAAGCCGGCGTGGGCCCGACCTTTTCCCCGATCGCGTCGAGAATTACCAAGCTTTCGTTGTCTGGACCCGACCACGTCGATCGTCGGCCCGTGTGTCGTGGGGGCGGCCACCCTGCCGCCCCAGCGTCGCCGCGACCCGCGCGGGACACCATGACTCGGAGCGGCCATCGGAGCGTCGCGAGGCGCAACCGAAGCGGATCGTCGGCGGCTCCTCGGGAGGGTGGGCGGTCGCTGACGACCAGCTCCAGCCGCAATGTCGCCAGACGGTAAGTACCGGGCCCCCAAGCGACAACTTCCGACCGCGGATCCCGCGCCGTGGCGAAGCGGAGGCGCCCGCGCCGAGCCTCCGCCCTGATCCCTCGGCCCAGGCTCACGGCGGTCGTGTCGCCTGCGCTGAGGCGGCGCGCGAGGGCGTCCACGGCGGCGCGACGCGGCGGCGGGCCGCCGATCTCGCGCCGGTGCCGCCACCGGGCGATGACCGCCGCGACCTCCGCCGGCAGCCCGGCGAGACTGGCTTGGCCGAGATCCACCACCTCCGCGAGGGCGTCGACGAGCTCGAGCTCGACCCGCGCCTGGTCGGGGCTCGCGTTCGACGGGTCGTCGGCAAAGGGGAGCCCCGCCCCCCGGGTGGCGGCGCGACCGACCCCCAGCAGGGGCCGCACCACCGGGCCGTCACGCCAGGGGATCGCGGCGAGCCCTCGCAGCCCTGCCCCGCGGACGAGCCGCTGGAGCACCGTCTCCGCCTGATCGCTGCGGGTGTGCCCCGTCGCGAGCACGCCGCCATCGGGGACCCGGCAGAGCAGCGCCTCGTACCGCGCCGCGCGCGCGGACGCCTGGAGGTTGCCCGCCTCGGCGACCGTGACGCTGACGGCGTCGAAGGGCCGCCGCGCCGCCACCGCCGCGGCGCGCGCGGCCGCCCGGTCGGCGGCGGTGTCCCTAAGCCCGTGATCCACGAAGACCACCGAGACCAAGGGCCAGCGCGCCCCCTGGGCGGCGAGCGCATAGACCAGCGCGACGGAGTCGGCGCCGCCGCTACAGGCCGCGACGACCGGCGTCCCCACGGCGACCCCGCAGGGCCCCTCGAGGGCGCGGGTGACGGCGGCGGCGATGGGTTCGAGGGGGCTCACCGCCAGAAGCTAACAGACCCGCGAGCGCTGCGCCCGAACCGGGACGAGGCGGCGCCCCAGCGGCCGCGGGCCACGTTCGGATGTCGAAACCCACCTTGTCGCCTGGCGGATCGCGGTGGTACCCAGCGGACCCTGCGGACTAGGAGAAGCCATGCGGCACCTGACGTTTATGGGCCTCGCCGCCCTCACCCTTGGCGCGGCCTGCGGAGGCGACAGCAGCGGCTTCACCCTTGGGCCCGAGGCGCAGATCGACATCTCCCCGTTGGCCATCGAGTTCGGCGACGTCCCCCGTGGCGAGGCCGCCGTCCGCATCGTGACCGTCAGGCACGCCGGCACCAGCGGCCGCATCAACCTCGACCCGGTCGAGCTGGTCACCGACTCCCCCGACCTGTCCATCGGGCTGGTCGAGCGCACCAGCCTGGGCCCCGGCGAGGCCTCCCGCATCCAGGTCGTCTACAACTCAGACCACGACGAGCGCGACGAGGGTGAGCTCGTCATCGGCCACAACCTCGCGGACAACCCCGAGACCCGGGTGGTCATCTCGACGGCGGGCCAGCGGGCTCAGCTCATCGCGAGCCCCGGCGTGCTCGACTTCGCGGTGGTCCAGGCGGGCGCGCCCCGAACCCTCGAGCTCACCGTCTACAACGGCGGCACGGCCCCCGCGACCCTGACGGGCTTCGAGACCGCGGGTGACGACGAGGACTTCCACGTCGACCTCGCCGAGGGCATCAGCGTCCCGATCGCCGGCAGCGCGACGCTGTCGGTGACCTACGCGCCGACGAACCGCGACGCGGACACGGCGACGCTCACGCTCCTGACCGAGCGCGAAGACGTCTCCCTCGAGGTGGTGATGTACGGCGAGGAGGAGACCCCGGTCTTGGCCGTGGAGCCCGGGCTCGTGCAGCTCGGCTGGACCGTCCCCTTCGAGGTCTCTGCCCGCAATGTGGTCGTGCGCAACGACGGCAACGCGCCGCTGGTCGTCGACCAGATCGCCCTGGGCCCGGGCGCCCCCGACACCCTCGCCCTGACCCAAGTCCCCGCGGGCAGCTTCACCCTGCGCCCCGACGAGGCGATCGTCTTCGGCGTGGTCTTCGCCCCCGTCGAGGAGCACCCGATGACGGCCGAGCCGCTGGGGTACATCGGGTTCGCTTCGAATGACGAGGCGCGGAGCCCGCTCAACGTGCCGGTCTTCGGCGCCGCGGGCGACCCATCGATCACCGTGGTGCCCGAGGACGTCGTCGACTTCGCCTACGTCGCCGAGGGCTTCACGGCCACGCGCTCGGTGGTCGTCCTCAACGAGGGCGTCACGGCCGTCATCGTCGACAGCGCCCAGCTCCTGGAGCCGACCACCGAGGAGTTCTCCTTCGCCAACCCCGAGGCGCTGCCCGCGACCCTCAACCCCGGCGAGGCCGTCGAGCTCGAGCTCCGGTTCGACAACACCGGCGGCGCCGACGGCTCCGAGTACGCCAAGTTCCGCCTGTACACCGACGACCCCGTCGTCCCCGAGTACCCCCTCGACGTCGTCGCCCGGCGCGCTCAGCGGCCGACCTGTGAGGCGGCCTTCGTACCCGAGCTGCTCGCCTTTGGCGCCTTCCGGCCCGGCGAGACGGGCACCGGCACGATGAGGCTCGTCAACTACGGCTCCGGCAACTGTGAGTACCGGGAATACGAGATGAGCGGCTGCCTCCAGGTCCAAGCCGGCGTCCGCTACTACTTCGACTGCGACCCCGACATCGCCTTCAACCCCTTCGAGGTCCTCAGCGCGCCCGTCGAGGGCGACCTCATCGGCCCCGGCGAGGCCGTCGACATCGAGATCGCCTACCACGCACCCGATAGCGGCGACTTCACCTACGGCCGCGAGTCCTACTACGGCCGCCTGGCGGCGTTGCTGCACGATCCGAACTCCAACCGCTTTCAGTTCGCCGCCCCCGCGGGGGGGTGGTCCCGCGGGGTCAACCTGCGCGCCGAGACCGCCGTCCCGATCATCGAGGTCGAGCCGCCGCTCATCAACTTCGGCCTGGTCCGCACCGACTGCCAGAGCCACCCGAGCCGGGTGACCGTGTCCGCGTCGGGCCCGATGGACGCCACCATCACCGGGATCGAGCTCCTGGGCTGCCCCGGCGCCGTGGCCATCGACGCGCCCCCGCTGCCGGCCACCGTGCCCGGCTTCAGCACCCTCGCCATCGACCTGACCTACTCGCCCGGCGTCCTCGGCGCCGAGCGCTGCACGCTCCGCATCACCAATGACTCCGAGAACCTCCCGGTCGCCGAGGTGGAGCTCCTCGGCGAGGGGATAGACGTCGACCACCAGATCGACGTCTTCGACCAGGTCCCGCCGGCCAAGGTCGACGTCCTGTTCGTCGTCGACGACTCCTTCTCCATGGGCGACGACCAGCAGCGGCTCAAGCAAGAGCTACCCAAGATCGTGGACATCGCCAACCGGTGGGGGCAGGACATCCACATGGCGGTCACGACGACCGACACCGTGCTCGTCAGGGGCCAGTTCCGAGGTCAGCCGCCCTACGCGACCAGCGCCGACGACCCGGCGACCTTCGCCGCGAACCTCGTCGTCGGCACCACCGGCCACTGGGAGGAGCGCGGCCTCGAGGGCGCCTACCTCGCCCTGTACAACCGCTCGGTGCGCACCGACATCGCCTGCCAGAACGTCCCCAACGCCTGCCCCCTCGACGACGGCGAGGGAATGCCCCTCATCTGCCTCGAGGGCTACTGCAGTGGGCGCAACTGGGGCTTCCTGCGCGACGACGCCGAGCTCGTCATCATCATCGTCTCCGACGAGGAAGACGCCAGCAGCAAGACCGTGCCTTTCTACACCAACCGCTTCGCGAGCCTGAAGGCCCCCAACAGCGGCGTAGGTGTCAAGGTTCACGCGATCATCGTGACCGAAGACGGCTGCCCTGGAGGCTTCGGCACCCCGGGCCTGCGCTATCTCCAGGCCGTCGAGGCCTTCGGCGGCCACATCTCCGACATCTGCGGCGACAGCTTCGGCGACGAATTCATCGCCGTCGGCGAGCAGACCTTCGGCCTCAAAGACCGCTTCTACCCGACCATCCCGCCCGACGCCTCGACGATCCAGGTGCGCGTGAACGGGGCCAGCTGCACCAGCGGTTGGACGTGGAACGACACGACCCAGGCGGTCGTCTTCCAGGAGGGCGGCGGCTGCTACCCCGACTACGGCGACCGGGTCGAGATCGAGTACGACGTCTATTGCGCGGCACCCGCGCCCTGACAGCGTGCCCTGGCGCCGCTGCGGGCGCGCTCGACTCCGAGGTAGAAAAGCAACGCCATATCGGCTTATGATGCCGACGGATGTTTCTGGGTGGACGCTATAGATTGCTGAGCGCGCCTCTGAGCACCGGAAGCTTCGGCTCGGTGTTCGTGGCCGAAGACCAGCGCATGCCCCGGCGGGTGGCGGTCAAGATCCTGCACCCACAGCACGCCGAGAACCCCACGGTCCGTGCCCGCTTCAAGCGCGAGCTGGAGGCCGCCTGCCGCGTCTCCCACGAGAACGTGGTGTCGGTCTACGACATCGGCGAGGACCCCAACCTCGGGCTCTATTACGTGATGGAGCTCGTGCGGGGCACGCCCCTCAAGGACTATCTGAGCGGCGCCCCCCTGCCCTGGCCCTTTGTCTACCGGGTCGGCCTCCAGATGGCCCGCGCGCTACAGGCCATCCACGCCGCGGGCATCATCCACCGCGATCTCAAGCCCCAGAACATCATGCTGGTCGAGCGCTCGAGCCTGGGCGAGCTGGTCAAGGTCCTCGACTTCGGGATCGCGTCCCTCAAGTCCCAAGGCGAGGAGCAGGGCGACGTCGAGCTCACCGGCGCGCGGATGGTCCTCGGGACGCCGCCCTACATGAGCCCTGAGCAGACCTATATGAAGTCGGATCGGGACCGCCTGGGCCTCGACGTCGACGCGCGCAGCGACCTGTACTCCCTCGGCGTCATCCTGTACGAGCTGGCCGCCGGCCGCCGACCGTTCTCCGGCGACGCCCACGACATCGTCGTCGCGCACCGGCTCACCAAGCCCATGCCCCTCGACCGGATGGTCGGCGTCAGCGTCCCTGCCCCCTTCGCCGACCTGGTCATGCGGTGCCTGCAGAAGGATCCCGACGACCGCCCAGAGTCCGCCAAGGCGCTCACCACCGAGCTCAAGCGCTGTCACGGGCTGCCCGTCCGCCAGTGGCACACCGGCGAGGTCGACGCCATCGACCCCCGCGACCAGCCCACCCAGATGGACCTTGACGCGCTGCCGATCACGACCCTGCCGGAGCCGCCGAAGCCGCGCGCGACCGCCCCGCGGCTGAGCGTCTCCGCGCCGACGACGCCCTCGCGGCTGCTGTGGGCGCCGCTGGCCGCGCTCGGCGCGACGGCGGTGGCCGTCACCCTGCTGATGATGCCGCCCTCGCGGGCCGACGACGGCGTCGACAGGGTGGCGACCGACGCCGCACCCACCGCACACCAGGCCGACCTGGGGTCCACCGAGCGCACCGCCCGGGCCGCGGTCGATCCGCCGCCGGCCGGCGCCGCGGTCGCCGTCGCGCCGAGCGTCGACGCCGCCGCGCTCCCCACCGAGGCGGCCCCCCCGACCCGCGACGCCGCCGCCGCGCCCGAGACGGCGCCGCCGCCGGTCGACGTCGCCGCCGCCAAGGCGCCCACCGTCGCTCCGACCGTCAACATCATGGTCACCACCGCCCCGCCCGGCGCCAAGGTCAGCGTCGGCGGAGAGCCGCGGGGCGAGACCCCCGTCAACATCAGCATCGACGCGGCCGCCGCGAAGAAGATCGAGCTGCTGCTCAAGAAGAAGCAATACCGCGACCACACTGTCTCCCTCGCTATCGGTCCCGAGCTCGCGGGCAAGGTGATCGTGGTCAACGAAGCCCTGAAGAAGGCCAAGCGCGGCACGCCGGCCGCGCGCCCACCTGAACACAAGGACCCCTTCGAGAGTCTGTGATGGCCATCGCCCGCCCCGCGCTCGTTCGCTTCGTGGCCGCCTGTGCGCTCGCCGCCCTGGTCCTGCCGGCGGCGCCGGCCAGCGCGACGGACGCACAGCTAGCACTACAGCTGACCGAGCGCGGTATCGAGTTGCAGAAGGCCGGCCAGCACGCTCGGGCGGTCGCCCTCTTCGACGCCGCGTTGGCCGAGTACGATCACCCCAAGATCCGGTACTTCCGAGCCAAGTCCCTGCGCGCGCTCGCACGCTATGACGAGGCGATCGCCGAGTTCGACCGCATCAAGGACGAGCCCCAGGTCGCGAAGTACCGCGACGAGGTCCTCGTGTTCCTACGCGACATCGCCGGCGAGCGAGAGCGCCAGCTCCTCAAGGAGAAGCTCGAGGCCGAGCGCCTCGCCCGGGAGGCGCTCGAGCGCGACAGGGCGGCGCTGGCCGAGAAGGCTGAGCGTGCCGCCGTCGAGCGGCTGCGCGCGAGCCGCTCCGGGCTCTTGCCGCCGCTGGATCGCCGCGCCGGCGACGGCTCCCCCACCGCCCGCATCGTCCCCCTCGTGCCGGCCTTCGCCGCGCCGAGCGGCGAGTACCCGGGCGTGGTCGAGGCGATGCGGCTCCGACAGGACCTCGAGGACTACGAAGCCGAGCTCTCGCTGGCCAAGGTCTTCACGGTCACCGCCGTCGTCGGCGTCTCGATCGGCGTGGGCCTCGGGGCCAACCCCCTGAGCGGAGGCGAGACCGGGCCGGGCATGCGGCAGACGGGCCTGGCCGTTGGCGTCGTCGGGCTCATGTCCGGCCTGGTCGCGGCCATCTTGTGGCCGGACGAGCCCCGAGACGCACGCCCGGCTCTGCAGCCGATGGGCGCCGCCCCCGGGGTCGCCTTGCGGTAGCGGACGGCGATTTTTTGGATCCATCCGCAAGCAGCGACGTTAGCCCGGTGTGATGACCCACCCGCCCGAGGGACCCATGCGACACCTCGCCCAACGCGCGCGCCTCCTGCTGACCATCGGCCTGGTGCTGGCGCCGGCCGCCGCCTCCGCGCAAGCGCTGCTGATCCCCAAGGATCCGGCGCTGCCGCCGCTGGCGCTCAAGCACCACCGCGTCGAGATCGCCGTCAAGAACGGCACCGCGGTGACCCGCATCGAGCAGGTCTACCTCAACTCGACCTCGCGGCCCCTCGAGGCGACCTACGTCTTCCCCGTGCCCGAGGGCGCAGCGGTGATGGGCTTCCGCTTGATGGTCAACGGCAAGATGCAGCGCGGCGAGGTCCTCGACAAGAGCAAAGCCAACCGCATCTACAGCGACATCGTCCGTCGCCTCCGGGACCCCGGCATCGTCGACTGGCTCGGCAAGGACCTCTTCAAGGTCCGCATCTTCCCCGTGCCGGCCAGCGGCGAGCAGCGGGTCGAGATCACCTACACCCAGCCCCTGCCCTTCCTCGACGGCACCTACAAGCTGTCGTACCCCCTGAAGACCTCGGCCGCGGCGGCGCGGACCCTCGAGGACCTGACGCTGACGGCGACCATCGCGAGCAAGACCCCCATCAAGACCGTGTACTCGCCCACCCACAGGGTGTCCGTCAGCCGCAAGGGCGATCACCGGGCCGTCGTCGGCTTCGAGGGCGAGCGCGTGGCCCTCGACCAGGACTTCACCCTGTACTTCGGCGTGTCGAAGAAGGACATAGGCCTGAACCTGTTGACGTACCGCGAGCAGGGGGAGCCCGGGTTCTTCTTGCTGATGGCGGCGCCCAAGGCGGTCTTCGACACCGACGAGATCCAGGGCAAGGCGATCACCTTCGTGCTCGACACCTCCGGGTCCATGACCGGCGCCAAGCTCGAGCAGGCCAAAAGAGCGCTCACCTGGAGCCTCGATCACCTCGGCGACGACGACCGCTTCAACGTGGTCCGGTTCTCGAGTGACGTCGAGGCCTTCGAGCCGCGGCTCGTCGCCGCCAGCGCCCGCAACATCGAGGCCGCCAAGCGCTTCGTCGACAGCTTCGAGGCCGCCGGGGGCACCGCCATCGACGACGCCCTCGCCCAGGCCCTGGGCGAGGGCGCCGGGCAGGACACGCACCTGGTGCTCTTCATCACCGACGGGCGCCCGACCGTGGGCCAGACCGAGGTCCAACGGATCCTCGCCAACGCCACGGCAAACAACCGCGAGCGCGCTCGCGTCTTCGCCCTCGGCATCGGCGACGACATCAACACCCACCTCCTTGACAAGCTCGCTGGCGACAACGGCGGCACCAGCGCCTACGTCAAGCCCAGCGAGGACATGGACGCCCACATCGCCGCCCTCTACAACCAGATCGCCTTCCCCGTGCTGACCGACGTCGCCCTCGACGTCTCCAAGGTCCGCACCTACGGCGCCCTGCCCGGGCGGCTCCCCGACGTCTTCCGCGGCGGCCAGCTCCTCGTCATCGGCCGCTACCGCGGTCAGGGCGACGCCCTCATTCGGCTGACCGGCCGGATGAACAAGCAGAGCCGCCAGTTCGACTTCGAGGCGACCTTCCCCGGCCAGAGCGACGACCACGCCTTCATCGCGAGCCTGTGGGCCCACCGCCAGGTCGGCCAGCTCCTCGACCAGATCCGCCTGTCCGGCGAGACCGAGGAGCTGCGCGAGGAGGTGATCCAGCTCGCGAAGAAGTACGGCATCGTCACCCCTTACACGAGCTACCTCGTGGTGGAGGAGGGCGCCGCGACCGCGCGTCCACCCCGACCGGTCGTCCCGCGCCGCCGCCACGCCTTCGACCGCACCACGCTCGATGACGCCGCGCTCCCCTCACCCAGCGCGGCCCCCGCCGAGGAGCGCGAGCGCGTCATGCGCGACGCGGCCCGGGGGGGCGCCAGCGGGCGCGCGTTCACGACCAAGAGCGGCAAGAGAGCCGTCGAGGAGGCCAAGGCCGTCCGCCTCCTCAAGGACAAAGAGCGCGCCGGCTCCGAGGTCACGGGCGTCAAGTACGTCGCGGGCAAGGTCTTCAGCTACCGAGCCGGCCAGGGCTGGGTCGACCGCGCCTACACCAGCGGCCTGAAGGAGGTCCGGATCGCCCCCTTCAGCGACGCCTGGATCGCGACCGTGACCGCCATCCCGAAGCTCAAGGAGATGCTCGCCTTGGGCGAGCGGGTGACCGTGCGGCTGGGCGCCTACGCGCTCATCGTCGCGCCCGGCGGACAGGCGACGGTCGACGACGAGACCGTCGCCAGGCTGAAGCGCGCCGCCCGCTAGCGGCGGCGCGGTCCCGCTGACCGAGCTGCGGCTTGCGTTCCCTCGTGAACCGTGAAGGATAGAGGTGCCTCTGATCCGCTCACCTCACGTGAAAGGGGACGACGTGGTCTGGCGACGCCTAAAACGGCTCTGGAACGGTCCCGAGCTCGAGCTCGACGAGCTCGACGCGCCCACCGCGGAGCAGGCGCAGGCCCAGCCCGAGGCGCCACCGCGCGCCCCGGACCCGATCCGGGAGGCCGCCGCGGCGATCGAGGCCGCCCTCGCCAAAGACGCTCAGGCCGAGGCCATCGGCCGCACCCGCGCCCTGCTGCTCGACAAGGCCCACGACCGGCGGGTGCAGGGCTGCGCCTCGCGCGTGCTGAGCGAGCTCGGGGAGCCGGAGCTCGGTGAGGCGTTCGGCGCCGCGGCCGCCGGCGATGACGCAGCGGCGCTGCTCTGGCTCGCCCAGGCCTTCCTCGAGCTGGACGATCCCGAGATCGCCCTCGCCCTCGCCCGCGCGGCCGAGCGCCGCGACAAGGGCGCCCCGCCGTCGGCGGCCGCCATCGCGGCGGCGCTATCGGCCCTGGGCCGCCACACCGAGGTGGTCGAGGGCCTGGCGCGCTTCGCCCCGGCGTGGGAGGAGCCGGCGCTGCTGCGACGCTACCTCGCCAGCGCCGCCCTCGCCGGCGACTGGGCGCGGTGGGACGCGGCCGTCGACCTCCTCGGCGACGACCCGGACTCCGAGTGGGTCCGCCGCGGCGGCGAGCGCGCCCGCGCCTTCCCCGCCGACGACCGCGCGCACCCGATCCGCCACGAGCTCTTCGTGCGCTACGGCGCGACCCTCATCGACGTGACCTCCGACGTCACCTCGGCCCAGGTCCCCAGGGTCGGCGCCTGGATCGTCAGCGCCGCCAGCCTGCTCGCGCCCCTGAAGACCGAGGAGCTCCGCGTCGCCTACGTCTCGAACCGCAGCGAGGTCATCGCCCGCTGGCTCGCCAGTGCGCTGCGCTCTGCGGCCATGCCGTTGAGCGCGCGCCTGCCCGAGCAGCCCGTCGTGGTGGCCCTGGCCGACGACGACGACCTCGACCCCCTCTACGAGACCGAGGCCTTCTTCCGCGAGCCCACCGTGCTCTTCCAGGCCGTCAAGGACCTGTCGCGGCCCGGCACCCCCGTGCCCGACATCGTCGGGCTCGTCGGCACGAAGGTGGCGCTCCCCC
>PDWJ01009482.1_pt1 | contig 14833 bp, 20 predicted proteins | sample 1430881 | NCBI WGS metagenome assembly PDWJ01 (sample SAMN01162460, study PRJNA174530) | Oral metagenome, whole genome shotgun sequencing project. | biome: Marine environment; feature: Marine mammal; material: Swab sample of the gingival sulcus; isolation source: swab sample of gingival sulcus... | reverse complement strand
GGTGGTCGTCGAACCAGATTACAAAATCGCAGGGAAAAAGACTCTGGTCGCCAACCATATCGTGACCAGTGGCGTTGTAAAAAAGAAAAACATCGAAGGGCACAAAGGCATTGAAGAAATATGACCCGGCAAGGCAGGTTCCGACCCTGCGATATGACGCGGCATATGCCGCCTCCCCGCTGCCATCTGCGACCATCTTGCCGGGCCACATAACGCTATGAAAAATTATAGCCAGACAGCGGAGGGCTTCGAACCCCCGATATGTGGCGAGGCTGAAAAACAGCCCCGATACCCCGCTACCACCTGCGACCATCGCTGCCCGGCTATACAGACAGAAAGATAACCATAAAACAGCAGAGAAACAATGAAAAACAAAAAATGGGACACCATTTTCAGCACCGGAACACATACTGACAGCAAGGGGAGAAAACGTACCTGGACTATTGCCGATCTTGATGAGCTGGCAAAATCCAGCGATGTTCCTGTTGTTGTCCATCATCCCAAAGAGTCCAAAAAGGCCGTCACCTTCGCGAAAACCGCCGAAATTCGCCGGATGGGAAACAGACTCCAGGCTCGCTATAAAGACATATCAAAAGGACTTGAGGCAGCAGTCAAAGAAGGTTTACGGCTTGCCAAATCAGTGTCCATTAACCCTGAAACGATGCGTCTTGATCATATCGGCATGCTTGGCTACGAGCAGCACCCCGCGCTTGACGGGCTTGGGGCTATAAATTTCACACGAGATGCTGCGCATCTCACCTACACGGAGAAAAGCAAAATGACAGACAAGGAACGTATTGCGGAACTGGAAGCAAAAATCGCAGAGCTTAAAACCAGACAAGGAATTGCTGATGTTGAAAAAAAACTGGAACACAGCAAGTCGGAGCTCGCAGCAGAACAGGATGCCCACAAGGCAACAAAGATAGAATTTGAAAAATACAAACAGGAAACCGAAGAAAGGGCTTTATCTGCCAGGATTGATGCCCTTGCCGAGTCAGGACGAATCTTGCCTGCGGAAAAAAATAAAATCATCAGCTTCGCAAAGGCGATGGATGATGGCAAGGCATCGATGGATTTTTCCAGGGCAGACGGCACAAGCGAAAAAGTCAGTCCACGCGAAGCATGGCTCAGGGAACTTGAAGCGAAAGAGCCTGTACATAAAGTGCTTACTTCCGAGTTCGCGCAACATGGAGGAACGACAGAAGAGTCTGTCGATATGAGCACAATCAACGACTACGCATAAGGAGACAATATGACTATATCAGGAAATGTGAACAGTACCACTTTTGCCCCTGTGGAACGGGTACACCTTGAAACAGATTGCCGGGTATTACCCGGACAACTTGCTGCGGACGACACAACATGGCCAAAAGGCCTGATTGTGGTGCGTGAAGATGCCGACCACGACTGGACGCCTCTGGGAGAAAGCCAGCCCGGTAATGACCTTTTTTTGATTGGAGTGCTTGATGAAGAGGTGGATACCGCCGCCTCTGCCGTTGGACTTGTGGTGCGCCAGGGTGCGGTGAAAAAAGACTTGCTCAGGCGAGGGGTGACAACTCCTGACGCACCAGATTCCGCAATACTTTTCTTTTTGGAAAGAAGGGGCATATACGCCCTGTAGGGCAAAAGTCAGTAGTCAGAAGACAAAAGTCAGAAAAATCAGCAATTAAAATTTAAAATGAGGTTCCCTAATGGACATACGAAAATACTATAACGCCAAGGCTATTGCCCAGCGTCTCCAGCAGTTGCCGCCTCTCAAGACCACCGTGGTCGATACGTTCTTTGGCCGCAAGGTCAATCATCCTTTTGACAAGGTGGGCCGCAGCGATATTACCGCCATCGGTGCTCCTGCACCGCTTATTGCCCGGGGTGCTCCGTCTCTTGCTGCAAACGGAGGCTCATTGTCGCTCGATGATTATGAACCTTTCGAGGTTGCCAACCATCAATTCTTTACTGCCGCAGATATGAACCGGATGAAGAATCTTGATGAAAAATCTATCCAGGCCCGGCTTGCCGGCGTCGATGATAACCTGCGCCGCATTTGCCGGATGACTACAGAAGCCCTGGCCTCGGTAGCCCTTACCGGAACGATCGCTTGGCCTGTGATGCTTGAAGGAGGCAAGATAGATACCTACCATGTTGACCTTGGCACACCGCTTAGCTACACCCCGGATAAGCTCTGGGATGCAGAGGATTGCAACATTCGAAAGATATTCAATCATCTCCAGGAAATGGAAACCGCTGTTCAGGAAGCAGGATACGGCGGCAAAGTGGTCTTCTGGGCCGGGAAAAAAGCATACAACACCCTGCTGGCCATGGCCGAAACCTATGGAGAAAATCCCAAGGCAAAACTCAGGGTCGAAGTAAGTGCCCAAGGCATTTCTATCGGGGAGTTCACCATCAAGAAGATGACCGAGACATACGTCCATCCCAGTACAGGATCGGTTACACCAAAGGTGGCGGCGAATAAAATTATGGCATTTGCCAGTGATGCAGTTCATACCCTGTTTTATTGCGCCCTGGACGACCTTGACGCAAAGCTGCAGCCGATGCCGTACTTCAGTAAGCCGATACATCTCAAGGATCCGTCTGGGATCAAGATTGTTGGCCGGAGCAAGCCATTTCCGGTTCCAGTTGTAAAAGCCATCTGCTGGGCAACGGTGACCGGATAATGAGTTACGCGAACAGTGATGATCTGAGGCTGCTGCTTTCGGAGAAAGAGTTGGTGCAATTGGCCTCTGATGGCCGCAGCCGAAGTTGGGACGAAGATCGCGTCCAAGCAGTGTTAACCGAGGCTATTGATCAGGCAGATGGTGAAATTGACGGCTATATCGGTATGGCCGTCGAGCTGCCACTTGTAACTGTGCCTCGGGTTGTTGAAAACATCTCTGCCAAGATTGCTGTCTACAACCTGCTCCGTCGAAGACCGTCTGTACCCGATCATTGGCAAAGCGAGTATCGCCGCTGCCTGGCGATGCTGGAGAAAATTGCCGAAGGGAAACTCAGCCTGGGCCAGTCCGATGATACAGGCAGTCCTGTTGAAAGTGATCATGGTGCGGGAATTGTGACCAGACCATCCCGCTACTAGGTTAAGCCCCAGATTGGCCTTTGACAGTTAATTTATAGAAACAGGCTTCATGATACCTGAAAACAAAATATTTCGATTCTCGTCGAATTTAAACGCTTTTTAAGTGGGGTTTTGCCAAATGGCCATTGAGCTGCAAATGAAATGCGATGAAGAGACAGTGAAAGAACTGTTTCGTAGCTTATCGCATCTCGATAGTCGGGGCATCCCGAAAGCATTGAAAGAAGTTGGTGAGACAATCCACAGTATGGCTGTGGATGCATTTGTCGAACAGCAAAGCCCTGAGGGCGAACGTTGGGAAGAGTCGAAACGAGCCAAAAAAGAAGGCGGGAAGACCCTGGTGGATACAGCCACTTTACAAAACTCTCTTTCCGTCTCTGCCGATGCGGGTCAGGTCACCGTAGGCAGCAATATGGTCTATGCCGCGATCCATCAATTGGGCGGCCAGGCGGGGCGAGGTCACAGGCTGCATCTTCCGGCTCGGCCTTTTCTGCCTGATGTAGAAGGAAAAGTACTGCGAACAGAAGTATTGGAGATTGTTGCAGAGCATCTGCGAAGAATTGTGAGAAAGCGATGATTGTAAAACACCAACAGTTATGCAGCCTGCTTATGGCCAGAATTGCGGGAAGTCCCTTAGGTAAACGGGCACATCGTCTTGAAACCCTTGTAAGCCTGGAACAGGAGACTCTGGAAAACTTTTTATCGTTTGACTCGGTGGTTGGTCTGTATGTGCCTGGTGGCAGCTACCAGGAAGAACAGGAGGAGCAGTTTGAAACCGTTGCCGTGACCATAATTCTGGGCAGCCGTAATTTTGGGAGTGCAGAAGCAGCTCTTGGAGTGGAACAGGACTTTGGTGTCTGGGACATGCTTGAAGAAATCCGAGCTATACTCTCCGAAAAAACCTGGTACACGGCAACAAACGTCAAATCAGTAACACCTCTTGCCTGGAAGAATCTTGTAGCCAGAAGCGACCAGGTCATTATCGGAATCGAGGCAAAGCTGGTACTCGCCAGGGATTTGCCGCAAAAATCAAATGAGGAAAACCAATGAAAACGGACGACGAAACGACAAAAAAGACCGCCCCTAAAAAGGTCGCAAAAAAAGAGACCACAATATACATCGGCCCAAACATTACAGGCAAAAAGCATATTGTAAGTGGCACCATTTATAAAAATGGTCTTCCTGGGGATCTGGCTGAATTTGCCCGGACAGATGCCAACTTTGCAGCCCTGGTGATTCCGGTTTCCCAACTGGGCAAGGCTTGGCAAGAACTGAATCAGGAAGGCAGTCCGCTCTTTGCGGCCTACAAATCTTTGCAAAACAAGGAGGTATAAACAATGCCTGGGTATGAACATAGAGTAAAAACATCCGAAGTGCCAACCAGCCTGCTTCCGGCCCGGGAGGTCGATTCAGCAGTGGTTGTTGCAGTGGGCTGCGCTCCGGGTACCACAGGGAATCCGGCCCCGGTGAACAAGCCGGTGCTTTGCTATTCATATGCCGAGTTTGTCAATGTCTTTGGCTACTCGGATGACTGGGGGAAATACACGCTTTGCGAAGTGGCTAACTCCCATTTTGGGCTGTTTGGTGTAGCTCCCGTGGTGTTCATCAATGTCTATGATCCGTCGGTGCATAAAACGGGGGAGAACCCAGATGCTGGTGCGGTTGCTGCTGATGATGTGATTGGCGGTATTGATTCCGGTACTGGCAAGGCGACAGGGCTTGAGCTGGTTGGCCAGGTCTTTCCCCGGTTTCGGCTGGTGCCAGGTCTGATTCTCGCGCCCAAATTCTCCAGTATCCCGTCGGTTGCCATTGTGATGGCAGCTAAGGCTGCGAACATCAATGGGCTTTTCAATGCTCAGGCCGTTGTTGATATTGATGATACTGTTGTCACAAAATACAGCGATGTTCCTGCTTATAAAGAGGACAACAACTTGACTGACCGTCATATGATCGTCGGCTGGGGCAAGGTCACGCTGGGCGGCAAGACCTATCATCTCTCTACTCAAATTGCTGGCCGTATCGCACTTACCGACAGCGATAACGATAACGTCCCCTATGTTTCACCATCAAACAAGCGGCTCTATTGCGATGGAGCCACAGCGGGCGGTGAAGAACTCTACCTCGGCCTTGAACAGGTAGAGTATCTCAATGGTCAGGGTGTATTGGCCCCATTTAATTTTGACGGCGGCTGGAAACTATTTGGCAACCGCACCGCCTGTTACCCGGCAGTTACCGATCCCAAAGATGCTTTCATTCCGATTCGGCGTTTTTTCAACTGGCACGGCAATACCTTTGTACTCACTTACTGGCAGCTTCTTGATGCTCCGCTGAACCGGCGATTGGTGCAGACCATCACGGACAGCGAGCAAATCCGGCTCAACGGTTTTACAGCCAGGGAGTACATTCTTGGCGGCAAGATTGTTTTTACGGAAACAGAAAACACAACGACCGATCTTATGGACGGCAAAGTGCGTTTTCATACATTTATGACTCCGCCGTCTCCGGCACGGGTTATTGAAAACATCATGGAGTATGACGTGAAGTATATCTCCACACTTTTTGGAGGAAACTAAAAAATGGCTGGTTCACATATCCCCGAAAAACTTATCAACTTCAAGGCTTATAAAGACGGAACAAATCTGCTCGGTGTTGTCGATGTCGAGTTTAGCGGCGGCGAGTTGCTCGCTGAATCAATCAGCGGTGCAGGGATTGCCGGTGAATTAGACAGCCAGACCCTGGGTCATACCAGTCCGATTGCGGCGAAGGTGAATTTCAGAGCTCGTACCAAGGCTACAGTTGCCTTGACCGCCCAGCAAAGCCATCAGCTTGAGTTTCGTGGTTCTCAGCAGGTGCGTGAGCCAGGTGGGGCCTATAAAACAATTGGCGAGCGTATTGTCATCAAGGGTACACCAAAATCAAGTCCCCTGGGCGGGAAGTACGAAGTCGGCAAGCCTCTCGCTCAGGAAATTGAGTTTGCCGTTGATTATGTAAAGATCGAAATCGACGGCCAGGAAGTCTTTGAACATGACAAAATCAACTTCATCTACGCTGTAAACGGCGTGGATTATTTACAGTCTGTACGTGCTGATCTCGGCATGTGACAAAAAAGGCAGGGGTTTTCTCTCCTTTTGCCCCTGCCTTTTTGAACTTTACCAGTAGAGAGGATACTCATGAAAAAAACTGTCACATTCGGCCAGCCAGTAACAATCGGCGGCAAGGAATACAAGGAAATTGAGATGCGGGAGCCCACAGTGCAAGACATGCTTGACATCGAGGAGCTTTCTGGCAGCGACCTGGAAAAAGAGATCGAGATGATCGGCCGCCTTACAGGTCTTTGTGGCGAAGACCTCAAGCCCCTTGGCGCAGGCCCATATCGGTCAATGCAAAAGGTCTATGTCTCTTTTTTAGAATAGAGTGGCCGGAGCTCAGGCGTATTTGTCTAAGCCTTGCGATGGTAACGCATACTGGCATGGACTACTGGATGCGCCAGAGTCTCACCGAGATAATGGCCAGTGTTCAGGATGTGAAACGTCTTACCCCTTAAAGAAACGAGAGGCCGGTAATTGCGTAAAGAAGAGCGTTTATAATCGGCAGAAAGATAAACGCAAGAATTGTCAAAGCGAAAAGGCAGAAAACCAGAACGCCAATCACAGTAGCAATAAGGTAGAGGAAGGCTCCAATGCTGAGCAGAAGAACAAACGGGAGATGTAAACAGGCGGGGATTCTTGCCTTGGCGAGAAAGGCATCATAAGGATTATCATAAAAGACGTCAGGTTTATAGGATTTTGCCACATGAGCTTTGGAAAATTTGCGATAGGGGTGAGTATCGGGGCTGCTCTTGCTCCCGCCTTCACCAGCACTATAGCATCATCGAAAGAAAAGATCAAAGGCCTTAAGGATACTGTTGAAAAGCTCGAAGCAAAACGACTTGCAGCAGTTGATGTAAAGAAATATCAAGCCCGGCTTACGGCTCTTGAGCAGCGAGCCAGGTCAACCGGGGTTGCCGGTAAAGGATTGCGAAAAGAAATCATTGCGGCAAAAGAGGCTTTCAAGGCAGCAACGGTCAAGGCCCGTGGCCTGGGTGTGGCCACCGGGAATATAGCTCGTGAAGAGCATCGTCTTGAAACTGCTCTCCGGCGAACAAACAAGGCGTTACAGGCCCGCAAGACAATGCGTCAGCAGCGAAGATTTCGTCGTGAGCAGGCTGGTGGGGTTCTTGAGGCCGCTGCCCCTGTAGTGGCAATGGCGGCACCTGTGGTTGTTGCCGCAAAATTTGAACAGGGTATGGCCGAGGTGGGTGCAGTGGCAAATGCCAGCGACAAGGAAATGGTACAGCTTACCGCCACGGCACGATCCCTGGGGGCTACCACCTCATTCAGTGCTTCCGAGGCGGCGCAGGGGATGAAGTACCTTGCAATGGCTGGTTTCAAGACCACCGAAACCATCGCTGCCATGCCTGGAGTTCTGGCCCTGGCCCGTGCCGGGAATACTGATCTGGCCCGAACAGCGGATATTTCATCAGACATGCTTTCCGCATTCCGCCTGGAGGCTGACAAGATGGGGATGGTTGGTGATGTCTTGACAAAGACCTTTACAACTTCAAACGTCAATCTTGAGCTTTTGGGGGAGACGATGAAATATGTCGCTCCGGTTGCAACCTCTGCGGGAATGAGCATTCAGGAAGTAGCTGCAATGACTGGCCTGCTCGGTGACGTAGGTATCAAGGGAAGCCAGGCAGGAACAGCACTTCGGGCTTCAATTTTGCGTCTTGCAGACCCGCCTCGGGAAGCTGCTGAAGCCCTGAAAGAACTCGGAGTCTCTACGGTAGACAGCAAAGGCAATCTGAAAAAAATGCCCGAACTTCTTGCTGAAGTGGCTGAGGCGATGAAAGGGATGGGATCTGGAGAAAGATTAAGCTATGTCAGCCAGATCTTTGGCATGGAAGCGTCGAGTGCCATGGATACCTTGCTTGAGAAAACCACCGGAGGTGAGATCAGAAAGAAAATCACCCTGGTTACGGATTCTGAAGGCACCACCAAAGAGATTGCCGCGAAAATGGAGGCAACGACGATGGGAGCCGTACGACGATTACGCTCTGCCGTGGAAAGCCTGGGTATTTCTTTTGGCAGCCTGGCGTTGCCCGTGGTGAATACCCTGGCCGGAGGTTTGACGGGATTAGCGGGTGGTATTGACAGGATAGCAACGAAATTCCCCAGACTGGCGGCAGGAGCCTTTGGGCTTGCTGCCGGGTTTGCGGCCATTCCTCCGGTGATGCTTGCAATGCGAATTGGAGCAAGCTATCTGGCAACAGCCAAGGCTGGACTTACCCTTATCGTTAGCGGCCTGGGGCGAGCGTTTGCCTGGACGCAGGGTCAGATGGTTGCCCATAATGTTGCTCAGAAAACGGTTGCAGCCGGAGCGAAACTTGCCGCTGCCGGGCAATGGCTGTGGAACCGCAGCCCAATGGCTGTGGAACCGCAGCCTGGCCGCCGGATCTTTTGTGCTGGCCAAAGGCCGGGTACTGGCTCTGGGGGCGGCCCAGAAAGTGGTTGCTGTGGGAACAAAGGTTCTGGGGGCGGCCCAGATTGCTCTCGGGGCGGCAATGAATGTTGCCCTGGGCCCCATTGGCCTGGTGATTGGAGCCGTTGCTGCGCTCGCTGCCGGGGCATATATGGTTTACAAGCACTGGGATACGGTAAAAGTCTTTATGGGTACTGTTTGGACATCGCTTAAAAATGGCGCAAACTTTGCCTGGGAAGGATTGAAAAAAATATTTGCCTGGTCGCCGCTCGGTCTGGTGGTGCAAGGTTTTACTGCGGTAAAAAACTTCCTGGGCAATATTGATTTGTCAGCGTCTGGCAAGGCTCTGATAGGCACCTTTGTCTCCGGGATAAAGTCGATGATTGCCGCACCGATTGAGGCGGTACAGGGTGTGCTGGCAAAGGTTCGTGAGTTCTTGCCGTTTTCCGACGCAAAGACCGGGCCACTCTCTTCGCTCACCGCATCAGGTGCCGCTTTTGTCACAACGTTTACTGCGGGAATAAAGTCGATGGCCACTGCACCAATTAAGGCGGTGCAGGGCATTTTTTCAAAAGTTGCGTCATGGTTCGGCGACGACGCAGCCCCGGAAACCGGGGCGGTGGCTGGTTCTGTACAGCCGGTGACTCCACATCATAAACAACATTCTCAGGCCGAGGCTCTCTCTCCACTTCCTAAGCTGGATACCGCTTTTGTCACAACGTTTACTGCGGGAATAAAGTCGATGGCCGCAGCACCGATTAAGGCGGTGCAGGGCATCTTTTCAAGGGTTGCATCATGGTTCGGTGACGACGCAGCCCCGGAAATGCGAACAATTGTTCGCCCTGCGCAGCCGGGAATACTTCAACCGGCTGTGCGCATGCAAGCGGCTCCTGCCGAGGAACAAACTGTTGCGAGTAATGCTGCTGCAACGTTCCAGAAGACGCAAGGCCGAGGGATAATTTTTAACCAGAATATTACCGTCAATGGCTCATCGCGCCCCGAAGAAGTAAAAACGCAAGTCTCTGAGGCCCTGGGGATTTCAGAACAGCGACTCCGCAGGATGATTGAAGAGGTGATGCATAATGACAGAAGGCTCAGCTATGCATAGCACATATACAACTATCTCCGGCGACACCTGGGACTTGATCCTCTACAAGGTCAATGGACAGGGGGCAGAGTTCCAGATGGATCAACTCATTGCAAAAAACCCTGAGCATCGCAACCGGGTCTTTTTCCCTGCGGGTGTTGTGCTCAAGCTGCCTCGATGCCAAAAGATTCAGAATAAGCAAGAGGTGCCACCGTGGAAACGTTGAAACGAACTGCCCGGCTTGTCCTGCATTATCAGGATGCAGACATCACCAGAGATGTCTCAAAATATCTGCTGTCCGCAAGCTATACAGATAATACCGGAAAGGCCGATGAGTTGACCTTGCGTCTTGAGGATTCTGAACGATTATGGCAGGACGCATGGTTCCCCGGCAAGGGCGACAAGGTAACCGCCCGGATCGTTGCAGAGTACGGCGCAACCCGGAGCCATCTTGATTGCGGCAAATTTGAGATCGATGATATCAGCCTTTCCGGGCCGCCCGATGTTGTTGAACTAAAAGCAATCTCAAGTCTTGTGATGCGAGCCATTAAAAAAGAGAAGAAATCCCGTGGCTGGGATGCGTGTACCCTGCGCAGCCTGGTTACCCGGATAGCTGAGGAACATGGCTTTTTAACATATTACCAGGCAGCAGAGCCAATCCGTTATACCCGAATTGACCAGCGTGAAGAGTCAGATCTTGCGCTGATGCAGCGGCTTTGTGATGATAACGATCTGGAGCTTAAGGTTGCCGATAACACCATTATTGTTTTTGAAGGGAAAGGTCTTGAAAAAGCTCCTGTGGCTTTTTCGTTCACCCGTTCCGGGAGCGGTTCCAGGTTTTCCTTTCGCACCAGGTCTGCCGAGATTTATCGAGGAGTTGAAATCAGCTATCAGGATACCGAACAAAAGAGTCTGCAGACATATACGTTCACTCCGCCTGACAGCCCGAAAGTCGGTGAAATTTTAAAGCTCAACCAACGAGCCGAGAACCGTGCTGCAGCGGAACGTATTGCCAAGGGACGACTGCGCAAAAAAAACAAGCAGGAGGTGCAGTGTGAGTTTGCGATGCTGGGCAATACCGCTGTGATGGCCGGCCTGTGTTGTCAGGTTGCTGGCTTTGGCCGGTATGATGGCAAATATATGATTGATACCGCAACGCATACTATTGACCATGACGGTGGTTACAAAACCAGATGTTCTGCTCATAAGGTGCTCACATGGTAATGGGCGATCTGGAACGGCGGATTGATGCGTGTGAACGCAGACAAAATCAGACGGTGCGGGTGGGTCTGGTTCGTAAGACACAGCCTCAAGAAGGCACAGTGATTGTAGAGCTTGCTGACTCTGATAAGGTGCTGACCAAGGCCTTGCCGGTGGTTTTCCCAAAAACAGGAAATGACCGCAGTTATGATATGCCAGACATTGATGAACAGGTTGTCTGTATTTTTCTCGCGAACGGCATGGAACAAGGGTTTGTGCTGGGCTCTGTTTACTCCAAACTTGATGTACCGCCCCGAAGGTGCCATCAGGATGTACAGATCAGAGAATATAAAGACGGCACCCGATGGTCGTATGATCGTAAGCAGCACCACGAAGAGACCAGAAATCAAGGTTCCTGGAGCTATATTGCTAAAGGCAGAATTAAAATCAGAGGCCAGAGGATAGATTTGAACTGATGCCACGAGTAACCCGGAACACAGATTTATCCATGGGCGTATGTGCTTGTTGCTGCCCTGGCTGCCCTCATGTCTGGATATCGGTGCATGTTGGGGCATCCCGCACGGTATATGCCAATGGAAAAGGTGTGATGCGGCGTAGTGATGTTGGTGTCTCAAACTGCCCGCATTGCCCGACGAGCTGGGCCGCAGATGCAAGTCGTACTGTGTATGCCGAAGGGAGAGGGGTGCATCGTTTGGGTGACAGCCATGTCGTTGCCTGCGGCACCGGCAACGTAATAACAGCCAGCCCCAATGTATGGGCAGGAAATTAAGGAGAAATATCATGGGAACATTTGCTGTGACTTGCCATAACACAAAGCTCTACCCGGCATGCATCGAAGCGTATAACAGAAAATGGCGGGAGATTTATGCCCTTGCCTCCGGGATCGAACAGTTTTTCCCCGATTGCCGTCTGGATTGGGATGATGTTGTCAGTGTGCTCCGGCTTGGGATTGCCAGCGGTATTACCGTGACCGCATCGTTGAGCAAGGCTGAGTCCGTACCCGATGAGACATTTATGCAACCAGTTGTTGAGGTGCCACCCGCAAAGGTGCCACTTATGTGCGACCAGGCAAGATCTCTGAATATCAGCATGGATTCTGCCTTGCTCTGCCCGGAACCTGCCGATGACAGCCCCGAAAGTTATGCAAAATATCGCATTGATTTGGCCGATGCTGCTGACAACTGGGCGGCTGCTTGCTCGATGCTCATCGAGATTGACAATAAATCTAAAGAGATTGAAATCTGGCGGGCCTACGGTGCCGGGGTCTGTGATCCAGAAGGCAGTGACACCCGAACGCCCGGCCAAATGGCAATGATGCAAAGCCCCTGGCCGCTGGCTTCGTCAGAACCTTTCACAGAAAAGTTTTCTGTAGAGGGACTTAAAGCTCTGCTCGGCAATGAGGTAACCGACTGGTTTACCCGAAGTCAGGCGGGTCATATACGTTTTTTGCCTGCGGTAGAGTTCTGGGTTGCAAGCCGTACCATCACCCTCGCCCCGGAACTTCCCGACCCGGAGGGCGGTGAAGACCAGCCCCAAATTTTTATCTGGGATAGCTCTTTTCATCTGCAAGGAACCCTGGTCGGGGTAGTGATGGCACAAGCTGAGGCTGATGGAGAGTTACGCTGTGATTATAACGGCCCGAATACCGTGATTTTTACGCTGACTGCAGACGAGGAAGTTGAGGAGCTTACGGTCAGGGCGGCGGTTGTCATTGGAGAACATAAATGATTGCCAGCTTCGGGCCAGTAGTTTTTGCAGTAAGCCGTAAAGAAATCCGCACCTTTTCTGGCTTTACCCGTAAGGGCACTGCAACGTTTGCAGAACATGCGGTGTTGTCGTCAAAGCCTCTGTTGGAGTTTGTCGGCGAGGGGCTTGACGAGATAAGTCTGCGCATTGAGTTGTCTACCACTCATGGCCTGGTGCCAGAAACAGAAATTGAGCAGCTCCGCAAGATAAAAAAAGCTGCAGAGGCCTTGCCCCTTATCGTTGGAGATAAGGTGCTTGGAAATTTTGTGTTGGTTGAGATCGCCGAAGAATGGACGGCAATCAACAACAAGGGTGTGCTGGTGAAAGCGGCCTGTAATTTGAGCCTACGGGAGTATGTCTGATGGAGCTGCTTGTTGACAGCCTTGGGCAAGAGATTGAAATCGGGCTTTCCGGTGTTGCCGAAATTGCCCAGAACGTGCGCACCATTTTGACCACGGTGAAAAAAACGGTGCCGCTGGATCGGTCGTTTGGTCTTGATGCAAGTCTCATAGATACGCCAACTCCTGTGGCCCAGGCCCGGCTGCGTAGTGAGATTGTTCAGGCTATTAACAAATATGAGCCTCGTGCCACCGTGCTTGCGGTCTCTTTCAAGGAGGATCATGTCGGGGTCATGGATGGCAAGTTGTACCCGGTGGTGAGCCTGCATATAGATGAGGAGAAGCTATGAACCTTGCAGAAGTCCCGGAAATGAATTTTTTGGAGCCAGATACCAAAGAACTGCAAACCCGTTTTGTTGCTCTGTATGAAGAGATGACTGGGCGAACGCTTTACCCTGGGAACCCGGAACGGCTTTTTATTGATACGCTGGTCGCTGCTCTGGTGCATACTCGGGCAGGCGTTGATCAGGCGTATAAGCAAAATACCCTGAAGTATGCGTCAGGCGCTGCCCTTGACTTGTTGGGAACCCGGCGGAACTGCCAACGGCTTGGCAGCAATCGGGCTCGGGCGATATTCCAGTTTGTGTTGACTGATGTTCAGCTAGAAGCGGTGGGCATCCCGAAAGGGTCGATCATTATTGTTGATAATGTGCTGGAATTTGCTACGACGGCAGATTTGATGATTGCTCCTGGGTCTCTTTCCGGCACGGTAGAGGCGGTGGCAAACGAGCCCGGCTCTGACAAAAACGGTTTTCTTCCCGGCCAGCTTCACAAGCTCGCAAGGCCGATTGCGGTCGTTGCAAAGGTTATCAACGTCACGGCCACAGAGGGCGGTGCTGATGCCGAGCCGGATGAACAGTATAGAGAAAGAATTGCCCTGGCCGCATATCAATACTCCACGGCAGTTACCATCGACAGCATTGTTTATCATGCTCGCTCAGTGAGCCAGAATATTCTTGATGTTCAGGTGGTATCGCCTCGACCGGGCCGCTGTGAGGTCTATGTGCTGGTTAAAGACGGGACAGGAAGTGATACATTGCAACAGCAGGTTGCAGAAGTCTTGCTCCGTGATGATCGACGTTCCGGGACTATGGATCTTGTTGTCGTCCCTCCTGTTGTTGTGTCATATCGCCTTGAATTTCGTTGGTGGCTGCACGCCTCGCAACAGCGTTATGCCGAGCAGATAGCAGCGCAAGTCAACGACAGGGTTCACCAATGGACCGAAAAGCTCTCGGCAAAAATGGGTCGGTCTGTAGTGCCCTCTGCATTGGTGGCTCTGTTACACGGTATTGACGGAGTGGCTAAGGTCGAGATTGTGGGGCCAGAGTATCTTGTTGTTGATGAGGGGCAGGTGGCGCGGTGCAGCGAAACAGTCATTCAAGACATGGGGCTGCTATGAGCGTTACCGCATTGCTCCCATCATCGATTGCTCGCGACAGCAAGATTGCGTCTTTGGCAGCGTCTTGCGATACGGCTATTAGCGAAATCACAGAATATGTCACAGCACGGCAGCCTATTGAAGCGAATCTGGCTATTCAGGATGATGCTGTTCTTGATGATCTGGCAGTACAGCTTGGCATCGATGTCTGGCGGTTTTTTCTCGATGACCGGAAAAAAAAGATTTGGCTCCTTAAAAACTGGCATATCTATCAGCGGTTAAAAGGGACTCCTGAAGGATATGCTTTTTTTGCCCAGCTTGCGGATTGCGAGTTGTTACAGCATCGCCCGCCAAGCCATTCGTTTCTTGGAAAAAGTTTGACAGTAGAAGAGCGGGAA
>PDWJ01003526.1_pt1 | contig 14840 bp, 14 predicted proteins | sample 1430881 | NCBI WGS metagenome assembly PDWJ01 (sample SAMN01162460, study PRJNA174530) | Oral metagenome, whole genome shotgun sequencing project. | biome: Marine environment; feature: Marine mammal; material: Swab sample of the gingival sulcus; isolation source: swab sample of gingival sulcus... | reverse complement strand
TCTATAGTTGTGTTTATTCAAAAATATATTTATGGAATTAAAACTTTAATACCTCTTGCTATGGGACTTACAAAATACTCTTTTCATAAATTTACTTTATATAATGCTTTTGCTTCTGGTATTTGGGCAACAGTTGTCGGTTTTGCTAGTTACATGATGGGTGAAATTATTTTGACTTCTGTTGAAGATTATAAATATTTTGGAATAGGTGTTATTTTACTTATTGTTTTTGGTGTATCATATTATTTTAAAAAAATATAGGAGATTTTAGTTATTTTTATTTCATTAAACATTTCAAACTCTCTAAAAGAAAATTTAAACTCTTTAGATTTAAAAGGGTTAACTTCTATACAGAAAAAATCTTTACCATTGCTTTTAGATGGTAAAGATGTACTTGCTAAAGCAAAGACAGGTTCTGGTAAAACTGTGGCATTTTGTTTACCAATAGTTGAAAAATTAGATGTTAAAAAATTTAGAATTCAAGCTTTGATTTTAGCTCCTACAAGAGAGTTAGCAAATCAAATAGCTAAAGAGCTAAGAAAATTATCAAGGCATATTCATAATGTAAAAGTTTTAACTCTTTGTGGGGGAGTTCCATTTAAACCACAAGTTGCATCTTTAAAACATGGTGCTCATATCGTTGTAGGAACTCCAGGAAGAGTATTACAACATATATTTGAAACAAAAGTTGATTTTTCAAATGTAAAAACTTTTGTATTAGATGAAGCAGATAAAATGCTAGATATGGGTTTTTATGATGATATTATGAAAGTAGTAGAGCATATTCCTCAACATAGACAAACTCTACTTTTTTCCGCTACTTATGATGAAAATATGAAAGTTATTTCTAAAAATATTATGAAAAATCCAAATTTTGTAGAAGCTGAAGATATGGATATAGAAAATTCAATAAAGCAGACTTTTTATAAGGTAGCTTTAGATAAACGAAGTTCATATATTATTCCTTTGATAGCATCAAATAAAGCAAAAACCGTACTTATCTTTTGTAATACAAAAATTAAATGTGAAGAGTTAGCAGATGAATTGTATGATTTAGGGTTAGATGTTTTAACTTTACATTCTGATTTAGAACAAAGACAAAGAGATGAGATAATAATTTTATTTTCAAATAAATCTTATCCTATTTTAATAGCAACTGATGTAGCTTCTAGGGGCTTACATATTGATGATATTGATTTGGTGATTAACTATGAGATTGCAAGAGATGAAAAAGTACATACCCATAGAATTGGAAGGACAGCCAGAGCAGGTAAAAATGGTAATGCTATAACATTTTATGAAGAAAGTGAATTATACAAAGTTGAAGATATAAAAGATAGTTTTGATGATATTTCACTTGAAGAAATAAAAGGGATAAAAGAAAACTATGATTTTAAAATAGATTCTGATTTTAGGACTATTTTTATAAATGCCGGTAAAAAACAAAAATTAAGAGCAGGGGATATTTTAGGTGCTTTAACTGCTGGAATTGGACTTGATAAAAATGAGGTTGGAAAAATAGATATTTTGAATTTTGTATCCTATGTTGCAGTTAAAAAAGAATTTTTGAATAAAGCATTAAACGGTTTGAAAAAGAGTAAAATCAAAGGTAGATTTTTTAAAGTATTTGAAAAGTGAAGTGATATTCTATAAGAGCTAGGCTCTTATAGAATATTAAGTTTTTGTGCTAATTCTTTAGCAATTTTTTCATAATTTCTAACTTCGAGTAATTTCTTTTGTCCTTTTAGTCCAATTTGAGCAATCTCATCTTTAGATAAACTTATGATATATTCTAACTCTTTTTTTAATGCTTTTTCATTAAAGTCCACTAACCAAGCATCACTATTATGCTCGAATACAGCGTTATTGTATTCATTATTAGTCATAACACAAGGAATAGCACTAGAGTAATAATCAATTACTTTCATAGGTGTAGCATTATTAAATAAATCAATATCAGGAAGTGTTGCTAGACCAATATCAGCCTTTGCTATTAAATCTAAAAGTTCTTCTTTATTTTGTGCATTATAAACTTCAATATTATCTTTTATATGTGAAAAATTTTCTAGCAATCCATTTAAGTATTCAGGGTCTTTTGTTGAAATCATTATCTTGTACTTTGAAGAATCTAATTTTTCAAAAGCTTTTAAAATAGTTCCAAATTCTCTTAATCTATCTAGAGTTCCTGCATAAAAAAATCTTTTTTCAATACTTTCGTGTTGAATGTTTTCATGTAGGTTTTCTGGATCAATAGCAGATGGAATTGGAAAACTTTTTGTATTTACATCTTTGAAATGTTCATTCTTCATTTTAAAAGAAGTAGGAAGAAAAATATCACATTGATTTATGAGATTTGTTTCTGAAAAGGCTTGTATTTTATTATTTATTGTATCAAAAAATGATTTTCTATTTTTTGCTTCATTCTCTTGTATTTTTGCTATTCTTTTTGGAAAAGATAAGCGAAATCCAAGTTTAAAATTTCGTTTTCCTTTAGATAATATGCTTTTTAGAAGTGTCATATCATTTCTAATAACTACAAACTGAAAATCATCAAGACTTATTCCAATTGTTTCTAATTCCTCAAATAGACTTTTTTTATATTTTTGAGGTATAACAATTACTCCATCAGCTTTAATCTCACTATCATACTTATATTTTGAAAAAAATATTGTTTTCACATCAAAATATTTTTGTAAATATTTTTGAAACAAAGGTCCTATAAAACTGTGATCGGTAAACTCATTTTGATCTGTTATATACAAAAACTTATCCATTGCTAACTCCTTGAAATTTTATTAATTGATTTTATCATGTAAACGTTGCAATAAAAAAGCATTTAAAATTTATAAATGATTATTAAATTTATTTTTATTTTAAAATATATTTGTAACTTCTTCCTCCCATAGAATGCTAATGCCATACTCTTTGTTTGGAATTACATATTTAAAGTATTCATTTCCACCTTTTTTACCGTGAAGTTTTACTATTGTTTGTTTATCTTTTAGAAGTTTTTTCATTTCATTTTGTGAAAAAGAGCGTTTATTCCATCTAAGAAAGGCATTAGAATATACTCTGAAGGCACAAGTAGAATCAGCTGTAAAAACGTATTGTCCACTATCATCATACTCTTTTTTTGCATTTTCACAAGAATAAAGTTTGATCTTCTTACCTCTTGTTATAAAATCTTTTGAAGTGACAATACCATCGCAATATGGACAGTTCCCTAAAACCATAACCAAAACCTTTTTATTGGAAGTATAGTATATATTTGAGGAAAATTATAAAATTATTGCAAAATGCAATAAATTAGCTTTTTAAAGAGAATTTTTTTACTTGTTTAAGTAATTGTTTAGTTTCTTCTTGTGTTAGATAATATTTATCTTCAATAAGATATTTAATAAATCTTACTTCAGCATTTGTAAATCCATCTTTTTCTTTCTCTTTTATTGATAATTCCTTTGATAGTCTTACTCTTTTTAGTTTTTTATTGATATTTTTAACATAAAAAATAATATCAAAATCTGTTGTATTTATTTTTTCAATACTTACAAAAATATTTTCTATTTTTTCAGAATATGTGGGTACAAATGATAAAAAGTCTTCAACTTTTAAAAAGCCTATATAAAATTTGGTATAAATATCAAAATACAATGCCAACTGTTTGCTTTTTAGAAAATTGAAATCTATTATAGTTTCATTACTGGTTCTAACTTTTTTAAGAATCCATTCTAAGTTTTGAAAATAGATAAATCTTGTACATTTTATTTTGTAAGCTTCAATAAATTTTTTATCATTATATGTATAGCTTAGTTTTCTTTTTCTTCTATTAAACACAAGCTCTTTTAAAAGTTTAATATCTGTTAAATCTTTTGTAATCCAAATTGTACAATATTTTGGGAATCTGCTAAGCCCCGTAACTCCTTGTGTTAGTACTATTAAAGCCCTAATATGTAGTTTTGGGAAAAGAATTTTCAGAAGAGCGTATTTCTTATCTAATCTTTTATTTAGACTTACTGTTTTTTTAGATGTACTCATTTCAACAAAATATATAGAATCTTCTGTAAAAAATAGGGCATCAAACTCACTAATATCTTTATAGTTGGATTTATATACAATTTGAAGACTTCTATCTATCATAAGCCCTGTTTTATAAAATCTATCTACTCTATTTTGATGAGGACCTTTTAATATAAAACTTTTTATATATTCGCATTTTTGTGCATATTTTAAAAGAAGTTCATATATTATATTTTCGTAAACTTCTCCCTTAAAGCTATTATATGTGGCATTATTCTCAATAGAATCATCTTGAATATTTGCTTTTAAAAGGGGTCTTACACTTCTTGCATCATATTTATAACTAAATAAATTCTTTTCTATACTTTTTATATCTAAATTTTTTATCTCTTCTGTAATTTTTAATTGCAATCTAAAACTTTCTTAACATTAATAAGTTTTTATTGTATCAAATATGAATATTTTTGTAAAGGTGAGTTTAATAAAATAATCATATAATAATTACATTATGAAGTTCTTAACTATTTTTACTTTTTTATTTCTTTTTTTTACAGGCTGTTCTGTTAAACATGATATTCATCAATCTATTTATGATGGTGAGATGAAAAAGTTATCTTACCTGATTAAATCTATATCAAAAAATATCGATAAAAAAGAAGCACAAAGTGTAGCTTATGAGGCAATTATATATTCAAAAAAACTTAGCAATAAATATAATCTTATCTCACCTCCTTTGTTACATAATAGTTTAGTAAATTTGGGTTTGAAAGACAAAGGTTTTTGTTATCATTTTGCAAATGATTTAATGACCTATTTAAAAAACAAAAATTATAAAAGCTTTGAGTTTATGAAAGTGGTTTCAAAAAGAGGTGAATATTTTGAACATAATAGTTTTATTTTAATTCGCGATGATGTAAAATTTGAAGATAGTATTGTTTTTGATGCTTGGAGAAATAGTGGAGTTTTATATTTTTCAAAAGTAAAGGATGATAAAAACTATGATTGGGAGGTAAGATGAATAAAAAAGTTTTAATTACAGGGTGTAGTTCTGGTTTGGGTTTGGCTCTTACAACTTTTTATTTACAAGAGGGTTTCAGTGTTTATGGAATTAGTAAAACAAATCCAAAGATTGAAAATGAAAATTTTCATTTTAAAGATTTTGATTTGGGTGATTTAGGCACGATTAAACCTAATCTTTTATCGTTTATAGGTGAAATTTCAGGCTTTGATATTGCATATTTAAATGCTGGAATTTTAGGAGAAATAAAAGAGTTAGAAAAACTTGAATTAGAAGAAATAAAAAAAGTTTTAGATGTAAATGTTTTAGCAAATAAAGAACTTCTTGATATTCTTGCAAAAACAAATACAAAGCTTATAATAGGTATTTCTTCAGGAGCTTCCATAAAAGGCTCTAAAGGTTGGGGTGCATATTCTTTATCAAAATGTGCTTTAAATATGTTAATAAATTTGTATTCAAAAGAAATGATTAATACAAAACTTTTAGCAGTAGCTCCTGGTGTTATTGAAACAAAAATGACCGATGTTATAAGATTTGAGGTTGATGATAAAATTTTTACTTCAGCAAAAGTTTTAAAAGAAGGTTGTATTCAACAACCAATTGAAGCAGCTTTTCGATTAAATGAACTTGTTAAAAGAGCGGATGAATTTGAAAGTGGTTCTTTTATTGATGTTAGAAACATATAAGCTATAGAGTTTTTTAAACTCCATAGCTTTTTTTTATTTTTTTTATATTTATAAGCATTAAAATGGATACTATTAGTGCAATTAAGAAAAATCCTGCAAAGACATATAGTGTTTGCGAGTAGCTTCCCGTAATATCCTTAACTAAAGATATTATAATAGGACCTACAAGTCCTGCTGCTGCCCATGCTGTTAGAATATATCCGTGTATCGCTCCTAGTTCTTTTATTCCAAAAATATCTCCAATATATGCTGGAATTGAAGCAAAACCTCCACCATAACAGCTCATAATAAAGTATAAAATAGTTTGGAATATTACTATCTCTTTTATTGAGGGTAAAATGTAAAATGCTATTGCCTGTGTCACGAAGAAAATGATATAAACAACAGGTCTCGTCAATAAATCAGATAATGAGGCCCAAAAGATTCTTCCTGCTCCATTGAATATCCCCATTAAACCAACAGCCGCAGCTGCTGCAATAGCAGAGATCCCAACTACCTCTTCAAGTAGTGGAGATGCAACACCAATAATAGCAATACCACAAGTTACATTGATAAATAACATAAGCCAAAGTCCATAAAATCTTGGTGTTTTTAAGGCTTCTTTTAATTTTAGATTTTCTAAATCTTTTTTTAGTTTTTTCTTACCAGAATCTAGTTTTTTCTTAAATTTTTTTGGTAAGTATCCCTCTTCTGGTTTTTCTAAATATAAGGCTGAAGCAAACATAATGATAAAATATACTGCACCTAATATTAAAAAAGTAGAAGCAATACCAACTTTTTTTATCAAAACTTCTATGGTAGGTCCCCAAACAGCGGAAGCAAATCCAAATCCCATGATGGCAAGTCCCGTTGCCATTCCTCTTTTATCTGGAAACCATTTTATTAAAGTAGATACCGGTGCAATATATCCTATACCTAAACCACATCCTCCTAAAACTCCATAAAAAAAGTAAATAAGCATTTTTGATTCCATCAAAATAGCTAGTCCCGAACCAGCAGTTCCCAATCCAAAAAGTGATGCAGAAATTATAGCAGCTACTCTTGGTCCATTTTTTTCTACAAATTTACCCATAAGTGCAGCAGATAATCCTAAAAAGAATATGGCAATACTAAAAGCTATGGTTACATCTGTTAAACTCCAATTCATCTGTTTTTGAATAGGATTTACATATACACTCCATGCGTAAACAGAACCAATACAGATATGTACACCCACAGCAGCAAGTGCCATTAACCAACGATTTTTCTCAATCATTAAATTTTTCTCCCCTTATATTACAATGTACAGATTTTATCATCTTTTAGTAGTAGAAAAAATAAAATAGAAGCTGTTAAGTTATTAAAAAAATTATAAAGCTATGTATAAGCTATGTAAAAAATGTATAATCGTTACATCACATTTAAAAGGAGTGTAAAATGAGATTTATAGTTAAGTTTTTTATGTCTTTACTTTTAAGCTTAGGTCTGGCCAATGCTTCAGAGTATATTTTAGATAGTTCTCATACAAGTGTAGAATTTTCTGTAAAACATTTGATGATTACTAATGTAAAGGGTGAATTTAAAAACTTTGATAGTGATATAGATTTTGATGCGAAGAGTAAAACTTTTGAGTCATTTAGTGCTACTGTTGAGACAAAAAGTATTGATACGGACAATGCAAAAAGAGATAAACACTTAATAAGTGAAGATTTTTTCTTTTCTAAAAAGTATCCAGAAATGACTTTTGTAATGAAATCTTATAAAAGTGATGGTGATGAGGGAAAAATGACTGGTGATTTGACTATTAGAGGAGTTACTAAAATTGTTATTTTTGATGTTGAAGATATTGGTACAATCAAGGACTTCAAAGGTAATAATAGAGTAGGTTTTACCATAAAAGGAAAAATTAATAGAACAGATTATGGATTAAAATGGAATAGAGCTTTAGAAGCTGGTGGTTTAACTGTTGGTGAAAAAGTGAAAATTACTATAGAAGTTCAAGCAATGGAATTCTAAAATTTATAAAGTTTACCAAAGGGGCAACTAAGTTTAAAACTTAGATGTCCGCCTTGTCGCAAGCAGCTGTAAATACCACGTCTGTAGAAGAATTAAGTGCAGTTTCCATAGAATCTTGAACTACACCAATAATAAATCCAATAGCAACAACTTGAAGTGCAATATCATTTGAAATACCAAATAATGAGCAAGCAAGAGGTATTAAAAGTAGTGAACCACCAGCAACTCCAGATGCTCCGCAAGCAGCAAGTGCTGAAACAACAGAAAGTAAAAGTGCGGTACCAATATCAATGCTCATACCAAGAGTGTGTACAGTCGCAAGTGTTAATACAGTAATAGTAACAGCCGCACCTGCCATATTTGTAGTAGCACCCAAAGGAATAGAAATAGAATATGTATCTTCGTGTAAGTCTAATTTTTTACATAAGTTTAGATTCACTGGAATATTAGCAGCTGAACTTCTTGTGAAAAATGCAGTAATACCACTCTCTTTTAAGCAAGTGAAAATTAAAGGATAAGGATTTTTCTTTGTTTTTACCAATACAATGATTGGATTTACAACAAGAGCTATGAAAATCATTGTACCAACAAGTACAAGAAGAAGTTTTGAATAACTTAAAAGTGCGTCAAAACCTGTTTGTGCAAAAGTATTTGCTACAAGTCCAAAAATACCAAAAGGTGCTAATTTAATGATAAACTTAACAATTTTCGTAATACCTGTTGAAACATCAAAAAAGACCTCTTTTGTTTCTTTAGAACTATAATGCATAGCAAAACCAATAGCAACAGCCCAAACTAAAATACCAATAAAGTTACCAGTTTGAAGTGCATTTACTGGATTATCAACCATATTAAATAAAACTGTTTTTAATACGTCTACAACACTATCTGGTGGTGTTAAAGCTTTTTGTGTTCCTTCAATAAGAACCAAATCTACTGGAAAAAGAAAACTAGCAAGAACTGCAACTAATGCAGCTAAAAATGTACCTACAAGATATAAAACAATGATAGGTTTTATATTTGTTTGTGTATTAACTTCTTTTGTAGCAATAGCAGTAGCAACTAAAACAAAAACCAAAATAGGTGCAATGGCTTTTAATGCACCAACAAAAAGTGTTCCGAGTATAGAAACCATCGAAGCTAAATCTTTTGAAATCATCGCTACAACAACACCTAAAACAATACCTACTAAAATTTGTAATACAAGATTACCATTTTTATATCTTGTAATCAACGAATTTTGTTCATTCATAAGATCATCCCTACATAAATAAATTTGAAGCCGATTATATCAAATAATTTTTTTGATAAAGATTATATGAAAATTACATTTTAGTTGTTTATTAATTTTCTTTTTCAAATTTTAAGTTATTTAAGTTTTTTTCTTGATTATTTGTCGGAATTGTACATCTATTTAGTCAATACCCAAAAATATTATAAGTTAATTTATAATATTTTTGGGTATAATATTTGTCCATTTTATATAAGGTGTTAAAAAATAATGAAGAATATAATATTCTGCATGTTTATAATTTTATTATTTAATGCATGTAGTGTAACAAACTATAACAAAGTAAACTCAAATTTAGAATTTGAAAAAGTTTCAGAAAATGAAAGAAAAACCTATATATTTTTTGGTAAAGAAAAATTTATGGAAACTATTGAGAAAGATGACTCAAATTTTGATATTGAAAGTAGTTTAGTCGAAGAATATTACGAAGAAGAGGAGATAGACCCTTTAGAAAAATATAATAGAGCGGTAACATATTTTAATGATTATATGTATATGAATCTACTTATTCCTTCTGCAAAAAAATATAAAGACTTTATTCATGAAGATATAAGACTTGGAATTTCAAATTTTTTCCATAATATTTTATTTCCAATAAGATTTGTAAATAATTTACTACAATTTAAATTTAAAAATAGTGTTGAAGAACTTACTAGATTTGGAGTTAATTCTACAATTGGTATTCTAGGGTTTGCTGATCCAGCTGAAAAATATTTTGATTTAAATAAAAAAGAAGAAGATTTTGGTCAAACTTTGGGATATTATGGTTTTGGGGAAGGCTTTCATATTGTTATACCATTTTTAGGTCCATCAAATGTTAGGGATGGTATAGGAATATTTGCAGATAGTTATGCTAATCCACTTATGTACATAGGTGCTAATAAGTATAGAAATGAGATTTCACTTAGTACAACACTATTTAAAAGTCTAAACAAGGCATCTTTAAATATTGGAAAATATGAAAGTGTAAGAAAAGAAGCTATTGACTTATATCCATTTATAAAAAATATTTATAGTCAAAATAGAAAAAAATTAATTAAGGAATAAAAAGTATGTTGAAAAAAGCTTTAATTTTACTTTTAATATTTACAAGTTCATCATTTGCTTTAACTAAAGAGCAGATAAGACCTGAAATGGCTACGAAAATCAATAAAGTTCTTGTTATATTAAAAAATTCAAATATTGAAAAAGAAAAAAAAGTATCCAAAATTATTTCTATAATGAATCCAGTATTTGATTATAAAATAATGTCAATGTTATCACTTGGAAGAACATGGAAGAAAATAAGTGAAAATGAAAGAAAAGAATTTATTGAGCTTTTTACAGAGGAATTAAAAAAATCATATCTTGACAAACTTGACTTATATACAAATGAACCAATAAAAATAATTGGCTTGGAACAAACTAAAAAATCAAAAATTCTGTTTAAAACTCAATTAATAGGAAAAGAACAAAATTTTGATATAAATTATAAATTTTACAAAAACACTAGAACCGATGATTGGCTTATTTATGATGTTGATTTATTAGGTGTTAGTATTGTTAGGTCTTATCATGCCCAATATAAAGGTTTTTTAAAAGAAAAATCTTTTGATGAACTTCTTAAATTTCTAAAAAAAAATAATCAATGATAAAAAAATTATATGATAAAATAATATTAAAACACCCTATAAAACTCTTATTACTTGTTTTTTGTAGTGTTCTTTTTTTAGGATTTTATGCTACAAAACTAGAAATTGATGCATCTTCGGAAACACTTTTGTTAAATGATGATAAAGATTTAGAATTTTCAAGAACAATTACAAAAAGATATTATAATCCAGATTTTTTGTTAATTACATATAAACCAAAGGGTGATTTACTCTCAGAAAAGTCATTAAATACTTTAAAAAAACTAAGTAAAGATTTATTAAAGATTGAAAAAGTTGAATCTATTACATCGATTTTAAATGTTCCATTACTTCAATCACCAATACAAGAATTAACAAAATTAGTTAGTGGAATAAAAACAATTGAGAACTCAAATTTTGATAAAAAATTGGTAAAAAAAGAGTTTCTCGAGTCTGAAATTTATAAAAACAATTTAGTTAGTAAAGATTTTTCAACAACTGCAATTATTTTAAATCTAAAATCAAATAAAAAATATTTTAAACTTCTTGAAAAAAGAAATAACCTATTAGAAAAGAAAAAATTAGGAAAGGCTTCAAAACAAGAATTAATAGATTTAAAAAAAGCAATTGATGAATTCAAATCTTTTAGAGATGAACAAAGAATAAAAGATCATGAAAGTATAGTTCAAATACGAAATACTTTGAAAAAATACCAAAATAATGCTTCACTTTTTTTAGGTGGAGTTGGAATGATAGCTGATGATATTATTAGTTTCGTAAAAAATGACCTAGTCATTTATGGCTCTTCTTTAGTTATTTTATTAATATTTATTTTATGGGTAATATTTAAACAAACTATTTGGATTATTCTTCCACTTTTAATATGTACCTTATCAGTTATTGCAACAACTGGAGCATTAGGTCTATTTGGATGGGAAGTCACTGTTATATCATCAAATTTCATGGCTCTTCAATTAATTATTACCATATCAATTGTTTTACACCTGATAGTTAGATATACAGAACTTAATAAAAAATATAAGCACAGTTCCCAATATAAACTCGTAATTAATACTATATTATCAAAATTAAATCCATCTTTTTTTGCTATCATCACTACAATAGCAGGTTTTGGTTCACTTGTTTTATCAGGTATTGAACCTGTTAAAAATTTAGGTTGGATGATGAGTACAGGTATTGCCATCTCACTTTTAATCTCTTTTATAGTTTTTCCAAGTATTTTGATTATGATAAAAAAAATCGAAGAAAAAAAACAATCAGAATTGAAATTAAATATTATTAGTCTATCTTCAAAGCTTGTTGAAAAAAATGGTACTAGTATTATAATTGCTTCTTTTATAGTTGTAATTTTTTCTATTACAGGATCATCTAAGCTTATAGTTGAAAATTCATTTATTAACTATTTTAAAAAATCAACTGAAATTTTTAAAGGAATGAAAGTAATAGATGGTGAGCTAGGGGGAACAACTCCCCTAGATGTGGTTTTAACATTTAAAGAAGAAAAAAAAGTGGAGGAAGAGTCTTCAATTTTAGATGACTTCTTGGATATGTTTGAAGATGATTCAAATAGTGAACAATATTGGTTTACAAAAGATAAGATGGACACAATACTTAATGTCCATAACTATTTAGAATCTATTCCTGAAGTTGGAAAAGTTCAGTCTCTAGCAACACTTTTAAAAGTAGGAAAGATTTTAAATAAAGGTGAAGATTTAGATGGTTTTAAATTAGCACTTTTATACAATAAACTTCCAGAAAAATACAAAAAAATCGTTTTATCTCCATATATTAGTATTGAAGATAATCAAGCAAGAATAACTATGAGAATAGTTGATTCAAATCCAAGTTTAAGAAGAAATGAACTAATAAATAAAATAAATTATGATTTGGGAATACTTTTAAATAAAAATTATGTTGAATTTAGATTATCTAATTTAATGATACTTTATAATAATATGCTTCAGTCTTTATTTGATTCACAAATAAAAACTTTAGGATTTGTTGTAATTATACTTTTCATAATGTTTTTAATACTATTTAAATCATTTAAAGTGGCGTTTATTGCTATTGTTTCAAATGTTATTCCTATTTCTATTATCTTTGGAATTATGGGTTGGTTAAATATCCCACTTGATGTGATGACCATAACTATAGCAGCTATTTCTATAGGAATTGGAGTAGATGATACCATTCACTATATACATAGATTCCATGAAGAATATAAGGTTGACCACAACTATGTAAATGCTATGAAAAGAAGCCATGAATCAATAGGATATGCTATGGCATATACTTCTTTAGTAGTAATTGTTGGTTTCTCAATTTTAGTTCTTTCAAATTTAATACCAACTATTTATTTTGGACTACTAACAGTAATAGTAATGGCTACAATTTTAGCTTCAGCTTTACTTTTACTTCCAAAACTTTTAATACTATTAAAACCTTATGGAGTTAAAAAACTATGAATATTGCGATATATTGTGGTTCTAGTTTTGGAACAAATAAAATATATGAAAAAGAAGCAATAAAAATGGTAAATTATATTGCAAAAAAGAAATTTAATATAGTTTATGGTGGTAGTAAATCAGGACTTATGGGAATAATTTCAAATCATGCTTTAAAACAAGGAATAAAAATATATGGAGTTATTCCTCATATGCTTGTTGATAAAGAGATAAAAAATAATAATCTAAAAAATATTTATGAAGTAGAAACAATAAGAGAGAGAAAAGCAAAGATGGAAGAATTATCTGATGCTTTTATAGCCTATCCTGGAGGATATGGAACCTTAGAAGAAATTTCAGAGATACTAACTTTAATTCAAATAGGAGACTCAAAAAAGCCTTGTGCTTTTTACAATATAAATGGCTATTATAATAAACTAATAGAATTTTTTGAAACTGCCCAAAAAGATGGTTTTATTTTAAAAGAACATCTAGATTGTTTAATTGTAAGTGATGATATTAAAGAAATAATAACTGCCTTTGAAAAATACCAAGCTCCACAAAGTAAATGGGAAATATTGAATAAAAACCATTAACTAGTCGTTAATTTTCTATTTTTAAATGATTAATACAAAACTAATACAATTGTGTTAGCTATAGATGGTATGCGAGCAACTTCTATAATTTTCAATTTTTCTCCTTAAAACAGAGTGTTTTTTACACGCTCTGTTTTTTTTTGCATAAAAATTTGACATTTTCTACAAAATTTATACATAAAATTCGTATAATTGAACAGGTGCTGGTTGATTGTTTAGAATTACCACTTTAAAAAGGCTGTGGATTATTTATGAAGAAACTTGATACTACCCAATTAAATTTGCTATTGGATAATCTTGATGATGAGGGTAAGTTATCCTGTTTAAAAGCATTTAAAGTTGCTAAATTAATTGGGGTAAAACCAAAAGAGATGGATAATATAACAAAATCTCTTAATATTAAAATTACAAATTGTGAACTTGGAGTATTTGGGAAGATAGATTTTGGTAAAACCGATACTAACGCATATAATAAACTCTCCCAAAACTTTAACCAGGGTAAAAAAGTAGAATGTGAAGTCGCTTGGTACATGGCAAGAGCCAAAGGGCTTACCTCAGAAAAATTGGCTCTACCATTAATAATTCTGATATTAAAGTTACACACTGTCAACTTGGCTGTTTTTATGATGAAGAATTTGAAAGATACAGCGATAAATAATTAGTTATATAAAAATACTATTTTTTATCTTTTTCTTTTAAATATTTTTTCAATCTTTCAATACCTTTTTTCATATGTTTTATATCTCTAGTATATGCAAATCTTAAATATTTATTTGTTCTATTATTTCCAAAATCAATACCTGGAGTAGTAGCTATATGAATATTTTCTAAAAGTTCTTTTGCAAAAGAAAAACTATCATCAGTATATTTAGATACATCTGCCCAAAGATAAAAAGCACCATCAGGTTTGGCATCAACTTTAAAAATTTTATTTAATTCTTTATATAAATAGTCTCTTCTTCTTTTAAATTCTTTTTTTATTTGCTTTAAATATTCATAATCAAAAGCTTTTAAAGCCCCATATTGAGAAAGCGTTGGTGCTGATATAAAAATATTTTGAGCAATAATTTCTGCTTCTCTACTTAAATGCTTTGGAACAATTATCCAACCTAATCTAAGCCCTGGCATACAATAATATTTTGAAAAACCATTTATTACAAAA
>PDWJ01003525.1_pt1 | contig 14845 bp, 18 predicted proteins | sample 1430881 | NCBI WGS metagenome assembly PDWJ01 (sample SAMN01162460, study PRJNA174530) | Oral metagenome, whole genome shotgun sequencing project. | biome: Marine environment; feature: Marine mammal; material: Swab sample of the gingival sulcus; isolation source: swab sample of gingival sulcus... | reverse complement strand
TTATCCGTTTGGTTTAAAACATAAAGGTTATAACAATAACGTAACTTCTTTGGGCAATAGTTTAGCCCGCCAGTATAAATACAATGGCAAAGAGTTAAACGAAGAGTTAGGCTTAAACTGGTACGATTACGGTGCAAGGAATTACCAAGCGGATTTGGGACGGTGGTTTAATCCTGACCCGATGGCACACGAACGGGAATGGCTATCAACCTACAATTATTGTCAGAATAATCCTATTTTAAGAATTGATCCTGATGGTTTGTCCGATGGTGATTATTATAGCTCTAGAGGTATATATTTAGGTTCTGACGGAATTAATGATAAAAAAATATATGTTGTAACAAATCAAAATGATATCAATAAAATCATTAGTAACAATGGCAATGTTACAAAAGATGATGTATCTTCAGCAGTTGAATTGCCAGATGCTACCGTTACAGATGGAATTTCCATCGCTAAGAGAGATTCTGAAAATCCTAATTGGGGGGTTGGTGATACTCAGGGTGGGTATCACGAAGAAGGAGGTATGTATGGAAAAGATTCTAAAGGAAATTCTATGGTAATACCTGCAAATCCTGGACAAGGAGATGAAAAATTAAGTAAAGGCAAATTATCTGTAGATCCTACAGATCCAATGATGGGGGCTATTCCTAGAGACTTTAAAGCAGAAGGTACATACCATATTCATACTGGAAAAAAAGCTCGATATAATGCAGATGGCAGAATAAGAATTAGAACTCCAAGGGCTCAACCTTCAAGAAAAGATATTAGAAATGCTAGGCAAAGATCATATATGAAAGGAAATCATTATGTAGTTAGTTCTAAAAATGGAATATTATATATATATGATGGTAATGGTATTAAGGCAACTTTTCCCTTTTCAAAACTACAAACAATAGTACATTAATATGAAAAAAGTGATTGTAATAATATTATTATTTTATTCGAATTTTATTTTTGGGCAAAATAGATCTATCGCTATTACATTTTATATAGATGATAGTATTCAACATATAGAATCTAATTTAAAGTTTACGTTTAAAACATCTAAAGATTCTTGTGAAGTAAAAGTTAAAGATGGTAAAATTAAATTGCCTGATTTATGTTTTCAGAGCAAATATATAAATATGATTGTATCTTTTCAAAATGAAATAGCAATTGTTTCAAATGTAAAGGTTAAACAAAATTTAGTGTACAATGAATCTGTTTCTTGGAAGATTGGCTTTGATAATTATCCCTTTAACAAGGATATTGTGTGCGGATTTAATTTAGGTAAAAATACTAGCCAAATATTTTACTGGGAAATTTACTACGATGAATTTATTGATTTGCTTGTAATTCCCACGAAGGTTAATCAATTTAATGACGATAATATACATTTAGACAGTCTTATTCTTATTGAATAATGACTTTATATAATGAAAATAATAATTTATACTTTAAAGCGAAATCAACATTTTAAAGAAGAAATTTTTGAACATGAATTCATGGTGCATAGTTAATGGTACGGAATAAAACTTGTTTATCTTTTTCAAACTGTTGTATCAGGTTGATACGCTCGAAATCAAATTTATCCATAATAGTAACTTCTTTGAGAACTTACTCGGTTATATGCAGATATCACTTATAAAAATATGTCCGTTAGAATTGTAAATTTTCAGCAAAAAAAAGATAATTTTAGAGACAAAGAGTTAGGCTTAAACTGGTACGATTATGGAGCAAGGAATTACCAAGCCGAATTAGGCAGGTGGTTTAATGTGGATCCGTTGGCGGATGAATTACATAATCTGTCTATGAGTCCATATAATTATTGTGTTAATAATCCTATTATCTTTATTGATCCAGATGGAATGATATGGAAAAACCAAAAGAAAGCTGATGATTTAATTAATAAAACACGGCAAAGATTGGAGAGTATTACAGCTTCAAAAATTAAAATACAATGGAAATTGGATAATGAGAATATGAGTGATAAAAAAAAGGCAAGGCTAAAAAAAAGAGTTAATAATTTAAGTGAACGCGAAAAGAGCTTAAAAGGTTCAATTTGTGATATTATAACTCTTGGAGCAGATACAGAACATGTATTTGACTTGGTAAGTAATTCTGGTCAAACTAATCATGTAAAACAAGGTAGTGATGGTGTTGTTAATATTCAAGGGGGAAATGATGCACTTCATATACATGAGATCAAACATGTTTCGTTATCTCTTGTTTCTGATGTAGGTATGAAGTTTACTCCTACAGGGTATTTAAAGCCGACAACAGGTACTGGATTAAAAGACGAAATTGAAGGATATACAGCACAGTATGGATATGCTCCATCAACTCTTCCTATTCCTGTTAGTTCAAGCCTAAGGATTAATTTAGAGTATATTGCCAATATTAAAAAGGAAGATGGTACGCCTGTTTATCCTGTAATACATCAAAGGTGGCTAAACCAACAAGAGCAACAAAAAATCAATAAAAGATTACAAAAACTTAGGAAAAACAATGGAAAATAGACTGATAAACTTAATTGTTATTGTATCTCTTTTTAGTTCCTGCACTACATTAAAATACTTACCTGTAGATTTAAAAGGAATCTATATTCAAAAAGGAAACAAGAATATTCAACTGATATTAAATAAAGGAACCTTTCTTTATGTTAATACTTATAATCAGGTGCATGCACCACTATACAATTGCGGTGATACGCTTGCTTATGGTTATTGGACTATAGACAACGGACATAATTTATTAATTTTAAATAGTCCGGAAGAATTAAATACTTCCTATTTGTATATGGATGTTAAAGAGAAAACTGAACTTAACAATGACTCATTGTATTTCTTCATTTATAATCCGATTGAAGACCATTATAAAAAATACAATGAGAAATATAGAGAACTATTTTATTCTATCTCCATAACATCTAATAATCCTGGATTTGATACTTGGATTGCAGCAAAGAAATTTGATAAAAATCCGATAAGACTGTTAAAACCCCAAAATAGTATTGAAAGTTTTAGTATCAACATAATGCCTAAGCATGACATATCTGTTAGACATGTTGGGATAAGAGAAATCTACACACTAGGTTATAAAATAATAAATCCAAATTCAAATGTTTTTACAATTAAACTGCCACAATTAGGATACAACTATATAAATTATCTAAGATTGGAGGAAGACTATGTGAAAATTAAAAATAAAAATAGTTTGATTTGGAATGGGAAAGAATATATCAAGAATTGAAAGTTTAATTTATTGTATAAAATATCAATATTTTATTAAAGAAGCCAGTAAAGAGTAATTCTCCTGCTGGAACAATCTCGTATAATTTAGTATTAATATCCAATAAAATAGAAACTGTAACATAATCCCCAAAGGGTACTATTCAAAAAAATAAGTTAATAAAACCAGTAACCTTTCAGCAAAGAAAAAAATGATTCCTTGCTGTTCAATAAATAATATGCTAAATTTGGTGGCAAGGAGCTAAACGAAGAGTTAGGTTTAAATTGGTACGATTATGGTGCAAGAAATTACCAAGCGGATTTAGGCCGGTGGTTTAATGTGGATCCATTGACTGAAAACTTTATAAATCAATCTGTTTATCTATATGCTCATAATAACCCTGTGATATATACTGATTATCTTGGAATGGGAGCAGAAGATGAAATAGAAAAAAGAAGAAATTATAGATAGAGCAAAAGCTCCTAAAACGTATATTCAGAAGAATTCAGATGTTGGTTGAAAAGCATTAAAAAAAGTAGTAAGAGAAGCAAATACAAATAATCTCATAGGCCCTAGATTGGCTAATGGAGATTTCATGAACATTAATAAAATATATTATGAGTTTTAAAAATAACTTAAGATTAATATTTATCTTTGTTTTAAGCATTGTTTGTTATAGTTGTATTAATGCACAAACTCCATTATATAAAAGAAAAGATTCTCTTGATTTAGCTTTGGATAGTTTAATTCATAAAGAATTTTACGAAAATCCAAATAAAGATTTAAAGATAGTTTTTACCTTAAAAATAGATTCAATAGGGGAAGTGCATAGTGCACATATAAGGAAGAGTAGTAATTTAAGAATAAAAAAAACATTTACTATTTGTTATGAAATAGAATCTAATTTTAATTTGAAGTTTCTATACGATAGGTATAAAAATAGAATAGAATTCGCTGGGAAAAAATATGTAATGTGTAATTATCCTTATTCTAGTAATAGAAAAAAGTAACGTGTTATTTATCAAAGATGGAGTTTCCATTGTTTTTGAAGGGGGAAACGAAGAGTTTGGCTTAAACTGGTACGATTATGGTGCAAGAAATTACCAAGCCGATTTAGGACGGTTTCATACAATAGATCCAAGAGCAGAAGATTATGGTTTTCAATCTCCATTTGCGTATGCTGCGAATAATCCTATAATTTATGTTGATAAAAATGGAGAAGGTCCATTGCTTGCTATTGCAGGAGTAATTGGAGGAGCTCTTTTTGAAGCAGGCTCTCAAGTTTTAGGCGCTATGGCTACAGGGCAATCATTTGGTGATGCAGTCAGTAATATTGATTATGCTGATGTAGGTATTGCTGCTCTAGAATATGGTGCTGCAGGGCTTACAAATGGAACTTCCCTGATAGTATCTGGTAAAGTTTCAGATGTACTTCAGGCAGCAGTTGATATGAAAGGCGACTTTAAAGTAAATACTGTTTTCGGAGGATTTAATGGAGGTCAGAGTAAAGATTTACTTGATGCTGGGACTGAACTTGTTGTAGGGAAAGTTTTAGGAAGTGCTGTAAAGAAAACAGGTGATGCAATTAATAATACAGTTATTAATGCTTCTTCTGATTTAGTTGCCAAAGGAAAGAATCTTAAAAAAGCTATTAACTCTGTTAAAAATAGTAATACTAGATCCAAAGCAAAATTACCGAATCAAGCATTTAAAGAATTTTCTGTTTCAAAAGAAACAGCTATTATAGCTAATGCCGTGAAACCTATTGTTAAATCACAAAAAGGGAGGGCAGCTGGTGATTTAATTAAAATGAGTACAACAAGTTTATCAAAAAAGATTATTATTAATCCATTAAATAATGAAGAAAAATAAATATCCAATTCCAAGTTCTAGGGAAAGAAGAGTTGATTATATTATATTAGCAGTGTTATTAGTAATTGCTTTTTTTGCAATAAACTATATTGTAACAAAAAATAAAAAAGAAGCTTCTTTGTTAAAAATTGAATCTCAAGAAGTGGTGTGTAGAGTTATAGGGTATTGGCATACATCTTTATACGGAAATATTTTTGAATATTCTGTTTCAGGAAAGATTTATAAGACACATAAGTCGAATTATACTAGATTCAGAATTGGAGAGAATTTTAAAGGAAAATATGCTAAAAGTAAGCCTGAAGTAATCGAAATTGATTTGACTTCACCTGTAATTAACAATCAAGATAATTTTAATGTAATTTTAGCTAAAGTTCAAAAAATCAACAGTAGCTCTATCCCCAATATTGTTTTATTTACTTATTATTTCAACGGTTGTGAGTATGAAAGATCTGTTTGTGTTGACAATGCAGATGTCTATAGGAATGGAGATAGTTGTCTGATTTTAGTAAAAAAGGAAGATCCTAGAATTGCATATTTAAAGAGTCAAGTTAATATTAAATGATATTATGTAAAAACTACTGATTTAACTTTCTAAGTCGTGTAAACATTCTATTTTGTTTTCAAACCTTAAAGAAATACATACTTGTTTTTAAATTTATGTTTCTCTAATTTTGCAAGAAGGGATAAATAAAAAATATAAATTTTAATAAATAGAAAATAAACTATATTTATGCAATGCCAAGTGAAGGCGGTTATCGTTATGTATATGAGTATAAAGATCATTTAGGAAATATCCGTTTAAGTTATACCGATGCCAACAACGATGGAACAGTAACCAACTCAGAAATAATAGAGGAGAATAATTATTATCCGTTTGGTTTAAAACATAAAGGTTATAACAATAATGTAACTTCTTTGGGCAATAGTTTAGCTCGCCAGTATAAATACAATGGCAAAGAGTTAAACGAGGAGTTAGGTTTAAACTGGTACGATTATGGTGCAAGGAATTACCAAGCCGATTTAGGCAGGTGGTTTAATGTGGATCCCCTTGCGGAGAAATATTTTGGCTACTCAACATATTCTTATGCAGGTAATAATCCTGTTATATTTATTGATCCTAATGGAATGGAGGTTGTGAATGGGGAAACAGTTAGAAGAGAAAGATATGAAAAGCTAAAGAAAGAAAGAGAGAAAGATTTTAATAAACTCTATGCAGGTAATAAAAAAATGAAGAAAAGAGATTTTAAATCTAAATCTGATTGGAAAAAATATAAATCTAAAAGAAAAAGTTTACAAAAGACAACAAAATTATATAATGCAAGTGTTAAAGCAGAGAGTTTGGTACAAGCAGCAATAGATAATTTAAGAATGATAGATCCAGAGAATTTTAGTAAAGCAGATAATTTAACATATAAGGATAGCAAAGGGGGAGAGCACAATATAGATATTGTAGTTGTTAGTGGAGAAGCTTCCGTATATGGTGGTGCAGTTACAGAGATGGGATTTATGAAAGATTCAGGAGGAAACTATGAATCCATAACTAATGCAAGAGTCACTTTAGATTTTGGAATTATAAAACCAAAATCTAATGCGCTTGCTCATGAATTTGGACATGCATATAATAATGCGAAGAATCCTGTTAGAGCTATGAATATGGGGGCAACACATAATTGTCAAGACCCTATTAATAGAAATACTTTCCAATCTAAAACAGCAATGGACTGGCAAGATAGGTATGACAGAATGCAGAGACAATATCCTATTCCTCAAATGTCATATTATTTAAGGATTTTATCTTTGTTTGGAATTTAATATGCTAAGAAATGAATAAATTATTTAGTTATACTGTTTACCTTATTTTTAGGATCTAGAAATGCTAACGCTCAAGATAGGTGTAACATTGATAAAGATATTTTCATATCATACCTAGCACAGGAAAATATTATAGTGATAAAAGATACTGTTACTAAAAGATTCGTCAATGATTTTAAATATCTAGATTCAATTGAGATAGAACTTGACACTATTGTTGAAATACCAGGTGTATTAAACTTTATTTTGTATAAATTTCAATTAGGCAAAAATAAAATTAAGATTAAATCCAGCAATAAAGAGATATTATTTAATTGCTCTTTTTGTGAAACGTATATAATCACAGTTGATTCAGAAAATAATAATAGTTATAGATTAAAAGGTTTTAATGGTAATGATTTATTATTTTTATTAAAAGAGATAAACAAAAATTCTTATAAGGAAAGACATTATAGTAAGATTGTGAAAGAATTACAGTCTTTTACTGATAAAGTCGATTTTATTTGTATTTATGAGTCTCTCATTAAAGGAAAATTAGATTCTGAATGTTTAAAACCATGCAAAGAAGCTAAGCCCTTACATTTGTCTCGGTGATGGGTAATCTCTCAGAATGGTATTTTTTTATTTTAGGATTGCGATTGATTGATTTTGAGGGTATTTTGTTTTCACGAATAGTAGTTGAAGTTTTATCGTTATGTATATAGGTATAAGAATTATTTAGAAAATATCCGTTTGAGTTATACTGATGCGAACAGGGATGGAAAAGTAGAGAAGTCAGAGATAATCGAGGAGAATAATTACTATTCGTTTGGTTTAAAGCATAAGGGGTATAATACCGTTTTACGCTCTACGGGTAATGATTTAGCCCAGAAATACAAATACAACGGTAAGGAGTTAAACGAAGAGTTAGGATTGAATTGGTATGATTATGGAGCACGGAATTACCAAGCTGATTTGGGAAGGTGGTTTAATGTGGATCCGTTGGCGGAGAAGTATTCGAGTCTGTCGCCGTATAATTATGCACTTAATAATCCTCTTCGTTTCATTGATCCTGATGGTAATGACGGTTGGGATGTGGTTAAAGGAATTTTTGCTGCTGTATCAGATAACGTAGCTTTAGGAGTAACTAAAAATAGAGAAAAAATATCTTATAATGATGCTTCTGATTATAATTTAGGACAAGATATTGGAGATGCAATTAGTATTTTGCTTGGAGCAGGAGAAGTCGCAGGAGGTGGAACTATTGCAGGAGGAGGAGCCGTTGCTACTGTAGGCTCAGGTGGTATTTTATTGGAGGTTGGAGTTCCAGCTATAGTTGGAGGTGTGGCTGTTGCTTCACATGGGGTAGCAATGACTGGAACTGGTGTACGAAACCTAATGAGCCAGAAGGGGAGGGTTGCGGAAGAAGGTATTCCAGAAAGTCAATTAGGACCAAGTGGAAAGCCTAAAATACATACTGTAAAAAAGCCTACTCTAAAACGGACTAAAGATGCTGCAAGAAATAATCCAAAATCAAATACAAAACCGGTTAAACATGCGAGTGATAAAGGTCAAAAAACTCATTACCATCCAACCAGGAATGGTAAAAAAATGAAAGGTAAGGATAATATACATTATGAAGATAGTTCATCGAAAAGAAATTTAAATTAAATAATGAAGAGGAAGTATAATAAATTTTGGTTAGTATTTGTAAACCTAAAAGCAGTGGACGGATTTGTTTTTAATGATTTGATAGATTTTGATGGTTCGTCTGATAATATAGAATATAAAGGAGCTTGGGCTAATATTATCATAAAATCAGATAGTATAAATAGAGCTCTTGAGATTGTGCCTTTAGGATTAAGAGAGTTGAATTTTGAAGTTGTATTTATTGATAAGATTGAAAATATTGGCTCTCTTATTGAATGCAAAGAGATTAACGATGATGTTAAAGTTGAAGTAGATTTACTTGCAAAAAGCGAATTTGTTTTTAAGATTAGTGACAAATTATTTCCCTATTGGTAATAAAGTAATGGTAAAAATCTCCCCCTCTCTCGTCCTCGTTTATAACGAAGATGTAAAAGGCAACAAAGAGCAAAACTAGGCATTTGTAATGCCGGGAAAGTAATATAAAAGCCCTTGCGTAAATGTGAGGGCTTTTAATTAAATTTTCGGAACTATTCCCAAAAGTATATCCCTAAAATCGGTAAACTTTCAACAAAGAATTAAAAAGAATATTCGGCAGTTGGCGCTATAAATTGGCAAAAAGCTATAATTTTATCGTCCTGTAAATAAGGAAGAGTCTTTAGACTAAGTAAATGTTATAGAATAGGTAAAAGATTTAAAATAAATTTATTATGAATTTTTATAATTATTTTTTTTGTAAGTTGTACAATATATATATTAATGTATTGAATGAAAAACAAACGCCGTCATTCTTTTCGATTGGAATTATATCTATTTTTGAAATAATAAATTTATTGTTTTTAGATACAATAAGCAGAAATATTCTTAATTTAAATGTCTTTTATATTGACTTTCTTGGCGTATATTCTGTTATTATTTTGGCATTTAACACTTATTACTTTTATCGAAAAAAAAGATTTGCAGGAATGCTTAAGGCTTATCATAAATTAGAGTCCGAAAAACGTAAAGTAAATAATATAATTATTGTAATATATGTTTGTGTAACTATATTATCCATTTTTTCATTAGATTAATTGTAGTAATATCCCCATATTTCCTCCTCGTTTATAACGAGGAAAAAAAAGGCTGTAAATGTTTTGATTTTTTTTAGCCTTTTGTAACCAAATAAAAGAGGAAGCCCGCCCGCTTAGGATAAAAAAATAATATTTCTGATTGGTTTGCATAAAAGTTTTAGCGGACATCAATAATTTTTTATAATTTTGCTCCTTAATATATCAGCACAAATTAATCAGTTATATTACTACAGCAATGGAAAATAAACTATTTATATACAATACCTTAAGCAGAAAGAAAGAGGAGTTTAAACCGTTAAATGCACCTCACGTGGGATTATACGTGTGCGGACCAACCGTTTACGGCGATGCCCATTTGGGACATTCGCGTCCGGCAATTACTTTCGATTTGTTATTCCGATACCTGACACATATTGGCTATAAGGTGCGTTATGTGCGCAATATTACCGATGTGGGACATTTGGTAAACGATGCCGATGAGGGAGAAGATAAAATTGCACAAAAAGCCCGCCTGGAAGAGTTAGAGCCAATGGAAGTGGTGCAGTATTTTACCGACCGCTACCATAAAGATATGGAGGCGTTAAATACTTTAAAACCAAGTATTGAACCGCGTGCATCGGGTCATATTATTGAGCAGATGGCGGTTATCGATAAGTTATTGGAAAATGGTTTTGCCTACGAGAGCGAAGGTTCGGTTTATTTTGATGTGGAAGCGTATAGCAAAAAACACAATTACGGAAAATTATCAGGAAGAAAAATTGAGGATTTAATTTCCAATACCCGCGATTTAGATGGTCAGAGCGAAAAGCACAACTCTTTTGATTTTGCATTGTGGAAAAAAGCAAGTCCCGAGCATATTATGCGCTGGCCTTCGAAATGGAGCGATGGATTTCCCGGATGGCACTTAGAGTGTTCTGCCATGAGCCAGAAATATTTGGGCGAACAGTTTGATATTCATGGCGGTGGATTAGATTTGCAGTTTCCGCATCACGAATGTGAAATAGCACAATCTACCGGAGCTAACGGCAAAGAAGCAGTTCGCTATTGGATGCACAATAATATGATTACCATCAACGGACAAAAAATGGGTAAATCATTGGGTAATTTTATTACGCTTTCGCAGATGTTTTCGGGTGAAAACGATGTGTTAGACCAACCTTACAGCCCAATGACTGTGCGTTTCTTTATTTTGCAAGCGCACTATCGCAGTCCGTTAGATTTTTCGAACGATGCTCTGCGTGCAGCAGAAAAAGGCTTTAACCGTTTGATGACCGCCATAGCAACATTGGAAAAAATCGAACCTCAGGCAGCTTCATCGATTAATGTTAGTGAGTTAAAAGAGAAATGCTATCAGGCATTAAACGACGATTTAAATACGCCTGTTTTAATTGCTCATTTGTTCGATGGCGTAAAACAGATTAATGCTTTAGCTGCCAAAACTGCATCTATAACAGCAGAAGATTTAGAAGCACTGAAAACACTATATCACGAAATAGTATATAATGTACTAGGCTTAAAAGAAGAGCAAGAATCAGGTAACGATAATCAGTTGTTAGACAGCGTTATTGAGCTTTTATTAAACGCCAGATCAGCAGCCAAACAAAATAAAGATTGGGCTACAGCCGATAAAATCCGTGATGATTTAGCTGCAATGGGAATTGTGGTAAAGGATACAAAAGATGGCTTTGAGTGGACAATCAATTAGTCGGCAGCCGAAGAATTACCTTTAATAAATAAAAAAAATGAGAATATTAACCATTGGCTTACTGTTATTGTTTTCCATAACCGTGGGTTGTAATCAGAAAAAAAACAATACAAAAGCTGCAACTACCGAGGAAGGGAGCAGTGCTGTAGAATATGTAAACAGTATGCGGGTAAAAACACCGCGCAGAGCCGATTTATTTCCCTATGGAACACCCATAAAAATAGTTGTTAACGGAAAAAAACGATTTGGGAAAATAGATTCTATTCAGTTGTTTGGTGATGACAAATTGGTCCGTACTTTAAAAGATGAACCCTGGCAGTGGCATTGGAATCCCGCAAAAAACAAAATGGGAAAACACAGCCTGAAATTACTGGCATATCATAAAAACGGCAAGGTTGGAGTGGTAAACAGCTATGTAAATATAAAATCTAATAAAGTACCTACGCAATATGGCTATAAAGTAGTTTCAACTTATCCACACGACAGAAAAGCTTATACGCAGGGATTGTTCTTTGCTAATGGTTATCTCTACGAAAGCACTGGACGACAAGGGGAATCATCATTGAGAAAGGTGAATCTTAAAGATGGTAAATTACTGTCTGTAAATGCACTGTCCCGCGAATATTTTGGAGAGGGAATTACGCTTTATAAAGATAAAATTATTCAGTTAACCTGGCAGTCGCGAAAAGCGTTTGTTTTAAATATCGATACTTTTGAAGAAGAAGATACTTTTTCTCCTGCAACTACCAACGGAGAAGGTTGGGGAATAACTACTGTTAAAGATGAATTGGTTATTTCTGATGGTAGCAATGTGCTCTCTTTTATCGATGCCAACGATTATCATCTAAAACACACCATTGAAGTTTACGACAATAAAGGTAAAGTGTTAAGTTTAAATGAACTGGAATATATTAATGGTAAAATTTATGCCAATGTATGGCTTACCGATAAAATTGTGATAATCAATCCCGAAAGTGGAGCTGTTGAGGGCGAATTAAATCTAAAGGGAATATTAAAGCCTGCATTCCGTCAGCGTCTTGATCCCCGGGATGATGTGCTAAACGGTATTGCCTGGGATAGTCAAAAACAGCGAATATTTGTTACAGGAAAACATTGGCCCAAGTTATTCGAAATAGAAGTGATAAAATAAATAAGAAAGGTGTGGAGAATTAATTTTTCACACCTTTTTATGTCTTCCGGCAATTAGCACACTGCCATCATTAATTCTTCAATTCTTCCATTGAAAAATTGGAGAAATTGGTTAAATCGCAGCGTAAAGAACCTAAAAATAGGTTAAACTGAGCCCTGACCGGTATTTTATTTCTATCAGCCGATATCCAAACCGTCATATCATCGGCATCTTTAAAAGCTCTTCCGGTTGCCACAATGGGAACAATTTTGTAACATCTAATTTTTCCTATTCTACTTTTAATGGTTTCATAACCCATAAATCGGAACTGTAACAAAAACTCCTCGTCAGAGAAGTAGGTCATTATTTTAATTATCTGCCCTTTTTTCAGATTTTCATTAAAATATTTTACCCTGGCATAATAAAAAGCCGATAAAATATCGTGAATACCTACAGGAACATCTTTTACTCCGGACCGTTTACTATGTATTTGATTTTTTTCTCTGTCGAAAGAAACCACATTGTAACGTCGATAATTCCCCTCACTTATATTTCTAATTGCCTTTGAAGGAAGTAGTTTTTCAGGACTAAAATAGCTCTCGTAAATGTCTTTAACTTTATAAATAGCCTTAAATATCCCTGCTGTACGTCCCTCTAATCTTGCATGAAAGAAAGTGTCTTTTCCTATTATCTCTTTGGTTAAATCTAAACTCGCTTTTCCTCCGGTAAAAAAACCATAGCGTACAATATAGTTTAAATGTTCCCCTTTCTCCTCAACCTTTACCTTTTCTTGTGCCGTAACATTATAAAACAGTAATAAAAGTGCAATTATCAGTAACGTATTCTTCATTCTTTATTATTTTTGATAAAGCATTTGCTTTTAGTGCTCTCTTTTTTAAAAAATTTTCTTTTGGGGAGTCGTAGCTACAAAATCCTTCAGATAAAAAGGTTCAAAATAGGCAACATCTTCAAATTGTTGATGCTTAAATTTTTCGTACGATAGCTCTATCATTCCCAAAGCTGATGCCTGTACATCATCAATAAAAATGCCAAAGTTACTTTCCAATACCGACTTACACTTTTCTGCACCATCGCCAAAGAACACTATCTCTCTGTTTTTCAATGCATCAGCAAACGAGTTTTCATCAATAATATCTGCAGATATTTCTCGCTGTTGTTGGGCTTTATTATCGTAAAAAGCAGTATATACCTCCATTCTTCGGGCATCAATCATGGGACAAAAGTAGGCCGTTTCCAAATTTTTTACTTGCTGTAAATACTCGTTTTTCTGCAACACTAATTTGGTTAACGACTGCAGGGTACTAACAGCAATTAAAGGTATTCCTGCTCCGTAACATATTCCTTTGGCGGTTGAAACACCTATTCGCAAACCGGTGTAAGAACCCGGTCCCATACTTATTGCAACGGCATCTAAGTCGGATACTTTCAGGTTATTCTCCTGCAGAATTTCTTCAATAAACAGCGTTAAATGGCTGGCATGTTTCATTCCTGCCGTATCTTCTTTCAAACTCAATAATTTTCCGTCCCGGCTTAATGCGACCGAACAAACAGCTGTAGAGGTTTCTATATTTAATATTAATGACATATATTTATTTTTATTATTACACTACAAATTAACAGATATTCTTACGAAGAAAAAAATGGTTTTGTCTCTTCTCTAAAACAGATCTAAAATGGTTTCGCCGTTTTCAATATCCAAAAAATGAGCGTGCATTCCCACACTTCGGGCAGCCTCAACATTTTGCAGCATATCGTCAATAAAAAGCGTTTCGGCAGGATCTAGCTGCTCTTTTTCCAAAACAGTTGTATAAATTGTTTTATCGGGTTTGCGCAAATTCATATTATGGGAATAGTAATCGTTGTCGAAAAACGAATGCAGCTCCTCGCCATAGGTATCCAATACATATTTGGTGTAGCATTCCCAATGAATAATATTGGTATTGCTCAACAGGTATATTTTATGATTTTTCCGCAACTGCTTTAATAGTTCTAATCTTTCGTAAGGCAGATCAAGCAGCATCGCATTCCAAGCATCATCAATTTGTTTATCGGTAACATTCTGCGGTAAATGTTTACGAATTTCATCCCGAAATTCTTGTGGCGATATACTCCCTTTTTCCAACTTATCGAAAAGTCCGTTTTTTTTGTATTCTTCCGAAATCATATTGGTATTTTTAAGCCCCAACGCTTTAAATTGATTTACAACCATTTCGGGGTTAATATTAATCAATACACCTCCAAAATCGAATATGATGTTCGAAAAATTATTATATTTTTTCATTTTTTTTTGCTTTTAATTTTGAATATTTCGATACAAATATGTAATATTGCACTCCGAAAACAAAGGGATATAGCAATTATTATTCCTAAAATTTTTCGAGGGCCTATAGCTCA
>PDWJ01005912.1_pt1 | contig 14847 bp, 14 predicted proteins | sample 1430881 | NCBI WGS metagenome assembly PDWJ01 (sample SAMN01162460, study PRJNA174530) | Oral metagenome, whole genome shotgun sequencing project. | biome: Marine environment; feature: Marine mammal; material: Swab sample of the gingival sulcus; isolation source: swab sample of gingival sulcus... | reverse complement strand
TCGGTTGCTTGCTACCAGCAGGCGCCCTTCTCGCTCCTACGCCGTGATTCCGCATCCTTAGCGCAGCTCGGTCCGGTAAGTTGATCAGCGCTCTAGAGCTCCACCGTGGCCCAAAGGGCAAATCGCCTCCGAAATCACCCGCGTTTTCGCCCTCGCGCGCTGAGCGCCTGCTCGCCCGCTACGAAACGGGCGAGTTCGCGGTTTTCAAAGACGACACGCTGTAGGTGCCCCTGTGTCAGGGTAGGCGATCCTGACCGCGAGCGGGGCGAGGTACGCCGCACCTCGGTGTCGCTCTCGCGCTGGAGAGGTTCAGCAAGGTGCCCATCGGTCTCCCATCTCATCCGTGATGAAGAGCCTGTTGGCCGCCTGGGTGGCGATCGGCGCGAGTCAAGCGGCGTTGTTCCGACCGAGAGGGCGCTACTTGAGGCGGTGTTTGTCGAGGAAGGCGAAGGCGTCGACCATGAAGTGCGGGGGAGCGCCGTGATCTGCTTTGGCGAAGAGCGCGACCTTCACCGGGTGGCCGCGTTTGCGCAGCTCGGCGGCGAGGGCGCAGCTGTAATAGGAGGAGACGACGTCGTCGCGGACAGAGTGGGCGAGGTAGGCGGCGGTCTTGTAGGTGGCCTTGGCGCTCGGCAGGGCGATCGGCTTGGCGGCGCCGGAGCAGCTGCAGAAGCCGCTCTGCTTGCTCAGGGCGGCGCAGCTGGTGGTGGCGGTGCCGCGGAACGTGCAGCTGCCGGTGCCCGAGCAGCGGACCAGGCCGCCAGCGGCGGAGGCGAAGCCTGCGATCTGATCGGGGAGGGCGAGGGCGGCGAGCTGGGCGAAGAAGGCGCCGTTGGAGAAGCCGGCGGTATACACGCGCGTCGGGTCGACGCCGTAGGCTCTCTTCGCGGCGTGGATCACCGCCGCGACGAGCTGCAGGTCTTGGTTTTGGGCCAGCTTGGTCTTGGGGTGGGTCTGGAAGTAGACCTGCCCGGGGCTGTGGTTGTCCCAGTCGCCGTCTTTCATCTTGCGCGCCTGCAGCGAGACGACCACCGCGCCATGCTGGTCGGCGGCCTCGTTGGCGGCGGTGGCCCAGACGCCGTCTTCGGCGTTTCCGCCGGTGCCATGGCAGGCGATGATCAGCGGCGGTCTGGCGGCGACCTTCGCCGGGAAGTAGATCTTCAGCGTACGCCTCTGGCTGCCGACCTTCAACGCGCCGGCGTGAAAGCCGAGGCGCGTTTTCTTCGGCAGCGCGCCGCTGTAGAGCGTCGCGGCGTCGAGCGCGGGCGCGCGGGCGGTCTTGGGCGCCTTCGCTGTCAGCTTGGTGTTCGCGGGGGAAGCGCCGGGCCCTGCGCTGGTGGGTTTGCCGTTGGCGCGTTGGGTCTCACAGGCCAACCCCGCGCTGGCGGCGAGGACCACGATCAGCGTCGCTTGTTTGCTCATAGGGCGAAGCTAGCAGCTCTGCGGGCTCAGATCAGCCCATGCTCGCGCATCTTGCGCCAGAGCGTGGAGCGGCTCATGCCCAGCACCTCCGCCGCGCGGCCCTTCTTGCCGCCAGCCTCGGCGAGGGCCTCGACGATCCGCACCCGCTCCAGCTCGCGCTCCGAGCGGTCGCTGGCGCTCTCGGGGAGCTCTTCACCGCGCAGCTCCGGCGGCAGCTCGTCGAGGGTGATGATCGGCCCCTCGCCGATCGCGAAGGCGTGCTCGACCGCGTTGAGCAGCTCGCGGATGTTACCCGGCCAAAGGTAGCCCTTCATCGCCTCCATCGTCTGCGAGTCGAGACCATCGACCTCGCGCAGCCCGCGGCTGTTGAGCTCGTCAATAAAGTGCCAGATCAACGCCTCGATGTCTTCTGGGCGCTCTCGAAGGGGCGGCAGAAAAAGCGGCACCACGCGGATGCGGTACATCAGGTCTTCGCGAAAACGACGGCGCTCGACGTGCAAGCGCAGGCTGGTATGCGTCGCCGAGACGACGCGGACATCGACGCTCCGCGGCTGCGTCCCACCGAGGGGCACGAAGGTGCGCTCCTGCAGCACGCGCAGCAGGCGGGCCTGGATCTCAAGATCGATCTCGGCGACCTCGTCGAGAAAGACCGTCCCGCCATCGCCCTGAGCGAAGAGCCCCTGGCGATCGCGCACGGCGCCGGTGAAGGCTCCGCGGACGTGGCCGAAGAGCTCGGAGGCGAGCAGCTCTGACGTCAGGGTGGCGCAGTTGAGCGCGGCGAAGGGCCGCTCGGCTCGTGGGCTCAGCTGATGGAGCGCGCGCGCCACGAGCTCCTTACCCGTCCCCGTCTCGCCGCGGATGAGCACCGTCGCGTCAGCGCGAGCGACGCGCTGAAGCATGCGAAAGAAGGTGCGCATCGTCTGAGAGCGCGTGACCATCCCATGGAAGACCGTGAGGTCGTCGAGCCTAGGACGATGGTAGATCTTGCCCTTGATGTTGCTACTCATGTCGCGACAGCCTAGCGGCGGCCTTTCAGGCGAACAAGAGACCTATGCTCAACCCTTTGGAAATATGGGGTTTTACTTTCGCGCGGGGTTGCCATGGGGCTGGCACGATCACTGCTGAAGGTAGAGCAAAGGCGTCACTGTTTCGATGCGCTGCGCAAGCGGAGACCCGATCATGAAGCTCACTACCGTCATCCCCGCCATCGGCTGGCTTCGCGACTACAAGCGCGAAGACCTCCCGGGGGACCTCACCGCCGGCCTGACCACCGCCGTGATGCTGATCCCTCAAGGCATGGCCTACGCGCTGCTTGCTGGGCTGCCACCGATCATCGGCCTCTACGCTTCGATCGTGCCCCTGGCGCTCTACGCGCTCTTCGGCTCGTCGAGGCAGCTCGCCGTCGGCCCGGTGGCGATGGTCTCGCTGCTCGTCGCCACCGGCGTCGGCGCGATCTCCGAGCCGGGCTCGACGGATTTCATCGCCTACGCCGTGCTGCTCTCGCTGATGGTCGGCGTGATCCAGCTCAAGATGGGGGTCTTCCGCCTCGGGTTTCTGGTCAACTTCCTCTCGCATCCGGTGGTCAGCGGCTTCACCTCTGCGGCGGCGCTGATCATCGGCTTTTCGCAGCTGAAACACCTGCTCGGCGTCAACATCCCGCGCAGCCACCACGTGCATACGATCGTGATCGAGGCCAGCCGCCGCCTCGGCGAGGTCAACGGCCCGACCATCGGCATCGGCGTCGCCAGCGTGGCGCTCCTCGTCGCGCTGAAGAGGCTCTGGCCGAGCTTCCCGCGTGCCCTCGCCGTGGTGGTGCTCGGCACCCTCGCGGTCTGGCTCTTCGGCCTCCACACGCAGGGCGTCGCGATCGTCGGCGGCGTGCCCGCCGGCCTCCCAGCCCCGACCCTGCCGGTGATCGACTGGGATGTGATCACCAAGCTGTTGCCGATCGCGCTCACGATCAGCTTCGTCGGCTTCATGGAGTCGATCTCCGTCGCCAAAGCCGTGGCTCGCCGCCACCGCTACGAGGTCGACGCCAACCAGGAGCTCTGCGGGCTCGGCGTGGCCAACCTCGGCGGCGCGCTCTTCTCGGCCTACCCGGTGACCGGCGGCTTCTCTCGCACCGCGGTCAACGACCAGGCTGGCGCCAAGACGCCGCTGGCCTCGCTGATCACCGCCGGTGTGGTCGCGCTGGCGCTGCTCTTCCTCACGCCGCTGTTCTACTCTCTGCCCAAGGCCGTCCTCGCCGCGATCATCATGACGGCCGTCTTCGGGTTGATCGACGTCGCCGAGGTCAAGCACCTCTGGAAGGTCAAGCGGAGCGACCTGCTCCTCTTGCTGGTCACCTTCGCCGCCACGCTGACCCTCGGTATCGAGCTCGGCATCGGCGTCGGCGTTGGTGCCTCGCTGCTCTGGTTCGTGGTCCGCACGACGCGCCCGCACTTCGCCGTGCTGGGCCGCCTGCCGGGCACGGAGTCGTATCGCAACGTGAAAAACTACCCTGAGGCCGAGACCACAGACGGCGTGCTCGCGCTGCGCATCGACGCCCAGTACTACTTCGGCAACGTGTCGTTTCTCAAAGACACGCTGCGCGACGCCGAGGCCGAGGCCAGCCAGCCGCTGCGCGCCGTCGTGCTCGACACCAGCAGCGTCAACACCCTCGACTCCTCGGCAGCCAGCGCGATCGCCGAGCTCGCGGAAGACTACCGCGAGCGAGACATCGCCCTCTTCTTCGCCACAGTGAAGCAGCCTGTGCGCCAGGTGATGCAGCGCGCCCACCTGATCGAGCAGCTCGGTGAGGAGGCGATCTTCCTCCGAGTCCATGAGGCCATCGAGGCGGCCACGCAACTGGCGGCTCGGCCACGACAAGCTCAGGCCGGATCAGAGGCCGACGCCAAGGCCGAACCTGCCATCAAGCCTGCCTGAGCTCCCCGCTTGGTGCTTCACCGCGCTTCATGACGACGACCTCTCACGAGCTCGTGTTGCTCTTACGCGATGCTCTCTAGTTGTTTTTCAATTAGATTTAGCTGTTTAGTGTGCCAATGCGCTCTTGCGCACTGCGGCATCGTGGGTGATGCTGACGCCACCAAGCTGGCTCGGTAGCCGGCTGGCGTTGGAGGTAGATCATGAAAGCGCCGCTCATCCTCGTCTCATCTTTCGCCCTCGCCCTCGGGATCTCGGCTTGCGCCGGCCCGCAAAAACCCGCCACATCGGCCGTGACGCTCGGCAAGCCGACCGTGCTCTTCTCGGTGATCAGCGGCACGGCGAAGCCACACAACGTGACCATGGCGCTGCAGCTGGCCAACCACGCCCTCGACGCCAAGCGCCGGGTCGTGCTCTTCTTTTCCGTTCGCGGCGTCCAAATCCCGCTGCAGACCCTCAACAGCTCGCTCTCCTTCAACGCCAAGCCGATCAAGCAGCTGCTCGCAGACTTGATAGCCAAAGGCGCCGAGGTTCAGGTCTGCCCCCATTGTCTGCAAGCGCTGAAGATCGACGCCAAGCAGCTCGTCAAGGGCGCGAAGGTCACCACTCGCGAGATGCTCTTGTCGACACTCGGGCCAAACACCAACGTCTTCACGTTCTAGAGCGCTGAACAACTTACCTCCCGTCGCTGCGCTGGTCTGCGAAATCCTTGCTACCAGCAGGCGCCCTCCTCGCTCCTACGCCGTGATTCCGCATCCTTCGCGCAGCTCGGTCCGGTAAGCTGATCAGCGCTCTAGAGCGCTGACCGAGCCCTCCCGCCGCGACCCGCCCTTCGACCCGAGCTCGTTGTCGCTCAGACTCGCCGTCGCACCACTATGGCTGCGTTCTTGCATCGCGACCTCGGGTCGAATGAGGCTCGGCTGCCAACGCGGGATATCTCGTAAAGAGACGGTGAAGCCGGGCGAATCCCCTAGACGCTGCGCCGACGGGCTGTAACCATAGTTGGGCGACAGGAGATGAGAGGGGCTCGAGCCAGAACGACCGGTGCCGAATACATCTCCGCCTTCGCCGCCGAGCCTCGCCGCATTATTCGACACATCCAGTGTCGAAGCGCTCTGCTTTGCCGATCACACGGTCCAAGCTCTGCTGCTCGTCTCGAGCGCCATCGAGCCCGGCTTGGCGCAGTTTGCCGACACCGTACGAGAGCAGATGGTCCACAACAGCGGGCTGCTGTTCTTCAACGGGCTCTGCCCTCCGCCGTTTTGGCTCCAGAGCTCCCGACACCCTGGGTCGTCCTGGGTGTCGCGGTGGACGCCAGCGGCCGACGGAAGCTGGCTGACCCGAGACTCCGACCTCGTCCTCAACGAGCTCGCCAACACGCTCGGCTTAACCTGGTCCGAGCTCCCAGCTCTGGTCGTGACGACAGATCTCGTCTCTGGTGAAGCTCTCTGCCTGCCAACCAGCGCTGAACGCTTCCCGGGCCAGCTGCGCGCTCTACGGGAGCTCTGCGGTACACCTCGTACGTTCGATGAGCTGCAGCCCCAACTCGGGGACGCTGCTCGTCGTCCGGTCGATCGGCCCAGGCTCCGAGATCTGATGCGGACGGTCGACCTCGGGTTGGGCGCCTGGTGGGCCGAGCGCGCTCGCTGCGAGCTGGGTCGGCCCTGGCGCGACGCCGTCGATCCTGAGCTGCGACGTCGTCTCGAGCGCTATCGCCGTGACTTCGCCATCCTTGTAGAGGAGCAGCTCGCGCAGGCCGAACGTCAGCTGAAGGTTGTGTCCGCAGGTGAGCGGAGCAAGGCCTTGGAGCAAGCTGGTGAGCACCTCGCGCCGCTGGCGCTTGTCGGTGAGCTTCTCGGTGATTATCGGGCGATATGCCTACCGCGAGGGCTCGCTCCCACAGCGCGACGGCAGCTCGAGACGGCGCTCCGAGTCGCCGATCTGCTCGAGAGTCGGCGATCGACGCTCGACCCTGGCGTTGCCGCAACCTGCCTCTTTGGGGCGCTCGAGACCGAGCTGAACCACGCCTGGTTTTCGATGCTCGAGCTTGGCTATTGCCCGCTGGATGAGGTGCTCACGCGGCTACGCACGCTCGAAGAGGCGCTCGCCGGGCGCAGCCTCGTGGCCCTCCGTGAGGAGCACGTCGAGGCCCTGTCTCGGATCCTCGCGCGGCGGCGCGCGTACCTCGAAGGCGAGCCGTTGAGCATCGCCGATCTCCGGCGGTTGATCGCCGACGCGCTGAACTCGGGACTGCTCGCCTCGCTGCGGCCCGTCCGCGAAGCCCTCTTGACCACATCCTCACCCTGCGTGAGGTGACCGCCCCCTCTCTTCAGGTGCGGATCAGGGGGAGTTCGCGACTCACTCGATCGGCTTGATGCAGCTCGCGATGTCGAAGATCAGGTACTCGAGGATGCGATCCTGTGGCGACGTGCTGCTACCGCAGTAGGTCGGGAAGGCCTTGGGGAAGATCGTGCTTTCGTCGTCGCGTCCCTCGGTGTGGTAGCTCGAAAAGAGGATCTTACCGCAGTTTTTGAAGTTGAAGGTTACCGTCAGCGGGCGGATGGCGTTGTTGATGGTGCCGCCGAGACCCGAGCTGACCTTGCCCTCGACCCAGAGTTTAACGTCCTTGCCGAGCTGGTGCATGATCACCCATTGGGGCAGGAAGTGCTCGATCTTCGCCGAGGGCTGACCATTGGTGGTCTGGATCACGCCGGGGAAGTTGCCTAGCCACTCGGCGAGCTTGGTGTCCTTGATCAGGCCATCGACCTTCAGCCCGCCTTCGCCGATAGCGCCCTCGTTCTTCCCCTCTGGGGTGTCGCCAGAGGCACCGGGCTCGAAGTCGATGAACTTCGCCAGCTCCTCGATCTGTTCGATCCAGTCGTAGCTCCAGTCGGTGACGTAGAGCCGGCCACCGGCCCGAACATAGGCGATGATGTTGTCGCGGACAGCCTTGTTCTCGAGCTGATCTTCGAAGGTGTTGTTGGTGCAGTTGATGAAGATGATGTTGTAGCGCTTCATCGCGGAGAGGTCGGCGAGGAGGGTCGAAAAGGGCGGCAGCGGGTTTGGCGAGACCAGCGTCGTGGCGCCCTCAAAGAGATCGAACTGCTCGACGCCCATCTTATGCAGCACGCACTCCATCTTGTCGTAGTCACCTGTGACGACGGCGATGCGCGGGATGGCGTCGATGGGCTGAACCTCAGCGGTGCGCACAGGGAGACGCGATTGCTCCGCCGTCAGCGCGAGGGTGCCCTTCTCGGGGACGTTGACTTTGATGAAGCGGCGGAAGCGGCCGTTTTGGAGCACTAGGCTACGCGGCCCGGGACAGACGCCGGAGAGGACGAAGGTGCCGTTGGGTTTGCTGGTGGTGGTCCAGAAGTTGTAGCCTGTGCCGAGGCTCCCGCAGGCCTCGCACTTCACCTCGGGCGCGAAGAGCTCGGGGACCTGTGAGGGGACAAAGACCGTCGCCCCCGGCACGGGGTCTTTGCCGTTGGGCGCTAGCACCGTGCCGGTGATGGTTGACTCCCGCCCTGGGCAAACGGGGCGCTGGACCCCACCGAAGTCGAGGTAGGTGCTGCCGCCATCTTCCTGGCCGGTCTGACCGTCTTGGTTCCCCCCAATGAACTCCTCGTTGGCACAACTCGAGGCGAGGACACCAACCAACAGCGCCACCGCGAGCTGGCCGTACCTACGTCTAGACAGCATCTAAGCTACTCCCGCTAGAGACCCACATAGATCATCACATAGATGAGGTGTTGGAGTCGACGCCACGCCTACGACGCGCGCACCGCGTCTACATCGAATCCGACAGCTCCATACAGCTTACTATTCAGTGAGCAGGGACTCGGAGTCAATGGCGAGCGTTATAGCCACAGCGCAGGAGGTAGAGCGGAGCGTGTTGGGGAGGGCCGGACTCGAGCCGCAAACGAGCCCGGCTCAAGAGGGCCCGGCGCGTGCTCGGGGACACCTCCGACGCGCACGATCGATCGGCACGACGGTGGCGAGCGCCTGCAGCGCCTTGGAGGGACCGTGGTCGAGGTTTGCGTCGTCGTCGTCGAGATCGAAGGTGCTGTCGACGTCCTCGATGTCTGGGACGCTCGCCTCACAGACGAACTCTTGGCCGCCGCGGGGGAGGTCGCGGACCAACCGAAAGCCGATGATCGGCGGCGCGAAGTGAAGCTGGCCGGAGTTCTCGGGGGCGACCTGCTCGGCGGTCCATTCGGCGCTCTGTATGGCGCGGACACCATAGAGCGAGGCGTCTTCGTGGGCGACGCCCGAGATGGTCGGCTGCTGCGAGGTGCGCCCCGCGATCCGCTGCTCGGCCTTGCGGCGCTCGGCGACGCTAGGCAAGCGAAAGACGATGCCGCGCTCACGAGAGAGCCAGCGGCAATAAGCATCGGCGGCCTCAGCGCTCACGCCGATGACAGGATCGCGAGCGGAGGTGCCGCCTGCTAGCGCACCCGCTGCTCGAGGAGCGAAGGCGAGCGCGCGTCCTGGATCTTCATCAGCGATGGCGTCGAGAAAGCGCCGGTACTCGCCGAAGGTCACGGGAGAGCGTGCGATAGCGAAGTTTCCGACGAAGGTCTCCCGAGACGTATCAGACCATCCTCCGGGAACATACGCGAAGTCGGCGCCGATCTGGCGCTCGTGGAAGAGCGCGATCTGGAGCTGCACGTCGCAGCCACGGCGCAGGGTCAGCAGACGCTGTGTGGGGGCAAAGCCAGGCAACGCCAGCTCGAGTAGGTAAGCGCCGGGGGGGAGATCTGTCGGCGGCAGGGGAGTGGATCCGAGGTTTCGGGGTGCACCGAGCTGCCGCCCGGCGAGCAGCGGATAGAGCGTGATCTCGGCTCCATCGGGATCGCTGTCGAGCTCGAGGGTCGCCGTACCTTCGATTAGATCGACATAGCGACCGTCGTCGTAGCGGGTCAGCAGCGTCAGGTAGTGGGCTGCGCGTCGATGGTCGTCGTGAGCTTCAGCCCAATCGAGCAGACGCCAGCAGAGATCGGCGAGAGCGCCCCGCGCCGAGCGGTCGTTGGGGGCCTGATCACAGAGCATGGCGAGGCGGTCGATGGCGCCTTTCGAGAGGCGCTCGACGAGCGCCAGCGTCTCGGCGAGCTGCGCGTCGAGATCTTCAGTGGAGCGCTTCGGATCGGCCTTCGCGTGTTCGAGTTGCCGCAGCGCGGCGAGGGCTTGTTCGACCTCTTGGCGCTTGCTCGAAGCCGAACGACGGAGCGCCCGGAGGGCGGTGTCGATCTTGGCGGGGCTGACTCGGTGGGTTGACAGTGGTCTCACTGGCCGGGGAGTTTTGCAAGAACGTGACCAAGATCATGGGCGACACGATAGTCACTCGACCACCTTAATTTATTGTCGTTTTTGATCGCCGGTGAGTCACTGGCCGGATCGTCTTCCGGTAAGAGACGCGTCGTTACGGCGGAAGGTCTAGCCACCTGCGAGGGGGATCTCGACACCAGCGGTCGAAGAGGGCCACCTTGTCTCTGGCAGGGCGACCGCAACCAGCCTACTGTTGGATCGTGCGAAACGCGGTGATCATCGGAGCGACGCTGGCTCCTCTGTTGGCGGCCTGCGACTGCCGCTGCGCAGAGCACGATCATGAAAGGGGAGCGTGTGCTGAAGCCACGTTCAAGCGGGGCGACGCTCGGATCGTCCCGCGCAGAAACCTCGTTGCCCTGGCGCCCTTGCCGCGCGAGCCTGGGCCGCCGCGTCCAGAGACGGTGGCCGAGATCGCCGCGGCGCGTCAACGCGCGCGGGGTTTCGTCGCCACGCTGAAGGGCAGCCTCAACCGGCGCGAGGTCACCGCGCTAGCGGATATCCGAGGCTACGGCTTCTACCGTCAGCGCCAATTTGGGCAAGCTCATGAGTGGTTCTTGGCCGCGGTGGCGACCGATCCAAGCTTCGAGCTCTCCCTCTACAACGCCGCGCGGACAGCGGCGCTGCTCGGGCGCTTCGAGGAGGCCAAGCGCCTGATCGAGCGGCTGCGAGCCCTCGACACGCCGCTCGCGCGTATGCGGCTGAAGCTCGGGTCGAGGGATCCGGACCTCGCTGTTTTACGTGGTGGGCCAAAATCAAAATCCAAGCTTCCTTGAATACAAGCCTGACCGACGCTATCAAACCTGCCACCTCATTGTTGGGTAAGGAGGAGGGTACTCTCATGCGAATCGGACCATTCGTCGTCGCGCTGCTTGGCGCGCTCTGCATCACCACCTCGGCCTGGGCGATCAAGGACCCGGAGACAGGCGTAAGCTTTCCAAACTCGTCGACCTGCGGTGGGGCGGCGGCGACGGCCGCTGGCGTTGGCGTACGCGAGGCGACCTTTGGCATCGACGTCTACGCCGTGGTGCTCTACATCAACGCCGCGGCCAAGGGCAGCTCGATCCGGTCAACCAACCACTGCGTCAAGATCCACATGAAGTTCGTCCGTGACGTCGGCGCGGATAAGATCACGAAGGCCTGGATCAAGGGCTTTAGAAAGAACGGTCTGAGCAAGAGCGACCCCACGGTGCAGAAGCTGCTCTCGATCACCAACCGGGAGATCAAGAAGCGCAAGTCGATGATCCTCGAGGTGAAGGGATCGAAGGTGATCTACACCTATATGGGCAAGAGCGTGACCATCACCGGCGCAACGAAGCTCGGCAAGGCGATCAAGAGGATCTACCTCGGCTCTAGCTCGCCGACCCCTGAGCTGGTCAAAGACATCAAGAAGCGGGGTATCGCGAAGCCGTAGCGTCTCCATTCATGGCGAAGACTGCGCGGCGGATGTGGCGTGGCCGTAGCTCATCGTCTTCCTGCGCGGCGCGCTCGCCGCCGCTTGCGCCGCTTGTCTATGGGCGATCTCTCGATCTCGGTCGTGATCCCAACCTTTCGTCGGCCGACGGTGGTGTGTCGAGCTATCAACTCCGTGCTCGCACAGAGCCAACCCGCCGAAGAGGTGATCGTCGTCGACGATGGCGGCCTCGACGGCACCTTGGAGCTGCTGAGCGAGCGCTATGGAGCAGCGCTGCGCTACGAGCGCCTGGCCGAAAACCGCGGGGTGTCGGCGGCGCGCAATCATGGCATCGCTCGCGCGAAGGGGGCCTGGATCGCGCTCCTCGACGCCGACGACGAGTGGTTGCCCCAAAAACTCGAGCTACAACGAGCGGTCTTGCGGGACGCTCCCGGGTGTCGGCTCTGCCACACGGACGAGCTCTGGGTGCGGCACGGTCGTCGGGTCAACCCGATGAACAAGCACGAGAAGGCCGGCGGCGATATCTTCCTGCGCTGCCTGCCGCGCTGCGCGATATCGCCCTCGTCGGCGCTACTCTCGCGAGAGCTGCTCGATGAGGTTGGCCTCTTCGACACTAGCCTGCCCGCATGTGAAGACTACGACCTGTGGTTGCGCGTCTGCGCGCGCGAGGCGGTGGTCTATCTCGATCGGCCCTTGCTGATCAAATATGGTGGCCATTCAGACCAGCTGTCACGACGCTACTATGCGCTCGATCGGTTTCGGGTCGCGGCGCTGGAGAAGCTGTTGCTCGAGACGCCGTTGAACACTGCGCAGCGACACGCGGCGAGGCAGATGTTGCTGGAGAAGCTCGGGGTGATCATCGAGGGCGCGATGAAGCGAGGCCGTGTAGAGCTGGCGCGACGCTACGACCAGCGCCGGCGGCGATGGGAAGCGTGGTGAGCCACGTCTGGGTGAACATCGTGGTCGCGCTCGGCGAGGAGGCGGCGCCGCTCGCTCGCGCCTTCGGGCTGCGCGCCCGTTGGAGCGGCGGACAGGGCGTGGCGCTCTACGAGGGCGCGATCTGTGGGCTGGCGACGCGGCTGATGGTCGGTGGTGTAGGGCGGAGCGCGGCGGCGACGGCGGTAGGGCTCTTACGAGGCCTGGCGATCGGCGACGAGCGCGGCTCGCGCTCACTGTGGCTCTCGGGTGGGTTGGCAGGTCATCGGGCGCGGCCCCTGGGCCAGGTGGTGCTGGCGGCGACGGTCCACGACGCGACGCGTGGGCGCAGGTTCGAGCTTCTGCGTGAGTTCGCTACGCCCTGTGCGGTCGCGGATCTCGAGACCCACGACGAGGTCGTGCACGCTTATCCATTGGAGGATCGGGCGGTGGAGATGGAGGCGGCGGGTTTCGTCGCCGCAGCGCGGCGCCTCGGTGTGTCGCGAGGGCGAGTGCAATGCTTGAAGGTGATCTCGGACAACGCGCGAGCGCCGCTTCGAAAACGGAAGCCGAGGCTGACCAGGGCGCAGATCGAGGGCTACGTGGCGCGGCTCGTGCCAGCGCTGGGCCTGTTGCTACCGCGCTGGGAGGCAGCGCTGAGATCGGATGATGCCGATGGATGAGCGAGCAACGCTAGCGGGACGAACGTTGCTCGTCACGGGTGCGAGCTCGGGAATTGGAGCTGCGGTGACGCTGCGGCTGCTCAGCCTTGGCGCGCGGGTCGTTGGCCTCGCGCGGCGGCCCGAACGCTTCGTCTGTCCCGACAAGCATGTGGAGCGCTTCGAGGCGCTCGCGCTCGACCTCCGCCAACTCGACGCGCTGCCTGGGGCGCTGGAGGGGGCAGCGCGCGGCGGCGGCTGGCAGCTCGATGGCGCCGTGCTGGCCGCAGGAGCGGGCCGCTTCGGCTCCTTGGAGGAGCTCTCGTATGGGCAGATCCGCGAGCTGATCGACCTTGACCTCACGGCGCAGATCTTCTGCGTGCGCTGGCTGCTCCCGCAGCTGAAGCGTGGGCGGCCGCGGTGTGGCGATGTGGTGTTGATCGGCTCGGAGGCGGGCCTCTCCGGTGGGCGCCGTGGCGCCGTGTATGCGGCGGCGAAGACGGGTCTGCAGGGGCTGGCGCGAGCGTTGCGCCTCGAGACAGCGAAGAGCGGGCTTCGGGTAACGGTGATCAACCCCGGGATGGTCGAGACGCCATTTTTCGAGGGGCAGCCCTTTGCTCCGGGTGAGGGCGATGATGAGCACCTGCTGGCCGAAGACGTAGCGGCGGCGGTGGAGCTCGCGTTGACGGCACGTCCCGGCGCGGTCTTCGACGAGATCGACCTCAGCCCTCAGAAGACTGTGCTGCGCTTTCGGCGACGGCGCGGTGACGAGAGCTGAAGCTGGTGGTACAGTGGCCCAATCATGGGTTCGATTCGCCGGCTGAAGCAGACAGTCGTCGAGCAGCTGCTCGACGCAGAAGACTACTTCATGATCGTGGTCGATCCGACCTATCGAGGCGTCGTGATGCCGCAGCACCTGTTGGAGAGTCGGCAGCCGGTGGGGATCAACATCGGTCATCAGATGGCGGTGCCGATCCCCGACCTCCTACTAGATGAGGCGTCGGTGCAGGGCACGCTGTCGTTCTCACGCTCGCCTTTCCACTGCACGTTCCCCTGGGATTCGATCGTTCAGATCTCAGTGGAGGACGAGCATCTGGTGTGGGTGATGCCGCCGGTCGAGCAGGGAAAGGGCGAAAGCGAGCAGCTGCCCTCAGATGAGGCGCAGCCAAAGGGGCGTCCACAGCTTCGGCTGGTCTAGAGCGCAGACCAACTTGCCTCCCGTCGCCGCGGTTGTCGCTCGTCGGTTCCGTGCTACCAGCAGGCGCCCTGCTCGCTCCTGGGGCGTGATTCCGCATCCTTCGCGCAGCTCGGTCCGGTACGCTGATCAGCGCTCTAACAGAGTGCTTTGTCAGCAGCCTGTTAGGAGCACCCCCAACCATTCATCCCGTCGCCGGGCACAGCACTGCCGGCCGCTTTCTAGGCCTCAGAACGTTCGCCGTACCGCCCATATGGCCACCCGTACGGCTCATGTCTTCGGCTACGAAATCGGCTCGGGAGCTCAGTACCCGGCTCGGTCCCGAATGTGTGGGGAAGCTCTCAGGGTTGGCGACCGATCATGACCTGATCGAGCGTGGGCTACGCAGCGCAGGTGTGCCGTTCTTGGTCAATGACGCCATGTCACTCCCATCATCATGGGAGAACATCGCCGTACTCGGACTCGACGACAACGCCGCCGGCGAGGTCGATCTCTCGGGAGCCCTCAACGCCACGAGACAGCTATCGCCCCACCTGACCCTAGCGCTCTGTCATGACACCGACCATACACCCGAACTAGCAGCCGCGGGGGTTGGATTGCAGCTCTCCGGCCACACCCACGGCGGTCAGATCGCGCTCTCGGGTGGCAACCGCATCATCACAATCGGTCGCTACGGACGACAGTTCAACGCAGGATGGTAGGACGTCGCATCAAGGCCCCTCCACGGCGTCGGCGCCGTAGGTCTACCTCTGCGACTCTTCTCTCCCGCTGAGGCTGCCCTTGAAACGCGTGAAACCGCGCCGACGCTAAACCACGCCGAGGTTAGGGACTGGTGGGCCAGTGATGGTAGTCAGGGTGGATGCGCGCGAAGGGGAGATTTGAACGATCGAGGGCGGTGGGGAGGGGTTTACTTGTTGGTTTTTCGGTGAGGCGAATTACATTCTCTATGCTCGGATACAGGTCAGCCCGCCAACCGAGCCCTCCCTCGGCGGCGG
>PDWJ01003524.1_pt1 | contig 14847 bp, 12 predicted proteins | sample 1430881 | NCBI WGS metagenome assembly PDWJ01 (sample SAMN01162460, study PRJNA174530) | Oral metagenome, whole genome shotgun sequencing project. | biome: Marine environment; feature: Marine mammal; material: Swab sample of the gingival sulcus; isolation source: swab sample of gingival sulcus... | reverse complement strand
GGCGAGGGTCATCAGCGCCTCGGTGGCCTCGCGCCCGCTGCGGTCGTCGAGGACGCTCAGGGCCAAGAGCTGGCCGGCCCGCGGCATCTTGGAGACCCGCCTGAGCAGCGGCGCGATGACCTCGTCGCCGAGCTGCCCCAGGGTCGCGGTCGCGACCAGGCACTCTCGGCGGTGGAGGTTGTCGCAGGTCGTCAGGGTCTGCACCGACTCGCCGAGCGGGTCGGAGGGCGCGCCGGTCAGGGTCATGGCGACGCACAGGGCTATCCAGGTAGGGTTCATCGTGGTCTCGATGCTAGCACAGCCTCCACGACACCGCGGCCGCCTCGACGAGTCCGAGCCTCCGCGGCTTGGGGTCCAGCAGCGCGCGGGCCGAGCGGGCGGCGGCCCCCCGCCAGGCGCTGGTGGCGCGGTGGCCTGCTCCCAGCGCCGGCTGGCGGCCGCGCCTCGCGGGGCGTCGGGGGACCACCGACGACGCCACGCGTCGAGGCCGCTGTGATCCGCTAGCGGGCGGTCTTGGCGGCGCGGCGGACCTCGTCGACGAAGTCGGCCATGAGCTCGCGGCTCTTGACGCCGGGGCGCGACTCGATGCCGCTGGCGACGTCGACGCCGTAGGGTTTCAACATGCGGACGGCCTCGCCGACGTTCTTCGGGTTGAGGCCGCCGGCCAGGAAGCCGCGCTTGTATTTGAGGGCCGCGCTCGCCATCGAGTAGCTCAGCACCCGGCCCGTCCCGCCGAACTCCGTGTCGCTGAAGGCCTCGACCAAGAAGCCCACGGCGTAGCCGCCCATGTACTCGGGGATGCGGGTGGCGTCGCTGGCCGACTTGAGTCGGAAGGCCTTGATGAAGGGGTGGCGGAAGTACTGGCAGATCCGCGCCGCCTCGTCTCCGTGGAACTGCAAGATGTCGGGCTCGACGTGCTTGAGCACCCCGAGGACGTGCTCGACGTCGGCGTTGACCATCACCGCGACCGTGCGCGCGGGGCGCTTGGACCCGCGCTCGGCCGAGGCCTTGTGGACGGCCTGTTGGATCTTGACGGCGAGGCCGAAGCTGACGGCGCGGGGCGACTCGGCGAAGAAGTTGAGCCCGATGAGGTCGGCCCCGAGCATCACCGCCTGGCGCGCCTGGAAGGGGTTGGTGAAGCCGCACATCTTGATGTAGGGGAGCTTCACGCGGCCCCCTCGCCCAAGAGCGCCGCCAGTGCCGCGCCCGGGTCCTCGGCGCCCATGAGGCTGCCGCCGACGAGGAAGGCGTCGAAGCCGCCGGCCTGGAGCCGCCGGACGTCGGCGCGGGTCGCGATGCCGCTCTCGGCCACCGGCACGGCGCTGTCGCCGATGAGCGGGCGCAGGCGCTCGCAGGTCGACAGGTCCACCTCGAAGGTGCGCAGATCGCGGTTGTTGATCCCGATGATGCGGGCGCCGCTGGCCACCGCGCGCCGGGTCTGCTCGGCGTCGTGGGCCTCGACGAGGGCGTGCATCCCCAGGGCCTCGATGTCCTCGCGCAGATCCCGCAGCTCGGCGTCGGTGAGGGCCGCGACGATGAGGAGCACGAGGGAGGCGCCGGCGGCGCGCGCCTCCAGGAGCTGGCGGCGGCCGACCACGAAGTCCTTGCGCAGGCAGGGAACGCTGACGGCGTCGGCCACCCGGGCCAGGTCCGCGAGGCTGCCGCCGAAGTGGTCGGGTTCGGTCAGGACGCTGATCGCCGCGGCCCCGCGCGCGGCGTAGCGGGCGGCGACGGTGACAGGGTCAGCCACGTCGCGGATGGTGCCCGCGCTGGGGCTGCGGCGCTTGACCTCGGCGATGATCCGGGCGCCCGGGGCGCGCAGGGCCGCGAGGGCGTCGGGCCCCGCAGCCCGGGCCCGCGCCTTCACCTCGAGGGCGTCGAGGTCGACCGGGGAGGCCTCGAGCCGCGCGCGGGTCCCGGCGAGGATCTCGGTCAGGATGTTGGGTGGGGGGCTCACGAGCCGAGCTCCTGGGTCATCGCGGCGAGGGCCTCGAGCTTGTCGTGGGCCGCGCCGCTGGCGAGGATCTTCGTCGCCTCGGCGACCCCCTCCTCGACCGTGTCCGTCAGCTCTGCCACCCACAGGGCGCAGCCGGCGTTGAGGCGCACGACGTCGGCAGGCGGGCCGCTGACTCGGCCAGCCAGGATGCCGTCGATGAGCGCCGCGTTGTACGTTCGGGTGCCCCCCTTGAGGGCGGCCGCGGGGGCGCGCTCGATGCGGAAGTCCTCGGGGGTGATGGTCAGGGTGCGCACCTGGCCGTCCTCGAGGGCCGCCGCGAAGGTGGCCCCGCCGAGGGTCACCTCGTCGAGGCCGTCCTGGCCGTGGACGACGAGCGCCCGGGTCGAGCCGAGCCGCCCCAGGACCCGGGCCACCGTCTCGAGGCGGCTGTGGTCGTAGATGCCGATGAGCTGGTGGGTGGCCCCGGCCGGGTTCGTCATCGGGCCGAGCATGTTGAGGATGGTCCTCAGGCCGAGCTGCCGGCGCGCCGGCGCGGCGTGGCGGAGCGCGGTGTGGTGGGTCGGGGCGAACATGAAGCCCACGCCGAGGTCCTCGATGCACTTGACGATGGCGGCGGCGTCGAGGTCGATGCGGATGCCCAGGGCCTCGATGACGTCGGCGCTGCCCACGCGCGAGGACACGGCGCGGTTGCCGTGCTTGGCGACGGTGGCGCCAGCCGCGGCGCAGACGAAGGCCACGGCCGTCGAGATGTTGAAGGTGTGGTTGCCGGTGCCGCCGGTGCCGCAGGTGTCGAGGATCCGGTCGGCGCTGAGCGCGATGGGGACCACGCGGTCGCGCATGGCGCGCACGGCGCCGGTGATCTCGTCGACGGTCTCGCCCTTGATGCGCAGGGCCGTCAACAGCCCCGCGATCTGGGCGTCGGTGGCCTCGCCCGACATGACGAGCTCCATCGTCTGGTGGGCCTGCTGCTCGGTGAGGTCACCGCCGGCGACGATGCGGCGCAGGGCGTCTTTGATGGTGAGGGGGGCGCTCATGAGGCCTCGTGGGTGCGGGGGCCGAAGGCCCGGGCCAGGTGGAGGAAGTTTGCGAGCAGCTGCTTGCCCGCGATGGTCAGGATGGACTCGGGGTGGAACTGCACGCCCCAGGTGGGGTGATCGCGATGGGCCAGCCCCATGATGACGCGGCCGCCTGGGTCGTCGGACCAGGCGGTGACCTGGAGGACGCCGGGGAGGTCGCGCGGGTCCGCCATCAGGCTGTGGTAGCGGGTGGCCTCGAAGGGGTTGGGGAGCCCCGCGAAGACGTCGGTGTCTTGGTGGTGGATGGGCGAGGTCTTGCCGTGCATCACGCGGCCGGTGCGGACGACGCTGCCCCCGAAGGCCTGCGCGATGGACTGGTGCCCGAGGCAGACGCCGAGCAGGGGCACGCGCCCGCTGGCCGCGCGCACCAGCTCTACGGAGACCCCGGCCTCGTTTGGGGTGCAGGGCCCGGGCGAGATCACGATGGCGTCGGCGCCGTGGGCGATGGCCTGCTCGGCCGTCAGCGCGTCGTTGCGGACGGTCTCCACCTCGGCGCCCAGCTCTTGGAGGTACTGCACCAGGTTGAAGGTGAAGCTGTCGTAGTTGTCGATCATCAGGGCGCGGACGCTGGGGGTCACAGGGTCCTCCGGTGGAACAGGCGCCGGGCCCGGTCGATGGCCCGGAGCACGGCGCGGGCCTTGTTGCGCGTCTCGTCGGCCTCGCGTTGGGGATCGGAGTCGTAGACGATCCCGGCGCCGGCCTGCACGGTCAGGGTGTCGCCGCGGGCGACGAGGGTGCGGATGGCGATGCACAGGTCGACGTTGCCATCGACGCCGATGGTGCCGATGGCGCCACCGTAGAAGCCGCGGCGATGGGTCTCGAGGGCGTCGATGATCTCCATCGCGCGGATCTTGGGGGCGCCCGACAGGGTCCCCGCAGGGAAGGTCGCGCTCAGGACGTCGGCCGGGGCGAGCCCGTCGCGGACCGTGCCGGCGACGTGGCTGACGAGGTGCATGACGTGGCTGTAGCGCTCGACGACCATCTGCTCGACGACGCAGACGCTGCCTGTGTCGCTGACGCGGCCCACGTCGTTGCGCCCGAGATCGACGAGCATGACGTGCTCGGCGCGCTCCTTCGGGTCGGCCAGGAGCTCCTTCTCGAGGGCGCTGTCCTGCTCGGCGGTTGCGCCGCGTGGGCGGGTCCCGGCGATGGGTCGCACCTCGACGCGGTGGTCGGTCAGGCGGACGAGGACCTCGGGGGAGGCGCCGACGAGGGCTGTGTCGTCAAGCTCCAGGTAGAACATGTAGGGCGAGGGGTTGAGGCCGCGCAGGGTCCGGTAGATGAGGAAGGGGTGGAGCCCGGCCGCCGGCTGCTCGAAGCGGCGGCTGAGCACCACCTGGATGATGTCGCCGGCGCCGATGTACTTGCGGGCCTGCTCGACGACCTCGCCGAAGGCCTCGTCGCTCATGCTCACGCCCACCGCCTGGGGCGTGGGCGCGGGGCTCGGCGGCAGCGTCGGCAGGGGCCCCGCGAGGCGGGCCTCGGCCACGTCCAGGGCGGCCTCGGCCTCGGCCCAGATCGCCGGCGCGCGGCCGGGGTCGTCGATCTCTGCGAGGTAGACGAGCATCCCGCTGTGGCGGAGGTTGTCCCAGAGCAGGATCAGCTGCGTCTCCATGAAGAGGAGCTCGGGTGGGTCGTCGTCGCCCGCGTGGGCGTCGGGGATGCGCTCCATCCAGCGCACGGCGTCGTAGGTGACGGCGCCGACGAGCCCGCCGACGAAGCGGGGCAGGGCCGGGTCGTGATAGACGCGGCGGCCCCTGAAGCGGCCCGTCACCTCGGCGAGGGGATCGGCGACCTCGCGGGTGGCGGGTGGCCGGCCCGGCCGCTCGACGGTGAGCTGCCGTCCGCGGGCGCGGTAGACGGCGCGCGGCTCGGTCCCGATGAAGGTGTAGCGCGCCCAGGTCTCGCCGCCCTCGACGGACTCGAGCAGGAAGCTCCATTTGCCGCGTCGTAGCTTCCAGAAGGCCGTGACGGGCGTGTCGAGATCGGTGAAGACCGCCCGCGTCACGGGGATCAGGTCATGGGCCGCGGCTAGGCGGACAAAGGCGTCGAGCCCGTCGGACATCGCTGGTCATCCTCACAGGTGGAGCAGCATGGGCGGCGCATGTTATCCGTCTGCGCCATGCTTCTCAACGTGCTGTATTTCGCCCACGTGCGGCAGGTCGTGGGCCGGACTGACGAGCGGCTCGACCTGGCCGCCGGCGCCACCGTCGCGGACGCGGTCGCCGCGCTCGTCGAGCGCCACCCCGGGCTTGGCCCCCTGGCGGCCGTCGTCCGCGTGGCGGTGGACGGAGAGTTCGCCGCGGGCGAGCAGGTCTTGACCGACGGCGCCGAGCTGGTGCTCATCCCGCCGGTGTCGGGCGGGGCCGGGACGCCGCCGGTGGCGCTCACCCGCGAGCCCCTCGACGCCGCCCGACATCGGGCGCTGGTCGAGGTCGTCAGCGCCTCGGGGCACGGCGGCATCGCCACCTTCGTCGGGGTCGTGCGCGACCACGCCCGGGGCCGCGCGGTGACGCACCTCGAGTACCAGGCCTACGAGGCGATGGCGGTCAAGCAGCTGACCCGGATCGTCGCGGAGGCCGAGGCGGCCTACCCCGGCACCAGGGTCGCCATCCACCACCGCGTGGGGCTGCTCGAGGTCGGCGAGACCGCGGTCATCATCGCCGCGGGGAGCGCCCACCGCGCCGAGGCCTTCGGCGCCTGTCAGCGCGTCATCGATCGGGTCAAGGAGGACGTGCCCATCTGGAAGCGCGAGGTGGGGCCCGACGGCGCGCAGTGGGTGTCCGAAGGCCCTTAGCCCGGGTGTTTCACCGGGTCTCGGGACCGACGCGGGCTTGGAGGGGGCGCTAGTAGCGGGCCTTGAGGAGCTGCCCCAGGACCTCGCGGAGGGCAGGTCGCGGGTAGCCGTAGTCGGCCTCGAGGGCGGCGAGGACCTCGCGGGCGCGCGCGACCTCCGCGGCCTGCAAGCCCTGCCGGGTCGGGTCCTCGCGGATGTCGTCCGCGATGAGCACGGTGATGAGGTGCTCGCACATGCGCTGCACCTTGGCTCTCTGCTGGCTGTAGTAGTCTTGCTCGAGGGCCTCGATGAGCTTGGGGAACAGGGTCCGGTAGTTGATGGCCTCGCCAGCGTTGGACACGCGCCAGGCGCCGACGCGGCTGATGAGCTCGCGGCGGAAGTCGGCCACGTCGCCGGCGGGCCCCCACACCCCCTCGAGGCGCTCCATCAGGCGCTGGTCGGGCGCCTCGTAGCGACCCGTCGTGGGGTTGGCGAGCTGCTCGCCCTTGAGGAGATAGGAGACGTTGAGGATGTAGCGGGCGAACAGCTCCTCGTACTGCTGCTCGCTCACAAGGCCCATGGCGCCGCGCAGCTCGTTGTCTACGAGGTCGAAGTAGCGGTCGCGGACCTGGTCGATGAAGCGCTCGTAGTCGTGGTAGCCGGCGTCGGTGGGCAGCTTCAGGTACTGGTACAGGCTCGTGCGCTTGATGAGTTCGGACAGCTCCGCGAGGATCCCCAGCGGCGAGATCCCCCACAAGCGCTTGCTCTGCAAGGCGTTCATCAGCGTCTGCTTCATGGCCCGGGGGGAGGCGCCGAAGCTGCCCTCGTAGGCGTCGCAGGTCTGGCCCTCGTCGAGCAGATCGGGCAGGGCCGCGCGCAGCTCCTGGGCCAGCTCGTTGCTGAGCTGCCTTGGCGTCCGCGCGCCCGCGTAGAGCTCGGCCTTGTCGAGCGGGCTCAGGTGCTCGATGGCGTCGCGGAGCTTGGCCGGGTAGGCCTCGGGGTTGGGCCGCCGCAGCCGGGTCAGCACGGCCCACAGCGCGAGGACGTAGGTCGCGTGGGGCACCACCTGGGCCTCGAGGCCGGAGGCGGCGATGTAGTCGTCGTAGATGCAGCGCTCGGAGGTGTAGACGCGGATGTACGGCATCTTCACGAGGTCCATGCGACCCTTGAAGGAGGCCCAGTCGGGGTGCTCCTTGAAGGCGCGGAGGTGGACCTCGTTGGTGCTCGCGAGGAAGACGACGTCGAGGTGGACGATCGCCTGGGGCAGGGCGACGGTGCCGTGCTCGCAGGTCGCGAGCAGGTACTTGAAGGCGTCGATGGGCTTTTTTAGCAGGTCGTTGAAGTTCACGAGCCCACGGTTGGCGTCGACCAGATCCCCGAAGGGCTCGAACATGCTCAGCGAGCGGAGCGAGCTCGGCAGCGACTGCAAGCCCTGATCCATCGTCACCTGGCGCATGCCGGCGTCGACGTGGAGCTGGGGCTCGATGGTCACGATGCCGTTGCGGTAGCGGCGTGAGAAGTAGAAGCGCTCGACCTGGATGTGTTGCAGCACGCGCTGATGATCGCCGTGGTAGGCGCTGAGCAGCGCGTCGTAGATGGCGCGCGAGCGGCTCGACAGATCGCCCTCGAGCAGGTAGCGGGCCAGGGGCTCCTCGCCGCGCAGGGCGCCGGACTGGCGGAGCCCCTCGAGGAGCGCGCGGCGCCGCTGTGGCGGCACGAGCAGCAGCGGGTGATCGCGCAGGTCCGCGGGCAGCCGCGCGTCGACGTCCTCGGCGGGCAGGTGGGCGTAGCTGTCGAGGGCGCCCACGGGGCGTGAGGCGCCGAAGCCCAGCCGCTTCTTCGCGACGCTGGCCGAGGGGAAGACCCAGCTGAAGCGGTAGATCGCGCCCTCGTCGAGGGTGGAGTAGTCCTCCATCGCCTGGGCCACGCAGTCGACCAGCGACGTCTTCGCCGAGCCATTGGGGCCGTGCAGCAGGATCATGCGGGTCACGCGCTGCTCGCGGACGAAGCTGCTCAGCGCGCCAAACAGGGCCCCCTGAGCCTGCTCCTGGCCGACCACCCCGCGCTGTCCGCCGTCCCATGGGCAGTCGAACAGGCGGTAGCGCGTGGCCGTGCCCCCCGGCCCCTCGACCTCGTAGGAGCCGTAGTGGAGGAAGCAGTCGCGGATGTACTGGGGCGCAGACCGGGTGAAGCGGGCGGGGGCCGCCGCGAAGATCTCGAAGAACTCATCGAAGCTCAGCACGTGCCGCTTGGCGGCGAACTCGTCGGCGAGCTCGCGCTCGATGTCCCGCAGGAGGTTGAGATCGCCCATGGTCCAGCCATCCCTTGTTCACTTGGGCGTCGGCGCCGCCGATGCGCACCGGGCGCCGCGAGGCCGGCGCGGGGGCGTCAGGGCGTGACCACCACCTCGACGTCGACGGACGCCTTCTTGATGAGGCACATTCGCTCGTTGCAGATGCTGAAGCGGGAGTCGACCCGCAAGGTGTCCTGGCCGGCGGCCACGGCCGACAGCGGGATCTTGACGGTCGCGCCGTCCTCGGTGGCCTGGAAGTCGCCCTTGAGCTGCTTGAGCTCGCGCTTGCCGACCTTGACGGCCGCGCCCGAGGGGGAGCCGTCGGCGACGGTGACCTTGGCCGGGTAGTCCCGATTCCAGTGGAACCCGCCGTCGACCTTGAAGGTGACGACCGCGGCTCCGGTCGCGCCCGCCTTCATCGGGGCGGCCACCATGGCGACGCTGTAGTTCTCATTGACAGAGGCGCCGCGATCGGCGCTGGGGGGGGGCGCCCACGCCGCGCCGGCGGCGAGGAGCAGGGCGGCGCAGAGCGAGACGAGCAGGTGCTTGAGCGACATACGTTGAGGTCCTGACAGCGGTGGAAGTCGACGTAGTCCCGTGGACTTCGGGGGTAGCAGAATTATTCAGACCGGGCAATCCAGCGCCCACCTCCCCGCGCTCAGTGCGGCGTGGGAGGAGACGGAGGTTGTCGCGCCGCGGACGCTGGCTATTATGGCGCGGATGAACAAGCGGCTACTCATCATCTTGGCGGTGTTCGCGGTCTGGTTCGTCGTCGGCTACGGCGTGACCTACCTCGTCGTGAGCGATCCGGGGCCCGAGCGCACGCCCGCCGCCCCGACGGTTGGACCAGACGGCGCCCCGGATGCGGCCGTGGCACACGCCCGGCCCGGGGCCGATACGGCGGCCTCGGCGGCGCCCAGCGTCGACGCCGGCGCGGTCGTGGTCGCGCCGTCACCGCAGGACGCGCCGTCGCCGCAGGACGCGCCGTCGCCGCAGGACGCGCCGTCGCCGCAGGACGCTGACGACGCGGCGGTGGTCGCGGTGGCGCCCGCTGAGGACGCGGCGTCGCCCCCCAAGGCCAAGGATTGGTGGGACGCGTGCCTGGACCAGCGCTGCGGGGTCGACTTCGGCCGCGTCTCGGGCGGCATCTCGATTCGCCGCGGGACGCTGCGGCACGGTGAGGAGGTCGTCTGGCGCGAGCGCTTTGGCGGCGCCAAGCGCCTCGGGATGCTCCCGGCTGCCGACGACACCGTGGTCGAGGTGCACGGCGTCGGTATGGCCCACGGCCTGCCTGTGGCCGCCTACGTGACGTGGCGGGACGACAAGGGCAAGGCGGTGACCGGGATCGTGGCGCTCTCCATCGGGGACAAGGTCGTCAAGCTGGTCCCGCTGGGGACGTGAGCTGATCCGGTGACCGAGCGCCGCTTGCGCGGCTTGACGCGGGATCGGGGCTATGATCTCCTCTAGCCCGTCGAGTCGACGCCTGCCCGATCCGCGCCGTAGGTGACGCCAACGAAAGGCCCCGTGCCCGCCGCCGCCCTCACTGGCCGCGCAGAGCCCTGCGAGATGCATCCCGTGACCAAAGACGTGCCCAGCCCGTCGCCTCCCAAGGAGCGGCGCCAGCGACGGAGTCATATCCGTCCCAAGACGATCGCGGGGCGGCGTCTATCGCGGGTCGAGATTCAAGAGGGGATCAAGCTCGTCGACGACATGTGGTACGAGCGGCCGAGCAGCCGCACCGAGTGCGTCGACGGCCCGCGCCCGTGCCCCTTCGTGAGCTGCAAGCATCACCTCTACCTCGACGTAAAGGTCGAGACGAAGTCGATCAAGCTCAACTTTCCCCACCTCGAGGTGTGGGAGATGGAGCACACCTGTGCCCTCGACGTCGCCGAACAGGGCGGTCTGACCCTCGAGGAGGTCGGCCACATCCTGAACCTGACCCGCGAGCGCGTGCGCCAGGTCGAGGTGGCCGGCCTCGACAAGCTCCGCGACAGCGGCGTCGTCGACGACATGAACCGCGTCTTTGGGCTCGACCACAAGTTCGACTAGCCTTCGGGTGGGCGTCGAGGACTAGCCTTCGGGTGGGCGTCGAGCCGGTCGCTGGGCCGCGTCGCGGCGGGCGCTCGGTGCGGTCGCGCTGCGCCCGCCGGGGCCTCGGCAAGAGCCCATCGCGGAGTCCGCGGAGCACACGCTAGTGCACGGGGGCCGGCGGGGCCGACTTGTCCTCGCCCTCGCCGTTGTCGCCCAGCAGGAGCGCCACCAGCGGGTCGCTTGGGGGCACCTCCGCCTCGCCGACCTTGGCCTGGATGTCGTGAGTCAGGGCGAGCGGGATGACCTCGTCCATGTGGCGGACCGTCACGAGCTTGATGGCGTTGCGCACGGTCTTCGGGATGTCGCGAATGTGCTTTTTGTTCTCCTCGGGCAGCACCACGAGCTTGACGCCCGCGCGGTGGGCCGCGAGGACCTTCTCCTTGAGGCCACCGATGGGGAGCACGCGCCCGCGCAACGTGATCTCACCCGTCATCGCGACGTCCTTGCGGACGGGCGTGCGGGTCAGGGCGCTGACGAGGCTGGTCGCCATCGTGATGCCGGCGGAGGGGCCGTCCTTGGGGATGGCACCTTCGGGGAAGTGGATGTGGATGTCGATGTGCTTGTGGAAGTTCTTCCCGAGCCCCCACAGGTAGGCCTTCGAGCGCACGTAAGAGAGCGCGGCGTGGGCGGACTCCTCCATGACCTTGGCGAGGTTGCCGGTGAGCTTGAGCTGGCCTGAGCCGGGCATCAGCGAGACCTCGGTGGTCAGCAGGTCGCCGCCGGCGAGGGTCACGGCCAAGCCGTTGGTCACGCCGACCTCGTCCTCGTCCTCGGCGCGGGCGTCGCGGAAGCGCGGCGGGCCGAGGTAGGACTGCACCTTCGAGGAGTTGATGCGGAAGCGGATGTCGCTGTCGGACTTGCCCTCTTCGCGCGCCTTGATCACGTCCTTGGCCACCTTGCGGGAGACGCTGGCGACCTCGCGCTCGAGGTTTCGCACGCCGGCCTCGCGGGTGTAGCGGTGGATGAGCGTCTTGACGGCGGAGTCGGTCCAGCGGACCTCGATCTCCTCGATGCCGTTGGCCTTCGACTGCTTCGGCAGCAGGTATTTCCGAGCGATGTTGAGCTTGTCGTACTCGGTGTAGCCGGAGATCTCGATGATCTCCATGCGGTCCTGCAGCGGGATCGGGATGCCGTGGAGGTTGTTGGCCGTAGCGATGAACATGACCTTGGACAGGTCGTAGTCCAGGTCGAGGTAGTGGTCGCTGAACGTGTGGTTCTGCTCGGGGTCGAGGACCTCGAGCAGCGCGCTCGAGGGGTCGCCGCGGAAGTCCATCGACATCTTGTCGATCTCGTCGAGCAGGAAGACCGGATTCGACGAGCCGGACTTCTTGATGCTCTGGATGATTTTGCCCGGCATGGCGCCGATGTAGGTGCGTCGGTGGCCACGGATCTCGGCCTCGTCGCGCATGCCGCCGAGGCTCATGCGGACGTACTTGCGGCCGGTCGCCCGGGCGATGGAGCGGGCCAGGGACGTCTTGCCGACGCCCGGGGGGCCCACGAAGCACAGGATCGGGCCGTTGAGCTTCTGCACCAGGTGCTGGACGGCCAGGTACTCGAGGATGCGGCCCTTGGCCTTCTTGAGCCCGTAGTGGTCCGCCTCGAGGATGGCCTCGGCCTCGGCCATGTCGAGCTTGTCCTTGGTCGTGTGGAACCAGGGCAGCGACAGGACCCAGTCGATGTAGTTGCGGACGACCGTCGCCTCGGCGCTCATCGGCGACATCATCTTCAGCTTCTTGAGCTCGCGCTTGAGCTTGAGCGTGGCCTCCTTGGTCATGCGCTTGGCGTTGATCTTGTCCTCGAGCTCCTGGATCTCGTTCTTGAACTCGTCGCGCTCGCCAAGCTCCTTCTGGATGGCCTGCATCTGCTCGTTGAGGTAGTACTCCTTCTGGCTCTTCTCCATCTGCTTCTTGACCCGCGTGCGGATCTTCTTCTCGACCAAGAGGATCTCGATCTCGGCCTGCATCAGCTCGTAGAGCCGCTCGAGCCGCTTGACCGGGTCGTCGATCTCGAGGATCGACTGCTTGTCGTTCAGCTTCAGCGACAGGTGAGCGACGATGGTATCGGCCAGCCGCGCGGGCTCGTCGATGGTCGACACGCTCATCAGCATCTCGGGCGGGATGCGCTTGTTGAGCTTCACGTAGCTTTCGAAGGTCGACTGGATCTGGCGCATGAGCGCCTCGACCTCGACGGAGCTGTCACGCTTCTCGGCGATGTCCTCGACCTCGCACAAGAAGTAGTCGTCGTTGGGGATGAAGCGCCTGATGCGGGCTCGCTGCTTGCCCTCGACGAGGACCTTGATGGTGCCGTCGGGCAGGCGCAGCAGCTGAATGATCGTCCCCAGGGTGCCGACCTTGAAGATGTCGTCGGGCGTCGGGTCGTTGGTCTTCGCCTTCTTCTGGGCGGAGAGCAGGATCTCCTTGTCTCCCTGCATCGCCTGCTCGAGGGCGGCGATGCTCTTGTCGCGGCCGACGAACAGCGGCACGACCATGTACGGGAAGACGATGATGTCGCGGAGGGGAAGCAGAGGGACGAGGCGCGAGCGAGCGCCGCGCTTGTCTTTGCCAAACATGCGTGTGTTCTCGTTGGTCGGTGCGTGTCGGTGCCGGGCGGCCTCAGGCGGAGACGGCTTCCTTGTCGAAGACGATCATCGGCCGGCCCGACCCGGAGATGACCTCTTCGTTGATGACGACCTCCTTGACGTCCTCGACGGACGGGATGTCGTACATCACATCGAGCATCGCGTCCTCGATGATGGCGCGCAGGCCGCGGGCGCCCGTCTTGCGGTCGATCGCCTTCGTCGCGATGGCCGACAGGGCGCTGTCGGTAAAGGTCAGGCGTACACCGTCCATCTCGAGGAGGCGGCGGTACTGCTTGACGAGGGCGTTCTTGGGTTCGACGAGGATGCGCACGAGCGCGTCCTCGGTGAGCTCGTGCAGGGTCGCGAGCACGGGCAGGCGGCCCACGAACTCGGGGATGAGCCCGTACTTGATGAGGTCCTCGGGCTCGGCCTGGGCGAGCACCTCGCCGAGCCCCATCTCCTTGACCATCCGCTGCTTCTCTTTGGCGAAGCCAAGGGACTTGCGGCCGATGCGGCGCTCGATGATCTTGTCGAGGCCGGTGAAGGCGCCGCCGCAGATGAACAGCATGTTCGTCGTGTCGACCTGCAGGAACTCCTGCTGAGGGTGCTTGCGCCCCCCCTTGGGCGGCACCGAGGCGACCGTACCCTCGATGATCTTGAGCAGCGCCTGCTGAACGCCCTCGCCGGACACGTCGCGGGTGATGGAGGGGTTGTCGGATTTGCGCGAGATCTTGTCGATCTCGTCGATGTAGATGATCCCGCGCAGGGCCTTGTCCACGTCGTGGTCGGCGTTTTGCAGCAGGTTCACGATGATGTTCTCGACGTCCTCGCCGACGTAGCCGGCCTCGGTCAGAGTCGTCGCGTCTACGATCGTGAACGGGACCTTGAGGAGCCGCGCGAGGGTCTGGGCGAGCAACGTCTTGCCGCTGCCGGTCGGCCCGAGGATGAGGATGTTCGACTTCTGCAGGTCGACTTCGTCGCGGCTGCCGTCCTTGGCGTCGATGCGCTTGTAGTGGTTGTATACCGCGACCGACAGGACCTTCTTGGCCTTGTCTTGACCGATGACGTACTCGTCGAGGACGCGGCGGATCTCCCGAGGCTTCGGGATCGCGGTGAGCCCCGAGAAGGACTCGTCCTTCTGGATCTCCTCGGCGATGATGTCGTTGCACAGCCCGATGCACTCGTCACAGATGTAGACGGTCGGGCCCGCAATGAGCTTTTTCACCTCTTTCTGGCTCTTTCCACAGAAAGAGCAGCAGAGGTCGTTGGTGTCACGCCGTCTGTCCAAACCGTCGACTCCCACGGTTGTCTGTTGGGTGCGTGGTCGCCGCAACCCGGCGTCCCCACCCGCTGTGCCGCGCTAGCGCGGCTTGGCCAGCCTAGCCTATAGGCACGGTCTGCTCAACGTCCACGCCGATGCGGCGCGCCGGTCGCTATGGTGCAATGCAAGGCGGCGCGCAGGCCGAGGTCCGAGAGCCGAGCGTCGCCTCGGCCCCCCCTCGCGCCGCCCCGCGCTCAGGCCTTGCGCTCGACGATCTGGTCGACGATGCCGTATTCGACGGCCTCGCTGGGGCGCAGGAAGAAGTTGCGGTCGGTGTCCTGGCGCAGCTGCTCGGTGGACTGGCCCGTGTGGCGGGCAAGCACGTCGAGGATCTGCTGCTTCATGAAGAGGATCTCGCGCGCGGCGATGTCGATGTCGGTCGCCTGGCCGCCGAGGCCCCCCATGGGTTGGTGGAGCATCACCCGCGAGTGGGGCAGGGAGAAGCGCTTCCCCTTGGTCCCCGCCGCCAGCAGGATGGCCGACATGCTGGCCGCTTGGCCGATGCAGATGGTCGAGATGTCGCACCCGACGAATTGCATCGTGTCGTAGATCGCCATCCCGGCCGTGATCGAGCCGCCCGGCGAGTTGATGTAGAGGTGGATCTCTTTTTCGGGATCCTCGCTCTCCAGGAACAGCAGCTGAGCGATCACCACGTTGGCGACGACGTCGTCGATCGGGTGACCGAGGAAGATGATCCGATCCTTGAGCAGGCGGGAGAACAGGCTCCACTCACGCTCCCCACGGTGGGTTTGTTC
>PDWJ01004388.1_pt1 | contig 14849 bp, 17 predicted proteins | sample 1430881 | NCBI WGS metagenome assembly PDWJ01 (sample SAMN01162460, study PRJNA174530) | Oral metagenome, whole genome shotgun sequencing project. | biome: Marine environment; feature: Marine mammal; material: Swab sample of the gingival sulcus; isolation source: swab sample of gingival sulcus... | reverse complement strand
TTCACCGCTTAACTGCCACGCCGAAGCATAATCATCCTGCTTGGTAGTTTGATAACCGCCCCAACCGTCACCATTTAATGTTGTACCCAAGGTTAAGCGATTTTCGCGTTCAGGTTCAATCCACGGATTGGCTGCCCAACCCTTGCCGATAGGGTTTTTCTTAGTTTTACCGGGCCCCGGTAAAACGGCAAAACGTTCGGGATTTTCCGGCATACGGTAAAGGCTTGCCAATTCACCATAAAACTGCTGATTGGGCGTAGCTGTAAAGGTATAACGCAGTTTGCCTGACAACCCATCCTGTTTAATATCACCGTCCAGTTTTTTACCGTAATAGGTTTGCCATAAACCTGCCGATGACATTGTTATCGGCTGGCCGGTTTGCGGATTTTTACCGGCAATAAACTTTTTGTTAGCAGCACGCGGATTAGCGGTCTGCCACGTGTAATCCACAGCACCTTTTAGGTTATGCTGCGGCATTGGCTGCCACTCATGCGAGGCGTATAAACGGGTGGTTTTTGTCTTGACATCGGGAAAACGATAGCCGTTTTGCATACTGCCTTTAGGGGTTTTGACAAAACGTTTGGCATCGTGAGCATCATCTTGATAATGCAAACCGATACTGCTGCGGTTTTGTTCATCAAATTGGAAATTGTAATGGATATCGCCTGCGTATTTTTGCCGTTCAACATCCATAAAGATTTTAGGCATTTTAGGGTTGGGGCTGTTGCGCAGGTCAAAGTTATTGGCATTACGCGTTAAGTCAATCGCCGATAACTCAAAATGCAGGGTGTTACTGTCATCTTGCCGGCCAAAACGCCCGTTGTATTTACTGATAACGCGCCGGGTATTAACCGGGTCCATGACGTGCTGGGGCTGCTTGTCGTCATCAATATCATCATAAACCAACGTGAGACGGTGTTCCATAGTCAACGTAGGCAGCAGTCCCAGTACCAATGCCCCACCCTTGCGATCGTAGCCATAATTAACGGTATTGCCATTACCGTCTTTATAATCTTTGGCTTTGGTGTAGTCAACATTACCAATGATATAATAATTGGCTTCGCGTTGCCGCCACAATGCACCTGTATAAGTACTGTCGTCAAATTGCCCGATAGTCAAATGCAGCGGCTTATCCATGCGGTCATTAATACGGTTAACCACATTAGGATAAGTATCCCGCCGCGACCAATCAAACTGATTTTCGGGTGTTGCCGTTAAAACGTTTTTGGGAGTAATCGGTTTGGGCGGGCCGAAAGCTTTGTGCATATCGTATTGTTGCGGGTCAATCGGATAAACGGGTTCAGCCATAGCGGCAATCGCTAATCCGCAGTATAAAAATAATAATGAATGTGAAATGAACATTTAAAAGCTACTCCTACGTGAATAATGAAAACAAGAATAATTAAATATTATTCTACGGCTATTATTACTTTTTTGCAATGTTAAAGTTTCACTATTCATAGACAATTCCACTATTCGTAGTCAACTAATAAGTCAAACATACAAACGAAGTACCGCCATTGCCGTCCTTTATAATTATAATAAAAGCATAGGTAATATTCTTTTAAAATCAATCTTTGAAAAACTCTGATAACTCTACTGCGCAGTTGATTTGGCAAAACTTTCCAGAAATTAAAATAATAATCTCTCCTAATTGATTAACAAGATACTTTCTAATAAAACTACCGGTCATTTGGAAAACATCCAAACGTATGTTTATATTAAGATACGGTAAAACTTAAAAATCACCTAAATGAGAATCGCTGTTATATAAATTTTTGTTATATACATTTGAAAAATTATTTCTTTATTTGTATAATGAGTCCATGGATATTTAGCTAAACAACAATTTAAGGAAAGCAAAATGACTGGGCGAAAAACCAATATTTTAACATTAGCTGTCAATAAAAGGATGTGCAATGTTTTGGAGATGTTCTTTGAACATCATTGTAATGGAATCTATCAGCTGACTACCAATAAGAAATATGCTGATATAATTGTCAGTGATGTGGACAGTTATAGCATAGATTATCCACCGAGCGATTTGCCGGATAAATACCCTGATATGCCGATTATTGTTTTTTCAATTAATGACGTTGATCAACTTGATCAACAATTGGTTGCAAAAAATAATTATGTTTTTTTCTTAAAAAAGCCTATTATTTTACAACAGCTAAAAGATACTTTAACACAGTGTAGCCAGATAATCAGTGATAAAAAACTCAGCAATAACCAATTGACCAAGCGATCTACTAAGGAACCTGAGCAAAAAGTCAAACAACGTGTAATTTCTGCAGCAGCAGATTATAGCTTATCTGACAATGACCTGACTAAACCGACTAAGGCAATTAAGAAAAATCCGGTTGTTGATTTAACAGATGACTCACTAACCAACAAATCACCCGAGCCAGTCGATTCTGTGGAACCTTATTCTACTGAGGACGAAAAAACGGCGGATGTATTGCTTGTGCCGCCTACAGAGCGCCTAAAAGAAGATGCCCCTGATGATGCTAAAGCAAAGCCTGCTATTGATGCTAAAGAAGACAGTAAAAACCTGCTATTTATTGGCAGACGAGGTGATATTGATCTAAAAAACAGTAAAATGATTAAAAAAAACAGCTTTAATCCGCAAGGCTATATATACTATTATCTAAAAAATATTATTAATAACAAGGAAAAAGATACGCTGCTTTATATTAATATTGCCGATGAGTGTGAATTATATATTGCACCTGACGGGCGGTTTATCAAAAGCCCGACACCATCGTCAAAACGTAAGGCCGTAGCAAGCTATTATTTTAAAGATATGGAAATCCAGAAGCAGGAAAGCACGATAGGTTGGGATGAAATCGAAGGCAAATTGATACAAAGTAATGCCCTGCTTTGGGAGTTGGCCTTGTGGGCGGCTCGTGGCCGACTGCCTGCCGGTACGAATTTAGATCAACCTATTAAGCTAAAGCATTGGCCTGATATCACCCAATATGTATTTTTCCCTCACGCAGTCAAAATGGCAGCAGTCTGGTCTAAACATGCCTTGTCTATTAAAGAAATCATTGATAAATTGAAAATTCCCCAACGTTATGTCTTTAGCTTTTACGTCGCCTGCCAGGCAATTGACATGTTCGACTGTGGCAAAGTGGCTGCGCCTGTCCACATAACACAATCCGAAGCTGAAGCTACCAACAAGAAAGTTGGTACTTTTAAAAGAATCCTAACACACCTAATAAAATAGATTAAGCTTATGGAAGACTACAAAATTATTTTCTCAGGCCCGGTAGGTTCCGGCAAGACAACAGCTATCGACAGTATCAGCGATACCCCGCCGGTAAAAACTGAAGCCAAAGCCAGTGACGAAACCAAACAGATAAAAGATAACACGACGGTCGTCATGGATTATGGTATGATGAAGTTTGATAATGGTGATGTCGTTCACCTTTACGGTACTCCCGAACAAGAGCACGTTGACTTTATGTGGAACATATTAACAAAAGGAGGGATTGGTTTTATTTTACTGATTGATAATACCAATCCCAACCCTTTCACCGAATTGAGCAAGTTTTTAATGGCGTTTAGTGATTTTATTGATAGCACGAATATCGCTATCGGCATCACACGCAGTGACCTGTGCCCCAACCCGACTACAATGGATTATCATGCCTATTTTGGAGAAACTATCAGTCATATTCCGTTGTTTACCGTCGATGCCCGCAACCGTAGCGATATGGCAATGCTTATCAAAGCACTACTTTCTTCAGCAGAAAGCCTGCAGATTTAGAGGATAAAATGACCGACAATAACCAATTTATCGCATTAACACCTATCGGCGCATACTATGCCGTTAATTCAAGGAAAGACAGCTCATTACACAGGCTTTTGCGCTATTTACTGACCATGCCGACAACACCGCAACTGGACGAACAAACATTGCAAGAATGCAGTAAGTACACTCAAATAGTTGATATCTTGGCCATTGTTAAACAAGCCATAAAAAACCGTTTAATAATGACATCATCACAAGCGACGAGCATTTCGGAAACAGCTCTGGAAACCGTATTGCCGAAACTGTTTAGTGAACTAGCTGATAAGGGGAAAATTTTACTGGCTGATGATCAGGGGTTATGCCTTGGACAGATTGGCTTTGATATAAATGCCAGCGAGCAGCTTGCAGCACTAAGTGCCGATATTGCCATCGTTCAACAACGCCACGAAACGGCACTGAAAGATATCAATGAATTTGGTAACATTTGGGGGATGATTAATCCCATCAACAAACATCAAGTGAGTTTTTGGCCCATTTTTATTGGCAACCATCGCTTTGTTTTGGTATTAGCACAAAAAATGTCACTGAATCAACTGGCATTTACCCGCTTAATTCAAATCCTAAGTATACGTTATGCTTAGTATTTTAAACTTACATTTAATAAAAACTTACATTTAATAAACTGGAGAATTAGCTATGAGAGCAGATATGATTGACTCGGTACTAAGTGAACTCAACGGAAGTTCCGCCGATATAGAAGCATCGGGGGTTGTTTCAACGGATGGTCTGATGATTGCCGCCCAACTGCCTGCCGGCATGGACGAAGACCGCGTAGGAGCGATGAGTGCAGCAATGTTATCGTTGGGTGATAGAACAGCCAACGAATTGGCAAGAGGAGACCTTGAACAAGTATTGGTTAAAGGCAATAACGGCTATGTGCTAATGACCTATGCCGGTAAAAATGCCGTTGTTACCGTAATTGCTAAATCAAGTGCCAAATTGGGTTTGATTTTTTTGGATATTAAACGGGCAGCAGCAGATATTTCTAAACTCGTTTAGTTGACTGGATAACTATTAGCAAGTGAGTACTTATGCAAGACATGCAGGAAAGCGACGTTGTTGGCGCTTTTAAAGAATATCAACAAAGCTATTATGATGGCAGCTCGAGAAAATTACTGGTCACTGATATTGAAACGCCTTTTCCCGAAGGAAAACTGATTGTATCACGTACCGATGTAGACGGCATTATCACGCATGTCAACCGTGCGTTTATCGAAATGTCAGGCTTTACCAAGGAGGAATTAATCGGCCAGCCGCACTATATTCTCCGGCATCCGGATATGCCTGCCGTTGCTTTTAAAGGCTTGTGGGAAGATATACACAACGGCAAAAAATGGCAGGGCTATGTCAAAAACTTACGCAAAGACGGCGGATACTATTGGGTGTTTGCCGTTGTTATAGCCAATGTCAGAAATGGTAAGACAATCGGTTATTCTTCCGTCAGACGTAAGCCGTCACGAGCTAAAATAGAAGAATGTATTAAACTTTATCCCACCCTATTCTAGACCAGGAGAAAAACAATGAGTACTTACCATTTTACCGTTAGTCCCAGCATTTCTCCCAATGCCTTGAGTGGTTGGAGTATGTTTAATACCTGGATGCAGCGTGTCCTTAATCAAGCTATTCACTTCGAGCAATATGACAGCTTTGAAAAGCAGCGTCAAGCCATTATTGATGACAAGATTGACATCATTTACGCCAATCCTTTTGATGCCTCTCTACTGGCACGGGAAAAGGGCTTTCTACCGGTTGCCACCGTCAACAATCAACATGATGAAGCCGTTGTCGCCGTTCCCAAAGCAAGCGGTGTCACGACGGTTACCGATTTAAAACCGGGTGTCCGCGTCAGATCCACCGACGCCCCGCATGTCCTAACGATGGGCATGATTATATTGGAAGCTGCTGAATTATCAATGGATAACGTCGATTACGAGAATCGCGATACTTATGTATTAGTTGCCAAAGAATTATTACGCGGCCAAGCTGATGTCGGTATTTTTTTAGCCGACAGTTATGCCGGGTTCTCACCGATTATCACCGAATCACTTAACCCTCTTGTTAGCGGCGATATCCAGCTGGTTCGTCACGCTTTAATGATTTCTCCAAAACTTGCCGAACTGCAAAAACCGATGCGTGAAGTCTTGACAGCCGATAAACGCATTCCGGTCGCAGAGAGTGCCATGGAAACCCTAAAATTTGACCGCTGGCAAATATTTGATCAAGAAGCAGTGGAATTTATGATTGATTTAATCAGCACGTTAACGGGTTAACTGATATCAATTCCGCAAATAAGCCATTAAGAAAAACAAGCGCCGATAATACGATAACGACCACAGGCCCAGCAATTTTCCAACACAAGTGCCAAATAAACCTGCGCCACGCAAGAGTGGTCAGGCAAGTTTAGCATTTTAATAAGAGTGTCGGGTACATTCAACAACTGCCCGGCATAAATACAGGAGTAAACTTTTGTGCTCATTCTGACGACGGGTTCTCTTTCGGGGTTTTTTCCGGCGGAAATATAATTGGCTCTCCATAATGTCTGGCTTGGGTGTTCAATAACAAGTCCAGCACCGCTTTAACACGTGCGAACAGTTCTCGAAACAATACCTTAAGCATTTGTTTAAACGGTGGAGACTGGGCGTTAAAGGCCAGTGGAGATTGTCCCTTTGCATGAGCTAAAAAAACTGCCCGTTGGTTATGAAAGGCCTGTGAAATAATCACATAATCTTGATGGCCGAATACTCTATCCATCCGCAAAATAGAATCCAGGGTGCGCAGTCCTGCATAATCAGGCTGGATACGCGCTGCCGGCACACCTGCCAGAATTAAATCTGCCCGCATCTGCTTGGGCTCGTTATAATTATTTTTGCGATTATCGCCGCTCACAACCAGATAATCGATTTTGCCGGCATGATAGAGCCTGGCAGCAGCGGCAATCCGATAACGATAATAAGTATTGATTCTGCCCCCGGCGACGTGTTTATTCGTCCCCAAAAGCAAACCAACCTGTCGATAAGGCAACTTATTAATATCTTGATAACTATAACGCTTACCAACGTGACTAATCCATAAATAGCACAATAATACTGCACTGATAACAATCAGTAAAAAGACTATACTGCAACGCAAAATCATATTGCCATGATACCCATAATTATTTAAAAAAGCACTTTGGCTATAAAAGATAAAAAACCTTTAACGGTAATACATGCATACAACTGTGGATGATATTACACAAAACCCTGAGTTTATGTTAGCATAATAACATTTTTAAATAATGCAATAATGCTTATTATGCACCTTCGTTTTATACTGCTATTGACAACTTTATGGGTATTAACCGCTTGCGGTTTCCAATTACGCGGATCGGCAAATACGCATTTATCCGCGCGCTTTGCTAAAACTTATCTGGTCAATGCCTTAGCGACAAATGATTTTTTCTACCAAAGCATACATCGCCTTATTGTAGCAAACGGCGGACAAATCGTTGACAAACAGGAGGCTTTGGTTGCCGTCAATATTACACCGATACGCAGCTCTCAGCGACAAATCGCCATATCCGGTAATGGGGCATTAAAAGAGTATGAACGTACTTTTTCCACCACCGTTACCCTCGTTGATTTATCAAATGGGCAGCAATTGGGCAGCCGTGAAATTACAACGGCACGTAACATCCAGTTAGATGACCGTCTGGTGCTGGCCGGTGAAGAACAATCTGCGATTATCCGCCGTGAAGCAGAACGTACTTTAGCTCAATCGATTATGCGCTACCTGGAATCTTTCTAAAAAATAGTAAACTTTAAGTTAATTCACTCATTCACAAAGACAATAAAATAATAAAACAATAGGACAATAAGACAAACTGCTATGACCATTACTGACACTATACAACACCTTGGCAAACAGGCAAAAACGGCTGCAAACTCAATGCTGGCACAGCCTGCCGTTGAACGTAAAAATGCCCTGTTCGCTATTGCCGATGCTATTGAACAACATGCGGATAAAATCATTGCCGCCAATGCAATCGATTTACAGCACGGGCGGGAAAATAATTTATCGCCGGCATTGCTTGACCGTTTGGCACTGACCCAAGCGCGTATTGACGGCATGATTGTCGGTTTGCGGCAAATTGCAGAACAAACCGATCCGCTGGGACGTGTTAGTGAGCTTGCCTTTACCCAGCGGGGATTTAAGGTTGGTAAAATGCGTACCCCCATTGGTGTTATTGGGATTATTTATGAATCACGCCCCAATGTAACCGTCGATGCGGCAGCTATTTGCCTGAAATCAGGTAATGCCTGTATTTTACGCGGCGGCAGTGAAGCCTTTCACAGCAACAGCGTGCTGGTTGAATTAATCCGGTCCGCCCTGAAAAATACGGCCATCGATACGAATATGGTGCAATTTATCAACACCACTGACCGCGAAGCAGTTGCCGCCCTGTTAGGCGCGGCAGGATTGGTTGACGTTATCATTCCGCGCGGTGGCAAAGGCCTGGTAAAACTGATTAGTGAAAAAGCTAAAATTCCCGTTATTAAACATCTGGACGGTATCTGTCATGTCTATATTGACGAATTTGCCAATGATGAGATGGCAATTGACGTGGCGTTTAATGCCAAAACCTACCGTTACGGTATTTGCGGCGCCATGGAGACACTGTTGGTACACAAGGATAAAATCGAATCGGTACTGCCGCGTTTGTTAGCACAATACCAGGAAAAAGGCGTTGCAGTGGTCGCCGATAATAGCATTGCTCAACGCTTTGACCTGCCCTTGGCAAGCGATGAAGATTGGGACAGTGAGTATTTAGCGGCAAAATTGTCGGTCAAATCAGTACATGATATTCATGAAGCAGTCACCCACATTAATACGCATGGGTCACATCATACAGACAGCATTGTTACCGATAGTATCAGCCGGCAAAATCAATTTTTAGCCTTAGTGGATTCGGCATCGGTTATGGTGAATACACCGACTTGCTTTGCTGATGGTTTTGAATACGGTTTAGGAGCGGAAATCGGCATTAGTACCGATAAACTACACGCCAGAGGCCCTGTCGGGGTACTAGGTTTAACGACAGAAAAATTTATTATTTTAGGTAACGGAGAAATACGCACATAATGACTAATCACGCCTTATCAGCCAACGAATTAAAAGATGTGGTACTGCATGCACTGGAAGAACTTAAAGCCCAAGAAGTGGTCACTTTGGATGTCAAAGGCAAGGCCAGTTTTACCGACTTTATGATTATTGCCAGCGGTACATCTGACCGTCACTTAAAAGCCATGGCCAATCAAGTTCACATAGCTGCCAAAGCCGCCGGTAATCCACCGTTATCGACCGAAGGTGAAGATACGCGCAACTGGATTTTGGTCGACTTGGGTGATGTTGTTGTGCATTTAATGCGCCCGGAAACACGAGATTTATATGAAATTGAAAAACTGTGGCGTATTGGTGCTCCCAAACGGCAATCTGCCGCTGACAATTAATAAATAACCAACGCATAAGGATATGTCCGGACTGAAACAAGGTATACAGCTTAAACAAAGTCAGACACTGGCTGTTACGCCTCAGTTGCAGCAAAGCCTTAAAATTTTACAGTGTAATCAGCTGGAACTCGAAGCGGAAATTTCGCATATGCTCGAAGAAAATATTATGTTAGAGCGTTTGGATGCTGATGATGACTTTATTTTGGATAACGGAGGCTTGTACGATGAAAGCATTGATATACCTAGTGGTACAACAGATGACACTATTCCTGATGAAATAGACCTTGATATTAAGTGGGGCGATTTATATGATGACCACGATGATTACGATAACGGCATCAGCCGTGATGGCGAAAGTTTTCAAGATGACTGGGTCGCCGACCAGCTTTCTTTCGACGAACAACTAGAACAAGGTATTCGACTCAGTGGTTTTAATGACGAAGAAAAGCGTATTGCCTCAGGTATTTTAGCCCATCTTGATGAACACTATTTTCTTACCCTGCCGCATGCTAAATTAGCACGCATACTAAAAACAAATATATTGACATTACAACACGTTTTGGAGGTAATTAAACATCTGGATCCACCCGGTGTCGGTAGTTGTGATGTGCGGGAGTGTTTGTTAGCGCAGTTGCACAGTCTGCCCGTGGTAACTGATGCCATTGCCGATGCCCATGATATCCTAACGGATTATTATACCTATTTAGGACAAAAAGAATCATTAATTACACGCCGTCTGGGATTATCTGATGCGCAGTTTAATGCTGCTTTACAGGTTATTCGCGGATTATCACCCTACCCTGCTTCAGCTTCTCAGACTATCAGTGGCAATATTCGTGCCGATGTTTTTGTACGTCAGCATATGGGCATGTTTTATGTCTCACTGAATCACGATGCCCGTCACGATATTGGCATTAATGCAGCCTATGCGGGTATGATCACACAATGTAAAGGTGACGAAAAAAACTTTATGCGGGCACAATTACAAACCGCTAAATTTTTCCTAAAAGCCTTGGATCAACGCCGACAAACCATTTTACGGGTAGCCAACGCCATTGTTATGCGACAGCAAGACTATTTTATTGATGGTGAAAAAGCCTTACGTCCTTTGAAAATGAAAGATATTGCCGAATTGCTGGATGTAGCCGAATCAACCATCTCACGTACCGTTAACGGTAAGTACTTGGCATTCAATCAACGCTTAATCGAATTGCGGCACTTTTTTTCCGGTGACTTGTCAGGTGACGGTAGCGGTGAAGCCGATGGTGATATGGCAGCCTCAACCACGGCGGCAAAGGCATTAATTCAGGAAATCATCAACGCTGAAAATCCTGAAAAACCTTTATCAGACAGTAAGCTGGAAAAGTTACTAAAAGAAAAAGGTATTGATATTGCTAGAAGAACTATCACAAAATACCGTGAATCACTGGGAATACCCAAATCCGGCGAGCGAAAACGCCGCAGATAGGTTATACTAAAGACAGTGGAAGTTACATAACAACAACAAAAACAGGAGAAGCCTAATGAATATAACCATTATTGGTCGTCACTTGGAAGTTACCGACGCACTAAATGCCTACGTCACCGAAAAAGTAGAGCGTATTAGTGGACATTATGATAAAATCAACAAAGTCAATGTGACTTTATCCGTAGAAAAACATAATCAAAAAGCAGAAGCCACGCTGCATGTCACCGGACACGATATTCACGCTAATGCCGTACACGAAGATATGTACGCTGCTATTGACGAAATGAGCGACAGACTTGATCGACAAGTACGCCATTATAAGCGCAAATTAACGGATCATCGTTTATAATCACCGCTTTTGCTTAACGCTGCGCCAAGTTAACCGCTTGGCGCATTGACTTTTACATAACTTTACACTGCATGAAAGATTTAACAACACCTAAAACATTTTCTCAATTTGCCATTCACCCCGCTATTCAAGATGCCTTATCGCAATTAGGCTGGAAACATTGCACGCCTATCCAAGAAAATACTTTGCCACTGACGCTAGGTGGTCACGATGTTGCCGGAAAAGCACAAACCGGTACCGGTAAAACCGCAGCGTTTTTAATTGCTATTTTCCATTATTTAATGAGCAACCCTGTTAAGCCTGACAGCGAAGGCCCCTGGGCCATGATATTGGCACCAACGCGGGAATTGGCTGTGCAAATTTACCAGGATGCTTTACAAATTGGCTGCTATACCGGTTTAAAACCGGTAGCAATATACGGCGGCAAAGACTATGAAGCACAAAAAGCCGAATTTGCTGATAGCAAACCTGATTTAATTATTGGCACACCGGGACGTATTATCGATTTATTTAAACAACGTTGCTTTAATTTACATAATATTGAATGTCTGGTTTTAGACGAAGCAGACCGTATGTTTGATTTAGGCTTTATTTCTGACATTCGTTACTTAATGCGCGCTATGCCGCCGGCAAATGAACGCTTAAATTTAATTTTTTCGGCAACCTTTACCTACCGTGTACAAGAATTGGCCTATGAGTATTTAAATGCCCCGACGATGGTCGAGATTGAATCAGAAACCGAAACTGCAGAGCATATCAGCCAATGTCTTTACCATGTTGCCAATAACGAGAAAACCCCGTTATTAATCGGTTTACTCAAGCAGCTGCAAGCAAACGATAAAGTCATTGTTTTTCTAAATATGAAACATGTCTTGGAACGCCTGGCTCATACCCTGACCCATAACGGTTTTAACGTTGCCATGTTATCCGGCGATATTCCCCAGCATAAACGTGAAAAATTGCTCAAAGCATTTCAAACCGGGGAAAAGAATATTTTATTGGCTACCGATGTGGCAGCACGCGGACTGCATACCGATAATATTACTCATGTATTTAATTATGATCTGCCACAACACCCTGAAGACTATATCCACAGGGTCGGTCGGACGGCGCGTGCCGGAAAATCAGGCATGGCAATCAGTTTTTGTTGCGAAGATTATGCCTATCATCTGCCTGAAATAGAAGAAAAATTAGGCGAAAAAATCCCAACTCGTTTGTTTCGGAAAGGCCGCAACGCAAAAATACTACCCGCCGCAGTACAGGGAAAAACAACCGTAATCATTCTCATCGTAACAGCAAGCATCATAAAAAAACACAAAAATAAGCATAATAACAAATAGTTAAATGATCAGGTGAACGCTGTAACGGAAAGCTTTTGGCATGGCGCTATCTTTATCAAAAGCGCGTGTCTGACTACCCTTGAGTGGTCAGGTTTGCTTAGCCAGCCTGCTGCTTGCGCTTATTTTCTTTGATAGCTTATTTTCGGAATTGGTATCAGCGGCTGATATTCAGCTAATGCCAATTGAGTTATATACTAACTTGCTTGATAGTATCGAATATTATTTTTTATGTTAAAATGATATTCTGGGAACGTAAAAAGATTCTTACACATCAAAAACAACATAACGTAAATTATAGAGGTACCTAATGGGATTTTTAGCCGGTAAAAAAGTGTTAATTGTTGGATTAGCATCAAATTTATCAATTGCCTGGGGTGTTGCTCAGGCGATGAAGCGTGAGGGAGCTGAACTCGCCTTTACCTACCAGAACGAAAAATTAAAAGGTCGGGTTGAAAAAATGGCTGCTCAGCTAGATTGTGATACTCAGCTGATTTTCCCTTGTGAAGTCACTTCTGATGAAGAAATTAATCAGGTCTTTAGTGAACTGAATAAACACTGGGACGGCCTGGATGGCTTGGTTCACTCGGTAGCCTTTGCCCCGCGTGAAGCACTGGAAGGAAATTTTCTTGATGGTATTACGCGTGAAAATTTTGCCTTGGCTAATGATATCAGTGCTTATTCATTGGTTGCCCTGGCAAAAGCAGGTCGTGATATGCTGACTAAAAATCAAGGAACTGTTATTGCCATGACTTACTTGGGTGCAGTTAAAGTCATTCCAAACTATAATTTAATGGGCGTTGCCAAGGCGGCATTAGAAGCCAATGTTCGTTATCTGGCCAGCGCAATGGGAGCAGATGGCGTGCGTGTTAACGCTATCTCGGCCGGTCCTATCCGTACTTTAGCGGCTTCGGGCATTTCCGGATTCAGGAAAATGCTGGAGGAATTTGAAAAATCTGCACCTTTAAAAAAATGCGTAAGTATTGATGAAGTGGGCAATGTTGCTGCGTTTTTAGCCTCGCCACTGGCTTCCGGGATTACCGGTGAAATCTTATATGTTGATGCCGGTTTTAATACTGTAGCCATGGGTAGTATGAGTTAACGAGGCAATATGCGTTAATGGGGTAAAATGGGATAAATGGGAGTAAAATAATGACATGTAACCATCATCGTTTTTTTATAGCCGCTTTGGCAGTGCTTGGCTTAAGCGGTTGCGCTAATTTAAACGATTCTCATCCGCTAACCGATATGCAGGCTATTGCTCTCTGTCGCGGTGATGCACAAGCTTTGGAAACCGAAAAAAAAATCACTGCTGAATATGGCTATCGCCAGTTTGCAGCCAATGCCTATCGTCCTCAATTGGAACAACAATTATTTGGTCATCAAATCAGGGTTATTGAAGTCAATTCGACTATGAATAAATTGTATGTTGCCGGCCATTTATCTGAGTTTGCCCATCATTTCGGGCAAATACTACCTGACTTGGTTTGTGAAGAAAATGATTGTCAGGCACCTTTGAGCAATGGGCAAAGCCTTATTATTTATAAGCCCAAAATTAAAAAAGCCAAAAATACCACTGTTATTGAGTGTACAAAGGCCCCTACTGAATAAATTTTCATCTACGGCTTTACCATGTTGACTATACTAACGGACAGCCCGTTAATTGCCGCGTTTATACCGACTTTTTTTCTGGTTTCCATAACCCCCGGCTTGTGTATGACCTTATCAATGACTTTAGGTATGACGATTGGTTTTCGTTTAACCTTATGGATGATGCTTGGTGAATTGATTGGCGTCGGGTTAATTGCCGTTTTGGCGGCGGTTGGGGTAGCGGCAATCATGCTCAAATCACCGGTTATATTTACCTTATTAAAGTATGCGGGAGGGCTTTATTTAGCATGGTTAGGTGTTAATTTATGGCTATCGAAAGGTAAAATGTCTATACAATCAAAAAGTACAAAAAACCTTCAGGCTTCTAAAAAATCATTAGTTTCACAAGGCTTTTTTACTGCCATTAGCAACCCCAAAGGATGGGCATTTTTTATTGTTCTACTCCCCCCATTTATTAATAATAAACACCCACTCACTCCACAGTTAACGCTATTAATCTCGCTGATTTTATTGTTGGAATTTTTTTGCTTATGTTTATATGCCGTTGGCGGAGGTACTTTACGGCATTTCTTACGACACGCTGCTAATGTCCGATTATTAAATCGTATTTCCGGTACGATGATGCTCGGTGTCGCTGCCTGGTTAGCCTTTGGCTGACCAGCACTTACAACCTCCAACTATAGTAATGCTAATAAATTTTCGCTACAATATGCTTATTTGTAATTTTTAGTGTAATTATGTATCCCAAGAGTTTTAGAGAAAAGGTAGTTTTAGC
>PDWJ01003522.1_pt1 | contig 14852 bp, 12 predicted proteins | sample 1430881 | NCBI WGS metagenome assembly PDWJ01 (sample SAMN01162460, study PRJNA174530) | Oral metagenome, whole genome shotgun sequencing project. | biome: Marine environment; feature: Marine mammal; material: Swab sample of the gingival sulcus; isolation source: swab sample of gingival sulcus... | reverse complement strand
TTTTTCAACTAATTGTATTCCTTTTTCTATTAAATTTGTTCGTTGTAAAGTATAATGTTGGGACGGTATATTAGGTCCTGACGTATTAAATTCTCTCATAACTTTTTTTTACAAATGTAATAATAAAACTCATAAGTATTGTTATTGTTTTGGAAAATAATTTCTTGTATATTTTAACAATATTCTTGATAGTAATTTATTCATTATCAACTTCCATAATTTCTAAATCGTCATTAAATACTTCTCCGGTTGATAATTGTGGAGAACAATAGAGTCCAAAATGCGCTTGAGATAATTTATTGGTTATATTACCGATTTTAGCATGAGAAACCAATACTCCATTTTGCCATACTTTAGCATAACCGCCATCTCTAAAATCTAAAAATATTTTCAATTCAACCCATTCTCTTTGAGGAAAAGTAATATCAGAGGTTTGAAAAATAGTGTTTTGTTCGCCTTGATTGGTAGTGTGTTGTAAATGCACAAATCCATCTGCACTTAAATTCACCAATACAGTTCTATCCCAATTATCTGTTTCGTTATCTGTAAAGGTAGCAAAACTGAACCAATCATCTTCGCCGGTTGCATTTGTATTTAATTCCATATCCAACCAAACCCATAATGAAACATAGCAGGGTGTTTTAAATGCACCTGCCGGCATTTTTTGAAGTTGCACGGTAGGGTATGCTCTATGATTATTGTTATTTGTGGGTGTTGATGCCGAATTTGCCCCCTCAATCCAAGCTCTATGTGAATAAATGCCACTGTGGATATTTGAATTTGTAAGTTCATGAAAACTTGTTTCAAGATGACTTTGCGGTGTTATGTAAAAGCCATCAAAATCGGTAACATTTTCAAATGAAGTAACAAATGCTCGTTTATTTGCATTATTAGAATTCTTACTGCATGAAAGTAATAGAAAAATTAAGACAACTATGATATTTATTCTAATCATTTATTTATTTTTTACATTTTCAAAAATAGAACATAAAAACAAAAAAAGTGCAGACAAAACAACCCCCTTTTTGAAGATACAATTCTGCTCGCATCATTTATACAGTCAGCTTGTACTTTTGTGCCTTATTTCAAACAATTTGGAAGCATTTTCAAGAAACTTATACACTTATCGTAATTCAACTCGTAAAAATTAACTCCCAAATTAATTGCTTCGTAGTATTTTGCTTGATTTTTCTTATAAAATTCTTCAGAGGGTATTTTCCAAAAATTTTTCCCTAATTTCTCGGCAACAAACCATTTTTCGATTAGCCTTGCAACTCTTCCGTTTCCATCTCTAAAGGGATGAATATGAGCTAACTTTAAATGAATTAATGAGGCAAAATAAAAAACCTCTATTTCACTAAGGTTTAAGGACAGTAAATGGGTTATATCTTCAAAAAACATATTCATTTCTCGTGCCACAAACTCGGGTTCAACCGCCATATAAACTAAACCTGATTTGCCAAAAACACCAACCGGTTCAATCCTATATTTACCTCGCTTACTTTTTATTAACAACGTCTTTGAAAGTATCTTATGACAATTCAATAAATTATCCTCATTCAATTCGGTATTCTGTGCAAAACGATAAGCCTCTATCAAGTTCTCTATTTCTTCTATTTCTTTTCCTGCTTTAAACTTATCTTTATTCATTTCATAGTTCATAAAAGAGTTCAAATCGATGCTATTCCCTTCAATATTAGATGAATAAACCGCTGATGATTTTGTCAAATAATCAAAATTTCCTTGATTTTCTGAAAAATTAAAATTCATAATTAATTCAGGAATTTCATTCCCTATTAATTGTTTATAGGTTTCTAAATATTTGCTTTCTGTAACTCTCATTCGAGCAATTTATTTTATGTGTTGGTTGTTCAATAGTTAGTTGTTTTTTGTAAATTTATTTCAGGACAAAACCGTAAATTCAACAACCAAACTAAAAAAAGGCTTTTTTATTTATTTTCATTAAATCTCCCTACCCCACCATCAACTAACCAATTACCTTAGAATAAGCACCAATATCATACTGCTTAGTATTTTTTATAAATTTAACATAATCACCCGTTATAGTATTTTGGGTGTTAATGTGTTGTAAATCATTATGTTTGCCAAGCATGCTGTTTGATATTACAGAGCTGCGTATAGTGGAATTTTCAGCTATCGCAACATAAGGTCCTATTACGGAATTTGTTATCTTAACACCATCGGCAATATAGCATGGTTCTATTATACACGAATTGATTATTTCTGTTTCGGCACTTACCCAATGTCCCTCATGCTCAAGTATAGCACGAGAGGTATCAATTACTGCTTGCGAGTTTCCGCAATCTAACCATTGATTTATATTTTCTGTAAGAAAAGGTATTTCAGCATTTTTCATATCTTGCAGAGCATCCGTCAGTTGATATTCGCCCGATACGGTTTTGCCATCCTCTATGAGTTTTTTTAAGGCATTTTTCAAATTTTCGCCATTTTTGAAATAATATATACCTATAATAGCCTGATTAGACACAGGGGTTTTCGGTTTTTCTACAAAATCGGTAACTATATTGTTACTGTCGGTTATCACAACACCAAACTGTTCAGGATTTTCAACCTTCTGCGTCCAAATTACACTTTCGCTTTGTTCCGAAATTTTAAAATCGGAATAAAAAAGCGTATCGGCAAAAGCTACCACTACCGAATTTGTCAGCGCCGCTTCGGCACAGTATACAGCATGCGCCGTACCTAAGGCTTGTTTTTGATAAAATATGAGCCCCTCCGCACCTTTGCTTTTTGCTATGGATTTTAATTTGTCTTCGGTTTCTTTACCAAAATCGCCTATTATAAAAGCAATCTTTTCAATAGGCATATTGAATGATTTTATTAAACCGTCAATGAGACGTTCAACTATTGTTTTACCGTTTATTGCCAAAAGTGGTTTCGGTGTGCTTAAAGTATGCGGACGAAGTCGAGTTCCGCGTCCTGCCATAGGGATAATAATATTCATGAGTTTGTTTTTTGTATTTTTGTAAAAGCTTGATAATCAGCAATTTAAAAATAAAATCTATTCCTTTAAAGTTTTGATTATCAGCATAATAATTTTCAAAATTTAAGAATTTTTTTCAAAATAAAGTGGGGTGTATTCCGGGTTCGTCAATATTCAAAAGTTTGTAGGCTGTGGGCGTAGCTATTCGTCCGCGTGGAGTTCTGTTTAACAGCCCCTGCATAATGAGGAACGGTTCATATACCTCCTCCAGTGTGCCGGGTTCTTCGCCTACTGCGGTGGCTATGGTTTTAAGCCCTACCGGTCCGCCTTCAAATTTTTGAATTATGGTTGTGAGAATTTTATGATCCATCTCATCAAGTCCTATTTTATCTATATTCAAGGCATTCAGGGCAATACGTGCAATATTGGTATCTATTGAACCATTGCCTTTCACCTGTGCAAAATCTCTTACACGCCGCAGCAATGCGTTTGCTATACGAGGCGTACCTCGGCTTCTGCCGGCTATCTCCATAGCTGCATCTTCGTTAATTCCTACTTTTAATATGCTTGCCGAACGTTTTATTATGTTTTTAAGGGTTTGTTTATCATAATATTCCAACAAAAATTTTATTCCAAAACGCGCCCGCAGAGGTGCTGTAAGCAAGCCCGCCCGTGTTGTTGCACCTATCAGCGTAAACTTATTTAAACTAAGTTGCAGAGCGCGTGCCGCAGGTCCTTTATCTATCACAATATCTATGGTAAAATCTTCCATAGCCGAATACAGATACTCCTCTATTACAGGGCTTAAGCGATGTATTTCATCTATGAACAAAACATCTCCTTCGTTCAGATTGGTAAGTAGTCCGGCTAAATCGCCCGGCTTCTCCAAAACAGGTCCTGAGGTAATTCTTATATTCACACCCAGTTCGTTGGCTATGATATGAGATAATGTGGTTTTGCCAAGTCCGGGCGGTCCGTGCAACATTACATGGTCGAGAGCTTCACCTCGCATTTTTGCAGCTTGTACAAATATTTTCAAATTATCTAACAAACCTGTTTGTCCCTTAAAATCAGCAAATTGCGCAGGTCTTAGAGTTTGTTCAAATATTTTTTCGTCGGAACTTTGTTTATTGTTTCTTATGTCCACTTTTGATATTTTAAAATTCTGTTTTTAATTTCATTCCGTCAATTCTTATTTTGGTATCGTTTTTATATTCTGCAATGGTCAAAAGCAAACCCGTGTCGGAATATCTATACCATTTTTTTGCCCTTTTGCCGGAAAAATAATAGGCTTTTAATTTTAATTTCCCATTTGGGTAATAATAGGTATGTACGCCATCGGGTAAACCACTGATATAGCTACCTTTAAAAGCAAGTTTATTGTTTGAGTAATAATGTTTTATGAGACCATCTAATTTTCCGTAGGAATAATTTTCCAGATACAACATATCATTCACCTTGCGTTTATGTTCACCTTGTTTAAATCCCTCGGAATAACTGCCTCGACTAAGCGTATCGCCTGTTTGAGTAAACTCCACAAAAAGTCCTGTTTCTTTGCCTTTTCTAAACTGCCCTATGCGTCTTGTAGCACCGTTTTCGTACAACCATTTCCATTTTCCTTGAGGTTTGCCTTTTGAGTAACTTCCTGTTTGTTCGGTTTTTTCGTTTAAAAAATAGAAAGTCCATTTTCCGTGTCGTTTGCCGTTTTGGTAGTTGCCTTTCGATTTTAATTTTCCGTTGGCATAAAAATGCTGCCACTGCCCTACCCTTTTGCCGTCTTGCGAGTATGCGCCCTTGCCTGTTTTTACGCCTGTGGTATCAAAATCTTCGTAATATTCAATTTTGCCGAGTTTATCGTAAAAAATATGAGTTCCAACTCTTTTATTTCCCAAAAAATTACCTTTCGATTTTAATTTTCCATCGGCATAATAATCTTTCTTCAATTTGGTTTTTGTTGCAACAACTTGTTTATCTTCTTTTTCCTTTTCTTGAAGTTGTCCCTGCAAGTAATAATCCGTAGAAAGCAATTTACCTTTTATGTTGTATTCTCTTTTGTAGCCGTGCAATTTTCCATCGAGATAAGAAGCCGAAATTTTCACTTTTCTATTCGGAAAAAATAACTTCCAAACACCTTGTTTCAAACCCTGCCTGTCTACCCTATTAATGTTTTCACTATCGGTAATATTATCATAATGATAAGTTATAATACTAATAATCAGACCTTTATCATTATAAAATATTTCTTTTCCGTGTTTGTATCCGTTTTCAAATTCGAGTGTACGTTTCAATTTCTTATTTTTATCATAATACTCTGATTCACCGTGTTTTTTCCCGTTCAAATACAACTCTTTCGATGCCAAAAAATAAACTTTTCCGGTATCGTCGGCAAGTTTATACTCTTCCGAATATCCATTTCTTACTCCCCTGCGGTAAGATATACTACTTTTCAAAATCCCCTGCCTGTCGTAAAAATTCCAGATGCTATCGGGTTTGTCGTTATGCCGTTTCCCTACCGATTTCAAAACCCCGTCGGGATAATAAGATTTCCAAATTCCGACAGGTTTTCCATTTTTCATAACTCCTTCGGCAGAAACTTTACCGTTCGGGTGATAAAATTTCTTAAATTCAACCTGCGCACTTAGCGATATTTGTAAACAGGTAAATATTACAAGTGAAATATAGAATTTCATTTTTTTAGAATTTCATTTTTTAAAAATAACAAAAATCGAATACAATTCAAAAAGCACATTTAAAATCAAGTTCATTATATTATATATATATTTAATTTTAAATTTATAAATCTATGATGTTTATAATAGGCTGTTAGTTTTATTACAAAAATAGTATAAAAAATTTGTAATTTATGAATTTATCATTTTATTAACTTGCTTTTAACATAGTTAATTTTTGTAAATATTTGATTTATAAATAATTAATTAACTTTATTAACAATTGTTTAAAAAGAATTAAACATTATATTTTTGAAAAAAATTTTCATAAAAAATGATAAAAAGCTGTTTAAAACTTTTAATTCTTTTTAAAAAAAGAGTTTTCTTTTTTAAAAATTTTATACTATAGGATAAATTACTTTATTTGTAAAATATTTTTTTTATGTAATATTCATTTTTTATTAACAATTATTTAATAATTTGATAAAAACATAAAGTATTGATTATTCAATTTTTGTAAAACTTTTTAAAATTTATTCACAATGTTGAAAATAGCAATTGCGTGCGACCATGCCGGACCTGCCACCAAACAGGTGATAGTTGATTATCTTACGAATGCCGGTTATTCGGTTAAAGATTTTGGTACTCATTCCGAAGCGAGTGTTGATTACCCTGATTTTGCACATCCTTTGGCAGAAGCCGTAGAGGCGGGCGATTTTTCTTTGGGAATTGTACTTTGCGGTAGCGGAAACGGAATTAATATGACGGCAAACAAACACCAATATATAAGGTCGGCTTTGTGTTGGAATACAGAAATAGCCGCCTTGGCACGCGCTCACAACAACGCTAATGTATGCGCCCTACCCTCTCGTTTTATTTCGGTTGATGAAGCTGTGGAAATAGTAAAAGTATTTTTAAGCACCGATTTTGAAGGCGGTAGACATCAAAGAAGAGTGGATAAAATTCCTTGTCAGAAAAAATCATAAATCGAAATATTTTTAAAGCTATACATAAGTTTTTGAATATCAATATTTTATACTAAAACGCTACCCTACTCTATTTTATGGCAGGTATTTATTTTCATATTCCGTTTTGTTTGTCGAAGTGCAACTATTGTGATTTTTATTCCGAGACCAAAAGCCTACCTTCAGCAGATTTTATTAATTGTCTGCAAAAGGAGCTTTTACTTCGTACAGACTATTTGCAGGATAAAGTTATAAAAACAGTTTATTTTGGCGGCGGTACACCTTCGCTTTTGCAACCATCTGATATTGAGCGAATTATATCTACTATACAAATGGTATTTACCTTATTGCCTGATTCTGAAATAACTTTGGAAGCCAACCCCGAAGATTTATCAACAGACTATTTGGAAAAACTAGCTGAAACATCTGTAAACCGCCTAAGTATAGGCATTCAATCTTTTGACGACAGAGTATTGAAATTCCTCAACAGACGACACAATGCCAAGCGTGCTTTTCAGGCTGTAAATAGTGCAAAAGAGTTTGGTTTTCACAATATTTCAGGTGATTTAATTTATTCTATACCGGGTTTTAACGGAGAGGATTGGAAGTACAGTTTAGATTGCTTTTTTGATTTGGAAATTCCGCATTTATCAGCTTATGACCTTATATATGAGGAAGGTACAAAACTTTTTAAGCAATTAAAAAAGAATATAATAGAGGCAGAAACAGATGATAAATGTGAAGAGAACTTTACTCTACTGGTAGGTGAAGCATCCAAACGAGGATATTCGCATTATGAGTTGTCTAATTTTGCAAAATCGGGCTATGAATCAATGCACAACAGCGCCTACTGGCAAGCTGTTCCTTATCTGGGAATAGGACCTTCTGCGCATTCCTACAATGGTATTTCTCGACAATGGAATATTGACAATGTCGGCAGGTGGCAGAAAGCTGTAAAGAGTGGTAAACCTATTTTTCAAGTAGAGCAATTAACTAAAAAAGATATTTATAATGAATTGATAATCACAGGAATAAGAACAGCGAAGGGAGTTTCTTTAGAGCAAATAGAGAATAAAACTTCAGAACGCTATGTTGAAAATTTAAAAAAAGAAGTTGAGAAAAATAAAACCCTGATTATAGATAAAAATCATGTATTTTTAAAGAAAAAATATTGGTTTGTATCAGATAGTATAATCTCTGATATGATTTTAATCAAAGACTTATAATTGTTGAATTGAAAATTGAGGGTTAATATTTTGAAAATCAGATAATTATAGGGTAGGGGTAACGAATTATTTATGACATATATTTTAAATTTTAAACCATATTTTACGGGAGGTATTTGGCTGGCGGTTATTTTTTTTGTTATAAGCAGCGTATTGCCTTTGTTCATACCTAAATACAATTTAGTTAAGTTTATTAAAGTACCTGATAATAAGAAGTTTAACCTTATCTACACGACACTGTTTTATCTTCAAATTATATTTTTAATATTTCCCTCATTTAGTATTCATACATATATGTTTTATGGAGGCTTAACTCTATATTTTGCAGGTATAGTGCTGTATACCGCTTCGTTGTTTGTGTTTGCAATATCAGAATACGACAAACCTGTATGTAACGGACCTTATAAGTTAAGTCGGCATCCTGTGTATTTTTCATTCTTTATTATTATCTTTGGAGCATCTTTGGCTGTGTCCAATATTATTTTGTCGATTTTATCGGTAATATTTTATTTTTTAGGACGCAGACGAGCCAAGCGAGAGGAAGCACAATGTATTGATTTATACGGAGATACGTATGTAAATTATTTAAAAAAAGTGCCTCCTTTTCCATAAATTTTAACAAATAAATTATAAAAAGAACACTATGAGTAAGACACTATTGATTACAGGCGCTACCGACGGTATAGGCAAAGAATTGAGTCGTATTGCCGCAGCGGCAGGTTATGATGTAACGCTACACGGCAGAAACAGCGAGCGTTTGGAAGAGGTAAAAGTTGAATTGGAAAAAGATTTTCCCAAAAGAAAAATACAAAGCATCTTATCTGATTTTTCAGACCTTAAAGCCACTGCTACTGCTTTTAAAAACTACGGAAAAGAATTTGGCATGCCCGATATTTTGGTAAATAACGCCGGATTGTTAAATTCGGAAAAAAAGCTGACTGTTGATGGTTTTGAAGAAAATTTCCAAGTAAATTATTTAAGTTCATTTCTTGTAAGTCAAGTACTTATGAATTTTATGAAGCCTGAAAAACAGTATCGAGTTATAAATGTTAGTTCAATGATTCATGCCACATCTTTGGATTTCGACAACTTAAATTCGGAAAAATACTTTTCGGCAAAAGATGTTTACTCAATGACAAAACTTTGCAACATGCTGTTTACCAATAAATTAACGAGAGAGTATGAGGTCGATAAATTATTAACGGCATCAGTACATCCGGGCGTTGTAAACACAAAATTGCTTCGTCAGCAGTGGGGTGGGGGAATATCGCCTGCCGAGGGAGCTGCCAATGTATTTTTTGCAGTTGAATTTGAAGCATTAACGGCTATTCCGGGTGCATATATCGAAAATCGTCGCCCCATGCAAGCCGCCGATGTTGCATATTCCGAAGAGATACAGGATAAATTATGGAATTATAGTATGCAAAAAATTAAAGAATTCCTCTAATTTATATTTTTAGAGGGAAGTGGGAAGTTGGAAGAAAAACAAAAATCTGATACAGCAAAAAGGTGCAACTTTTCCTTCTGACTTTAGATAATCCTCCAAAAATTTAAACTTCTGCTATTCAAGGGGTTTAAACCCCTTGGATAGCAGAAAATAACTTTAAGTTTCTCTATTTGGTAAACATACGAGGCTATTTTTATTTGCATAAGAATTATGTAAATTGAATTAGCAATTTGGTTTTATTTTCAAAAAAAAGTTTAATTTGAATTTCTATAAAAGGGTAGGGGAGACCTCCATATTTCCAACAGTCTCTCATTTTTATAAAAAAATTCTCAATGATTTTGTTGTATAGATGATAACATATAGTAAGTATTTTATAATAAGCTGTTTATAAAAATAAATAGGTTTGAAAAATTTGCAAAATCTTATAAAAATTGATGTTTTAACCATATATTTTTAACAAAAAACTTAAATATTTTAAATGTAAAAAACTTATAATCAGTATTTTATAAGCTAATTGAACCATGTAACAAAGTCATTCTCAATTCTCAATTCTCAATTTTAAACATGTTAGTTTCTCATTTTTAATTTAAAAATACATGAAAAGAACAAAGTTATCGGGCAAAAATAATGAAACGCAGAAAAGACAAGTCGGCAGACGGCAAATAAATGATATTCCGTTTGATAAGCAAAACAGTAAAGCAAATATTTTGCATTTACTTGTGATTGTAATTCTCTCATTAATAGTATTTTACCCCGCAATGCGAGGTGATATTACAAACTGGGACGATAGCTTTTATATAAAAGAAAATCCTTACATTCAAAACCTTTCGCAAGACAATGTAAAAGCCATTTTCAAGAAAAGGAGCTTTATGGGAAACTACCATCCGCTCACTATTCTCAGCTTAGCACTTGACTATAAACTATCCGATAAAAAACCCGACGGCACTCCCGAACCTTTTGTTTTTCATCTTGTAAATCTTCTGTTGCATATAGGAGTTAGTTTGTTGGTCTACTTTATTGTACTCAATATATTAAAAAACGACAAAGCCGCACTGTTGGCAGGTATTCTGTTTGCCGTTCATACCCTTCATGTGGAGTCGGTAGCTTGGCTTTCGGAACGCAAAGATGTACTCTATGCTTTCTTTTTCATGGCATCATTGCTGGCATATATTCGTTATGTAATAAAAAAACATTGGGGCTTGCTTTTGCTGTCATTTATGCTGTTTATTTTATCCTTATTGTCTAAAGGTCAGGCAGTTTCATTGGCAGTTACTTTAATAGTTATTGATATTTTTTATAAAAGAAATCTTACTTCCGTAAAACTATGGGCAGAAAAATTGCCATATCTTCTCCTATCGTTATTTTTCGGTATTTTAGCAATAAAAGCCCAACAACAAGGCGAAGCTCTGGTTTTAGGCGAGGGCTACCCCTTTCTGCAACGTATATCTGTGGCGGCATACGGCTTTACCATGTATATTCTGAAATTAATTTTACCGATAAACCTATCGGCAATGTATCCCTACCCTGATATTATTAATCGTACAGTTCCGATATACTACACCTTAAGCATTTTGATTGTACTTGGGGTTGCGTTTGGTTTTTGGAAAAGCCTGAAAAAATACCCTGTGATAGCACTCGGTATAGCAATTTTTGCTGTAAATATAGCTTTACTTCTTCAACTTATACCCGTAGGAAGCGCCATATATGCAGACCGTTATGCCTACATTCCCTCCCTTGGATTTTTCCTTATCGTAGCATGGTTTGCGCAGCATTCAGCCGACAGATTTGTTGAATACAAAAAATATATTTTCATAGCTACTTCATTGTATATCATTGTTTTAGGAGCATTGACTTTTCAGCGAAGCAAGATATGGCAAAACAGCATGATACTATGGAACGACACCATTGAAAAATCGCCCGATGCCGTAGTAGCCCGAAATAATAGAGGAAGTTTAAAAAATGAAAAAGCTCAATTGCTGTCAGAAAAAAATCAAATAGACCAAGCCATTGTTTTATGGAAAGAAGCCATAAACGATTTTGATATAGCCATAAAAGTAAAACCCGACTACACCCATGCCTTTTACAACAGAGGAGCTACCAAATTTGAACTTGGCAGACAAATAAAAGATACAGCGCTTTTTTACGAAGCTATGGCAGATTTTAATAAAGCTCTGGAATTTGATACTCTTTTTCATGCGGCTTATCATTACAGAGCCAATGTTTTTGGGGAATTAAATCAATTAGAAATGGCGCTCAGCGATTTTGAATATGCTTTGAGGCTACAACCCAACAATCCGGATTATTTGATTAGTCGAGGGGTGAATTTTGGAAAAATGGGACGCTTGCCTGATGCTGTCAGCGACCTCACCGAAGCCATACGCTTGAACCCCGATAATTTTTCGGCTTACGGAAATCTCGGACGAGCTTATGCCGGAATGGGTAAATATGAAAAGGCTATTGAGCTGTATAATAAGGCTTTAGAAATAAATCCTGATTTTATTATAGGAAAATACAACAAAGCGGTTGCATTATGGAAATTGCAGCGCAACGATGAAGCCATCAGTGAATTTAGCAAATTAATTGAAGCCGACCCTAATTTTGCTGACGCTTATTTTATGCGAGCGCAGGTATATGTACAGATTAAAAATTCAGAAGCTGCATGCGCTGATTTTAGCGTAGCGGCAAAAATGGGAAATCTTAATGCGAAGCAATTTTTGGTATCGTTTTGCAATAATTAATTTTTGTAAGAAAAACCTAAATGTAAGAGTAATATTTACATAAATTTACAAATTAATTGTATGATAATCAGTTAATTAGCTTGAAAGAAAGATTGAATTAAAAAATCGGCATCGCTTTGGTAAGATACCGGTTCAGAAGCAAATTTGCCGTTTGCATCAAATTCATAGAACCCCTTACGAAAACGCAAATCGCCTATTTCTTTTATTACAAATTTAAGCTCTTCCCCTACGTTTTCCTTGTTTATTCCGAGGTCTGTTTTTTGAGAAACGCTTTCCTTGCTTATGGTGATATTTCTTATCACAAAATGAAACCATTTATTAGTTTTCATTAAAGATATATTTGCGTAATAATCAGTTGTATCGCTTGGAATTTCATTACTTAATGCAATATTCATTACTTCTGTAAGAAAAGCAAATTGCGCGGTTCGCAGCTTTTCTTTACCCCAATCGCCTTTTATATTTCCCGTTTCAACCAAGATAGAACAGTAGCCTTTTTCCGCCAATCGGTCGCCAAAAGCATTGGGCATATAGGCATCGGAATATCTTGCAATCTGTCCCGGAAAAGTTGAGCTTGCCATTTTTGCCATTGCATTTATGTATTGCATTGCTTTCAATCTTGTATTGTTGATTGTTAATTTTTCATCAAAAACAGGGGCAAGAAAAGAGAACGCAGCAGGTAGTCCTGTTTTGGCAACTGCGTAGTGAGCAGGTTGGTCATGTAGCGAGAATATACAATCGGGAGCTACACTATCTATATACGACATAAGTGCTTGAGCCTCCGATGAATACAGCGAAAGTGCATCGCGATTTATATCAGTTCCAAAGAAGTTTTGTCGTGTGAAACGCTCGGCTCCGTCGGGGTTTATCATGGGTAAAATATGTAGCTTTATTTTTGATAAAATATTTTGGCGAAAGCTGTCAAACTCATCATTTTTTTTTGAGAAAAAATTTAATAAATCCAACAAAGATTTTGTTCCGCAGGCTTCGTTTCCGTGCATTTGCGAAAAAAATAAAATTTGATATTTCCCCTTGCCGGCAGTTAAAGCGTATAGATTTCTTTTTTCTGAAGAAAGCCCTATTTTTTCTTTTTTAAAAACAGAATTGGAAAGTTCGTTTAATAAAAAATCTTCTAATTGCGAATGGATTACTTTTAGTCCTTTTACTTTTTGGGTTTTGTATTTTGTATGAGCCTCAATTAGATTTTTGTACTGTTCTATTTTCATAAAAATAATTTTTTCACTTTTTTAATTCCTTCAGCCAAAATATCTATTTCTGCTTTTGTGTTGTAAAGGGCAAAACTTGCTCTAACAGTACCTTGAATGTTAAAATGTTTCATGCCGGGTTCGGCACAATGTGTTCCTGTGCGTACTGCTATTCCGGCTTTGTCTAATACTATTCCGGTATCGTAGAAATGTACCCCGTCTAACAGAAATGACAAAGAAGCAGCCTTATTTTTTGCTGTGCCGTATATCGTAAGTCCTTCTATATCAAGAAGTTTATTTGTGGCGTACTGCATTAATTCATTTTCGTATTGGTAAATCTCTTCTATACCTATGTTTGAAAGATAATTCAATGCTTCTTTCAAGCTTACTGCCCCTACATAATTCGTAGTACCGGCTTCAAATTTATAAGGCAGGTCGGCGTATTTGGTCTGTTCAAAACTTACGGATTTTATCATGTCGCCTCCGCCTTTGTAAGGTGGCATTTCTTCCAATAGTTTTTCTTTTGCGTAAAGCACACCTATACCTGTTTCGGCGTAAATTTTATGCCCCGAAAACACATAAAAATCCATATCAGATGCTTGCACATTGGTCGTTTGGTGTTGTATTCCCTGCGCTCCGTCCACCAGTACTTTTGCTCCTACCGAATGTGCTTGTCGTATTATGTCATCAATGGGAAAAACAGTTCCGAAAGCGTTTGACACTTGCGAAACAGCCACTAATTTGACTTTATCGTCAAGCAGGTTTAAATAGGCTTCTTGGTTTAGTTCGCCCGTTTCTGTTACGGGAATTTTTATGAGTTTGGCATCTTTGCGTTTACATAGCATTTGCCAAGGAACTATGTTTGAATGATGTTCTGTTTCACAAACCAAAATTTTGTCCCCTTTTTGCACGTATTTATCTCCAAATGAATGAGCTACGGTGTTTATGGCTTCGGTGGCTCCGGAGGTAAATATTATTTCGTTTGATTTTTTTGCGTTTATAAATGTTTTTACTGTTTCGCGGGCTTCTTCGTAACTTGCTGTCATTAAATCACTTAAATAGTGAACTCCGCGATGAATATTTGAGTTTTGTTTTTCATATATTTGGGTTATGGCATCAATTACTTGTTGCGGTTTTTGTGTGGTAGCGCCATTATCCAAGTATACTAAAGGTTTGCCGTAAATTTTTTCTTGTAAAAGGGGAAAATCTTTTCTTATTTTATTTATGTCAAAAGTCATTTTTGCTATATAAATTAAGGTTTGTAGTGTGTAATATACTTAGGGAATAGGGGATTAAAAAAAATTATAGATTAATTTTCTTTATCCTACCATTTTGTTTCGTCGTATTCTATTAAATACGTCAAAATTTCAATACCGTCAATATTAACAGTATCTTCTTTCATCGTTTTGGGATATTTTATATCGTTTGGACAGTACACAAGATAAATACCTTTCGTTTGATTTAGGCTTTTACAATAATAAGCGAGTTGTTTTTTCCCTTTTTCAAATTTACTTGGGCTGTTATATATCTTTGTTTCAATTAAAAACTCTTGCCCTCTTATGTTTATTATCATATCGCTTTTACCAAGTCCTGTGTCGGCTTCTCTGTAAATTTTACCTTCTAATTCATTTACAAAAGCA
>PDWJ01008517.1_pt1 | contig 14853 bp, 15 predicted proteins | sample 1430881 | NCBI WGS metagenome assembly PDWJ01 (sample SAMN01162460, study PRJNA174530) | Oral metagenome, whole genome shotgun sequencing project. | biome: Marine environment; feature: Marine mammal; material: Swab sample of the gingival sulcus; isolation source: swab sample of gingival sulcus... | reverse complement strand
GAAAAAGAAAAGCAAATACAGGCCGAGGAAAAGCGACGTAATGAGCAGAAAAAGCCTGATAGTGATAATGATACCAGCAGCCGCCGCGGCAACAATGACAACGGTGGTCAAAGCACAAGCCGCGTCGATATCAACAAAGAAATCACGGGGGCATTATCACGCTTACCGCCGCCACAGATTGATATTGACCGCAATCAGCTAGTCAATACGTTTGCCCAAACGCTTGCACGACGGGAAAAGCAAATCAGCGAGCAAGTCATCAAAGATATTGAGCAAATGCTGCACGATGCCAACCGCACTGCCCGTGCCTAATCCTAAAACTAATCCAATACCGATCATCGCACCCGGGGATTATCTTTAAATGCACTAACTGAAACGGAATTATTATGGCCAACTGGCAAGTAAAACGCAACGACAATAACGCGACAATTGAGCTGCCGCAAGATATGCGCTGGCTGGATGAATTCAACTGGTCAAATCTGGCACAGTCCAACCCGGTGTACACGCTGGGGGGAGCTGTGCATGTACAGCAAGGACAAAAACTTGCCGGGCGTCCTATCACTCTGGGTGGCGAATGGATATGGTTGACGCGCGGGGATTTTGAAACCCTGCAAGCTTGGGCGGCAGTGCCTGAACTCAAACTCACACTAACTCACTATGACGCCCGCGAGTTTACGGTCATTTTTCGCAATCATGATAAAGCCATCGCCTGCGAACCGGTTGATTATTTAACGCCGGAGGCCGATGACGATAGCTATACCGGCAAAATTTATTTGATGACCATTTAGGAGGCCTTTAATGGCGATTAAAACCAAAATCAAAAAACAAGATTTAAAAATCTACCCGGCCGAGCGTCTCACTGACACCGACGACGGTGGGGGGCTGATGGCGTCTAGCCCTTTGACGGGCGCGGAAAACGAATTGTTTCCACCGATTGACCGGGTGACTTTTGCCAAAGGCGGCTTAGATATTCGCAAAATTTATCCGGCCGTTATGCGCCCCGATGATGAGCCGTTACTCGGCGCGCATCTGATTATCGGCAAACCGTCTAGCCACCCGGATGTATCATTTTTGCTGTTTCGCGGTGAAAGCCACGGCGAAGAGCGCAAAGACGTCATCAAACGCATTGAAGGCTATAGCGTTGATACCATTGAATCGCGCCTGACCTTATTAGGCACCCAGGCCCGCGGCTCACGCTTGGTGCAAGCTTATCAACGTGTCGAAGACCCCTTACCGGAAATCGGGCAGATTTACAGTCTCAAGCAAGACTACCCCGGTTATGAAAATTATCGACAGCCGATACAAATCCAAGACGTACAATCCGAGGTACGCACATTTAACCGCGACTATAACGGCCAAAGCGTTGAGTTTCAGCGCCGGGTAGTGAGTTTAACTACCACCGCAGCGTTGGAATTATCCTTTGTCGGCATCCCTTATCCATCGCAGTTTTATGTTGACAGCGTACCGTGTCAAATTGTCGAGACCGCAGTCGCCGATGCCGGTAAATATTGGAAACCCGTTACGCTGACCGCCAGCCCATTGCCGCCACCCAAGTTATTGATGCCGGCAGAGCAGGCAGTGACGGCGAAATCAATTATACGTTAAGCAGTGCCAGCACCGGGCAAAACGGTCGTATATGGCAGCTGGGCGCACCGTTTATCGCCGGTAGTTTATCGGCGTTTTATTCATCCAATACAACGCCTGTGCTGACGGATAATGGCAACGGGCAGTGGTTACAAGGGGATACTGTGGTTGCCGATTTAAACTACGCGACCGGTGAAATCACCTTTGTTACAAATACAACAACGATTTCGCGCTTGCGCTTTCGCCCTGCAGTCATGCCGGTCACCACCGGCGAAACGGCGTTGATTGACATCAAGCAAAACAATGTCGCCAGTAACTATGTGGTTACACTCACCCCCATACCGGGGTTGCAATCGCTGGTGATTTACTACCGCACTCAAGGCAACTGGATACGCTTGGCTGAAAACGCCGATGGCACCATCAGTGGCGATATTGAATCCTACGGCGTTGGCACGCTTAACCGCGCCACCGGTACTGTGCAGCTGGATTTAAAAACCAATTTACCCGACATCGGCAGCGCCTTGGTGTTTAGCTGGGCGCCAACAACAACCTACAATAATCGCGCTGATAATACCGCCATTGAAGTGGCCAAAACCGTGATTCAATTAGCATCAACCTTTACGGCCCCTAACACGGTCAATTTAAGCTGGGGTGACGGTACAAATACGTATACGATTAGCGATGACGGCAATGGTGCTATCAATGGCAACGGCATCACAGGTCGTGTCGACTATCGTAACAACCAGCTGATACTGGCACACGACAATTTACCGCCGGCCAGTGCCGATTATACGGTTGATTATGACGAGGTCGCCAACCAGCAGGATGTTATCAACCCCGGGCCGCGCAATGGCAGCGGCGAATATACTTTGGCGTTGGGTGCAAATACGGCACCACATTCGGTTAAATTAACGACAAGCGCCTTAGACAGCAACGGTGTTAGCTATGATATAGATTTTACTGACGATGGCAATGGCAATATAACATCAACCGATGGCAACACCCACGGCAGTATTGATTACGCTAGCGGCACTTGTTTGATTAACCCCGATGTTTCGTTATATGTTTGGGGCACACAAAATGAACGCGTGCGTATTTATACCCCCAGTAGCGGCGCCCCGGGTGCCGGTAAAATCGGGTGGCGCGTGGTGACCCGGCAAACTCGCATATTAGCCGGACTGATACATAATGGCGCACCGATTGAAGTTACCTATGCAGCTGCCACTGGCACGCCGCGCACCGAAACACATACGGTGGATACGCTAACGCTGGACTTAACCCCCGGCTATAGTGAGCAAGTCGTGCCCGGCAGTGTGTTTTTTACCCTTGGTGATCGCATGTACTTTAGCCGCGATGCGCAGCTATTCAGCAGTCAAGATATCACTAACGGCACCAGCACGCTGGCTGGCAGCATTGATTATGCCAGCGGTAAGGTCGAGATTACCAATTGGGCTGCAGGGGATACAGCAAACTTTTCCATGCGTGCACTGCTAACCATCCCAATCCCGGCAGCCGTAGCCGAACTGGCCTTTATTATTCCCAGTGCCCCGGTCGTGCCGGGTGCTTTGCAAGTCCGCGCCACCGCCGTAGACGGCACTTTAATTGATGTCAATGCCGATGCCACCGGCAATATTGATGGTACTGGCATCATTGGCGCTTTGCAAAGCGACACTGGCGCCGCTACGGTGCAATTCGGTGAATGGGTGACTGCGGCTGGCAACGAAACACAGCCGTGGTATCAGCCGGAGCTGGTCGAAAATGGTCAGATTTTTAAGCCGATACCGGTGTATGCCGACACCATTAAATACAATGCCGTCAGTTATGCGTCGATGCCACTAGATGCGCAAATCATTGGCATCAATCCGGCCACGCTGCCGATTGACGGCCGGGTGCCGATTTACCGCGTCGGCGACATGGTTGTGGTGCATGCCAGCTGGTCACAAGATATTGCCGCCCCGCTGCCGGGGGCTGTTGTACAGCTTAATGTCACCGATTTAGATAGTATTTGTTTACAAGACGCCAATACAACACCGGTGCTGATTGACCACTACGATTATGACTTATCAGCCGGCACTTTGACCTTTGCCGATCCGCTGGCGTTATCACCCGTATCGACAGTGATAACACGCTGCATGTGAACCGACAATTACGCCGCAGCTATGACCCGGCCAATACCTTTGTTTCCAGCGCTATGCTATTTGGTGAATTACAAGTGCGTGCAACCAAGCCGTTTACACAGGCGTCGTGGAATGATGTTTGGTCGGATGAGCGCACCACCGATGCCATCTTATTTCAGCTCGATACCCGTAACTACCCGATTGGCTTAACCGATGACGGCGCTATCCCGGAGAGATGGGTAGGTATTATGCAAAACGGCACCCAATTCCACTTTTTTGGTGAAAGTATTGGATTCGTTGGCACTGGCGACCAACTGGCCGAATTTGCCCCGATTAACCCGGCCACCGGTAAGCCGTATTTAACCCTGCCGCTGGGCATTTTTGGCGATACGGCGACTAACCAATGGCCGCCTGGCTCGGTGTTTCGCTTAAATACCTTTGCCACCGCCCCGCCAGTATGGAGCTTGCGCGCCGCCCAGCCCAGCAGCGTACAACAAACCCACAATGACAGCGTTAGTTATTGCCTGCGCGGCGATACTGTCGAAGACCCCACCCCATAATAGGAGTAAACAATGAGCATACACCAACCGATACAGCTGCCGGTGCAAAAATTCAGTAGCGAAGACAGCAACGCCCCGCAGCTAACCCCCGCAGGTGCAACCGGCGAAGTTAAAAGTGTTTTAAAAGCGGTGTTAAGCACCGGCTATGGCAGCAAAAGCGCCGCCACAGGCTGGGAAATGGCGTTTGAAGACGGCGATAAAGCTGTTTTTAGAAGCACCGACCCGCGCGCGACCGGATTTTATTTGCGTATTGATAATAATAACACTAGATCAGGCCAGATCACTTGCTACGAGTCGATGACTGATATTGACACGGGTGTTACGCAGTGGAGTGATAGCGCCGCAGGGTTTGTTCACAACCAAACAAATGTAACCAGTGTCACATGGCACATGTATGTAACACCGGTTGCATTTTTATTGATGACTTCCACACAAGCTTCCGGTAATAATTACACGGTGGGACTGTGGTTTGGCGACATGTTATCAACCAAAGACGGTGACATCGGTAACTGCTGTGTATTTCATGCAAAAAATAGCGGCAATGGAGCCCGAACAAACCACGGTGGATTTTTATCTAATAGTTATACAAAAAGGGCTATCGCAAAAGGGTATAACGGTGCAAGTGGCGTAAACCCTAACGCGTTTGGCATGTTTTCCTATAGAACGTCAATTGATATCTACCCGGGGCATCACGGCTACCCGGTGTATCTATGCGAAAGCAATGCAGTTAGGCTACTACCCCCTTGGGCTGTCAGCAACAAAAAAGAAAATATTATCGCGTCAGAGCAAGTTTTCAACGGCCGCCCGTATTTTCTTACGAACAATGGTCACTATGAGGGATATGTTTATTTTATCCCCACAGACTACTGGTTGCTTTAAATGAGTGTGGTTTTTAATGAGTTACCCATCGTTTGGGACACCAAATACGGCGGCCCCGGCTATTTTGCCGGAACCGGAGACGGTATTGTTACTATTGATCGCGATGACGGCAATGGCAAAGTGCCCATTGCGCGTGAAATCACTTGCTTTAATGCGCAAACGCTAGAGGTAGTCCGCAAGGTGTGGTCGTTTGATAATGGCCATTACATCGTACCTAATTTGTCAACGGATTATCAATATCTGCTTATTTTGCGCGACTATAACGATGAATTCGAGCCTTTCGGTTATGATTTTTATACACCGGAAACGACATTGACTTATGCCGAGCAGCAGGCGTTGCTGTCGCAATGGGCGAACCCCTGACGCAACGATGATTTTTGCCGCCTTATCGCGAGCGGGCACTAAAAAAAGTGCTGATGTGCTGGCCTTTACTATCCAGCGCAATCCAAGCCCTGAACCGCCGGGCTTGGCGTTTGCAGCCACTTTGCGTACCAGTAGGCCACCGGCGGGTGCTTTACCCTTTGCCGCCGGGGCGGTAGATAGTGATGGCGGTGGCAATACCAACACAGCATGGCCTGTTGCCAGTTGTACAGCGGTACAAAGCACCCCGGTGCTGCCATTATCGTCAGAATTACAGCTGCGCACAAATCGGGCATCAATCAGCAACAGCGCCGCCCTGCGCTGGTCGGTAGGCTTAGATGTATCACGGTGTTTTGCGCTTGACGTTGGCAATTTGCCTGCGGTTACACGTTGTAGCAGCACGCAAAATACACCGTCACAGCCGCTGGGGCAGTGTTTAGCCACCACTGTTGCGGCAATGCTGGCACAACAGCGCTGTGCCGAGACACCCAGCATACCGTCATTGCCTAAATCAGCTTGCGTTAGTCCGGTAATAGCGGCAGTGTTTGCACAAAAGGGTTGTGCGCAACCGCAAAGCGTGCCTACTTTTGCCCGCCAAATTGTGGTTGATAACCCGATACCGCTAGCGTGGGCAATGGCAGCCTGCCGTGCGCAGCCGTTTACGCCGTCAATACCGCCACGCTGCGATTTTTACGACATTGTTATCGAGCCGCCGGAGCCACCGTATCAACGGCCTTGTGGCGATAAACCACCGGCAGATGCACTGGCGTTTTGCGCTAAGCTAAAAACCCGCCACCGTGCCGATCAACTACCGTTTCCGCTGGCGTGTCGTTGCGATGGCGGCACCCCGTCAACCCCACTAGACACAGGTTATATTATGTACAACGACATCACTTGCACGGTTAAGACCGATAACGGCGATGTGCCAATCGGTTTGATTGATGCCAGTATCAAAACATCAATGGATGATTTCTGTTGGGTGTTTGCCGGTAAAATCAGCGCTGCCGATTTTGACAAACTGGGTTTTGCCACCCATGCGCCCGGCGATGCACCCATTATCACTCTAAACTTGAACGGCACCCGCTATGACGTTTTGGCCGAAGATTATAGTGATAACCGTGCCTTTATCGGAAACAGTTACACATTGCGCGGCCGCAGCATCACCGCTTTGCTGGCATCAGACTATGCCCAGCGTGACTCACAAAGCTATACCAGTGACTACACGGCGCAATATTTAGCAGGCCTGCAAATCCGTAATACTTATCTTAATGATGAGCAGGTGCGTGTTGAGTGGCAAGCCGCAGACTGGGTGATACCGGCCGGCACGTATCAACGCGCCGAGGCAACGCCGGTATCTGTTATTGCCGATTTAGCTGCCGCCGGTGGTGCTTTTGTTACCTCGCACGATTTTTTGCCGACCTTTATTATCAGGCGCCGGTGGCCGGTGCCGGCGTGGGAAGTCAGCACCCAAACACCGGCGCGTGACATACCTGCAGTACGTATCGAATCAATCAGCGGCCAGCGCCGCGTAGCCGAGCAGTGCCATGCGATTTTAGTCAATAGCGAGACTGAAGGGCAGCGTGTTTATCGCCTCGATAAAGGCAAAACGCCATTGGCCAGTGCTATCAGCAACCCACTGTATTGTCATGTTACCGCGCGCCGCGAAGCCGGCATTGCAGCCCTTAGTGATACCGGTACCCATAAAATCGAACAGGTTAAGCTGCCTATCGACCCTGACCGGGGTGTACCGCGCGCTAATTTGGGCGAGATATGGCAATTTAATGAGGGCGATAACGGGCAAAATGCCAGCATTTGGGATACCTATATCGTCGGTGATCAAGTGTTTATCGATGTAACGAGCAAAACGATTATCAGTAAGACACCACCGATCACTTATAGTGATTTGGCGGTTTAAGAACCACTGGATAAAACCTAAAACCAGTCCAATTAGCCTATCCACCACCACGACCTAAAATAACCCTATCACTTAACAATAAGGGTTATTTTATGAAGTCATTCCAAAGCAAATACCGCATGTGGCAATGGGCAGCACTAGCTGTTGCCGGCATAATTACACTGTTTTTTATCGCGCCTCAACAGATAGGTATTTTACTGCTTAAAGCCACATATATCACCAGCGCATTGGCTATTGGTTATTACGCTGACCGGGTAATATTTTACTATGCCCGACCGCATCAAATGCGCAATGACGCATGGATAGAAACCAGTACACACACATTTAAATCAGAGCGCTGCGAAGCGGCATGGCGGGCCTATTCACTAGCTATGATTCGCCGCGCCATTGTTGTTGCTGCTGTTGTTATCGCTTTTGCGCTGGGTTTGTAACCAAAGAGTCTGCAATGACAATCCGTAAATTCATTGGTGGTCTCCTCGCTGTCTCTATGACAGCATTTAGCTGCGCGCCGGCCCAGGCATCGGGTATCAGTTATCAGGTATCAGATGCTGTCCGGCAGCGCAGCGTTTTTTATAAGCCAACAGTTATCCGTGAAGCTCGTGCCGAATACGGGCTAAACGCACCGATACCGATGTTTGCGGCACAAATACACCAAGAATCGCTGTGGCGCAAAGGCGCCCGCAGTAAATACGCAAATGGGTTAACGCAATTCACACCAAGCACCGAGCGCTGGATTAAGCAACTCTACCCACAGTCGCTGGGTTGGGGAAACAGCTTTAATCCAAAGTGGGCCATACGTGCCTTGGTCAAATACGATCACTGGCTGTATCAGCGCATCAAGGCAACAGACGCTTGCAATAGATGGGCATTTGCTTTAGCCGCATACAACGGCGGTTTAGGTTGGATTAATCGCGATAAGCGTTTAACCGCCAAACACGGCAAGAACCACCTTAAATGGTGGGGACACGTTGAAAAATATAGCCGCCGCGCGCGCTGGGCATTTAAAGAAAACCGCGGCTACCCGCGCAAAATTATCTATCAGCATCAGCGCAAGTATCAGCACTGGGGAGGGCGGTTAGTATGTTTATAAACCGTTTTTTACTTGTTGCCGCCTTTTCGGCGTTTGTGCTGCTAATTATTGCCGCTTCAGCATATCGCAAAAGCGCCAAAACCGCTGCTTTATTGCAGCAACAAAACCAAACGCTAAGCGCACAAGTTAATACCTTGCAGGCTCAATACGCATTAACCAAGCAAGCCTATAAAGCACTATCGGAAACGCAGTTGCAAATACAGAAAAAAAATCACGCGGTGATTAAACGTATCAAAGCTGCCCCCAAGGGCGATGATGCCCCGATTGCCCCGGTGCTCAAGCAGGCACTGGAGGCCATCGAATGAATCACAAGCTTTTATGTACGGCGATTTGTGCAGTTTTAACCGGTTGCACGTCCGAGCGTATTATTTATCGTCCGGTGACTGTACCACCGGGCTTAACCCAAGCGGTGCAAAAGCCGCTAAAACCTAATGCTAAAACCGCAACGCAAAAAGACGTTGCTGTGTTTTTGCTGGAGCAAAACGCCGCAATCGATTATTGCAATGCCCGACTAAAAATTATCAGCAACTGGAGTAACAACATGGATGTCATAGACAAAGCCAAAGATGTAGAACAACGCCAGCGCCAAACAGCAATCAGCGCAGTGACAACGAAAATCAAACAACCCGGCACAACCGATTGCATTGGTTGCGGAATACCCATTCCTGCAGCGAGGCGACAAGCCTATCCGGCTGCTACGCGCTGTATTGGCTGCCAAGCTGAAATAGAGGCCCGGCAATGAATAAAGAAGATTTGGCCTTTTGGAAGTTTATCTTTGACATCGCGCAGCTGGTAATCACGGTGGGTATTGCGATTTACGTGTGGATACTATCTAAGCACAAAGTCAATGCGACAAAAATCGCCAAACTAGAAGAAGATCACGCAGCAAAAATAGCGGCGCTGGAAGAGAAGCACCGCAACGAGTTGTCAACCGTAAAAACCGAACTAGCAACAATTCAGGCAAACATCAAGCACATGCCCGATAAGCGCAGCATACACAACATCCACGAGAGGCTAAACGGGCAGTCTGAGTTACTAAGAAAAATGGAAGGCGAGATGAAAGGCGTCACTGATAACACGGCAATGATACTAGAAACACTGATAAAAACGGGGGATAAATGATGCATAATTTAATCAATCAAGATACCCGGCGTAGCATCTTAACGCTGCTTGCGCTTGACAGTGACTATCAGCTGAACCAAGAATTAATAGGCATGGCACTAGAAGCCAACGGCAAAACCGTAACAGCGGATACTTTGAGCAATCAATTGTCGTGGTTAGCCGAGCAAGATTTTATTACACTGGAAACACTAAGTGCGCTGAAAATTGCAACACTGACTGATCGCGGACTGGAGATTGCCAAAGGCAAGTCACGCGTGGCCGGTGTGCGCGATTTGCGGCCTTCTGAAATCGCGCATATCAAGGGGAAATAATGACCCGAAGCACAATCAAAACCCTGCCACCCGAGTTACTTGAACAGCTACAAGCGTGGCTGCGTGATCCAACGATAAGCCAGCTGCAGGCCACTGAGCGTCTTAACGAGTTGTTAGAAGAAATCGGCGAAAAACCGCGCAGTAAAAGCGCGGTAAATCGCTATGCGGTGGAGATGAACGAGATTGGCGAGAAAATACAACAAAGCCGCGAGATTGCCGATATGTGGGTGTCAAAGTTTGGCAACCAGCCACAGGGCAAAGTAGGTACTTTGCTAAATGAAATTGTCAGAAACCTTGTGTTTACCACGTCAATCAAGCTGTCGGAAACCGATGAGCTTATCGACCCCAAGTCACTCAAGGAGCTGGCTCACGCGATTGAGAAACTGGAAAACTCGGCAACCATCAACGAAAAACGCCAGCGCGAGATTGAGAAGCGAATCCTAGAAAAAGCCGCCAAGAGTGTAGAGAAAGCGGCCCAACAAAAAGGCTTTAGTGCAGAACAAGCAGACTTTATCCGCCGTGAAGTATTAGGGGTAAGGTAAATGAATCAGCTGCCCGGTGATGTTAAGCGCTTATTAAGCACCGCCGAATTACCGGCGTCAGTGCGGGAAATGCCCGCACAATTAAACCCTATCGCAAAGGGTATTTTTATGGAACACCAACGCCAATGGGTGGCTGATCGTTCTGATTTGAAGTTGTGTGAAAAAGGCCGCCGAACAGGCATCACGTGGGCAGAGGCACACGATGACACGATTACCGCCGCATCATCACGGGCAGCAGGTGGAGACAATGTTTACTACATTGGAGACACCAAAGAAAAAGGCTTAGAATTTATTGGATATTGCGCCCATTTTGCGCGTGTCTTAGCAACGGCAATGGCTGACGACTATATGGGGATTGAGGTAATTCTCTTTGAGGATCAATTGCCAGATGGTTCAACCCGACAAATCACCAGCTACCGCATTCGGTTTGCCAGCGGATTTGAGATTGTCGCATTATCGTCTCGCCCGGAAAATATCCGCGGCTTGCAGGGGATTGTCGTTATTGACGAAGCGGCGTTTCACCAAGATGTCGATGGCGTTATCAACGCTGCTAACGCTTTAATTATTTGGGGCGGAAAAATCCGCATTATCAGTACACACAATGGTTATCACAACCCTTTTAACCAACTAATACAGGACACTAAACGCGGCGAATATGACTACAGTCTACACCGTTACACTTTTGATGATGCGGTGGAAAACGGTCTGTATGAGCGAGTTTGTTTTGTTAAGGGCAAGAAACCTAGCAAAAAAGGTAAAAAAGCCTGGTATCAGAAGGTGCGACGCACTTACGGTAATCGTATTGCCCAAATGAGAGAAGAACTGGATGCAATACCACAAGAGGGTCAAGGTACAGCAATCAGTAGCATCTTAGCCGAAGCTTGTGCGAATAAAGCGCATAAAGTGATTCGTTGGTCTTTACCATCTGAATGGGTACACAAGTCCCCTAATGAGCGGCATAATTTAGCCAAAGATTGGATAAACGAATACTTAGATCCATTGCTTGATGATTTGTTAGCTGAGCACACCAATGAGCAGTTTTGGTTCGGCCAAGACTTTGCCCGACATCGAGATTTTACTGTATTTGGCATCATCTACAAAGATATAGATTTGACCCGCGTCGTGCCGATAACGGTTGAATTGCACAACGTGCCCATTAAGCAGCAAGAAGAAATCCTATGGCATACCCTTGACCGCCTGCCTATTTTGGCAGGTGGCGGTATGGATGCTACGGGGCCGGGTATGACATTGGCAGAATATACAGCCGACCGGTATGGACATGATCGCATACAACAAATTATGCTGAATAACCGTTGGTATAGTGACAATATGGGTCATACACAGCTGGCGTTTGAGCAAGGTACTATTGAAATACCGCGCGATAAAAATATCATCAGTGATATTACGCAGCTGCGGATAGTCGATGGCATTATTAAGCCGCCTGCCCTGAGGGTAAAAGACCTAAAAGATCCTGATAAATACCGTCACGCGGATGCCGCAATAGCCTACGCACTAGGTTATTTCTCAACCCTCCAAGACGCCCCGTTTGAAATAGATATCGATATTCTAGACAAACACGAAATAGACAATAACGCCGCTTATGGCATAACCCCTTTGGCTGATTATCATGACTACTAAGCCCAGTGAACAAAATATCCACCGCCCCACCAAAGACAGTGCCGAAATCGGCATTATTCACGGTGGCAGTGAAATAGAAACCATCGACAGCATCTTAACCGAGCGCCTGTCGGGAGACTACAACCTTTATCGCGATGTGCTGATTGATAGCACCGTCTTTGGCACGTGGACGCAACGGCAAACGGCACTGACCAAGCTGGAGCGTCAGGTATTGCCTGACAATGAAGATGACCCGAAAGAAGTTGAAGCTGCCAAGTTTATCAAGCAGCAGTTGGAAAGTTTAAATATTGACCGGATCCTGAAGAATATGCAGTGGGGCGTGTACTACGGCTTTGCTGTCGGCGAAGTCATGTGGGGTATTGCTGATAACAAAGTCACGCTGAAAGACATCAAAGTCCGAGACCGGGCAAACTTCAAGTTTGGTAAAAAGGGTGAGTTGCTATTCACTGCCGGTAATGATGAAAAGCTAATGCCGCCTCGCAAGTTTTGGACGTACTCAGCTGGTGGTGACACAACAGATAACCCATACGGCCTTGGCTTGGCACACTTCTTGTTTTGGCCGGTGTTGTTTAAAAAATCCAATGTTAAGTTTTGGCTGGTTGGCAATGAAAAGGCGGCGACATCAACACCGCATGGTCAGTACGACCCGAAAAGCTCGACTGTTGAAGAAGACAAACGCATGCTTTCTACTGCCCTCAACGCCATACGCAATGGCAGCAGTACGATATCACCGATTGGCACCGTCATAGAGTTGCTGAAGGGTGAATCCGGGGCTGTTGATTATGAAAAGCTTTGTCGCTACATGGACGAAGCTATTGCGATCATCACTGTTGGGCAGGTGATGACATCTCAAGCCGTGGGTGGGCAGTACAAAGCCGATGTACAAGACAGCGTTAAAGATGACATCGTTAAAGCTGACGCCGACCTGCTGTGTGCCAGCATCAACGACACGGTAATCAAATGGTTGTGTGAGTGGAACTTCCCCGGCGTGACACCGCCCAAGCTATGGTTGCTCACCAAAGATGAGGTTGACAACCAGCTGCAAACTCAAAGCTATGCCAATATGGCCAAGGTCGGCTATCGCCCAACACTGGATACGGTTAACGAAACTCTGGGCGGTGAATGGGAAGAGATCCCTAATCAGAAAACAGACGATAAAAAAGAGAAAACAGATAATGATGAGCAGACGGCAGAAAACCAGCCGCAAGATGATGACCGTCCCGATGCTGATGAAAAAACGCTCCGAGACTTCACCGAGCGCAGTGCTGGGGTTGCCGAATCACCAACCGGCGAAGACGCTATGGCTAATCTATTTGGCTTATCGGATACTGAAATCAATCATTTGCTCAAGCCCGAAACGGAAACTTTGTTGCAAATCAATGCCGCTGATCGCAATGATTTAGCAAATAAGTTGCTGGAAAGCTATCCGGATTTAACCTTTACCGAGCTGCAAGATTTTTTAGCCAAAGCATTATTTATCGCCCGGGTTGCCGGGGAATTAGACGCAGCCGCCGAGGAGACCGAGTAAGTAATGGCAAAACCCAAGCGCATACCGGCGGGGCTTTATGCCAGTTTTGCCCACATGAGTACCGACCAAATCACAGCATATCTAGACAAGCAAGGTATCGCTGTAACAAAACACTGGGCAGATTTATGGGAGGAAGCCAACGCCCACGCAAAGACCATCGTTGGTGAGACTCGCGTTGATTTAATTGCCGAGGTTTTTAACGGTATTACCGAGGGTATCAAACAGGGCAAAGCCAGCGCTATCACCGCTAAACAAATCGCCGAAGCGCTGGCAAAAAAGGGTTGGTATTACGGCGACACCGGTGGCGCTGTAAAAATCACGGGATTAGACGACAAAGCGCAAAAGCAAGTCCTGCGTGGCAGTGTACGCCGCATTAAAATCATTGCCCGGCAGAATATGCAAAGCGCCTATATGGCTGGCCGGTGGCAGCGTTTCAACGACAATCGCGATAATCGCCCGTTTATCCAATACGTGGCCGTGCGTGATGAAAGCAGCCGCCCACCGCATGCCGCCCAACATGGCCGCGTCTATCATATTGACGACCCGATTTGGGATGTTATGTGGCCGCCAAATGGCTTTAATTGCCGTTGCCGCGTGCGGGCGTTAAGCCAAGCTAATATTGACAAGCGGGGCTTAACAGTCAGTAAGGGTGAAATCACCCAAGAAAATATCCCTGTAAAAAACACCGACAGCGGTGGCGATAGCGTAATCGCAGTCTACCGCTGGCGCGTATCCGCCAAAGGTAGTGATAAGGCGATGAATGTTGATGCAGGCTTCGGTTACAACGGCGGCAAGGTGCAAGCGATGCCGTTTATCCCGCAATTTGGTGATATCACTGCCGACAATGTGGATTTACTTAAGCGGGTGGCAGACAGCGATAAAATCTTACCCGACAATCTAAGCGCCGACCAATACGCTACGGCTTTTTTAGCCGAGTTTGATATTAAACCGGGCGAAGTGAAACATATCACAGATGTGACCGGGGAAGTGATGCCGATCAGTGCTGACTTGCTTAAAGATCGCAAAACAGGCGAATATAAAATTAGTAAAGGGGAACGCGGGCGTTTTTTACCATTGCTTGCCGATACCCTCAAAGAGCCCGATGAGATATGGATTAATTGGGAACAGGAGCCCGTGACGAAAAAGTGGGTGTTAAAACGCTACTATCTGCGGGTGATTGACTTAGGTGATAACCTGTTTGGGTTTG
>PDWJ01008546.1_pt1 | contig 14856 bp, 17 predicted proteins | sample 1430881 | NCBI WGS metagenome assembly PDWJ01 (sample SAMN01162460, study PRJNA174530) | Oral metagenome, whole genome shotgun sequencing project. | biome: Marine environment; feature: Marine mammal; material: Swab sample of the gingival sulcus; isolation source: swab sample of gingival sulcus... | reverse complement strand
ATGGCGGGACGGAAGCGAGATCATGGTGCTTAATATCATTAACCAGCGGGATATCGACCATGTTGAGGATGTGCGCAACTACTATTTTCTCGGTTCCCGTGAGAAAAATATCTCTACCGTCCAATATATTGAAAAAGAGACAAAGCGCCGTTCTGAAGAGCTGCAGAAGCTGGTAGAAAAGCATCTTTCAGGCTGCAAGGCAAAAGTCACAAGTCATGTCGATTCCGGTTATCCGCATAAATGCATCCTGAAAACAGCGGAAGCAAAAGGAATTGATCTTATCATTATGGGCCATAAGGGAAGAGGCAACTTCACCGATACCTTTCTCGGCAGTATCGCCCTGCGGGTACTGCGCAGATCTCCTGTGCCGGTAATGAATATCAGATAGAAAAAAGCTTATACCAGGCATCTGTAATATTATTCCAGATGCCTGGCATCTCACTTTTCTGCCCCCAGTAACAAACCGGCATTAATACCGCCAAAACCTGAATTGGTGGTTAACACCGTGTTGGTAACAAGGGGCAACGGTTCACTGCCACTGATCCGGCAGCTGCTCTTTTCAGCACACCGTAACCCCACCGTTGGCGGCAGCACTCCTTGCTTAATACCTTGTATTGCCAACAACACCTCAATAATACCGCTGGCAGCAAGACTATGCCCCAATGCCCCTTTTACCGAACAGAGCGGAGTCTCTTTGCGGACAAGCTGATCAAAAACAGAGAGCTCCATTGCGTCATTATATACGGTGGCAGTGCCATGACCAATAATACCGCCAACAGACAGCGGGATATCCTCTGCCGCCTGACTGGCAAGCTGTCGGATTACCGCCTGCAGACCTGTCCCTTCCCGGCTGGGAGCGGTAATATGGGCAGCATCACAACAGATCCCCCAACCAAGCAGAGAACCCCCTCCCTGCTGTGCCGACAATACCAGCCAGCCAGCCCCCTCGCCAAGAGCCAGACCATCACGCTGTTTATCAAAAGGGCGGGGCATATCCATTGCTACACTGCGCAGAGAGGCAAAACCGCCAATAACAAATTCAGACAAAAGATCGTAGCCGATAATGACGGCCTGCTCCAGCTCACCACTGGCAATGCGCATCGCCCCCTCTATAACGGCAATCAGCCCGGAGGCACAGGCGGCACTGACAACAGGTTCAGCTTGCAGGCCAAGGCGAAGGCCAATATCCTCCCCAACCTGCCAGATCTGCCCCTGCAGGCTCTCTTTTTCTGTTTTAAGCTCATCAACCGCGCCTTTGGTGGTGGCAATAAAAAGTCCAACACCATCTTTCTGCGGCGGCAGATACCGCTGCAGCTGCGCCTGCAGATAATCAAACAGGGCCTGCTGCCTTACACCGCTGCCAAGCGCTCCGGGAAGCTCCCTGATCATTGCCAGCGGGCAGGCCGGCAGGCTGCCCGCTTTACGGCGAACCACCCCGCTCTCTGCCGCCAGCAGCCGTTGCCATGTTGTTTGTAAATCCCCCAGCGGAGTCAGAATTCCACCACCGGTAACAGTAACATTTCTCATGCCTCATCCTCCGCTGCCCGCCAAGGTCCCTGCTGCCAGCAGCCACTCCGCCAATAGCGGCGAAAAGATGCCAGCCAGTCGGGTAAAAGAAGACAGATTTCTCCATTCTTGTCAGTAAGTAACTGTACCGTATAGCCAGTGGCACAGATATCGCTGCCGCTGTTTCTGATGATATAGGAAAAATCAAGCCGGGCGGCATCATTCCAGTGCAGATAGGTCTCCACTGTATAATTCTCATCAAAGAGCAGAGGCCGTTTATAGTCACAATGGAACCGGACAACCGGGGCTGGGGTGCGCTGACGCCGAAACTCCTGATAACTCATACCATATCTGTCGCCAAAGGCGATGCGGCCCTTTTCAAAAAAAGAGGCATAATGTCCATGCCAGACAATACCCATCGCATCAACCTCCTGAAACCGTACCCTGCCCTCTGCCATTGCTCTCAGCGACGTGGGGGCATCCTCTGCTGTTATAAAATAACTCTGCGCAAAATCCATAATGTATCCAGACTCCGGTTCACAGAGAGATAGCAGTATCCCGAAGTTCCCGGTTCTATTTCCTGTTATGACTGAGGGCTATCTGATCCGGCGATACTGATCTATTCAGTAAAGACGACATGACCATGGGCAACCCTGCCTCTGCCCTCTTTTTTCGTAATGGAGAATCCTGCCTGCCAAAGAGAGGCATCCTTTATCAATGTTATGCTGACCCATATCTCTTCATCCGGGACAACCATATCACGAAATTTAACCCCATAAAAACTGTGTAAGCCAACCTCTCTACCCAGCAGATAGCCGGCAAGACAACGTACCGCAGCCAACTGCGCCACAGCCGGCAGTACCGGCTGTCGGGGAAAATGACCGTTAAAACCGATAAATTGCGCAGGAAAGAGAAAGAATCCCTCTCCCTGCAGCCCGTCATCACCATCGGCCAGACACTGCCAGGACTGGCAGGCACTCTCCATTATAAAACCAAGAAATTTCATCTCTCTTCTCCGGCCATCGCAACCTCCTGCAATATCATCTCAATTCCGGCAGGATAAAGAGAATATCGCCAGCCCTGCTCTTTACCAGTAACCGTCCACCACGGCCAGAAAAGGACAGAGAACTCTTTTGTCAGCCCCGCCTGTGCCTTGTTGCAGCACAGTCTGGTCAACAAACCGGAACATGGTTTTTTCTCGGGAATAACTGTAAAAATTCTTGCCAGCGCGCGATGAATAAAGGGCGCCAGTGCACTCTCCTTCATCACTCCGCTATCTCTGTTTTCCGGCCATTGCCCGGAGAGCAGGGTAATACCACTGGCATCAAGTAAACGATATTCACCACCAGCGGCCACCTGCCGCACTGCCAGCAAGCCGGTAAATTGCGGCTGCCTCTGCCGCTTGATAGTCAGACGGTACAAGGCCGGCTCTCCTCCAGAGACAAAAGGAGCAGAGAGCTCCCTGGCACAGGAAGAGAGCAGAAAAATCAACAGCAGTAAAAACAGTCTCAACGAGATCTCCTTTGTAAGGCAAGAATTGCCGGAGTGATCCATAACGCTGTCGGCCAGGAAGCACCAATCCCCACCAGTACAGTTACTCCTGTTGCCTGCAGCACCGGATGAGCGGCAAAGGCCAAGGTACCAAAACCAATCAGGGAACTGGCCGCGCAGATGGAGACGGCAAATGCTGTATTCATATCCGCCACAGCTCCTGCTTCAGCCATACAGACGCTGAAGATACCATAATCAACACTGAGTCCAATAACCAGAATCGCCATAATCAGATGCATCATATTCAGCTCACCACCGCTAAGCCGGGAGAAGACAGCTATTGCTGCCAGCGCCGAAAGCACCGGCGCAAAAACAGCTGCGACACTGCGCAGATGATGAAATTGCAGCAGAACCAGAGTAAAGACAAGGCCGGCGGCGGCAGAAACGAGAAACAGGATATCATCTTTCAGCTGCTTTTCCACCTCCTTTTTCCATCCCCTGCCTGAAATAAGCGTCAGGGTGCTGTCCCTGCCGCAATACTCCTCCAGCCACGCCAGTTGTGAAGCATCAGCACGGCCAATGGTCAGGACATAGGTCCCTTCCTCTTTGTTGCTAATCAGATTGTTCAGCAGCAAAGAGAAAAGAGTGTCAGCAAAATCTGCCGGCCGCAGAATCGGAACCTCAGCTGATAAGCCGGTAAAAAATGGAGAAAATGCCGCCGCGGCAAAACCGTTGGCTTTTGCCGCATTGGTAAAACCCTGTTTGAAACCGGAATGCTGCTGCCAGAAAAGCCGCCATTTTTCCAGTCGCTGGCGCTGTGTTCTCTCTGCCGGTAACAGCTGTGCCATTGTCTGTACAGCACTGCTCATCCCCTGTTGTTCAAGAGCTGAAAAGAGACGGTCATTGCTTTCCAGAGCGGCATCTGTCTCCGCACCCGCGGCAATAATAAAAAACTGTTCAAATATAATGAAGCTGCGGCCATAGCATAAAACCGGATATGACCAGCACACTCCATAGCAGAACTGTTTTTTTTCCGGCTTTACCGGCCAGTTCTCCCCGCCAAAAGGATATCGGTCGTGTCGCAGGAACGGCAATAGTGGGAACAAGAAACCAACCCCAAAGGATCCCCAGCAGCACACCAAAAAAAGCGAGCGTTGCCATCTGCCGCTGGCAGGGAACCGAGGAGAAAAACAGCACCGCCAGCACCCCCAGGGTGGTCAACGCGGCGAACAGCAATGGCTTGCGCAGCAGACGCAGATTTTCACCTTCTCCCTCCCTACGCAGTCCCAGATAGATATGAATCGAAAAATCTACCGCAATACCAAGAATAACAATACCAAAGCCCAGCGCAATAATACTGATCTTGCCATGGATCAATACAGTAAGTGCCACCGCCGGCGGCGCGCCAAGAAACGGCACCGCAAAAACGGCCAGCGAGCGCCAGTCCCGCAGAGTGCCGGCAAGAAGCAGCAGCAACAACAATGAAGCCACCGGCAGAAGCAGATAAAGATCATAACGTATGGCATAGCTGTTGGCCAGGGTATGGGTAACGGCGCCGATGATTTCCGCTTCAGTACCGGCAGGCAGAGTTTCGGCAAACATCTTTTCCAGGGCCTGCCGCAATATCTCACTCTGTCTGGTATCTGTTGTCGGCACTGCGCTTTTTGCGATTAACAGCACATTACGACCATCGGCACTGAAAAAAAGACCGTTTTTTACCACAACGGCAAACTCCGTCTGCAGATGGCGTAATCTGGCGCCAATAAACCGGGAAAAACCGAGAGGATCGTGCTGTATCTGTGTCCTCATCCCCATCCCCGCGGGGCTGTTAAGCAGCAGGAAATCATTGCGCAGGGCCGTATGCAGTTTTGCCGGTGTCAGCATCGCTGCGATCTGCTCGCGTTCCTTATCGTTAAGCAGTACCGGCAAATGCTGCATAAGGAGGGTATAGGCCTTATGCATATCAGCCCTGCCGCCCCCCGACTGCACCCAGGAAAACAGATCGCTGGCAGCCATTTTCCCGCGTAGAGCGGCAGCACCTTTTACCAACGCCTTTTCTGCAACACTGTCGGGTAAAGCCCTGTCGGCATGGATGGTGATAAACACCCGATCCACCATCTCCATCTTCTGTAATTGGGCAAAATCCTGCCGTACCGAACCGTCAGGAAGCATATCAAGGATACTGTCATCAAACTGCGCGCCACTGAGAAAAAGAAGGCTTGCGCAACAGCAGAACAGAACTGCCAGCCAGCGATAAAGTATTCGCCTATCCATCGCAGCCGGAAAAAAGAGTTGATGGCAGCGCAATATTTGCCGTCTGGCTGCTGAAAGTGATGCGGGTGAAATCTCCGCTATTCTCACGGATAATCACCTCGCGGGGGAACCCGGCCCTGTCAAAAAAAAGGGATACGGAACGAATCATGTCACCACTTTTCGGTGTGACAACAATACCGTCTTCCCCTTCCATCGCAACATCATAAAGATCGCCGAGCGCAGCATAGTCGCCACCAAGCCAGAGCCAGAGCTGCTCTGCCACCACAGCCATCATCGGATCGTCTTTCAGGGAAAAGGAGACAGCAGGGGCGGCCTCATTACAGCGCAGCCCCGCATCACCATCAAAGATAATTGCCGATACAGCAGGAGAAAAAAACTCCCAGCGCAATTTATCCGGGCGAACAACAGAGAGACGACCGGAGAACCGCACTGGCTGCTGGAACATTTGCAGATGTTTTTCCTGAATGAAATCAGTTTGATAGCTCTGCATCTGTGCCGAAGCATTCTGGATACGGGCAAGAAAATCCGTTAACTCCACCGCATATCCACTGCCGGATATCAGGATAAAAACACCACAAAGAACAATACTACGCAGCATCTTCCCACACCTTCAGTGTACCCCATGCTATCTTATTCTCTTCCACCAGCGGGGAGACCGGTTTCCGCCCTTCTGTCACTGTATATATTTCACCAGTAACAATAAACACACTGCCAAACTGAAACTTTTTCTCTATTCTGACAAGATAACGCCTCATAGAATCGGCAGCTGCTGTCTTATCCGTACAGAAGAACTCATCAACCCCGACAAGCATCCCCCCTTTGACAGGGTTGCCCTCCTGCAGGGCATCATAGCCGCTGGCCACCGCCATTGCCTGAGCGACAAGCTCGACAAACAGCTCCGGCAGTAACTCCATCGCAGGTAATTCCGCCATTACCAGCGCCAGATCGCCCTTACGTTCCAGCAGTTCCCTGACAAAAAGCATCGGCGGACGATGGGGCACCAGCTGCTCCGCATCCATCGGCAAGGCCGGTTTTTTCGCTACCATCTTCATTATGATAGTTTCATAAAAGCAATCAGCCGGTTTATCACATAGACATTCCGCCATTGACAGAGAGAACCTGCCCGGTCATATAACCGGATGCCTCGCCAAGAAGAAACTCCACCACCCCCGAGACCTCGTCCACATTTCCCACCCGCCCCATCGGAATAAGCGGACCGCGCCGATCAACCCCGCCTTGGCAGCCGAATAGTTAACCTGCCCGGCCTGACCGATCTCACCGGAGAGTGACGACATAACAACAATCCGCCCCTGTCGGGCACTGATCATATAACGGGAAAAGAGCTTCCCCAGAATAAAAAAGCTGTTAAGATGCACGTCAATTACCGCATCCCACTCATTTCTAGTCATCATCGGCAGCAGGCTGTCACGGCTGAAACCGGCATTATGCACCAATGCCCATGGTGTTGTTTCTCTCAGCAGAGGCTCAAGCCGGGCTTCAGCAGCATCACCATCGGCCACATCGAAAGGGAGTAACAGGCACTCCCTGCCCTGCGCCTGAATATCTTTCTGCACAACCTTTGCCCGATCTTCAGAGCTGCGGTAATTCAACCAGATATCATAACCCGCTGCCGCCAGCCGGCGGGCAACAGCTGCACCTATACCCCGGCTTGCCCCCGTTACACAAACAATCTTCCTCGCCATTATACCCTCTTACAGATATCTTATTATACATTCAGTATTCGCCGAACAAACCTTCCATTCCCTCTCTTTTCCCCGCTGGCAAAAAGTCTCTGTCAACCGACAGGCCGCCGCCAGAGGATGTTCACACTCTTTTTCCTGAATCCGGCTCCCGGCAAGTGACCGCCTTTTGTCTGCCAGAGGAGTCAGTTCCGGCATCGCCACTGCGCAGCTGCCTTCTTTTTCCAGAGACCAGCATACGGCCATAGGCGGCCACTGCTCTCTGCTGCCCGAACCAGTAACGGCATCGGCCAGTAAGCGGCTATAGGTCTCCACCTGCATAACCAGACAGCGGCGCAGCAAACCGGAATCCACCGCCAGCCACCCCTGCTGTAGTCCCCTGAAAAAGGGGAGATCAAACTCGGTCAGGGTAAATAACGGCCCCTGTACTGCGCAGACAGCAGCAATATACCCTGCTGCCGCGTTAAAAACAGAGTGGGAAAAAAGGGCCGGTGATACCGTCTCGCCAGCAATGACCATCTGCAAAACATCAAAATTGGTCTCCATCGGCCCATAGGAGGAACAGAGGATCAGACCGATATCGGCACCACTGTCCCCATGCAGGACCTCAGTGGCCGCGGCAACTGCCAACCGGATAAAGTCATCTGCGCGGCGCAGTATCCGCTGCGCAGACGAGCGCAGCGCCATCTCTTCAATACCGCCATGCCAGCAGCGCCCCAAACTTACCATTGCCGCCCCGCAAGAACCAGAACGCTGTTACTGCCGCCAAAGGCAAGCGACTGGCTGATACCAATGGCACCTGACAGAGGCATTCGCTCTCCCTCTTCAAGCACAGTAAATGGCAGGGAGCTGTCCGGGAGGTCGCATCCCACTGTTCCTGTCGTTTCCTGAGCGTTCAACGTGAGCAGGGTAAAAACAGCCTCAATCCCCCCCGCTGCTCCCAGGGTATGCCCTGTCATTCCCTTGGTAGAGACAACCGCAACATCAGCACCAAAACCTGCTTCCGCAAAGACAGCGCTCTCAGTCCTGTCATTGACCGGCGTTCCCGTACCATGGGCATTGATATAGGCAATATCTCCAGCCCCCACTCCAGCCCGCTGCAGCGCCGCAAACATCGCCTGCCGTAAACCGCGGCCTTCAGGGTGGGGCGCGGTGGGATGGTAGCTATCAGCCGCCGAACCATAGCCCAGAATACGGCCATAAATTCTCTTTTCTGCCGCCTCTTTTTCCAGCAGCATAACTCCGGCACCCTCGCCCAGGTTGAGCCCGTCACGCCCGGAGGAAAAGGGGCGGCAGAGCGCAGAAGAGACAAGCATCAGACTGTCAAAACCATGGCAGGCGACCCTGTACAGCTCATCAGCACCGCCGGCAATGGCAATATCACACAATCCCTGTTCAAGCCATATTGAGGCAAGTCCGATGGCATCTGTTGCCGATGCACAGGAGTTGGTGACCACCAGTCTGGGGCCATGCCAGCCAAAAAAGTGCTGAATAAATTCGGCAAGGTTGGTGTTCAGATAGTTCTCCATCACCGCAGGATCACAGGGTTTTCCCTGACGCCACTGCAGATAATATGGCTCATTATGAAAGGTGCAGCCCACCGTAGTGCCCAGGGCAACCCCCACCCGATGACCAGCAAGAGACTGCGGCGAATATCCACCAGCAGTCAGGGCCTCATGCACCGCGCGAATCGCCAGCAGCATGGTGCGGTTCAATACGCCGATATCGCAGCCCGCAGCCAGTTCCGCTGGCAACAAGTCCTTATCGGCAATATTAACCTGAAAACAGGGGGAATTTCTGCCTGCCGGGAAAAGATGCGACAGACCATAGCTCACCTGTCTGCTTCCCTGCCGCAGTGAGTCAAAGGCAGCGGTACTGCTTATGCAGGCCGCACAGATACACCCCAAACCGGTAACATTTACCATCGGCCTGTTATCACTCCATTTCCTGGAAAAGACCCATCAACCTGTCCACCATCCGCTTTTAATGTTTCCACCCTGCATAGAACTATTTATCAAGCAGCACAACATCGCCTTTCAGAGCGACATTAACCATCATCCTTCCCACCAGACAGCTATACTCCGTAGTACTGCTTTCCGATCTGTTTTTAATATTTGAACGCAGGTTGATTACCGCATTGCCTCCCTCCTGATCAACCCGCTCCTGAAAAACAAGAAGGGCTGAAGCAAGAGCATGCGCGCAGGACGTTGTTGAAGCCTTGCCAACACCATTGGTTCTTCTGGACGACTTATAGGTTCCGAGCTCTCTTATTACCGCCGGATGAGACTGCTTTCCCCAGTAAAACGCAACCGGGCCTGACAGCACCTCTGCAACCGTACTGTCACTTTTGGCACTCTCGATGCTATGATGCTGCAAAATGTCTTTTGCATAAGCACTACTGCCGATACAAAGGGTAAACGCCGCGGCAATCATCATACTCTTTTTCATTTTTCACTCTCCATTCTTTCATTAACATAGTTAACAAGAGTCCTCATTGAAACAAAGGCTTTCTGCCCCTCTTCCATAGTCTCAACCTGCACACCAAATTTTTTCTGCAATAACACAACAAGTTCTACAGCATCAAGGGAATCCAGTCCCAGTCCACCCTCTTCACCAAAAAGAGGTGTGTCGTCCTCTATTGCGGCCACATCAGCCGGCTGAATTTTCAGATCCTCTACCAGAATACTTTTTATCCGGCTCGCTATCTCCTCAATCTCCATATTTTCTCCTACCATTTATAACAATTTTGTAAAAAATAATCGGCTGACCTCAGATGAGTTCAGGAAAAGTTTCGGAAGTCCATCATTTATTATTGCCAAAAATTGAAAAAATTATACCACTGCCAGGGGTAACTTCGTAAATAATCTTCCACAGACCTGCTGAAACGTTCCGCCCCCTGTTTTATCATATCGTCACGTTCACATCTATCGGCACAATGCGGCTGCCAATTATCATACAGCCGGACCTCTGTAGTTTTTACTCCGGTCTTTGCGGTAAGGAGCACCGCCACCGAAGCACCGGTGGTGGCCGCCAGGGTATAGGCGGATGCCGGGAATCGGGTCGCCTCTCCGAGAAAAGACGCCGTTACAAACGGTCCCTTTATATAGCGATCACCCATTATCGCTACAATTTCACCGCGCTGCAGAGCAGCTGCAGCCTCTATCATACCGCCAAACGGACTTTCCACATCAATAATTTCAAAAGGGCGTTTGCGGATGCCCAAATCAAAATAGTGCTTGGCCACATCATCGGGATGGTACTGCATCAATCCATGTACCCGTGCCGGCAGTTCCCCCAGCCATTGCCAGGCGCTCTGCCACGGTCCGACATGGGCGATAAGCAGGATAACCCCTTTCTTTTCCTCCAGCAAAGAGAGCAGCTGATGATAATCGGGAAAACTGCCGATAAATTGCGCATCCTTTTTTATTCCCAACCAGGCCCGATCCACCAGAACAGTACCAAAGGAATACACAATTCTCCATGCCTGAACGAAACGGGACAGACGGCTGTCTCTGTCAGGAAAACGATGACAGAGATAAGGCGTAACAAGCCGGTGGATTCTGCGGCTGCAGAGCAGGTAAGCCGTTACCACTACAACCAGCAGCAAGCGGGCACCCTGATAACCAAAGAGACGCATAACAGTATAAAACCACCAGTGGCCGACAGCCTCCCAGCGTTTTTTACCAACGACCCGGATCACAACCCTCTCCTTCTGCGAAAAAAAAGAGCCCCCCAGTAAACAACAGCACCGCCAGCCGCACCCAATACAGGTCCCAGCAGCAGCGAGCCAAGAAACCATTCCCAGAGACGGTGGTGTATTTCAAACAGCCATCTGTCATAGTCCGGATCCAGCAGCAAGCTGCCGTGGAGCAGAAAATGCCCCACCTCAATACAGAGAACCGGCACCACAGGGGGCATACAGAACTGGCTGGCCGCCACTGCGGCAATTTTATTAACGCGAAAACGATATGTAACATAGATAATAACGATCGTATGACAGGCAATCAACGGCAACGCTCCCAGAAAAAGACCAAACCATACCGCCACTGCCAGCCAGAAAGGAGATGAACTCTCTCTGCAGAGTCTCTTTAATGCACGCAACGGATGCTTTATCTCAACCATCCAGTCTTCAGCCTCTGACTCCGGCAGCAATCGCGTATAAGGCAGCGGCAGTAATCGTCTGCAAACCAGTCGGGTATGCAGCCACGAAAGGCGAATATTATCCCGCCATTTATCAAAATGACTTACCCGTTCCTTTCCGGGTGGATAATGCACCGAGACCGGTGTTGAACAGATGGGCAGCCCCGCCCAGCAGAGTTTAACCAGTACCTCTATTTCATAATCGTAACGCGTTGATACAAAAGTCATCGCCAGCATCTCCGCTACCGGATAGAGCCGAAAACCACTCTGACTGTCAATCACATCGATACCGCACTCCAGACGAACCCAGAAATTGGAGAATTTTCTGCCAAAGCGGCTTGCGCCCGGCACATTATGCTGCACCATATCCCTGTCACCGATAACCATGCAGGGCCAGCTCTCTGCCGCCTTTGCGACAAGCAGAGGGGCATCGGCCGGATCATGCTGACCATCAGCATCAATAGTGATAATGGCCTGGTAACCTCTTCCGGCTGCCCAGACACATGCCGCGGTAATCGCCGCCCCTTTACCCTCGTTTACCGGCCAACAAAGGGTTTCACAGGCGGCAGGAAGATTTTCCATCCCCCCGTCTGTGCTGCCATCATCCACCACCAGCACAGCAAAACCGGTAGCAAGAGCCTGCGCTGCCACCTTAGCTACCGTTGCTCCGTGGTTATAAAGAGGGATAACAACTAACACCTCTGACTGTCCAAGTGCATCTCTCATCTCTTCCCCTTTGGCAATAACAGATCCCACAGAGGTCCGACATGCCCCATTTTATGCAGCATGGTCAACTGCCCCTGAAAACCGCTGCAGGGATAGACACGATCTGTTCGATCGGCAAAAGAGTGTCGGATGGCCTTATCCATAAACGCATACTCCACATCAGGAGAAAAATAGTACCTTGGAGAGAGCAGGCAGTCATCCTTGTCCAATAAGCCGTCAGCCACGGCACGGGCATGAATACCGGTATCCGGCAGAATACGCAAGCCGACAAAGGCAAAAACCACACTGCCGTCAAGAGACTCAATATTTTTCAGTCCCCGCGTAACAGTCTCCTCTGTTTCTCCCGGGCCGCCAAAAGTGATAAAGTGCGCGCAGGGAATATCGCTGTTGCGGATTAACCGGTGACTGGTAAAAACATCCTCAATGGTAAATCCCTTGCCAAGCCCGGCGAGCACCTCATTGGTGGCAGCATCACTGCCCAACTCCATCGCCGCAAGCCCTGAACGCTTCATCAGCGCCAGTCCCTCAGCACTCAGATACTGCGGCCTGAAGAATGCCGCCCACGGGATGTCCAGACCATGACGGATAAAGGCCTCCGCCACCTGCAGATAACGCCCCTGTGAATCATTAAACACACTATCAGCAAAAAAGAGATAACGCGCGCCGCACTGCCGCATACGCAATGCCTCCAGTGCGATCTCATCAGGATCACGAAAACGGAAACGCTGCCCCTCTATTTTCGGATAACTGCAATATCTGCAGCCATGGGGACAACCCCGCTTGGTCTGCAGATTAAGCATCCCGCCCCAACGGGTATAATACTCCACCGTACTGGGGGACATCTCAATGGCCGGAAAGAGAGAGCTTTTCTCTTTTGCCCGGAAAATTTTCTGCTGCGGCGGCTGCCCGGCAGCAAGCCTGTCAGCCAGCCATACAACCAGGACCTCACCTTCTCCGGCAATACCGTAGTCCGCCCCCAGATAGTCCAGCAGCCTTTCCGGCATTATCGAAAAAGCAGGCCCTCCCAGAACCAGTACCGCATCCGGTTGAACCTGCCGTACCAGCTGACAGATATACCTTGGACTCTCCAGATAATCAGTGGTAACACTGCTGTCTTCGGAGTCCAGATTACGAATAGAAATTCCTATAAAATCATACTGCTCTTTATCCAGAAGCTGCCGCAGCGCCGAACGGCCGCCATCAGCCAGCATATCAAAATGCCGCACCGCATAACCGCCCTGCCGCAATGCCCCGACAATGCAGGCAGCACCAAGGGGATAGACAGGATAGGGGATAGTGACCTCATTGGCAGAAATAATAAGACAGGAAAGAGCCATCAGGTACTCTCCAGCCAGCGCCGCCCTTCCGCCAGACGTGCCGGCCTGTAGGTGCCATCCTCCATTTCGCGACGGACAACCTTGGTAAAAAGCTGCGACATGCGCAGTGACTGAGGCATATCGGCATAAAACGTTTTCCAGGCATAGGCGTACATCTCCTGCAGGGTCTCCGGAGACATCTTCTTCGGTCTATACACCACTTCGGCAGTGGTATATCGGCTCCAGTCACGATGAAGGATACGCCCCTCCCGCTGATAGGTACTGGTAACCGGCGTATGAGGAAAGGGGGTAAGGATGGAAAACTCAGCCATATCCACCTCAATCTCCAGCAGAAAATCAACCAACCTGCGAATATAGTCAGCATCCTGATTATCCGGTCCCAAAAGGACCGCTGCCTCAATGCCTATGCCATGATCCTTGAGCCGTTTCACCCGGTCACGGATCATCAGCGAGGTATCAAACACCGCCTGATAGACATACCAGCAACCTGCCTCGGCGGCGGCACGAATAACCTCCTCATCATCAAGGATCGGATGGGAAACCCATTTTTTGCGCAACGGCTTCAGGGCGGCAAACAGCTCCAGCAGCCAGGCCTTATCCTGAGCAAGGCTGTTATCAACGATAAACAGGCGGTTGTTATCGATGGCACTGATCTCTTCCACCACCCGTTCGATCGGACGGGGACGAAACTGCCGCCCGCCAAGATAGGCCCCGCCAAGATAGGCGGTGGCACATGGAAAGCAGTTAAACTTGCAGCCCCTGGAGGCATGGACCAGATCAACCATCGGCACCCCGCGATAGACATAACGTTTGCGGTTGAGAATGGAGCGACGGGCAGGTCCTACGCTCTCAATAGCCGGAAAATCACGAAAATAGTCATACTTTTTCCGCAACCTGCCGGCAGCAAAATCTTTCAGCACCTGAGCCAGCCGCCCTCCTTCTGATTCGCCAAGGTAGATACTGTCAACAAAACCGGCAACCTCCCCGGCATGGAGCATCGTTGAGATTCCACCGGCAATAACCTTGATACCGCGGCGATGATATTCGTCAACGATCTGCCTGCCTCTGGGCAGCTGACAGGTAAGCATCATCGACAGCAGCACCAGATCGGTGGGGGCATCAAAATCTATGGTATCGACATTTTCATCAATAAAGACAAGATCGTACTCTTCAGGGATGGAGGCCGCCACGCAGACCGGCCCATGGGGCGGCAGATGAAATTCCGTCTGCTCCGGAATCTTCTGCCATTTTGGATAAATAAGGGTTAGCTTCATTGTTTGATCATATCTACTGTTACATATTCAACCACTCTGCCTGCCTCCTGATAACAATCAAAGACGCAGGCGAGCATATACTCGAGCCCGCAAACAGCGCTGAGATGGCGCCGGGCCTCCTGCTCCACATACCACAACAGCTCCTCTTTCTCCCGATCACCAACAAGGGCATAGACCGGCCCGGTCAGGCCAAAGGCCACCGCTGCCTCAGCAAGAGGAATATTGGCCAGGGTGTAGCCAAAAATTGCGGGGCTGGCAAAGCCGACACCAGCCTCCATGGTCGCAAGAAAATCGTAATCGCTAGCCAGAGAGCCGCGCCGGCTGATACCGATCAGTCCGGCAGTAATACCGTTATCCGACAGTTTTTCTCCTGCGGAGAACCCCGCGTCAGCCAGCAGCCGGGCACTC
>PDWJ01005683.1_pt1 | contig 14857 bp, 7 predicted proteins | sample 1430881 | NCBI WGS metagenome assembly PDWJ01 (sample SAMN01162460, study PRJNA174530) | Oral metagenome, whole genome shotgun sequencing project. | biome: Marine environment; feature: Marine mammal; material: Swab sample of the gingival sulcus; isolation source: swab sample of gingival sulcus... | reverse complement strand
TTGTACACATCCGATACGTTTGGCCGATTTCCCGCCCTTTTCCACACAAAATTCATGGGTTCCCTGTTCGTTGACAGATACCCGGCATCGAAAGGAATCGCTGGCAATTTTATCCTTGTACTGGGATTCCCTCATGTACAAATTGAAATCATAGATATAATTTTGCACAACCGGATCAATGAGGGTGGAAATTTCCCGATTCTGGTCAATATTTTCCCGAATCTGTGTGGAACTGATGTCTTCCAGATGGATGGGCAGGGACAACTCCACAATATCTGCCTTGATGCCTTTTACCATTTCCCTGTATTTTCTGGCAGTTGGATCTTTCCCCTGTTCCTTGCTTTCCCGTTTGAACACAATGTGGGGAAATTGATGAATGGAATACGGCTTTGGAGGCAGTTTATAGGAAGAGGCATTGGCAATGACATCGCTTCCCACAACAATATAAGGGATACTTCCCGGCAGCAGACGGCTCAGTTTTTCAAGATCCTCTGGATTGGCAATGTTAATGGGTTCGTTGCTGGGGAAAATATAGACGTTTTTCTGATCTGCCACGGACATATTTACAATTTTCTGGCGAACCATCCTGGGCTGGGTTTTCTTTGACCAGGAAAATTCGTCCAGGGCAAGGTATACGTCATAACCAAGATTTCGGATGGTTTCCACAATCCCCTTGTGACCCTTGGAAAAAGGATCAAAGGTACCGGGGAAAAATGCCACCTTTTCATTGTCGGGAAGCTCAATTTTTCCCTTGTAAAAAATATAATCGGAAATGAACCGATAGATATGGTTCAATGTGGCGGCATTATTGAAAAAGGTTAATTGATCCTCAATTCTGTAGACAAAGAGAGTGAGCATTTTTTTATAAATGGCCTTGAAAATAAAAAACTTGTCGTCCAGGGCAAGGGCCTTTGATCCAAAAATATGCTGTCCTAACACCATAAAGGCTTCCTGGCTGATCAACGGATGATAATTTGCCATTCCCCGCAAAATCACCCCAAGGATCTGGGATTGCTTCTCCCGGAATGCCTGAAAATTCCTGTCCAGAAAATTTTTATGGACATCAATATGTTCCAGAATATACCCAAGGGTATCCAGGGCAACGGAAGCCACTTTTTCATTGCGGTTTTCCATAAGCCGGGACAATGTCAAAAGAATCTCCCCCAATTCCTCCGGGGGCAGACTGGAAACAATTTCTCCAAGGTATTGGGGAATATATTTGGAAAACTGGTATTCCCCGATGGCAAGCCCCTTGGTCAATTCCACGCCGATTTCGTTTCGCTGGTCAAAATCCAAGAGTTTACATACTTCCACCAGGGCTTCCCCTGCAATGTGCCGGACAGAGACCCTTTCGCTGACTTTCAGCAAATTTGCCAGATGAGTGGCCACATAAAATACCTTTTCCCGGGGAAGTGCATTGAGCTGATCCATCAAAAACTCAATATTGACCACCTTGATGACCCACAGGGTATCCACCTTCAAATTGTCCCGGAACACATGGGAGGTAATCCCATACTCACTAAACAAGAGTTTGTCATATTTTTTGGTGATCTTGTCGGTCAGTCCCACAAGCTGACGAATACGCATTTTCAGATACAATACCCCGGCAAAGCCCTCATTTGCGTATTCCATCATGGTAATTCTGTGCATCCGTTTTTTGGTTTCGGGATACGAAGAAATCTTCCGGCACAAAAACAAAATGTCCCGGATCAGACGAAAACAGGCAACCTTTACCTCCAGCTCAATGGGTTCTGATTCATTTTCGCAAAGCTGCACAGCATATTCAAAAAAAACTTCCACCATCTTGTGAGAGCATTTGTCAAATGGCAAGGCAAACAAGGTATCCAGCAAAATAAATCTGCTTTCAGGATAAAAATCCTTTTCGGAAAGGTGGGGTACAAGGGCTGTCACATATCCATTTTTTTCATCATCCCGGCAATTTTCCAGCACACTTTCCAGGGTAAATTTCAATGTATATCCCATCCACCGTCTCTGCTGCTCGGTAAACTTCAAATCCGGGCACAGCACCTTGGCAAGATGGATTTCCCATAATTGCAGATTGGTTTTTTCATGGGAACTTCGCCTGGCACCTTCAGGCAGCTCCTTGCGATACTCTTCATTGAAATTGGCAATGATGGCGCCAATGAGGGTTGCAGCCTGCCTTCTGATCCCCCCTTCCCTGTGGATCAGCAGATCATACAAAAACTGAATGGCCATTTCCTTCTGACCCTGGTTCATATAGGTATAATATTCGCCAATGGTATTGACGTAGGCCCCAATATTTTTCCAGAGTTTTTCGCTTCTGGCATCTTCCAGAATGGTGCCAAATGCCGCCTGATTCCGCAGCCTGTACATCATGCCGATATTATGTTCAATGGCAAGGTGTTTGAGCCTTTCCACGGCTTCGGCTCCCGTGAGCAGCGCCGGATCCCTGTGGACCATTTTTTCCGGCTCTGCATAATGGATGTTCGTTGATACCCCAAGCCCTTTCATATACATCTCAAAATCATACAATTTCTGGTACACCCTCTGGTAGCGGTGTCTTTTTGTATCGTCCACGTTGTCCAGCTTGGACAAAATCACATCATAGGATTGTTTGAGGTCATAAAAACGAATGACCTCTTCTCCCTGGGAATTTCGAGTGCTTTTCACCCGGAAATCCGAATAAATGAGGATCAGGGATTCCACGGACAGGTTTTCCAATTCCAGATCCCAGGTGGAATGGTTGCTTGCAATGTGGGCAATCTGGGGCATTTTATGCCGTTTGAGCCACTCATCGGTATAGTAGTAATGCAGGTAGGGAATCCTGCGAGCCTCGTGTTCCTTGCAACCGAATTTGCCAATGTCATGGGTAAGCGCCGAAGCCGACACCAAAGGCAAATCCACCTGCACACCCAGCTGCTGCAATTGCCGGGCAACATGGACGGCTACATGGTGAACACCGCTGACATGGCCAAGGTTATTAAAGGGGGTAATTTCCGATGCAAGGCGATAAAATTCATAGACATATTCATGATCCAGCGCCTTGATCAAATGGGCATATTCATCCTTTACAAAGGAGGTTTTGATCTCTTCTTCCGTTGCCCTTGCCATATCCAGGAAAGGAGAAAATTCCCGTTGGCTTTTTTCATGCTGAAAGGCCGCGCGCAGGATTCTGTAAAAAAAGAAAACGCCCTTGGTGTAAATGGGATCAAGCCCATCGCACCTGCCGGGAAACAAAATATTGAGCATCTGGGAAAAAGAATGGGTAAGCCATCCTTCTTGAGGTTTCCCTGCAAAATGATCCAGGATGGATTCACATTTTTCATGGATGTGGGCACAGGTAAAATCTTTGCTGGCATCAATGTCATGGCAAATCGAGGGGAGACCAAAAGTTTGCAAGAGTTCTTTCATGGCGGATTTGGTCATGCCCATTTCCTTGCAAAAGAGCTTTTCCGTCAGACTGCTTTCCAATAACTGATAAAATGAAAGATGAGATTGACTGCTATGCTGTGCCATATATTTGCGACTCCCGGGGGGTATTTCCTTGATGGGTTTTTATTGCTGGTTAATGGTTCAAAAAACGATAATGCCCCATATATTATACCAGTAAGGGGCCAAGAACAATCCGGCTGTTTTCATACACAAGTTCAGAAAAATCGTCCAGAGGCATGGAAAGATACCGGGCAGCGGAACAAGCTATGACAGGCAGATAAGACGGTTCATTTATCATGCGGCCTCCATGGAAAATTCCATGGCGAGATACCTCTTTTTCCATGTGCGGTAGCAAATCCGGGGCATCGGTTTCCACAAGGATTCTGTCCCTTGGTACTGCCTGAATGACCTGCACCGCCTTTTTTGCATTCGTTCTGGTAATACTCCCGGAAAAAGAAAAATAGAGATTATAAGGAACCAGCTGGGCTGCAAGATCGGCTGAACCGGAATAGGAATGCAAAATCCCTGGAATCTGTAAGGGCCCTGTTTTTTTCAGAATATGAATCAAGGCATCCCATGCCTTGCGAATATGAATCACCACAGGACGTTTCAATTGATTTGCAAGATCAAGATGAAAAGAAAATGCCCTGATCTGCTCTTCCCGATCAAAGTCCGGATTCACAAAATCAAGCCCGGTTTCCCCAATACCGCAGACAGAATTTTGTACAGATTGGGCAAGTCTTTCTTTCCAGCCGGGCTGCAAGTTTCCGCAAAACCAGGGATGAATACCAATGCAGGGCAAAATTTCCGAATGATTTTCTGCAAGGTCAAGGGTTTCCGTAAAATTCTCTTCCCCGGTTGCACAGGAAACCATGTAGCGAATCCCTGCCTTTCTTACCCGTGCCATGACCGATTCCAGAAAGGGCCTGATCCTTGGATCATGCAGATGGCAATGGATATCAATGAAATTCATTTTTGTTTCTTTCAATGAAAAAAATCCATCAATGTATCCAACGCCCATGAAATTCTTCGACAGGCAAGTTCCATTTCCCAGCGGAATTTGTTGCGGTCTCCTGCCACATTGGAACCTGCACGAATTTCCACGATGGGAATCCCGTATAGAGCGGCACCGTGGGCAGCTCCTGCTCCTTCCATGGCTTCCATGACAGGAGCAAATCTGCGAAAAATATCGGCGGCACAGGCTCTTGTCCCCGTAATCATGGACACGGTGAGAATCTTGCCGGAAACCACCTGAAAAGTCTCTCCGGGAAAAACCCTTGCGGCAAAATTCTCTTTATATTCCTGCAAATACTCCACACAAAATCTTGCCAGGGAAGAATCACAGGGATAGGAGCCAAAACTTGTATCAGGATGATCTTTCAGCAGGGAAAAGGGAAGCGGCTGGACAACCTGGCCTTCTGTTTCCACCCCGGCATGAAGATATTGAATTTCATCGGACACGGCAATATCTCCGGTTTCAAGGCCGGACTCCGGGAAAACCCCTGCAATTCCCACCTGAAAAATCCGCTCAGGCTGTTTTAAGGAAAGGTAGGAAGAAAGGGCAAAGGCACAATTACAGATCCCCGGCCCTGAGATCAATATATCAACCCCTGTATCTTTCTTTGGATTTTTGGAAAACAACCGTGCTCCTGGTTGAAAAAAAGGCTGTTCTTCCAGATTGTACAGGGTAAAAAAAGAGGCAAGCTCTTTATGGGTAGCGCAAACAATGAGTGTGGTCATATTCTTTCCTGCTACGGCAACAGCGGTTCAAGATTTCTCTGTGGTCAATCGGCGGTGCAGTTCCGCAAGGGCCATGCCATATCCTGCATGGCCGAATCCTGTAATCTGCCCAAGGCAGACGCATGCGGTCAAAGAGGTATGGCGAAAGGATTCCCGTTTATGAATATTGGACAAATGCACCTCCACAATGGGACAGGAAAGAATGGCAAGAGCGTCTCTTAACACAACCGAGGTATGGGTCAATCCTCCCGGATTGATAATCACCCCATGCACGTTTCCTGCAAGTTCATGGATATGGTCAATGATTGCGCCCTCGTGGTTGGATTGAAAAAAATCAACATCCACTCCAAGCTGCTGTGCCTGCCGGGAAAGTTCCCCATTGATCTGTTCCAGGGTAAGATCCCCATAAATATTCACCTCGCGCCTGCCAAGCATATTCAGGTTTGGTCCGTTGATGACAGCAATGGTAACAGATGAATGGGAAGATAAAGATAAATTGGCCTGACTCATGGGGGACTCCTTGAAATCTATTGTAAAACGATCCGTATAAATATAAAAACCGGGCAACTATGAAAAAAGTATAGTATATCATCTATCCTTGTCCACAAAAACCCCTGATTCACCATAGAATGCCGCCCAGGAAAACTGCATGTATGATTATTGGATCTGCCAAAACAAAGCTTGACGCTATCACAATATATATCTAATTATTTCATGTAAATATCTTGCAGTATCTGTTTTATTATAAATTAGGGACCCTGACTGGTTATAAAATCAGGCGACATTGGATTTTGGATGGGCACCAAAAAGCAAAAAGGCAGGCACCGGATGGCGGCACGCACCATCCGGCAGAAGAGGATTATTGGGCCTGAGGGGTGGCCCGAGGGGTAAAAAGGTATAGGATATTTTTTTGGAGGGTTTTATAGAGGAAGTTTTCTACGCCATAACTTTCTACTACGATATTCATAGATTTATCGTAGTAAAGCAATGCCTCATCCCAATTGCCCCGGAGGGTATATAAAATTCCAAGGTTGTTCAGGATCTTGGCTTCAAGGCATTTTTTATTCAAATTTCTTGCGTGGGTAAGGGCCTTATCCATATTGGAAAAGGCCGTTTCAAAATCGCCTTTGTTACCGGCATCCATCCCCTGACGGCTCAGGCTGCCGATGCGTTTCAGCTGTTCACGCAAAATGGTGGGAGACGTCTGCTCACCACTATATATCCGATTAGGACAAGGCATCGACGACACCCTGTGCCCATTCTTCGATTTCATCGGTTTCAGGATCTCCATCAATTTTGAGAGATTCACAGACCAGGGCACCGCCCAGCTCTTTGATCTTTTCATCCAGGGCATCAACTGCACCGCAAAAATAGGTGTAACTGGAATCACCGCATCCAAACACAGCAAACTTTTTGCCGGCAAGATCCATATCCATTGCTTCGTAGAATCCTTCAAAGTCTTCCTGGAACTCAATTTCATCATCGCCCCAGGTGGAAGAACCCAACAGACAAACATCATAGTCTGTTTTCAAATCATCAACAGAAGACTGGGCAACATCTTTAAGGGTAACGGTAAACCCCTTGCCTTCCAGATGTCCCTGAATAGTTTCCGCTGCTGACTCGGTATTTCCTGTTGTGGATCCGTAAATAATCAATGCCGTACTCATGATATTTCCTCGTAAAATGTGTTAAAGGTTATTTGCTATTTTTTATTACAATTTATCTTAGCTTTGACTAACAATAGGACTATTTTTTTATTTTGTCAAGCTTATTTTTAATATTTTTTACAACGCCCAAAGTAACGGAAAACTTCCATAAAATACTAGATAAAACAATATGATACAACAGTTAAAAAAATTTTAGCTGTTATTTATATCCAAAACATAAAAAACTATCGCAGGCACATGCCCAAAGATTATAGACAGGAATGGAATGAAGCATCTTGTAAAAAATGAAATCCAAACTACATGGAAGAAAAGGAATAAAAATATCCCATGATATCGGAACGGGTAACAATCCCCACAAATTTGCCGTCTTTTATAATGGGAATCCTGCCAATGTCTTTCCGGGTCATGATCTGAATCACCTCTGTTACAGTTTTGTCAATGTCCACCGCCACCGGATGCCAGCTCATGAATGCCTTTACAGGAGACTGCAGCTGATTTTCCCTGGTCAGCCTTTTGAAATCCCGTCTGGAAATCACCCCCACAATCTCATCCTTTGCATTGACAACGGGCAGCCCCGTACAGCCTTCCCTGCGAAGGGTTTTTGCAACCTCCTCCATGGTCATGGTTTCCTTGACGGTTTTCACAGGAGAAGACATAATATCTTTCAATCCCACAGATGACTTGTAGTCCCGAATCTTTTCCAGAATTGTCTCCTTGATTTCCACGGGATGGCCACCCTTGATCTGGGCAGATCCTGCACCTGGATGCCCTCCTCCACCCAGATCCCGCATGATCCGTCCAACATCAACAAACTCCACAGCACTTCTGCCAATAATCATACATCTGTCATGCTCCACATCCAGAAACAGACCAAATACCGCATCGACATTGATAATTTCCCGATACATCTGTAACACCATGGCAAGATTTTTCACCCGCCCCTTGATTTCCTTAATGGCAAATCCAATGGAAACTCCCTCCATTTCTTCTTTTTGCACATCTTCCAGCAGCTCTTGAAGAATTTCCTTTTGTCTGGAGCCATAGGACTGCCGCAAAAAATTGGCAACAAGATTCAAATCTCCCTTGCAGGACAAAAGAAATCCTGCGGCATAGGCATCTTCTGGCAATGTGGACGGAAAGGACAAATGACCGGTGTCTTCATAAATTCCCAGGAGAAACAAGGTGGCTTGGATGGGAGAAATGGAAATCTGTTTTTCCTGCAATTGTTTCACCAGCATGGTGGTGGTGGAGCCAATTTCCCGGACATGATTTTCCCTGCCGGTTATGGAGCCTTTCAAATGGTGATCCCAGATGACAATGTGAAGCTCCTGCTGATCTTTGAGTACGGCAAAATGATGATCCAGACGATCCCAGGAATGGGTATCTGTAATAATGAGGGTGTCCACATCATCAAAATCAATTTCCTTGGGAGAAGTAAGGGCAAGCACATCCTTGTGAATGGCAAGAAATGTCTTTACGTTGGTATTCACAGAGTCGGGCAGAACCCCAACACAATCTTCATATAATAAAGTTGCCGCAACAAGACTTGCCAGGGCATCAAAATCAGAACCTTTATGGGTGGTAATTAGTTTCATTTTTATATTCCCGATAAATGAATCTACCCTAACACAAGGCATATTTTTTTTACATAAAAAATCCTGACCACAGAATCATTCAGAAATCGAAAAATAATTTTCCCTATCCTTTGAAAAATTAAAATTTTCTTGACAACCATTTAAAAATTTAATTAAATCATAGAGTAATGTTTATCCCTTCCTTCCAGGGAATCCGAGCGTACAACCCAAACAAAATACAATCTTTGAAACAGCCATAGGGCAAAACTTTTAATAAGAATTAATGGGATGCAATAAAGAATAAGATGCAATTATTCCCAAAAATTATATTCAAGGAGATTCAAATCCCGTGAAACAAAAAACAGCAATCGTTAAAAATATAAAAGGCCGCTTCAAGGCCGTTGACAAAGACGGTAATGTCCGCATTCTGAAAGTCGGAGATTTTATTTATGAAGGAGAAGAGGTCAGTTCCATCCATGAACAGGACGGAGGGCTTTCCGATTCCATTGCCATTGAAAACATCAACACCGACAGCAGCGAGTTTTTTGTCCTCATCCAGGATTTGCGAGATTCTGAGATGTATCTCATTCCCCAGGGGGGATACCGATTTTTTGATTTGGAGGACATGGGCAGAGATGAAACCCGTATGGCTCGTGGACAGTTTTCCTACACACCGACAGAAGAGATTGACAGCGGCCACGGTTCAGGGTTTCTCCAGAATAACAACCTTGTTCCGATGGAAGAACTTTTTTCCGATTCCAAACAGAGAGAAGACTCCCGGGATACAACAGATGATGAAAAACCGGAACGGCCCCAGACACCCGAACCTGAGCCTCAACCGGAACCTGAGCCGAATCCAGAACCACAACCGCAGCCTCAGCCCGATCCAGGGCCTACCCCCAGTCCCGATCCAACTCCTGAACCACCACAACCTCAACCCGACCCCGAACCGCAGCCTGATCCAAATCCTCAGCCTGATCCGCAGCCACAACCGGAGCCTCAGCCTGAACCCAATCATTCTCCCGTCATTACCGGCGGCGACACCACAGGCAACGTAACGGAAATCACAGACAATGCTCCTGGTGAAAATACCACCACCCATACAGCTACTGGCAGTCTCACGTTTACGGATACCAACCTTTCCGACACCCATACCGTCAGTTCTGCGCCCACAGGCAGTGGTTATCTGGGCACTTTTATCCCCTCCATTGACACGGCCACGGGCAAAATCAACTGGAATTTCTCGGTGGAAGATTCTGCCCTAGATTATCTCAAGGAAGGACAAACCCTGACCCAGACCTACACCATTACCGTGGATGACGGCCACGGCGGCACCGCCACCGAAGATGTCACCGTGACCATTGTGGGCAGCAATGACGCTCCCGCACCCCAGCCGGACACAGGCAGCGTATCAGAAAATTCTCCTTCCACCACCGGTACTGTCATGGGCAATGACAGCGATGTGGATGGAGATACCCTTACTGTTACCGGTGTCAGACCGATACCATCACCTATACTGTGGATGACGGAAACGGCGGTACCGCCACCACCACCCTGACCATTACCATTAACGGCTATACCCCGCCCCCGCCGCCCAACAATGCCCCGGTCTTCTCCCCCGGCGGCGATACCGGCAGTATTACGGAAATCGTGGACAATGCCCCTGGTGAAAACACCGTCACCCATACCACCTCAGGCACCCTCATTTTCACGGATGCCGATGCCGGGGACACCCATACCGCCACTTCCGCGCCCAAGGCCGGTGGCTATGTCGGCACATTTACCCCCACCGTTGATGATGCCACAGGCACGGTCAACTGGGAATTTACCGTGCCTGATGCCGATATTGACGGCCTCAGGGAAGGCGAAGTCCTGACCCAGGTCTATACCGTCACGGTCGATGACGGCCACGGCGGTACTGCCACCGAGGATGTCACGGTTACCATTACAGGCAGAAACGATGGCCCTGATGCCAAGGCAGACTCTCCCGTTGCTGTGGCGGGTGTAAATGCCAGCGGCAATGTGCTTGCCAATGACATTGATGTGGATGGCGATGACATCAGCGTTACCGCCTTTACCGTGGATGGCAATACAGTCCCGTCTACTGTGGGTACTCCCTATACAATAATGAAAGGTACTGAAACAGCCGGAGTCCTGACCCTTAACAGCGATGGTACATACGAATTTGTTGCGGACAGCAATTTTCATGGCACAGTACCGGACATCACCTATACGGTAACAGATACGCATGGGGCCACAGATACCGCCCTGCTGAAAATATCTGTTATTGATAATAGTGCTCCCCTTATCGACCTCAATTCAGCGGCAAGCCTTACCGACCCGGATACTGCCTGGGCTGCCACCTATACAGAGGACGGTCCTGCCGTCAGCATTGCGGATACCGATATGGGCATAAATACCAATGGCGGTGCGCAAATTCAACGGGCCATCATTACCCTGACCAACACCAAGCCCGGTGATGTGCTGGATTCCAGCGGCATTGATACAACCAAATTTACCGTGACACCATCAACATCCGGCGATGACACCATTCTTACCATTACTCCCGTAGGCGGAGGCACCCTGCCCAAGGCGGATTTTGAAGACGCCATCAAGGCCGTTACCTTCAAAAACACCAGCGACAATCCAGACCTCAGCGACCGCGTTATTGAGGTGCAGGTCAATGACAATAATTCCGACAGCAATGTTGCCATCAGCACCATTACCGTACAGGCGGCCAATGACGCGCCGACAATCAATGCCGGGAATGATACAGGCACGGTCACAGAAGCAGGACACCTGGACGATGGCACGGTGGTACCAGGCACCAACACAGTAAGCGACACTCTGACGGCAACAGACCCGGATACCGGGGCCACACAAACATGGTCTGTTGCGGGAACCAGCCAGTACGGTTCCATGGCCATTGACCCTAACACCGGGCAATGGACATACACCCTGGATAACGACAATCCTGCCACCCAGGCTCTCAGGGAAGGCGAGATTAAAACCGAAACCTTTACCGCCACGGTAACTGACAGCGCCGGTGCCACAGACACCCGGACCATTACCGTGACCATCAATGGAACCAATGATGCGCCGGTTATTACCTCGGATGCTGCCGCGGCCCAAGGCTCTGTTACCGAAGATGCCGCTGCCAATACTGCCACCGGTACCCTGACATCCTCGGATGTGGATGTGGACACCACAGCAGTCAATCACGGGGCAACATGGTCTTTGGACACCACGAACGGCACCTACGGTTCCATTACCCTTGATGCCGATACCGGAGAGTGGACATATACTCTGGATAACAGCAAACCTGCCACCCAGGCCCTTGAAGCCGGAGAAACCCAAACCGAAACCTTTACCGCCACAGTTACAGATGACAAGGGCGCAGCCACCACCAAAACCATTACCGTTACCGTAGGTGGTGTCAATGACGCGCCGACCATTGACCTGGACGGCACGGCCACAGGCACGGGCTATACCAAGGTGTTCCCGGAGGCGAATGTTGCAGCCGGAGTATCCATTGCCGCCGCCAATATGGACATAGGCGATGTGGATACCGCCAACCTGCAAAAAATCACGGTGCAGTTGACCAATGCCCAAACAGGCGATGAACTTCTGACTGGTAGTGTGGACTCCACTAAATTTGATATAACCAACAACGGTACAACGATTACCCTGACCGCCAAAGCCGGGCAGACACCAACCCATGCCGAATTTGAAAATGCCGTCAAGGCTGTCAAATTCAAAAATGCGGAAACCAATCCCGATGATACCCCAAGGACAATTTCCGTTACGGTTGATGACGGGCAGGCCGCCAATCATGTCAGCAATACCGCCATTGCCACCCTGGAAATCGACAAGCTGCCCGTTCCGGCAAACGACACCGAAAATGTTACGGAAAACAGGGACGACAGCACAACACAGAGCGTTTCCGGCAACCTGCTGGCCAATGATGATTTGGGTAATAATCCATCTGGTGAACCAACCACGCTGGACAGCGTAACCTATACGGACACCGGCGGCAGTTCACAGACCGTCACCATCACAGCAGACAATACCTCTCTGGACACCAAATACGGAACCCTAGTGGTCAGCAAGAACGGTGATTACACCTTTACCCCGGATGCCAATCTTACCCATCCAGCAGATGGAAATGATTTGCAGGAAACCTTTACCTATACAATCAAAGACCATGACAAGCCGGGAGATGCCACAGATGATGATATAAGCAGCACCTCTGCAACCGTAACCATCAATATCGCAGATGGAGCCGGGCCAACCATTACATCCCCGACAGATGAAGTCTGGGAAAAGAATCTTGACCACGGCAGCGACCCCAATCCCCCTGCCCTGACCCAAACCGGCAGCTTTGGCGTGACTAGGGGAACCGATGACTTTGACGTAAAGTTTGATGTCATTGCCGACCAGACCGCTCTGAATGCCCTGAACCTGAAATCCGGCGGTGTACCGTTGACATATTCTCGAAGTGCTGACGGTCATACCCTGACCGCCAAAGTCGGTACAGAAACCGTTTTTACCGTTGAAATCACCAATCCCGAAGACGTAAGCGCCGGATATAAGTTTATACTGGCAAAACCGCTGGACAATACCGCTGCCGGCAATGAACCGCAACTGCCCTTTGCCATAACAGTAAAAGACGACGATGACGGCGACAGAGCCGCGTCCACTCTTACTGTAACCGTGCATGATGATAACACAGGGACAGAAAAAGCCATTTCAGTAACAGAAGACGGCTCTCATACCTTTACCACCAATGCCGATGCCACACCAGCCAACACGCAGATAAATGGTCAAAGTGCCCCAAGCTGGGTAAATACCGCACATGGCAAGGCAAAGGTGAATACCAATGGTACTATTACCTATGAACCCAATGGCGATTACAGCGGAAAAGACACCTTTACCTACACCACGACTGCTGAGGGTGTCCCTACACAGGTTACCGTTACCGCCACGGTCAATCCTGAGTCTGACGCGCCGGGTATGGGAACAAATACGGATACAACCGTTTCCGTAACCACAAATGAAGATACTCCGGTCGCCCTGAAGGGTGATGCCGACTGGACACTACCCACTATTGCAGACCATACCGACCAGAACGGGGCTGCCGCTGGCGATAATCCTGAACGCCTGGATCTGCTGGAGCTTTCCGGCGTACCAAATGGAGCCAAGCTTCTCAAGGCAGATGGAAGCGAATGGCATACGGCAAATGGGTCTGAAATAACCATCAAGATAGTCGCAAATGATGGTTCCAGTCCTTATGCCCCAGGCGGGAAACCATATCACACCGCAGATGCTCACGCTGCAAATGCGACCCTTACGCTGACCAAGGCCCAGTTTGAGGAGCTGAAAATCCTGCCTAGGGAAAATTCCAGCAAGGACTTGAATCTGACGCTGAAAGCCACGGAATATGAGGTGGGCGATAATGGTAATCCACTGGCCGGAGTTCCCGGAGTCTCATCTACCCAGAACATCAAGGTAACAGTTACTCCGGTAACCGATAGTGACGGTTTTACATTGGGGCTCAAAGGATCATCAATTGAGGGAGATGAAGATCACGCTGTCAATTTGCAAAATGTTTTTCGCTTTATAGAAAGTGCGGATGCTGACGGCAGTGAACACTATACCCTGAACCTTTCCAGCACGGAATCTCTGGAGCATGTAAGATTCAGGTTCGAAAATGATTCCTGGCAAACACTCGATCAGTTCAATAATGCTAAGCATAAATTCCATACAGACGGTGATGGTACAAGCGGCGAAGAACTATTGCCCAATATCTACGTGCAAACACTGGATCATGATAGCCGGGACATCAAAAACTTGACTCTGAATTTGACCATCCAGGATCATGATCAGGATGCTCTTGATGATATGAGCCAGGCAGCACATCCAGGAGTTACAAAATCAGCAACCGCTGGTATAATACCTATTAAACCCGTGGCCAATGATATTGCTCTGAAACCGGGTGGAGCCGAAGGCAATGAAGATACCCAAATTGGGATGGGTCTGGATTTTACCAATATTGATAAGACAGGAGCCACTGGTCAGGAGGAGGTTGATCATCTTATTATCAGCAATATCCCGACAGGTGCCAGAATTTACAACGGCACTACCCTGGTCTTTACCGGTGACGGTTCAACTCCCTATAATACAGGAGTCCTGACTACAGACGACATCAAGGCTCTAAGCATTTTGCCGTCCCAGGATTTCAGCGGCGATATTGACCTGAAAGTCAAGGTTTATTCCAAAGACTTTGATGATGATACGCCAGGGAATGGGGAAGTAATCACCCAAAACCCGACCGAAGTCACTCATACCATCACCGTCAACGGCGTGGTGGATACCTCGGCCACAGGCTCAGACCAATGGACAGAAGGCGGTAATGAAGTTGCAGACCAGGGCCATCTTGGAGTAAAAATCAACAACGCAGAA
>PDWJ01003521.1_pt1 | contig 14857 bp, 28 predicted proteins | sample 1430881 | NCBI WGS metagenome assembly PDWJ01 (sample SAMN01162460, study PRJNA174530) | Oral metagenome, whole genome shotgun sequencing project. | biome: Marine environment; feature: Marine mammal; material: Swab sample of the gingival sulcus; isolation source: swab sample of gingival sulcus... | reverse complement strand
ATGGTTCATTAGTATTGGGACATATCATCACATAATCATTACTTAGTTTTAATTTTTGGATTTCTTGAAATGCTTTTTTTGAGCGTTCATTTAAACAAACTTCTCTTACCGTTCTTGTTTTAGTGACTTTTTTTTCTTCACCACGCACACGGCTTTTATTGACAAGCACCAATTCATTAAAGTAATCTATATCCGTCCATCTAAGTGCAAGCAATTCACTCGGACGGCAACCTGTCCAAAATGCAACCTCAAAATACCAATAATAAAAATGATTATCACCTGTTAAATTGTTATCAAGCCATAATAATAAAGCGGTCATTTCTTCACGAGTAAAAGGGTCAGGCAAGCCTACTTGTATTTTTTTATTCTTAATTGGGTCAATAGGATTGCTATCAATAATTTGCATTTCCATTGCTTTTTCAAAAACTCCACGCAAAGGAATAAGGCAGTTATTGAGTGTTTTATCATTGGTAAAGTTGCGTTCTGCAATCACATCACGCAAATACTCTGTTGTAATTTTATGAATTGGTATTAATGCTAGGTTTGGCATCCAGTGGTATTCTAGGGCTTTTAAGTATTCTTTTTTAGTGTGTGTATTAGCTGTATTATGTAGTAGATATTTTTGTGCTACTTCTTGAAATAAAACACCGTCATCAACGATAACGGTGTCATCTATGATTTCAATTCCTTTTGCTTGTGCTATGTCATTTTCGGTAAGTATGCCCCATTCTGCTTTGATGATTAGTTGATTTCTAATCTTAACGGCTGTCTTGATACCCTCTGCATTCGCTGGGTGTGGAAGTGTGACAGCGTATTGTTTTTTGTGCTTGCTGAAATAGATTTGGATTTTTCCATTTCTAATCCGCACGCCTTGCGGTAGGCTTGTTTTGCTTGTCTGTTTTGCCATTCGTTGAAACCCTCTAAACTGTAGTAAACATTGCCGTCATTTATCCAAACTAGCCCCTCTTGCCATTTCTTTTTACGGTGAGCTAATCTGTCTTTTGGTATTCCTGTAAGCAGTGAAAATTGCTCTGCTGTTATCCAATTTAATGGTAGCTTAGATTTAATGATTTCTTCAATGAGTTCTGTGTTATCTTTCATTGCTCAATCCTTTTTCTTTTCTTGCTCAATAATATATTGCTCCATTTCATTAACCAACTCCCAAAGCCTATCGATTTGTACTGCACATTCGCCGACAATATATTTATGTTTGATTGGTATATCTTTTTTGATACTATTGAGCCATTCTGCTAATTCTTCGCTATCATCAAATATACTAATTCTTTGTTGTATTTCTTCTATATTTTTCATCTTAATTCTCCTGTGGTGGTTGTGGTAATGGTTGCCAGTGGGTGACTTTTTCAGGTATATACCTGTCTGCTAATATCCAATCATCTGTTACATATCTACATTCTGTAGTTCTTCCAATGTCTGTAAAAACCAAGCACCATTGGGGCTGAATATGAGGTAATCTATCATCAACGCTAATCCAACCATTGTTATCAGTCGAAGTGAACTCTTTTTTGATAATTTTTTCTGCTAATTCTTTGTCGTATTCAGCAGAATTGGGATTAGCAACTTCTAACAAGCACATTCTAGCTAAGATAGAATTTACCTCATCATCACCAGTTTTTGCACTTGCCTCAACCAAGTCATTTAATGCGTGTCTAAACATTTGAAAAGGTCTGATTAACACGCTACTGCCTTTATTTTTAAAGGCAGTGTGGTGGATTTCATCTAATAGTTTAACTGTATCAATTTTCCAAGATAATTTTTTATTAGTCATCATTTTTTTGTACCTTAATTGAATTTTCGCAATTATCACAGATAACAGATATTAAAGGGGTACATGGGTCTTCATGTATTTCACCAATTTCAGCACAATAAGGACATTCAAACGACCAATATTGCTCTTCTGTAAAATCCGATGATTTTAAAGTTTTGATTTGTTCACTCATTTTCATCACCTCATTTTATTAAAAATTCATTTATTCGATTAACCCCTATTGCTAAGAGTTAATCTGATAAATAAACTTAAATTAAAATGGAACGTCATCATCAGCAGGGGCTTCTTGGAATGCTTGCTGTGGCATTGGTGCATTACCGTTTTTTACATCTGTATAGCTCGGCTGTTGCTGTTGATAATTTGATGCTTGTGGCATTGGTGCATTTTGATAACTTTGGTTATTCGGCTTACTATCGAGCATTTGCATGTTGTTTGCACGAATTTCAGTAGTGTAGCGTTCTATGCCGTTGTTATCCGTCCATTTACGAGTACGCAAACTGCCCTCAATATACACTTTGCTACCTTTACGCAAATACTGCTGGGCGATTTCTGCTAGGCGATTGCTAAACTGTACTCTGTGCCATTCTGTGAGTTCTTTGCGTTCGCCTGTGACTTTATCATTCCATTGCTCACTTGTAGCTACAGAAACATTACAGATAGTACCGCCGTTGTTAAAGGTTTTGCTTTCAGGGTCAGCACCTAAAGTACCAACAATAATTACACGGTTCACACCTCGCATTGTTTTTCTCCTATGATTTTTTGCAATTCTTTTACAGGCTTTACTTCTATTTCAACCCCTGTTATTCCCAAGTAGGCTTTAATGATTTTTGCTTGTTCTGCTATAGTGTGTTTTAAACCATCTGCATACATGAATAATTCTAAATTATCACTAGCTAAATCAATACCCTCATTTTCTAAAAAGTCAATTTTATTTTCTAACTCTTTAATGCGTGCTTTTAGTTTTTTGGTCTTGCTCATTAGTTTGCTCCTGTTTGGTTAATACATTAAAAATTTTAGTTAGTAAACGTTCACATGTCCTAACTTCCTCTTCCAATTCTTCAATTTCTAAGTCATCTGCATGTACACGGATAATTTTTAATTGTAAATTTGGGTCTTGCATGCGTGGGTCATAGCTTACAAAGTCGCACCATTTACGACCTGTGCAAGCTAATTGCCATGTAATTTGTGGGATATATTCGCTAGGAATTTCAGCCGTTATTAGAGTATTTGTATGGGTTTCGCTAGTTGGGCATTTCACTTCAATTAAGCCGTCATCACCTACCAAACCGTCAGGGCTTGCACCGCTCATGGCTATAGTTGGGTGAGGGGTAAAACCTGTTCCGACTACAAATTCGCCTGTTTCGTTTTCATAGGCGATGATGGCGTGCGGTTCGTTGTCTATCCCCCATTGCATAGCTTGCGAGGTAAAATTATTTTTAACTTTGCCTGTTAATCTTTCTGTTAAAATTTCGGTCAAGGTAGCATTTAATGCTTTACCTTTTTTTTCTTTGGCGTTAATATTTTTGATACGGCTAGCGGTGAATTTGCCACACCGCTGTTTTTGCCATTCTTCGCTACGCTGATATAGGTTCATTACTTGCCTCTGTTTCTGCGTTAAATTTGTCACGTTCTTGGGCAAGCTGTTTTAATCTTGCTCCGTATTCTTTCCAAAATGCTTTTTTAAAGTCACTTGAGGGAATTTTCTCAAAGGCTTTACCTAGTGCTTGTGTGCCTTGTTCTTGGGCAATTTGGGTTAGTAGCGGATTATGAGTTTCAACATATTGCTGATATTGTGCATTTTGCTGTGGTGGCGGTGGTGCTTGCGGTGGTGCTATATTTGGCGGTAAATCTTCACCTGCGTAAATATAATGACCTAAGCCGAACATAGCTAAATTTTTGGCTAAACAACGCATAATCGCCTTGTTAATATCCATCATGCTTGCTTGCTCAACTTTCATGGTTTTATACTGATTGTTTCGCTTATCCCAAACTTGATATTCATAGGGACGGCTTTTCATTGCGTTATTTCTAAAATCCATAACAGGTAGGTGCATTGGAATAGTTTCATTATTGATAGTAACTTCTGTTTGCACCATGTAGCCCAAATTTTCATCTTCTAAATATGGCTTACCGTCAAATTCAATGACTTTATAGTTTGCTGTAGGATATCTTAATTTAACGATACCCCAAGCCCAAGCCCATGATAAATAGGTTAGGTTGCCCTTTTTTTCGGTGTTGCCATTAACATTGATTTGCACTAATTCGGCAAAAATGTTTGTTTGTTCTGTCATGATTTTTCTCCTATCTAATTTGATTAAAAATAAAAACTGCTAAAACTGTGCAAAGGAAACAAAGAGCAACTACAAGAACAACTTTATAGCAATATATTTCTTCGTTAGCTATTTGTAGCTTTTCTTCGCTTTCTATCAGTTTTTCGGTGCGTTGTTTTAGCAAGTCATATAAGCGTTGGTTTTGTTGATTGACTGATAAAGCGTTGTTAATGGTTTGGCTAACAACGCCCTTTTGAGTTGGCTTTTTGATTTGTTTTTTCATTATGCTACCTCTTCATAATCTAATTCGGCGATTGCTTGCTCTTCGTTATCAAACACTTCTACTTGCATAACTTTGGCTAGTTTTTTGCTGTAGTGTTTTTTGTTCTCTTCTTCGCTTAAATCAACTTGAAAACTTGCTACTAAATTTACTGATAATTCAATTTCAACACTGATTAATTTTAGCCACTCTTTACCTTTTGGGGTGTTGTGGTAGGTATAGCTAAATTTTTCGTTTGGCATATCTATATGTCGATTGTCTTTGTGTACGCCGTAAACTCTTTCTGTTTTAATCTTTTTCATTTTTCTAACCCTTATTTGTTTAATTGGTGGGTTTATCAGTTTTCCGATAAACCCTTTTTTTTGATTAAGCTACCCATAAATCAATGTTTGTTTCATCTTGGTAAACTTCCCATTCGCCGATACCTTGGTGAATTGCGTCCCAATATCTTTCGTAGTCATCTTCTTCATTGATTAGGTCAATTGTTGCTTCTAAGTCAATGTTTAGGTTAAGTTCGTTTCCGTCTTCGTCTTCGCATTCAGTTAATTTGTATTCAGAAGGATAGCCCTCTGTGCTTTCTTCTTCGATGATTACCTTGATACATTCTTTACCAAGTTCGTCACCGTCTGCGTAAATCTCATAAGTGACAAGGTGGGTTGAGCCGTTAGAGCTTGCTGTAATTAAACAATCTTCTGCGGTAAGGATTAATGCTTGAACAGGAGCGTTTTTATTCGCTGTTTGACTTTTTGTGATAAGTTGTGACATAATAGCCTCGCTTTTAGCAAAAGCCCCTTTATTTTTGACGATGAGAGGGGCTTTTTTTGTGGGTGATTGTTTAAACTAAAAAATATTTTCTGTCGTTGTTTTGGCTAAAGGTAAAACCAAATAATTCATTACCGTGTTTTTTACACTTCCAAGTTGAAAATGTGTCGTGTGCTTCTTCGTCATGTACAGGGTTTGGCATTGGGTCTTTTTTTGAGTTTGCTTGTACTTGCTCGAAAAAAGTTTCTTGGCTAACTTCTTTTGCGTTGTGCTTTTGGATAAGTTTTAAAACTAACATGATGTTGTCCTCGCTTTTGTGGGTTTGTTTAATTGATGTGTGTATTATACTACTTTTAGTAGTATTATGCAAGTAAAAGTAGTAAATAAATCTACTAAAAGTAGTATTTATTTTTATAAGTAGTATTTTCTAGGTAATTTTTAGGCAAGAAAAAAGGCTATATAGGGGGTATATAGCCTTTGGGGTGGGTAGTTTTAACTAATTTGTTTTGGTATGTCGTTAAAATATTGTTTTAGTTTTTGTATGCTAATATCATCAAGTTCTTGCTGATAATGTTGGTAAGCTCCATTATCAAATTCAACGAAATCAACATCAACTCCGAGCATTTCAAGTTTTTTAATTTTAATAAATCTATCATATTCCATTTCTACATGCTCATCAGCGATAGCCCTTATATTGTCTTTATATTCAGAAAAGACAGGATATTCATTAAATTCTAATAGCTTATCTAAATAAGTATGCAAATCTTTCATTGTTAAGAGTTTAGCTTGCAATGCTTGGCTTTCTGCATAGAGTAAAAACTGCTCTGATAATAGATACATTCTATATAATTCATTTTCTGTTAGATAATTTTTACCGATTTTTATTTCTTGTTTGGTTGGAATATAGTTATTAGATTGTATTGTTACCAAGCCCATTTTTTCTTTTTTGCTATCCGCTCTATCCATAATTAATTTTGAGGCAGTCATGCGAGTAATAGCATAATGAAATTTATCTTGTAACAAAGAGTAGAAATTACGTACTTCTTGCGAGTTTGGCTGATAATCGGAAGCAGATATTTTAAAACATTCTCTAACTTTGGCAAATATATTCTGTTCGCTTGCTCTTAATTCTCGAATTTTAGCTGAAAGTTGGGTTAATTTATCAGGGTTGTTTTTAAGCAATACTTCATTAATGACATAGCCATCTTTGATATATTGGTTAAGAATTTTGGTTGCCCAAATTCTGAATTTAGTGGCTTGAGTTGAGTTTACTCGATAGCCTACGGAGATAATAGCGTCTAGGTGGTAATGGTTGGTATTGTAGGCTTTACCGTCATTTGCAGTATGTGCAAATTTTGCACATACTGAATTTTTATCTAATTCATGACTTTCAAATATATTTTTTAAGTGCTTTGTAATAACACTTACATCTACAGCAAACAGTTGAGCCATTTGTTTTTGAGTTGCCCAAATAGAGTTGTCTTCAATGAGAATATTGATTGTTTGATTTTCGATTAAATCGTAAGTTATGGAATTTGACATAAAAATAGCACCTTGTTAATTTTGCTTGTTATTATAGCAAACTCCACTATCTCTACATAATCTTTAGGCGACTAAGCTATAAGGGGTAATGTTGCTTACGGTAGAGAGTATTCGGCTTTCTTTGTTAAATTGGCGTTCGTCTGTATCATCAAGAACGATACTAAATTCTTTATCATTATAAACCGTTTGTACATCATGGATTTTTCGCAATAATGCCCCTGTGGTTTTGCTGTTTGGTTTAGCAAAATCAATAAGAGTGTTATCTGCTTGAAAGGCAAATTTATGTTCTATGCCTGATAAGCCTTTATATTTTACTTTTTGTTCGATAGAGTGATATTTGCGTGCTAAGTAGGCATAGATACTATCTAGTATTTGCATAATATCTTGATGTTGGGCGGTTTTTGGCTGATAGTTGGTTAATAGGCTAAATATATCCAGGTATTCTTTAATAGCAAGGTTTAAATGAGCTTTGTCCACATGGCGAATTAAAGCAAAATCATCAATAATAATTTGTGTATCGAGTTTGTCTAGTTGTTGTTTGATAACTTCCATAGCGTTATCAGGGTTAGGCAAGGATAGGCTAACAGAGTTATGGGTAAAGCCGTAATCATCAAATAATAGCTTGTTAAAATCTTCACGCACCCAAAAGCGAGCGGGGTCACCACTTGCGAATATTTGGGGGGTGGTAACAATAAGGTGTTTAGGTTTTTCTAAGATATGAAATCCTGCACTGATAAAGTCATTTTTGCTAATGTTCATAAGTCTAATTCCCCATCAAATGGGTGGGTTATTGTACCCTTGATTGTAATATTGGTTTGTTTGATATAATAATCTAACCAGTTATACCAGTCAAACGTTAAGTAGTTATTCGGTCTAATTTCTGTGGTAGTTCCTAAATGGTGTAAATGTGTGCCAAATAGTGTTGTTCCGTCCTTTTCGGTATGACTTAAAAAGTCATCAGGGTATATTTCAAGTTGGTAGATGATGTTCATTGTGCTTTGATGTCTGTAAGAGAGCATAAAGGAATGATAAGTAAAATCAAGGCTTTTCATAGATTTTAGGGTTAAAAATAAGTTAGGGACAGTGTCATTATTAGCTAAAATATAGGTGCTTTGCCATTGGTGGTAGCCGTGATTGCCCCTTGTTTTTGATTTGCGTGGATAATGAATAAATTCTATATCTCTATCAATAACTTTGGCTATGGTTAGGTAATGGTTAAGGGTGTCATTATCTAGGGTGTATTTGCGTTTACTGCCCATATTTGCTTATCTCTATTTAATATTTTAAACCTGTCGAAATCGACAGGGTTTTAGATTTACCAACGCTCTGTATTTGACCAATGATAAACCCAACCAATAATTACAAATTCTTGTTCTTCAATCTGTTTTTTACTCAATTCAATTTCTTTATATTCTGCTTTGTTATCGCTAACTATACGTACTCCACCATTTGGCAAATTATAAAGGCGTTTACAAGTGTGTAATCCGCCATGGGAGATAGCAAAAATTTTTCCGTCTTTGATTTTTGTTCTACCTTTATCTACAAAGATTGTGTTACCGTCATTGATTGTGGGCGACATGCTATCACCGTCAGCGGTGGCGGAAAATGTTTGGTCTTGATATATACCTAATCTTTGTAGTGTTAGTCGTGACATTCTTAATTTTCTTTTTTCGTCATCATCTGTAATCAGATTATCGTTACCATGTCCACATGCAAATGCTAGATTTTTATAATAGGGTATTTCTACTTCATCACTGTCTAAGGGGGTATCTTCGTCCCATTCGCTAATAGGGCGGAAGTTTGATATTTCATTTTTTGCTATAGGCTCACCCTCTCCAAAACTTAAATAAGTCGATGTAATACCCAATACGTTTGCTAATGCTTTTATGCCCTTTTCTCGTGGCTTAGATAAGCCCTCCTCATATCTTCTTATCATTTCATAATTAATATTGGTTTCTTTTGCTAATTCTACTCTTGTTATGCCTTTTGCTTGCATAGCATTAATTAATCTTTGAGCAAATTCGGGGTGTTTTTTATTCATGGCTTTTTCACTCTTGTTATTTATCTTCTACCTTTAGTAGCAATAATATTATATTAACCTAAATATATTGTTGCGTAAATGCTATTATTAGTAGTATAATGCTACTGAAAGTAGTTAAAAGAGAAATAGAAATGAAAAAGAAATTAACCCCACTTGAAAAAGCAATCAAAATTATTGGTAGCAACGCTCGATTAGCTAAATTATTGGGATTAACCCCTTGGGCTGTTAGAAAATGGGATAGAGATATTCCACAACAAAAAAGATGTTTAGTAATTCAAAGGCTGACAAACAACAAAGTGACAGCGGAGGAGTTGAGACCTGATATTAATTGGGATTTTGTCAGAAAACAATTAAAAGACAAAAAAAGTGCTTGGCATAAATTTTATCACTCGTAAGCAGGCAAGCAATGAAACAACCCAAGAAAATATCCAAAAAAGCCATTGTGAGAGATATTTTATTAAATGGCGAAACAATTACTTATCGTGAAATTATGAATGAGCTTTACGATAACAGCCCTCGTGATTTGATTTACTACCTTAGAAAAGAGGGATTAAAAATCAGTGAACGATGGGAAAAAAGCAAATATAGCAGATATAAAATTTTCTTTATGACTGCTAAGGCTATACAAGATTATTATGAAAACACTATTTGAAATTATTTTAATTGCCCTATCGTTTTATGCGATTGGCTATGTATTTTTTAAGGGTTAATTATGACAGAGATTATCAATTCAAACATTTGTTACCCTAAAACTAATCTTACTGAGCAAGAAAAGTTAATTAGGGCGTGGAAACGTGACAATCCGAAGAAGTGGGAGCGGTCACAGAAGATTGTTAAAAAGAGCAAGCCTAAATATATGGGCTATGGTAAAAATTTTAGAATTAAATAAATAAACCCCCTACATGTTGGAGCATGAGGGGGTTCGGAGGTTTCAATTATGAAACAAATACCAAAAATAATTTAATCAACGAGGTAATTATAGTATGAAAGATGTTAAAAAGCAAGTCGGAGGGTTTTTCTAATGTGTATGCACTTTTGCAATCATGATTTTGCCAAGTGGGAACTTGATACAAAATACATGACTAGAATTGAAAAATCCATTTATCTTGATATGCGAACTTTGGTATTGACTGAAAAAGGCATAACGTCAGATTTGGAGATGTTGTATCGTCATCTAAACGTAAAAACCGATGAAGAAATTGAAGCGGTGACGTTTTTATTGCGTGACAAATTCAAATTAGATAAACGCTCAAACACTTATAAACACAAGGATTGGGAGCAAGAATTAAAAAACTATAAGCATTCTAAGCGTAAAAAAAGTAACGCAAGAGTAACGGAGCGTAACGGACAGAGTAACGCAACAAGTAACGCAGATGATAACGCAAATAGTAACGAAAGTAACGCAGATAGTAACGCTCAAAGACAAGCTAAGTTACGCCAAGAACGCAAACAATTAAAAGCCTTTTTATCTAGTAAAGATGTTGATATTAAAGGGATTAATAGTGTTGTGAAGTTACGAGCGTTGGCAAAAGATAACGGTTATGATAACGAAAAAAACATAACAGATAACGCAGAGAGTAACGCAACAAGTAACGCAGATGATAACGCACAAGTAACGGAGAATAACGCTACAAATTCGAGCCATAATAAAGAATTTAATAATTCAGAATTTAGTAATTTAAAATCTAATAAAAAAGAAAAAAATAAAAAAGAAAAAGTGATTAATTTTTCTTTTGAGGAATTTTGGGATTTGTATGATTACAAAGTCGGTAGAAACAAAGCGTTAAAATCATGGAATAAATTATCTGTAGCAGACAAAAAAGCGATTATGAAACACGTTCCTAGTTATGTTAAAGCAACACCTGATAGGGCTTACAGAAAACACCCTACAACCTATTTGAATAATCAAGCATGGGAAGATGAGATAGTTTTACCTAGTGAGCAAAAACCACAAGCAACACACCCTAGTCATCAACAATTTGCACCAAGTGAACAGCCTTTACCACAGCCACAGAAACAAGCGAATGAGCCAAAATTGCCAGACCCTAGAAAATATGTATATTTCTGTGGAGAATATTTTTATCCACTGCCAAATATGACAACGCTAGAAACTCATCGTCATGTAATGGAAGTTAGCAAAAACGAGGGACAAGATTTGAAAACGGTTTGCCGTAGATTATTAGAAAAAGTGACAATGGAGAAAGTGGCGTGAAAAAATATCACATAACACGCAGAACCGACCCAAAACGCAGTTATTCTTTTCGTGGGCGTATGAAATGTTTTTTAAAACCTGAAATAACTTTAAGCACGCCTGATAAACAGATTTTTTCATTAGATTGGTTAACTAGACGGAAACAGATACTTAATCCAAAGAAAAAACGAGATTATGAGTTATTGTTAAGGGTGTTTGATACGCCAAAAACTGAAAATGACAAGGAAGTGAGAAAGATTGAGTATTTATTTGCTGTAGAAGAGGGGCTTTCTTTTGATGATTTGGTGATGAATTGTTTACGTCAAGCATGGGAATGGGTCATTGATGAACACGAAAAGACAGATTTTTTTATTGATACAGACAGAAGTTATGCGGAGGTAAGAGCGTGACAAAACGCAAATATAAAAATGAACCGACCATAGTGGACGGTATCAAGTTTGACAGTAAAAAAGAGGCTAGCCGTTACAGTAATTTAAAACTGCTAGAACAAGCAGGAATTATTAGTGATTTAGAATTACAGCCAAAATTTGACCTCATTCCAACGCTAAAAATTCATGGCAAAACGCACCGTAAAATTACTTATTCAGCAGATTTTGCTTATACCAATGAACACGGACAGCGAATTATTGAAGATGTTAAAAGTGAAGCAACCGCCAAAGATAAAGTTTTTAAACTAAAAAAACGCTTGATGAAGTGGGTGCATGATATTGATGTGTTGGTGACTTAGGTTGATTATTTTGGCTCCTCAATTTGAGGAACGAAAGTAAGTCATTGATTTTATAGCAAAGCTCAAAATTGAGCGTTGTAAAATTTGGTCTCCTCAAATTGAGGAACTGTTAAATAGGGTTAGAGATGAAATATTCAATAGGCAAAAAAATTAAAAAACATCGCAAGCAAAAAAAGCTAACATTTGAAACGCTTGCTAAATTATCAAAAGTCAGCAAAAGTTATTTATGGGAATTGGAACACGATAACTCAAAGCCATCTGCAGAAATATTAGAACGTATCGCAGATAATTTAAGCGTGACAACAAGTTATTTGCTTAATAATAATCAAGGCAGATTGTCCGAAGATGATAAAGATGAGGTTTTTTATAGAGATTATAAAAAACTTAGTGAAGACCAAAAAGGCACTATGAGAGCGTTGTTAGAGTTTTTAAGTAGTGAAAAAGGTCAAAAATTTAAGGTGACAAAAAATGCTAGATAGCAAATTAGCAAAACACGGATTGGCGATTTCTGCTATCGGTCAGTGTACGAGAAAAGAGCAGATTTCAATTAGAGATTTTTTAAATAAACAATATCCGCCAAACCTTGTCGATTTTATTAAAGATTTGGAGTGGGAAGACCCTCTTAGTGACCTTTATAGAACTTCAGTGAACAATGACTTCTACTATTTTCGCATAGCAAAAACAGTAGGTGAAAAATACAGGGTAGGACTTTCAATCGCAAATTTTAAAGGGAAAGGTTTTATTGAAGCCACTTTCGACACTCTAGAACAAGCCAAAAAATGGGCAAACGAGCAATACAAAGAAAAATTAAAAGAGGTTTTGGGATTATGAAAAAGAAAACACAAACAATTTTTCCTGTTACACCGCAAGCGGTACAGAATGCCAAAAATACCATTGATAAATTATATCAAGAATGGGTTAACGGTGATAAAAAAAACAAGCCACAAATTAACTACGGTTATGCAGATAAAAAACGCACCAATAAGCAAAATAATTTACAACACAAATGGTACGCAGAATTAGAGCAACAAGGCGAAATGTCAGCCCTAGATTATCGTTGTTTCTGTAAGTTACATTTTGGCTTACCGATAATATGTGAAAGCCCACAATTTGCAGAGATGATTGATGAAAAAATCTATAGCCTACCCTATGAAACACAGCTTGACGTTATGGGGAAACCGCCCTTTCCTGAATTTGCAGTTACTCGCATGATGACCAAAGAGCAAAAGCAACGCTTTTTAACAAATATTCATAACTATTGGACAACCGAATACGGCTATCAACTAACCGACCCAATGGAGCAACAATTATGTATGAGATAGGCAAACCGCAAAGATTAGAGAGTAAAAAATTAAGAAACAGTGCAAGAGGTCAGATGTGTACTTTACGCTTAGAAAATTGTAATCACAATACAGATACTACTGTTCTTGCTCATATCAATTTAACAGGGCGTAGCGGCATGGGAATTAAGCCGAACGATAATGAAAGTTGTTTTGCTTGCTCTAATTGTCATGATGTCATAGACGGACGTGTGAAAGGTTTTTATACCAATAAAGATTTATTAAGAGCCAATTTTGAGACAATGCAAAAGTGGGTCAGTATGGGTTTGGTGGAGTTTGCATGAAATATTACAATCCAAAAACTAAAGAAGTGGCAGAAATTGTTATGTCTGACCCTAAAACTGATGTTGTTGTTTATAAAGTGGTCGGCAGTGATAAAGAAGTGACTGAAAAGTACGAAGATTTTATTAAAAAGTTTTATTCAGCGATTAAAGAAAGTTAAGAATAGTTAAGGTAAAGAGATGAGTGAGAAGTTAAGAAATTGGGCGAGGTGGGTGTTAGATGATGATTTTAATTATAAGTTGGGCTATCAATCATCTATGTTGCTGTTGATGAGAAAGTTTAAAGAGGTGAGCAGTAATAGGGTTAAGACTAACGTGAATGTTGCAGAAGCTGAGCAAGTTGATAAGGCAGTTTGTTTGTTGGCGAAACATAATACTATTTTACATCAGGTTCTTTGTTGGCATTATTTATGCGGTTGTAGTGTTAATCAGATTGCTATTCGTCATTTGTCAAAGTTGGAGAAAAAGAGGGTATCAGATTATAAGGCAAAATCTTTGTTAAAAGAGGCAGAGGGATTTATTGAGGGTTGTTTAGCAAATAATATTTGACATTTTAAAAATGAACTGCTATATTTATGGCACGATTGAAATAAGTGCATCAATCTCCTATGTTTAATACGCCCTCTAAGTTATATTTGAGGGTTTTTTTATGCCTGCTAATTCATTTTAGTGGGCTTTTTTTATGGGGCTTTTATGAAAAAGTTAGGCATTGTTTGCTGTGGTACTAAAAGCGGTGATAGTGGTGGTAGTAATGGCAATTCTAATAATACTAAGCCGATAGATGAGGCAAAAGTAGTAGAAATTATCAAAGGGCTTGCGAGTGTGCCAATTAAGAATCTAAAGGGTGAGGTTGTGGGGTTTGTTTTCGCTAAAGAAAATAAAGCAGACACAGAAGATACTAAGCCGATTGATACGCCAATAGAAGAAATCACAGGTAATAAGTTAGTTTGGAAAGAGAGTAATTCAGATGATGAACTTATTATTAATAATTCTCAAGAAAATTGGCTAAATGAAGTTTTTGCGTGGGATATTGTTGATAGTGACGGCAATTCTGTTGCGTTTGATAAAAATGGGATAGATAGTAATTATAAGATTACTTTTGAAAATATTGAAAGGGGCTTATCTGTTATTGATGTTGCAGTTGATTATTCTGAAAGTGTTAGCGGTTCTGTTGCTATGTTTCGTGAAAAAAGTGGCGAGCAATCAAAAGAATTTCAACCATTTTTCAAGCGTTCGATTTCTTTATCTGCTCAAAAAACCAATGACACATTCAAAGCAAAATTAACAATTGAGTGTTTGTCCGATAAGGTCACAAATATTTTAACGGCGATTATTAGTAAGGGCTAGGTTATGAGTGAGATAAGAGTTATTGAGCAAGATGAAATTGATAATGCAACACTTGGAATTAATAGCGAGGGGAAATTATACGTTAAGCAACAAAATCAAAATAAACACATTCGCATTCATGACTTTTTTACTCAAGATGATATGGATAATTGGGAGGTGATTGACGGTAGTGATGTTGAGTTAGCATTAGAAAATTTTGCGTTAAAAATTGGGGCAAATAATGGCTCTGATAATGCTCGTATTGCGTGTAAAACCCTTTATCCAGTTCA
>PDWJ01003517.1_pt1 | contig 14874 bp, 11 predicted proteins | sample 1430881 | NCBI WGS metagenome assembly PDWJ01 (sample SAMN01162460, study PRJNA174530) | Oral metagenome, whole genome shotgun sequencing project. | biome: Marine environment; feature: Marine mammal; material: Swab sample of the gingival sulcus; isolation source: swab sample of gingival sulcus... | reverse complement strand
CGGATGATAATTACGCAGCGCCTCCATATCCCAACCCGGGGAATCTTCATATTCCACCAGCTCGACCACTGAAGCGGGCAAATTGGCGGGAAATCCGCCTAGATTGCCAATGATGTAAGGATTGCCGTATTTGTCTTTGGGGGCATCATCGGGTTGCTGGTCTTTGGCTCTGCCCATTGCCGCGGCCAAATTTGCCATATCGTCTATTGCTGGTGCGGCGGACTGAGGGTTGTCTGCTATTATTTCTTTAGAATCCGGGTCTTCGCTTTGGGTGAGGGTTTGTGATTCTTGGGTAGGGGGAGATGATCTATCGTTGGTTGAATCAACGTTATCACAACCCAATAAGGCAATAAATGATGCTAGCGATACAATCTTGATATAAGTATGAATGCCAGTCAATGGCGGCAGTATACGGTTGAGTCTGGTCATCATTGTTTGCTGCCCCGGGGCCGGATGATTGCCGGTATGGTTTATACAGGATTGGGTGTTGGCGTTTTTCATGGTTGAATTTGGGGTTTATTTGCTGTCTGCGCCAGGTGGTTTATAAGATTAGATAATGCAAAGACAAAGAAGAGGCGATAGCGCCCGGCGTTATGAATAAAAAATTTAAGAAGCTCTGCCATTGAATGCATAAAAGTTATAATCCACTTTTAAATGACAATAATGTAAGGTACTATATTTTCCTGATTGATTCAATCATTGTTTTATCGTTAATGATTGTTTTAAAAATTTTTATCTAACTTTAGATGCTAAAGGATGGCATGACAATGACGAATACAGGCAAGACGGGGGTTGCTCTCAATGCTTTGCTCGTCATGGCGCATTATCACGGTATTGCTACCAGCGGTGGGGATATTATGCATCGCTTCTCTAGCGATGGCAAAGATTTATCGCAGCAGGAGTGGTTATTGGCCGCCAAGGATCTGGGGCTAAAGGCCAGAGTGGTGTCACGCAAGCTTTCCCGTCTGTCATTATTAACGTTGCCAGCAGTGGTTTGGCGTGAGGATGGTGAGCATTTTATTCTGGCGCGGATCGATGAAAAGCGCTATTTGATTCAGGATTTGGTTGAAGGTAAGCCCAAAGTGCTTGAAGCAGATGAATTTGCTGCGATTTTCTCTGGTTGTTTGATTCTGGTTGCTTCGCGGGCTTCGGTATTAGGCGCCCTGGCCAAGTTCGATTTTACCTGGTTTATTCCGGCGGTGATTAAATACCGCAGAATTTTTCTTGAGGTGCTGGCGGTTTCGGTGGTGGTGCAGCTATTTGCCCTGGTTACGCCTTTATTCTTTCAGGTGGTGATGGATAAGGTATTGGTGCATCGCGGCTTTAGTACGCTGGATGTGATTGCGGTGGCTTTTGTGGTGGTGACGGTTTTTGAGGTGAGTTTAAATGGTCTGCGTACCTACATTTTTGCCCATACGACCAGTCGTATTGATGTCGAGCTGGGAGCGAGGTTATATCGTCACTTGTTGCAATTGCCGATTGCCTATTTTGAGAAGCGGCGGGTGGGGGATACGGTTGCTCGGGTTCGTGAACTGGAGCAGATCCGTAATTTTCTCACCGGTCAGGCGTTAACTTCGGTATTGGATTTGTTATTTTCTTTTATCTTCATTGCGGTGATGTGGTTTTATAGTGGCTGGTTAACGCTGATTGTGATAGTTTCCCTACCTGTTTATGCCGGCTGGTCGGCGATTATTAGTCCGGTATTGCGTGCTCGTTTGAATGATAAATTTGCCCGCTATGCCGATAATCAATCTTTTTTGGTCGAATCGGTGTCGGCGTTGGCGACGATTAAGTCTATGGCGGTGGAACCGCAAATGACGCGGCGCTGGGATAAACAAATGGCCAGTTATGTGCAAACTGGTTTTAGGGTCACCAAGTTAGCGACTATTGGTCAGCAAGGGATTCAGCTGATTCAAAAATCTGTCACTATCGCGACTTTGTATTTTGGCGCCAAGTTGGTGATTGAAGGTAAGTTAACGGTGGGGCAATTGATTGCCTTTAATATGCTGGCCGGGCAAGTTGCCGCACCGGTGATTCGTCTGGCTCAACTTTGGCAGGACTTTCAGCAAGTCGGTATTTCGGTGGCGCGTTTGGGCGATATATTAAATACGCCAACGGAAAATCCGGCTTCCAGGCTGACGCTTCCCGATATCAGAGGCAGTATTCGTTTTGAACAGGTGAAGTTTCGCTATCGTCCCGATGGGCAATTGGTTTTACAAGATTTAAGCCTGGATATTCGTGCCGGCGAGGTGATTGGTATTGTCGGGCGCTCGGGTTCTGGAAAAAGTACGCTCACCAAACTGGTGCAGCGGTTGTATGTTCCAGAGCAAGGGCGGGTACTGATCGATGGTAATGATCTTGCCTTGGCTGATCCGGCCTGGCTGCGGCGTCAGATTGGTGTGGTTTTACAAGAAAATATCCTGATGAATGCCAGTGTGCGCGATAATATTGCCCTTTCTGATCCGGGGATGTCGCTAGAGCGGGTTATTGAGGCGGCAAAACTGGCTGGTGCGCATGAGTTTATTATGGAATTGAGCGAAGGATATGACACGATGGTCGGCGAGCAGGGCGGTGGATTGTCCGGCGGACAGCGCCAACGTGTCGCGATTGCCCGAGCTTTGGTCAATAATCCACGTATTTTAATTCTGGATGAGGCCACCAGTGCCCTGGATTATGAGTCTGAACGCGCTATCATGCAAAATATGTCGGCTATTTGCCATAATCGTACGGTACTCATTATTGCCCACCGCTTATCTACGGTGCGAATGGCTCATCGTATTATCGCTATGGATAAAGGACAAATTATTGAGCAGGGGACGCATGAAGCATTGCTCAATAAAGAGCAGGGGTATTATCGTTATCTGTATCAGTTGCAAAATGGGGTTGGTGTTTAAAACCATGATCAATACTACAATGAATGGAAAATACAATAGCCAATGAGTGTCCATAAAGAAGCTTTTGCTGAGCTAATCAAGCGCTATGTTAATACCTGGCGCAGTGTTTGGGCGGTGCGTAAAGAACTGGAACCCCCAAAACGCGATAAGCATGAGCGTGATTTTTTGCCTGCTCATCTTGAGCTTACCGAGACACCGCTTTCCCCTACGCCTAAATGGGTGGCACGATTGATTATGTTATTTGCTTTGTTGGCCTTGGTTTGGTCCTGGTTTGGTCAGCTTGATATTGTGGTGGTTGCTCAAGGTAAAACTCAGCCTACAGGACAAAGTAAAGTCATCCAGCCATTAGAGACGGCTGAGGTTAAAGCCATTCTGGTTAATGATGGTGAGTACGTTAAAGCGGGAATGCCGTTGATTGAGTTGAGTGCGCTTGGTTCAGATAGTGATGTCGAGCAAGCCGAAGATGCTTTGGTTTCAGCGCAATTGGCAAAGTGGCGTAGTGAGGTGGTGTTAGAGGCTATCAATGAGAATCATCCACCGGTGTTTGAGCGAGAACCAACTTTTATTGTTAAGCCCGATACGGCAACTTTGCTTCAGGCTCAGATTCTGGCCACCAATCAATTTCAGGCCTGGTCGGCACAAGATCAGCAAATTCAGGCGCGTATCCGTCAAAGTGAGGCGCAAGCCGAAGTTGTTCGCTCAGAAATTGCCAAACTCGTTGAGTTAAGCGGGATTGAAGCGCAAAGAACAAATGATCTTGCCCGGTTGGTTAAACAAAATTTTATTTCAGAGCATGCTTATCTAGAGCAGAAAAGCAAGTCTATCGGCTATGAGCGCGATCTAAAGAGCAAGCGTAGCGAGCTAGAACAGATTCAAGCTACGATTGATGAAGCGAATAAAAGCCGGTTGGTCAATACGCAAACCTTACGTCGTGATACCCTGGATGCCTTGCGGCAGACAAATGAGCAAATCGATCAGCTTAGAGCACAGTTGCATAAAGCAAAACAGCGGCAAAACTTGATGCGGCTGCGTGCTCCTGTAAATGGGACTGTCCAACAGCTAAACGTACATACTATTGGCGGGGTGGTAACAGCGGCTCAGCCATTAATGGTTATTGTGCCGGATGGCTATCAAATATTAGTCAAAGCCACTATCCTTAATAAAGATATTGGTTTTCTGGCGGTGGGTCAGGAAGCGGTAGTTAAGGTCGAGGCGTTTCCTTATACTCGTTACGGATACCTTACCGGTAAAGTGGTTAATATCAGTTATGATGCCATTGAACATGAACAATTGGGTTTGGTTTATGATGCAACCATCGCCTTAGATAAGGATACGCTTAATATCAATGGCCAGCCGGTTCGTCTGAGTGCGGGGATGAATATTACGGCGGAAATAAAAACCGGCAAACGGCGGGTTCTGGATTATTTGCTTAGTCCGTTACAAACAAAAATTGACGAAAGCATGAAACAACGATGAGGTTCTCTTTGGGTAAATATTTTTGTTTATATTCAATATTACTAGTGATGGCTCAGCCGGCAAGTGCATTTAATATGCTTGATGCCTGGGTGGCCGCCCGAGAACATTCGGCAACTTATCAAGCAGCGGCTTATGCCAGAGATGCGGCTCAAGAACCACAAAATCAGGCCAAGGCAAGATTGTTTCCAAATATAGGTGTATCGGCTAACTATCGGCATTATTCTCAAGGTGAGAATCATCATACCCAGGGCTGGAATGTAGAAGTCAGCCAACCTTTATTTGATAAGGTGCGCTGGGGAGAGTATGAAAGTGAACAACTAACGGCGCAGAGTGCTAATAGTGAATTTATTGCCCAGCATAGTGAATTACTTTTCAATGTCAGTAAGGCTTATCTGGCTATTTTGAATGCTAAAGAAAAGCTGGTGGCGGTCGCCGCAGAAAAAGCCGCTTATAAAATACAAATAGAACGTGCCCAGGCATTATTTCATGCCGGTGAAGCGACAATTATCGATACTTATGAAGCTCAGGCCGGTTATGATGCGGCTGATGCCAAAGAAATTCAGCTAACAACCGAACTTGAAGTAGCAGAAAATACGCTTGCGGACTTAACGGGACTTGATCCGGCCTTGATTGAACCAGTTTCTGCTGACGATTTACCGGATTTTAGAAAACAAACCCAAGAACAACAATGGATAGATCTTGCCCTGGCCAATAGTGTGGTATTAAAAACCCAGCGGCTTAAACTACAAAAAAGTCAGGCGGAAATTCAAACCGCAGCGAGTCAGCATTTTCCGCGACTTGGTTTAAATGCCGGTTACCAGGATAGTCGCGATTATGAATACGGTAGGGTGGATCGGGATAAAGGATTTTATGTTGGCCTGCAATTTACTCTGCCTTTATATACAGGAGGCGAGGTTAGTAGCAAAGTCCGGCAGCTGGAAGCGTTATCAGCACAGGAGCAGGCAAATCTTGTCGCGCAGACCGATGCCTTGCGTCTTCAGGTTAAGCAGGCTTGGGCAAAGATAGGTGGCCAACAGGCGCAAATCCGTGCTCAACAACAACTCTTGGATACGACGAATGCCAAACTCGGTGCAACCCGTTTGGGGCGAGAGGTTGGCGTGCGTAATAATATGGATGAGATCAAGGCAGAACAAGAAAGAGCCGCAGCCCAGGAACAATTAGCCGATGCTCGCTATGGCTACATAGAAGCATGGCTTGACTTGCTGAAAATTAGTGGCCAATTACATCGTAGCGAAGGCCAGATGACGCTCAGGATGTTGTTTGATTAAGTGATTTAATTACCTGTATATTGGTGAGTTAAAGCCTTGGTATTTATTTTTAAGTTTTCGTTAAAACATTAAGATAATATGACTAACTGACACGGCAGTAGCGGTATTTTGCCCAATCCCGCCGATATTAAAGCGGTTGCCAGCGCATCGGAGATAAAAATAGACTCATGAATAGATGGTTCGTGCCAGATATCTACCGGGGAATTTAGCGCAGTATCAGCGAAAAAGTAAAGCTTTGATTCGTTTTTTTCTGCCGGTGGAAGATAGCGGTCTTTCCCTTCAACCTGAAGGGGAAATTTCTGTGTCTTTGCCAGTTTTTCCCCACCCAGCTCGGGAATAAAATAACTTTGATATTCACAGACATTGAGCAAATAATAGGTTTGCATGTTGACCGGTTCGTCTAACACTAAATCGTAAAAATGCACTGGAAATATTTGGGTTTTACCAAGACGAAAGCGTTGTAGTATCGTTATAAATACTTCCGTCGCCAGGATAAATCTATCACTAATCATAAATAATGGGGGTAAGACAATATTCTTGTTTACCTCGAAGGTGGTATACAGCATGTCAGGAGGCTGTGAGAGTGGTTTATTATTCCTGTATAGTTCGATGATTGCGACGATTTTCTCGTGACTATCCCAATATTTTTGTTTGGCTTCTTCATTGTCGTTCATACGGGTTTTTAAATAAAGATAAGTCGGTAAATCGACTGCTTCGGGAAGGCTTAAGTCAAAGCCAAACCTGTTATGTTTTAGTTTTGCTAAATTGACTGTCCATATTTTTTTGTTGGCCATAATGATGTTCTCGTTGCCTTTGGTTTGAAAGTGCTATCATTTTTACGGATTTTAGGGATTAGTTATTATTGGCTATTTTAATTTATTTATGAATAAAGGTGTTAATGACCCTGCGATGTTAAGCTAAATCGCTAAGCGATGGTCAGGTTTGGTAAGTGATTTTAGTACGCTCACCATGCCTGAATTGGGGTGGTTATGGTATGTTGTGCCAGTATGGCAATCTCGTTATAGTAAGCGGTCTATTGAAAGTGAATGTTAGGGTAATAAACAGATTAAATGACGATAACAACTTATAGTGTCTCCACGTTAAACCAGCGGGTGCGCCTGGCGCTTGAGGCGGATTTTAGTGATATTTGGGTGGAGGGTGAGATTTCTAATTTAGCTAGGCCGGCGTCCGGGCATTTGTATTTTTCGCTTAAAGATGAGGCAGCGCAGGTTAGTTGTGCTTTATTTAAAGGAAGTCGTTATAAGCTGCGTATTCCGATGGGAGAGATTGACAATGGTCTGGCGGTTAGGGCGCATGGTCGGGTGAGTTTGTATGAGGCGCGAGGCAGTTATCAGTTAATTATTGATCAGCTTGAGCTGGCGGGATTGGGTGTGCTTGAGCAAGCTTTTTTGCAGCGTCGTGAGGCGCTTGCTAAAGAGGGGCTATTTGATTTGCGCCATAAACAAGCGATTCCAACTCATCCTCGTGCGATTGGGATTATTACTTCAGTCAGCGGGGCGGCGTTACATGACGCGTTAACTACTTTAAAACGGCGCAATCCATTGATTCCAATTATTATTTATCCAAGTATGGTTCAGGGTGAATCTGCGCCAGGCCAATTAATTGAGCAAATTCAGCTGGCTAATGTGCGGGCTGAATGTGATGTTTTATTGCTTATCCGTGGTGGCGGTAGTTTAGAGGACTTATGGGCGTTTAATGATGTTGAGCTGGTACGTGCGATTGTGGCAAGTCAAATTCCGATTATTAGTGGGGTTGGTCACGAGGTGGATGTTACTTTGAGCGATTTGGCGGCGGATTTGCGCGCCCCGACGCCGACGGCAGCCGCCGAGCAGGTGTGCGTGGCGATGAGCGATGGTATTGCTTTATTAACTCAGCGCTTTTTACGAATTAAGCAGCAGATTCAGCAGCTGCTTAATGGATGGCAGCAGCAATTGTTACATTTGCAGCAGCGTCTTATGCAGCAAAATCCCAAGCGCTTAATTGAGCAGCAAATACAAAGTTGTGACGATTTGTCAATGCGTTTGAATCAGGTCATGCTGCGCTATTTGCGTCATGGCAATGAACGGTTGGCTTTGTGGCAAGAGCGTTTGCGACCACAAATGCTTATGCAACATATTGTTCGAGAGCAACGGCATTTACAAGTGGTTAGCGGGCAGCTTTGTCAGGCTCAGCGGCGTCATCAAGCACAGGCAAAACAAACGTTACATTATCTGATGCAAACGTTGTATCATTTGAGCCCGTTAAATGTTTTAGAGCGCGGGTTTGCGGTGGTACAAGGTAATCAGCAGCAGGTGATAACCCGGGCGGAAGAGGTACAGCCTGGTGAGAAAATCCAGGTGCGCCTGGCAAGTGGAAAATTGTTTTGTGATGTCATTCGTAGGCGTTTAAAATAAGCGTTCTTTTAAAGAATAAATTATGATGTTTAATATTGAAACGCAATCACAATCCAGTCAGCGCTTATACCCAAAAGAATCGATCATAGAGCAAGGGCATGTGATTTGTGCTGAAACATGGGTTTATGCTAAAGCCAGTCCCGAGAGTTCACGGATAACCCAATATACTTTTGGCGAGCCGCTCGGAGTGATGATACATGAGAAAGAGATGCTTTATGTGCAATCTTTACGCGATAACTATTGCGGCTGGATTGACGCCAATGTTTATAAAAAGGATACTCGTGCAGCGGCAACGCATATTACGCGCTTTAATGCGCCGGTTACTGCCGAGGCCAGTCTTAAAAGCCAGATAATATTAACTCTGCCTCGTGATAGTTTGTTCTCTCCTGACGACGAGCAAGATGATTATCTGCATATACCCGATTTGGGTTGGGTGCACTATCGTCACATTGCCCCCAGAGATGCGCTGCAACCAATAGAGGTGACGGCCACACAATTGCTTTATCAAAGCTATGTATGGGGTGGGCGTGGAGTTGCCGGATTGGATTGTTCGGCATTATCACAATTGTGCTATCGCTGGGCTGGAAAGCGGATTCCTCGCGATGCCGATTTGCAGATGATCTTTCTAAAAAAACATCATCTTAACGTTGATGTGGCGGCGTTACAATGTGCCGATTTGGTTTTTATTCCCGGTCATGTGATGGTGATGATTAATGACCAAGAAGTTATTCATGCCAGCGGTTATGATATGCGGGTGGTGCAAGAGCCATTGGCTCAAGCGTTAGAGCGCTATAAACAAAGTTTGGGTGCCAGTTATCAATTGCAGGCTTATCGCTGGAAATCATTAGCGCTGGAGGCAGAAAATTCATCTGCACCGGACGATGAATCATAGTTTGGTCACAATATCTGGTGGTTTTGGTTGGCATCAGTCAGAGCAGGTGATTTGGGGCATGGTAAGGCGGTATGCCAAAGCGCTTGGTCATTTGCTAAATATCAGATGTTAGATCGTTTAAAGCTCAAAATTTCACCGTTGATTCAAGTCATTATAACGGCGGTGCTGATGTATGCCATCAGTAGAGCGGTTGTGGTAGGTCGAGATTGTTTTTTAGGCGGGATATGGTTGGCCGCGATTTTGGTTGCTATCGGTGGGGGTGTTGCTTTATTGGGGGCTTATGAATTTGTAAAGGTTAATACGACGTTGCTGCCTTATGTACCTGAAAAAACAACTTATTTAGTGACTGGCGGTATTTTTCAATATAGCCGCAATCCTATGTATTTAGGCTTTGTCTGGATATTGTTTGGCTGGACGGTTTATCTGGCGCAACCACTGAATTTCTGCGTACTGTTGCTTTTTGTGATGAGTATGACGCAATTGCAGATTAAACCGGAAGAGGCGGTGATGCTGCAGAAGTTTGGCGATAGTTATCGCGACTATAAAGCACGGGTCAGGCGCTGGATTTAGAGTAAGCGCCATAATGACCAAGCGCCTAAAGCGATGATAATTACGTCAAGGATTTTAATGCTACTGTCATGCGCCAAGGTTTTGATAACACTGTCGGAAAATAAGGTGACAGCATTGGGTCAGGGTGCTAATCTCAGTGCCAAAGGCAAACATGATTGCCGCCGCGAAGGATTGGTGTTGAGTTATGCCAGAGAAAAGTGTGGTGAACCCGGGCGCTACAAAACCTACGACTTATCGCATGTCTATCGCATTATTCGCGCAAAATAAGTCATTGATAGCTATTACATAGCTTTGTTTTGAACTTAAAGTTAGCAAGTAGTGTCTTTATTGCCGATGCCGAGCAGTGCAGCGGCCGGACTTTCTCCACGCGCAAGTGCTTCGGTAGGTCCGTCCCAGAGAATATGGCCGTCGGCAATCACTATGCTGCGTGGGGCAATATGCAGCGCATCATCAATATTATGCGATACTATCAATAAAATAGATTGTTGCCGTGTGCAGATTTCATCCGTTAAGGTCAGCATTTCATGGCGCAATGCCGGATCCAGGGCGGAGAACGGTTCGTCAAGCAGCAATAAAGGACGATCGCGCAATAAGCAGCGGGCAAGTGCCACGCGTTGGCGCTGTCCACCGGAAAGCTGTTCCGGCAAGCGCTCAAGCAAATCGCTAAGCCCCATTTTGTCGGCAATTTGATACAGCGCAGTTTTTTGTGCAGGCGTGAGTTTGAGATTGGGATGTAGTCCGATGGCTATATTTTCTCGGACTTTCAGGTGGCTGAATAAATTATGATCCTGAAATAGCATGGATACCGGACGTTTGGAAGGCGGAGTGTGCGTATATTCCCGGTCATTGAAAAGAAGGCGCCCCTGTTGCGGAACAAGAAAACCGGCAATCAGATTGAGCAAGGTGCTTTTGCCCGCACCGCTGGCGCCGAGTACGGCAAGACGTTCGCCTTGACGTGCGCTAAAAGAAAATTGCATGGCCAGTTGCCGATAGCGCCAGCTAAGATTATCGAGGATGAGCATGATGTGGGGCCAGACGTTCAATAAGATAAAACAGCGAGAAACTGAGTAAGAGCAACAGCAAGGCAGTCGCGGCGCTGCCTTCGCTGCGGTATGCGTCCAGTTGCTGGAAAAGATAAAAAGGTAAGGTGCTAAAATCGGTATTGCCAAACAAAGCGATAACGCCTAAATCGCCCAAAGACAGGACACAGGCAAAGGCAAAAGCCTGTGTTAGGGGGCGCCTGAGTGCGCGCAGTTCAATGCGGTAAAGACGGGTGAGACCGCATATGTTAAGACTTGTACACAGTCTGCCGTATCTGGTGGCAATATCCTGCATCGGCCCGGCCAGCACTTTCAAAGCATAGGGTATCGCCATCAGGGCATTGGTGAGGATAATGATGCCGGTAGCCGATTTGGGTAAGCCGACGGTTTGCCGCATCAACAGAAAAAATCCGGTGGCAAGAACGATGCTGGGAATAGCGAGGATAAACATGCCCGAAGTCTCAAGCATGGTAGCGGTAAAGATACGCATACGCAGACGCAATTCGCGGCTGCTCCAGAGCAACATCATGCTTAAGACAATGCACAGGCAGCCGGCGCCGAGGGCAATGCGCAGCGAGGTGAATAATGATTGCCAGAATGTTTGTTCCTGCAGGACGGCGGGTAATTTATGATTCAGTCCGTCCTGAATGACAACAAGCAAGGGCGGCACAAGAAAAAGCAGCATCGCCGCAATCAGCAGAGCATCCATCCACCGGGTATGCCAAGGTATGTAAGGATCGCGCCAGCTATCTATACGTCCGGCCACTACGGCGATATTTTTTCCCAAGCGCTGTCCTAACAACACCAAAGCAAGGCAGCAAGTCATTTGTACGAGCGCCAGCATTGCCGCACGCTCGGGTTGATAATCAAAGCTGAGAGACTGATAAATAGCCAGCTCTATTGTAGTCGATTTGGGGCCGCCGCCGAGAATCAATACGGTAGAAAAGCTGGTAAAACTCAGCATAAATACCAAAGCGCTTACCGGCGGCAGCTGGCGGCGTAGCCACGGCCATTCCACATAACGAAAAAATGCCCGTCCCTGCATGCCCAGCTGGGCGGCAAGCTGACGTTGCTCGCCGGGAATCTGCTCCAGCGTTTGCAAAAAAAGACGCACAGACAATGGCAAGGCAAAGAAAGTATGCACCAGCAAAATGCCGTTCAGGCCGTAAGGGGAAAAACCCCAGCGCATATCTAGCGCCTCATACAGCTGCGCGAGCCAGCCCTGACGGCCATATATGCCGATAATGCCTGATACGGCAACCAAAGTGGGTAAGACCAACGTCATGGTGGCAAAGCGTAAGAACAGGCCTCGTCCAGGAAAATGGCAGCGGTGTAGAGCGCGGGCCAGAAAAAGGGCGGGAATGACGGCAAGAAGCACCGCAAGAAACGCCTGCCAGAAAGAAAAGCGCAGGATATGCCAGAAATAGCTGTCAGTGAAAAAGGCAAACCAATCACGACCGACGGCATGGAAAAAAAGTATGCCGAGGGCGGAAACGGCAATGACCGCCAACAGTGTGGCGGCCATGATTCCCGGCCAGAGCCAGGAAATGATTAGCGGCTGACGGCTTTCTGCCACACGTCAATCCATTGTTTGCGGTTTTGCGTGACTTCTTGCGGGGTAAATTGCAAACTTTTTTCCGGCTTGGGCAGGGTGCTGAAAGCTTCGGGCATATCAACATTAGTAACCGGATACATCTTATTAATCGTTGGCATCAGTTTTTGATATTCCGGCGAAATCATAAATTCCAAAAACTGCTTGGCAAGTTCTGGCTGTTTGCTGGTGCGAGTGCGTGCCGCTACTTCCACTTGCAGATAGTGGCCTTCGGAAAATAAGGCCGCCGCATAATTGTCTTTATTTTCCTGCATGCGCTGGTAAGCAGGCGAGCTGCTGTAATATAAAGACATATCGGCTTCACCTTTTTGGAAAAGGCTAAAAGCCTCACTGGAGCCTTTGGTAATGGTGACGGTCTTTTTCGCAAGTTTTTCCCAAGCCTCGTCTACTTTATCGCCGTAAACTTTCTGCATCCACAGCATAAATCCCTGCCCGATTGTGCTCACCCGTGGGTCAGAATACAAAACAGTCCACGATTCATCACTTTCCACTAGTTCTTTTAAACTTTTAGGTGGGTTTTTCAGGCGCTCTTTATCATAAACAAAAGAAAACCAGCCGTAATCATAGGGAACGAAGACTTCATCACTCCAGCCGCCGGGAATCTTGAGAGCCGATGTGTTCACACCACTTGGCATGAAAAGGCCAGTATCGTTTGCCGCCTGAATGAGGTTGTTATCCAGCCCGAGAACAATATCGGCTTCTGTTTTATCGCCCTCCATCCGTAAGCGATTGAGAATGCCGACACCGTGGCCCAGTGCGGTAAACTTCAGCTCACAATCGCATTGTGATTCAAAAGCCTCTTTCACCTTGGGGCCCGGCCCCCATTCGGTATTAAACGAGCCGTAAGTATAAATATTAAGAACCGGTTTGGCAAAAGCCGGCGCTGCTGCCATACAGATCATCGTAAAAAAAAGTTTCTTGAACATGACGTACCTCATTTGATTAACAAAAACCGCTAAAGTCAATCTCTGCTGTGCTTTTGTGCTGAAAAATACCCATAAGCGCTTTGATTTCGCAGCAAGCGGCACATTATAAAAAGTAGCGGGTGTTATATTATAAGATCTTTGTAATAAAACCCAAAACCTGTAAACATAACTTCATTTTCATATTATATAACCAACCGCCATAAGTTTTTGTAAACAAAACCGATAATTTTGCACAAAACCGCAAACAGATCACAATAACATTATTTTGTCTAAATTTTGAGTGATGTGACAGATTTTTTGCCGCGCATCAAGCAAAAATGATGTGTATTTTGCCGTGCTTTTGCAGCCTTAAACGCTGATTATCCTCTTAGGGTGCGTTTGTAGCCAAGAGAAAACTTACCTGCTTTTTTCACTTATTTAGCGTCTTTGTCTTTATTACTCGCAAGGGTGGTGCTTACTTCTTTATCTGTGTTTACTTGCAACGCCTTACGCAATGTCGCACCTGCTGAAGAAATAATGCTGGCATCAACGACCGCCACTTGCTGCATTGCAGATTTTGTGCTGCTTAGCTACAAGCTGCGCACATTGCGTTGGGCAAGTTGTTTTGCATCAGCCATTGGCCTTGATGTCATAGCGACACATTCAGATTATTGAATTAAAGGGCCAATCTGTTTTTAGGTATTTTGGAACAGGTTAGTGGTGTTTTAACCATAACGTTGCTTATATTAATTTAGTGTAAAAACCTGTCGTTAAATTTTAAGTCATGGCTATTTATCGCTGCTGCTATTTGCTTATCAGTCTATTACATCAGTTGGCTGCTTTATTTTACGGGCAATAGAAGCCCATTCATGTTAGTTTTTGCATAACCGCTGTTGTTCCGCTGTACTATCTTTTACTCAGTGTGTGGCTGAAAAACCATTTTGCCGCGGTAACTAGCGTGTTATTTTTAGTTGGCCATACAAGCTCTATCTAATTTTATAAATTTTTACTAAAGAGGAAAAATGATGACAGTTTTTACGCGATTCATTTGTTTTACCCTCAGGTTTTCCTGCGTTTGACCAATAACAAGGTGAGGAGCAGAAAAACAATCACCAGAACAGTGGTTCTAATGCCGATGGTATTGGGTATGCCGTTGACAGTGGTGATATGCAATAAATTTAGTATGCTGTTGTTTAGCGTATGGGTAATAATCACCGACCACAGATTTTTAGTCTGCCAATATAAAATGCCCCAGGCAATGCCGATCACGGCGGAAATGCCGCCATAAACAACGCAAGTCCCGATGCAGGTGGATAAATCCGTCTGCCCGGTTAAGTAATCGCGAATTGGCCAAAAAATATGCCAGAGACCAAAACACAGGCCTTGCAGGATAATGGCTTGTTTAATAGTGAATTTTTCTTGCAACTGCCATAGTAAAAAGCCGCGGAAAAAGCTTTCTTCCATGACAGCATTGACAAGATTACCTGCCAATAAAATAGCGGCGAAAGTAAGGCTGCCGGAAGCGGCTGCTTTTGGAATGAGACTGTTGTCCTGAGGGTTAATATAGAGCGCGGGGTCTTGGTCGCTGAAAAACAGAAATAACCATTCGCCGGCGTAACCGGCCAGCAGTGCCATCAGAATAATAGCCGTGCCCCAGAAAATGCCTTGTTGCAGCTGAACACACGTAAATCCGATGCAGCGAAATGGCCATCGATAAAACCATAAATACGAAAAAACAGCGATAATGCCGATAATTTTCGTCAATACTTGCTCGCCAAACCA
>PDWJ01008529.1_pt1 | contig 14876 bp, 12 predicted proteins | sample 1430881 | NCBI WGS metagenome assembly PDWJ01 (sample SAMN01162460, study PRJNA174530) | Oral metagenome, whole genome shotgun sequencing project. | biome: Marine environment; feature: Marine mammal; material: Swab sample of the gingival sulcus; isolation source: swab sample of gingival sulcus... | reverse complement strand
TCGTCGCGGATCTTGCGTTTCTCCATCGCGACCTCCTTTCGGGCCGCCGACGATCCCACGGTCAGGACCTACAAGCACCCAGGCGTCGCTGATGGGTCAGCGCTCAACTGATCACTTCTCCTGTGATGAGGAACTAGCGGCGGATCGTCCACTTGGTGGGGACCGCGCCTGGCAGCGCAGCTAGCGTGCGCTGTAAGAGCTTCACGGTGTAGCCGTAGTTGTGCAGGCCGCGGCTTCCGTCGCGTTTGACAGCGAGCCAGTTGTAGGCCGCTTTGTGAAACCTCGTGCCCTCCGCGGTCGCAGGGAAGGTGAACGCCCGCTCGCGTCGCTCGATGGCTCCGTTGCGATCGCAGTCGCCGAGGTCGTTGCCATCGGCGTCGATGAGCACGAGCTTGGCTCCACCGCCGCCGCGCGCGATCCACACGCCAGGGCCGTTGGCGCCGTCGCAGCCCTTGTAGGCGGCCGTGGTGATAGCGCGCCTCAGCGCGGCCTCGACGAGCCCGAGCAGGCCGTCGATCTCCTGCTGCGCGCCCTCGACCTGGCCGTCGCCGTCGTAGTCACCCTTCGCCGGGTCGTCGAAGCTCTCCTGCTTCGGATGACAGCTCCTACACGCCGCGATGTGCTCGATCCGCTTCCCGGCGGTCTTCGCCGTACCACCAGCCTTCGTCGCCATCGCGAAGCTATGCCCCCCCAAGCTGTGATGACCTCGCATAGCGGCTATGGGGCCGTCGTGCATATGGCAGGTCACGCAGGTGTCGCGGGTCTCCTTTACGCAGCCCTGCCCGCCGAGGGGCGGCAGCGTGATCGCTGCTGAGTTGGGGGGCAGCTCGTAGCCGGCGCGGCCGAGCATCAGGTCGGTCTGCGGCGCGTGTGGCGCGAGGCGAGCCGCGAGGTGCTCGGCGCTGGCGATATCGACGTCCGCGTGGTGGCACATCGAGCAGATCGCCCCCGAGCCGCCGAGCTCATGCTTGGCCCCGCTGGGAGTGGCGATAGGGCCGAAGCGGCGCACCTGTTTTCGGGGCGTCGCGCGCATGGGATCGTGGCAGGCCTGGCAGGTCACGGGCTGCACCGTCTCGCAGCAGTTGAGCATGGCGGTCTTGCTCGAGTGCGGCCGGGCCAGCGAGAAGTTGCCGTAGACGAAGCCCTGGGCGCTGTGGCAGCGGGCGCAGGCCTTGCGGCGCTCGGGGCCGTTGACCTCGTTGGTCACGGTCTTGGCGTGCTTGCTCGTTCGCCATTGCGCGACCAGCGGATGCTCCGGCAGGCGGTCGTGACAGCGCGCGCAGACCCCTACGCCAAAGAGGCCCGGCTGCTCGGCGATCGGCGGATCGAGGCGGCCGGGGCCGTGGCAGGCGAGACAATAGACGTTGCTGACGTCCTTGACCGCGGCGGGCAGCTTGGCGTAGACGCCCTTCATGCGCGTCGCCGGCATGCTCACGCCGTGGAGACGCGCGACCTCATCATAGCCGCCGTCATCGACGAAGGGGTTGTAGCCGGTGGCGTGGCAGCCCGCGCAGCCCGCGCTCGCCGGCCCCCGGGCGAGCTTCAACTCGCCATCGAGGAGCCGCCTCCAGGCCTGTGCGTGGGGGGTAGCACGCCAGGCGTCCTCGAGGCTGCGGTGGCACTCGGAGCGCCCGCAGTCCCGGCGTACGGTGTTCCAGTTGCCGAGCACGATCGAGAAGCGCAACCCCGAGTGCTTGTTTTCGAGCTCGACGACCTGTGGCTGGTCGATCGCGCTCGGCGGGTGAGGCGTGACGCTCGGCGTGCGCGACGACGCGCCCCGTAGGTTGACGCGCCAACCTTTGGGCACCCGCGTCAGCTTCCACTGCCACGGCCCCTTTGGGTTCCCAGCGAACACATAGGTAGCGAAGGGGGCCACGCTGGTCATGCCATTGGCCACGCTGGTGGTGGTGACCAGGAGGTGGCTCCGCGAGACCTCGCCGCGCTTGTTCTCCGCCTCGAGCTCGAGCACGAGCTGGCCGGCCTGCTCAGGGGAGAAGCTGAGGATCTGGGGTGTCGTCGGCAGGCGACGCAGCTGCGTGAGCTTCGGGGTGCGCAGCGAGAGGGTCGGGCCGTCCCAGCGCTTGATGCTAGCTTTGCTGACCGGTGGGCCTTCGATGAGGCGCCAGCGGCGGCGCACGATCTGGTCTGGGCGCCAGGCCTTGCCGCAGAGGTTCTTCGGCCGCAGCTTCAAGACGCGGTCGAAGCCCACGGCGAGGCGCGGGCGACCCAGCGAGAGGCAGGGCTGCAGCGTGATCAGGGTGCGTTGCGCCCCGCCGCGATAGGTTACGCGATGCCGCGGCTCGATCCGATAGCCGGGCGCGTAGACCAGCAGCCGAAGACCACCGCGCGGCAGCCCGTCGAGAGTCGCCGCGCCCTTGGCGTCGGTCATCGTCTCTCTGGCGGCGCCCTTCGAGCCGCCGAGGAGTTTGATCCTCGCTTTGGCGACCGCGGGGCCGCGGAGATCGAGCTTGCCGAGCGACGCCGGCCCCTTGCCGCAGCGTGGGCGGGGATAGGCTGGTCCTCTGACCTCGATGGCCAGGGCCTCGACGGCTTGGTCTCCGCAGCCGAGAGCGCCGCCGCTCAAGAGCGCCCCGAACGCCGCGCCGAAGAAGCCGAGTAGCACCCCCATACGTTTGGGACCGAGCCGGGTGCTGAGCTGCCGAGCCGATTTCGTAGCCGAAGAAACGAGCCATACTGGGGCTACGGCGAGCTTTCGGAGGTATAGAAAGCGGCCGGCAGTGCTGCGCCCGGCGACGGGAGGGATGTGTGGGGGGGCTCCTAGGTGGGCGTGGCGTCGCCCCGCTGTCCGAGACATCATCACCGGCAGCATACCAGGGATCCCCTCGGATGTTCGCGGCGCGCGCCGCAGAGCAGCGTGACAGACGCCGGTAGACAGACGCCGGTAGACAGACGCCGGTAGACAGACGCCGGTAGACAGACGCCGGTAAACAGCGAGGTGCAGCCGTGACGAGCTATTGGTTGATGAAGTCCGAGCCCAACGTCTTCTCCTTCGACGACCTGCTCGCCGAGCCCGAGCAGACAACCTACTGGGAGGGTGTGCGCAACTACCAGGCCCGTAACATGATGCGTGACCAGATGAAGGTCGGCGATCAGGTCTTCTACTACCACTCGAGCTGCGACGAGCCTGGTATCTACGGTCTCGCTGAGATCGTTCGCGAGGGCTACCCAGACCCGACGGCCTTCGAGCCTACGGCGCGCTACTTCGACCCCAAGAGCGAGGCCGACGCGCCGCGCTGGTACATGGTGGACCTCAAGGCCATTCGGCCTCTCTCGCGCCCTATCCTGCTGGCCGAGCTCCGCGACCACGCCGACGAGCTCGAGGGGTTGGCGCTGCTGCGCAAGGGCAATCGGCTCTCCGTGCTACCGGTAGACCCGCGACACTGGCAGATCATCCTCGACCTCGAGTAGGGGATGAGCGGGTGGTATCGCGAGGTTGAGCGACAACCGCTGTGATGTCACAGACCAGCGCGGCGACGGGGGGGTTGGTCAGCGCTCTAGGGCTGATGGCCCGCCCAGGTGGCGGTGACGCAGAACGCGGGCACTAGGTGGGCGCTGTAGCCGAGGCGCTTGGGCAGCCCGGTGAACTGAAAGCGCCGCACCTCCGAGAGCACGGCCTGGTATTCCTCCGCCTGGTCGTAGATACCGGCGAGCTCGGCCGCCTGTACGGTAATCCGGAGCACCCGGTCACAGAAGCGCTTGGCTGTCTCATAGCGCGTACTACCCACCAGCTGCATCTCGACGCCGATGTCGCGGAAGCCGTAGCGCTTGAGCAGCTGGGGCAAGCGCGGCCCCAGGGCGATGTCTGCGGGCTGGCGGAGCACTCGCGCGCGTAGGCAGAACGCATGAAAGCGCTGGTCGAGCTGCTCGAGCACGCCGTCGAAATAGAAGCGCTGCCCGAGGTTGTCGGGCTCGATCGCGACGAAGCGCCCGCCCGGGCGCAGCACCCGCGGGATCTCCTTGCCGAGCATCGCCTTGATGTCCCGGCAATGCTGCAGCCGCAGCACCGAGAGGAAGACGTCGGAGAGCCCATTGGGGATTGGTAGCTCGTGGCCGTCGGTGACGCGCAGGCTGACTCGCGAGGAGTAGCGCGTGTTGGCGACCTGCCGCTCTGCCTGCCGGAGCAGCTCGGGGTCGGTCTCGAGGCCGATGTAGTGGGCGTTGGGGAGCGCGGGGAGCAGCGAGTAGGCCGCGTTGGCCTGACCGCAGCCGTAGTCGAGCAGCTGCCGGCAGTCGCCCGGGATCATCGCCAGCAAGAGCCGAGTGAAGTGGTCATCCCACCAGCTCTTGGGTGTCGCCAGCTGGCTCGCACCGCGCGAGCTGATCTGCGCTTCTATCAAACCTCCACCTCGTTTGCGACCGACCTTAGTACAGCCCATCTCCAGAGCTGAATCAAGGCCGGGGGCGGGCGAGCCGTCCATATGCGATAGTCCCAGTCCATGACTTCAGCGACGGCGGCCATGAGAGGAGAGGCACCAGCGCGCCCGGTGATCTGCGTCGGAGAGGTGCTCGTCGACCTCTTCGCCGAGGCGACCGATGGCGCGGGCTGCCCGATCGCGGAGGCCGAACGCTTCCGGCCGCTGCTGGGCGGCGCGCCGGCGAACGCGGCGGTAGCCCTGGCTCGCCAGGGTTATCCCAGCGCCCTGTTGGCGCTCGTCGGTGACGACGGCTTCGGCGCTTACCTGCGGCGCGCCCTTGACGCCGAGGGCGTCGCCACCGCGCTGGTCGACAGCTCTCCCGCCCGTACGGGGCTGGCCTTCGTCTCCCGCGACGCCGCTGGTGAGCGATCCTTTCTCTTCTCCCGCGACGGCAGCGCGGACATGTGCCTCGACGCGGCGCAGGTGGCGCTTCACGCCAAAGAGATCGCCGCTGCTGCGGCGGTGCATCTCTGTGGCAACGGTCTGGCCGTCGAGCCGATGGCCAGCGCGCTGCAGGAGGCGGTGGCGCTTGCGGCTCAGCACGGCGTGCCAATCAGCGTTGATCTGAACCTACGTTTCCACCTCTGGCCCTCGGCCGAGGCTGCCGGCGCTGCAGCCCGCGAGGTCGTGGCCGCTGCGACAGTCGTCAAGGCTGATCTGGCGGAGGCCGAGGCGGTCTGCGGCGAGCGCGAGCCGCGACGAGCGGCGCGGGCCCTCTGCGAGCTCGGCCCGAACGTCGCGTGTGTCACTCTTGGCGGCGACGGCGCGGTCTTCCACGCCGCGGGGGGAGCCAGCGGCCATGTCCAGGCCCCGACCGTCGAGGTCGTCGACAGCACCGGCGCCGGTGACGCTTTCGCTGCGACCCTGATCGGCGGGCTGCTGGCTCGCGAGGGTGGCGTCGCCGCGCCCATCGGCGAGGAAGAGCTCTCGTCTTTGGTCCGCCGCGCCTGCACGGCTGGCGCTCGTGTCTGCGGCCACCTCGGGGCGATCACCGGCCTGCCCACCGCCGAGCAGCTCGACGCGGACACTTGGCCCGACCGAAGGCCTTGATTCTCGCTGCCGCTCCGACGATAGTACACCGGACGCTGTGTGAAAGGGGTGGAATCATGACTGAAGACGCGCTGGGTCGCTTGAGAGAGTTCGAGGAAGAGCTGGGCGTCGATGTGGCCATCGAGCTGATCGAGCTTTTTCTGGAAGACGCACCCGCGCAGCTCGAGACGATGGGCGCTGCCTTGGGCGGCGGAGACGCCAACACGCTGAAGCGCGCAGCTCATAGCTTGAAAGGCAGCTGCAGCAACCTCGGCCTCAACACGCTCTCCAGCTGCGCCGCGGCCCTCGAGCAGCATGCGGGCGCTCGTGGCTGCGACGGCGCTCAGCCGCTCCTCGACGCGGTCGTATCCAAGCACGACAGCTTGCAACCCGGTCTGAAAGCGCTAAGAGAGTCCTTGCGCGCCAAGCTCTAGCTCTCACGACCTCGCTCGTGGCGCGCAGGAGCGCGCCGCATGAGCAACACCGCAGCCTTCTTCGATCTCGACGGCACGCTCTTGAGCGTCAACAGCGGCAGGCTATGGGTCGCCTTCGAGCGTCGCCTCGGACGGATCACGGGCGCGAAGTACGCGGAGGCGCTGCTTTACTTCGCCCTCTACCGACTCGACCGCATCGACATGCACGCGGTGCTCCGCAAGGCCTTGTCGGTCTACGAGGGGGAGCGCGAGGAGGTCCTGCGAGCGCGCACGCGGCGCTGGTATCTCGACGAGGTCGCCCCGAAGGTCGCCCCTGGTGCCTATCCCGTGCTCGACGCTCATCGCGCCGCCGGTCACCGCCTGGTGCTGCTGACCTCGAGCTCGGTCTACGAGTCGGAGATCGCGACCGAGCACCTCGGACTCGATGACTACCTCGCTGCGACCTACGAGGTCGTCGATGGCTGCTTCACCGGTGAGCCCTCGCTGCCGCTCTGCTATGGCGCAGGCAAGGTGCATTTCGCTGAAGACTACGCGCGGCGCCACGACGTCGACCTCGCCACGAGCTTCTTTTACACAGACAGCGTGACCGATATCCCGATGCTGCAGCGGGTGGGACAGCCTCGAGTCGTCAACCCCGACCTGGGGCTGCGCTGGGCTGCCCGGAGGCAGGGCTGGCGGATCCTCGATTGGGGACGCCCCGAGGTCGCCGCCACGACGCTCAACCGATGAGCACCCCCTACACGCCGATCCTGGCTACCCTGGGTTACGTCTATGACCGCGAGCGAGATCGCGTGCTGCTGATCCACCGCGACGCTCGGGAAGACGACCAGCACTTCGGCAAGTACAACGGTCTCGGGGGGAAGGTGGAGCGGGACGAGGACGTGGTGGCTGGGATGCGCCGAGAGCTCCGCGAGGAGTCGGGCCTCGAGGCCTCGCGCTTGCTGCTCGCCGGCACGATCAGCTGGCCCGGTTTCGGAAAAAACGGGGAGGACTGGTTTGCGTTCCTGTTTCGACTCGAGGGCTTCTCGGGAGCGCTTCGCGATCGAAACGATGAGGGCCGTCTGCTCTGGGTGTCGCGCGGCGCCCTCGACGAGCTGCCGATGTGGGAGGGGGACCGGCTCTTTCTGCCCCTGGTCTTCGCTGAGCCTCTACGGCCCTTTCATGGTGTCATGCCCTACCATGAAGGACGCCCAACGAGTTGGCATTTCAGCTATCTGGACGCGTGACCCGCCGGTCAAGGGGTTGATGGCGGCGTTTCGGGCGATTGACTCTTCGGTGTGTGCGACGACGGTGGCGTCGTCGGGGCCTGCGGCGCGACGGCCTTCATCGTCATCGCTGGCCTGGTCCTGTTGGTGGTCGTGCAGCGCGGTCCTTGGGCCACGCAGGAGGCTGCTCGACGCCGAGGGCGAGGCAAGAAAGATCGGAACCTCTCCGAGTCGGGCGCTGTCATCGGTTGCGTGCTACCAGCAGGCGCCCTTCTCGCTCCTACGCTGTGATTCCGCATCCTTCGCGCAGCTCGGTCCGGTAAGCTGATCAGCGCTCTAGAGCCCGCGACGATACCCTCGGGAGCGCCGAGGGTGGCCCATGCAACAGATGAGCTACGACGGGCGGAACGCCCGCGGCGAGACACCTCTTCGACCGCGACGACCGGTGACCCTCGCCCGCGCAAGGAGAAGGCCATGTACACGACTGAGCAGCTGACGCGCACGGACGACCCCAGCGCAGACCGCCAAGACGGCGCCCGCGCCATCGAGGTCACGGCGTTGTTCGATGAGACGGTGCTCGCCGTCCGTCACCTCGACAACCCACGCGCCGGCAAGGTCTCGGCGATGACCTGGGTGCTCTTCGCTCTCGCTGCCGGCGCCGTGATCGCCGGCTTGGTGCAGAGCCTACGCGGGCAGGGCGGCCTCGGTGGCTTGCTCTTGGCTCTGGGGATGGGCGGCGGCGTCTTTGGGTTGACCCGTTACCTCGCCGAGCGAAAATCGCCGCATTTCGTGCTGGGAGCCGCCGCTGGCGCCGATCTCCCGCTGGTCCACGAGGCGATCCCGGCTGGAGCCTTTCCGCTGGTGCGCTCCAATGGGCGTGACTTCGAGCTGCTGTTCACGACGCAGATGAAGGGGGACGTGACCGTCGGCGCCGACCGCCATGCCCTCGCGTCCCTGATCGCCGATGGCCAGGCGCGGCCCTGCAATGAGCTCGCGGGCTGCTATCGCTTGCACTTGCCGGTTGGCTCGCGGACCTTCCTGCGCTTCGGCAACCACTCGTTTCTGATCTCGTCGGTCAGCGCGCCACGCCCCGTGGCGGCGCCGCTCTTTGCCGGCCTGCGCTGGTCGACCCAGGTCTTCACCGGCCTCTCCTTCGCCGCCCACGCGCTGTTGCTCGGGATCGTCTTCGCCACGCCGCCGGACGCTAAGGCCCTCGGCATCGATTACTTCGGCAAGGCGCAAGAGTTCGTGAGATACCGCACTATGGCGAAGCTCGAGCAAAAGGAAGTGCCGACATGGCTGCAGGAGGCCAAGGCGCGCGCCACCAAGCGAGGCGACGCTGGCGATCGTCACCGCTATGACGAGGGTCGGGCTGGTAAGCGTACGGTCAAGCAGACCAATAAGCGCTTCGCGATCAAGGGCGACGCGAAAAACCCCGGTCTGGCCAAGACCCTCGCCGAGCGGACGGCGCGGCAGGCGGGCGTCCTCGGCTTGCTCGACCGCCCGAGCGGCAGCGTGATGGCCTCGATCTTCGGCAAAGACAGCGCCCTTGGCCGCGACACCCTCGACGCGCTCGGTGGGCTGCGTGGCGATCAGATCGGTGAGAGCTACGGGATCAACGGCCTGGGGCTGGTCGGCGTCGGTCGCCACGGCGGCGGCCTGGGCACCGGCCTCGGCACAGTGAACCTCGGTCGCATCCGCACGCTGGGTTACGGTAACGGCGGCAACGGCAGCTACGGCTCCCGCGTGGCGCGGCTGCGCCGGCACACGCCGAAGCTACCCAAGGTTGGTTTCGGCGTGGCCAGGACCAAGGGCGCGCTGGACAAGGAGCTGATCCGCCGCGAGGTGCGCAGGCATCGCAACGAGGTGCGCTTCTGCTACCAGCGTGAGCTGCAGAACTCACCGAAGCTTGGTGGTCGGCTGATCGTGCAGTTCACCATAGGCGGCAAGGGCCAGGTGCTGCTCTCTCGCGTCCAGGCCTCGACGCTCTCTTCGGCGCCGGTGGAGACCTGCGTGGTCAAGGCCGTGCGTCGCTGGTCCTTCCCCAAGCCCGCCGGCGGCGGCATCGTGGTCGTCAGCTACCCCTTCAGCTTCTGCGTCGCTGGTCGCTAGCGCTGACCCACTGACCTCCCGTCGCCGCGCTGGTCTGCGACATCACCGCGGTTGTCGCTCGTCGGTTGCCTGCTACCAGCAGGCGCCCTTCTCGCTCCTACGCCGTGATTCCACATCCTCCGCGCAGCTCGGTCCGGTAAGCCGATCAGCGCTCTCGGTGCTCTTGAACCAAAGCTCTCGGAGGGGTGGACATCGCAGTCCGCTATGGCGCCTTCACGCAGCAGTTGAGCGCGAGCGCGCCGCAGGAGAGCGTCGGATCGATCACGAAGCCCTTGACGCAGAGGGTGAACTGAGGTGAGCAGTAGCCGCCGTTCTTCACGCAGTCGTTGATCCCCGTCGTCGGGCACGTCCCGACGTTGCCCGATTTGTCGGTACACTTCTTCCCGACGGGGCAGCCCGCCTTGTCGCAGCAGTAGACTGGGGTGGGGATGGCGATACACTGCCCCTTAGAGCACTTCAGCCCCTGCTTGCAGTCGCAGTCAACCTTGCACTTGCTGCCGCTGGGGGTGCAGCTGCCGGTGAAGATGTTGCAGGTCGCGTTGGGCACGATCACCGTCTTGGCCGTGCAGGCGCTCTGGGCGCAGCTCGGTGTGGTCTGGACGCAGTTCGCCCCGCTCTGCTTGCAGCTCTGAGTCAGCGTCGTGCTGCTCGTCGCGCAGGTCGCGCTGGCCGAGCAGCTAGGGGTGGTCTGCACGCAGGCCGTCCCCTTCATCTTGCAGCCCTGGTTCACCGTCGTCGTCGACGTCTGACAGTTGCCGGTGTTCGGATCACAGATGCTGCTCACCGCCGTGCAGTCGCCCGCGGACGACATCTGGCAGGTCGGCGCTGGACAGGCTACACCCACGCATTTGTCTGGCATGCAGCAGGTCAAGGCCTTCGCACCGCAGGAGACCGTCCCATCAGCGGCGTAGCCAGTCTTGCATTGGGTGAACTGAGGGGTGCAGTAGCCGCCCCGCTTGACGCAGTCGTTGGCTGGGGTGTCGCAGTCGGCGGGACACGAGCAGGCGTCCTCGCCGCTCTTGGTGTCGCATAGACCATCGCCACATTTCACGCAGACGAAGGTCAGGCCGAGGCTGATGCAGGCAGGTGGGGTCGCCACCGCGCCAGGGGTGAGGCCAGGGCAGCAGCTCTGGCCGAGCTTGATCTGCTGGCCGAGTTTCCCGCATTTGGCCGGCCCGTCTGGGGGCATCGTGTCTTTGGGCAAGCTGCCGTCGTCTTTGATCGCGGCGTCGAGGTCGATGGCTCCATCGCCCGCCTGGAGCCCATCTTTGGAGGTCAGTCCATCGCCCGTGGCTTGGTCCAGCGCCGTCGTGTCACCTAGACCGGTGTCCCCCGGGGTGCCGTCGCCTCGGACCAGGTCCCCCCGCGTCGCGTCACGACCTCCGTCGGTAAGCGCGGGGGCGCTATCCGAATCGCAGCCGCCGAGCGCTAGAAGCAGCGCGCAAGACACTCTCAACAGACTATGACACGATCGCATGCCGACAACTCCTCACGTTAAGACCTCAGAGCCCACGATTCTAGCACGTCCGACGAGAAACGGCTGGGGTCGCGATGGGCCGATAGAACGGCAGATCGAGGGCCTTGGTGAGAAACACCCTTCGCCTCGAAACGCATCATGGCTTGCGGTGGGGAGGTGGCCGACTATGGTCTCGAACATGAATGCCCACGACTATCCGGAGTTTCAGGCCTTCGTCGATAAGCTCGGCGAGGCGGAGATGCCGCCAAAGCTCGCTCAAGAGTTCGGCAGGCGCTACGCGGCCTACCGCGCCGGCGACAGCGGCAAGGTGAACTGGGATGAGGTGCGACCAGCGGCCGAGGAGGACATTGTCGACGCCACGGAGCTCTCTGAGCTCGACGAGGCGCAGGTTCGGAAGGTCGCCCGTGAGCTGGTCTGCATCAAGCTCAACGGTGGCCTGGGCACGACGATGAAGCTAGCCCGAGCGAAGTCGCTGATCGCCGTTCGTGAGGGGCGCTCCTTTCTTGGCTTGATCGCCGATCAGATCAGCGCGCTGCGCCAACGCTGCGCCGTCGAGGTCCCGCTTCTGCTGATGAACAGCTATCGCACCCGCGCCGACAGCCTGGCCGAGCTCGAGGCCGTCGGCTTCGCCCAGCGCGGACTGCCCCTCGACTTTTTGCAGCATAAGGTGCCACGGATCGACGCCGAGACGAAGCTGCCGGTGACCTTGCCTCCAGGCAACGAGGCCGAAGAGTGGACGCCGCCGGGCCATGGCGACGTGTACCTGGCGCTGGCGCTGGGCGGGCTGCTCGAGACCTTGCTCGAGCGCGGCGTGCGCTGGGCCTTCGTCAGCAACGTCGACAACCTCGGCGCGACGATCGATCCGCGCATCCCGGCCCACCTCGCGGTGGCGGGGCTCGACTTCGCGATGGAGGTCACACCGAAGACGCCGGCTGACATCAAGGGCGGCCCGCTGGCGCGCTGCCGCGATCGGCTGACGCTGATCGAGGGCAGCCAGGTCCCCGAGCACGCGCTGGCGGAGTTCGAGGACATCGGCCGCTTCAAGGAGTTCAACACCAACAGCCTGTGGTGGAACGTCGAGGCCGTCCGCGACGCCATCGGCGCTGATCGGCTCGAGATGCCGATGATCGTCAACGCCAAGACCGTGCTTGGCAAAGACGTTGTGCAGCTCGAGACGGCGATGGGCGCCGCCATCGGCAGCTTCGAGCGTGCCGGTGGGCTGCGCGTCTCGCGACGGCGCTTCGCCCCAGTGAAGGCCACGTCGGATCTCCTCGGCGTGCGCTCCGACGCCTATACCCTCGATGAGGCCGGCGGGCTGCGGCCCAACCCTGCCCGCGATGAGGCTCTCGGGCCGCCGCTGATCGAGCTCGACGAGCGCTTCTATCGGGGGATCGCCGACTTCGAGGCGCGCTTCCCCACGCCGCCGAGCCTGCTCGCCTGTCGTAGCCTGAGGATCATCGGCGACGTCACCTTTGGCCGTGGTGTTGTGCTCTCGGGGGACGTCGAGATCCGCGTCGGCGGCGAAGGTCGGCGCACCATCGAAGACGGCGCGTGTCTCACCAACACCACCCTCAAGCTCTAGACCCTCAAGCTCTCGTCTCGTTGGTCAGCGCTCTAGTCGTCCATCCCGGGCAGGGGTCGGGGGGTGGTGAGCCGTCGCTCGCCCGCAAGGTCTGGGCGCTTGGGAAGATCTGCCTTGGCCGGCGGCGGCGGCAGGTCGGGTACCACCGGGGCCTCTTCGACGATGGCGCCCTCTTCGAGCTTGGACGTCAGAGGGCGGGGGGGCGCCGCAGTATCGCTATGCATCGCCGCGAGCTTGCGGTCCTCTTCATCATCCTCTCGCGCCAAGACCCGAGGCGCCGGCGGTCGCTCAGGCTCCTCGGAGCCGGGTTTGGTCGTCTCGCGCTGTGACCAATGCAGGTGGTCGTCGATATCCGAGCGCAGCCGCGCGCCCTCAGCGCGCATCAGGTTGGCCAGGCCGGGCTGGCCCTGCTCGTTCTCAGCGTCGTCTGCGATCATGTCCAGGCGGTTGAGGTGGCTCTTGATGTCAGCCGCCACAGCGCTGACCACCTGCTCGAGGCTATCGTCGAGCGCACCCAAGGCGCGCTCGAGCTCTTCGGCGAGGCGTAGCTCGCGCAGCCGCGCGCCGATCCAGTCGCCGACGAGCTGCATGAAGTCACCGTCCTCCATGCTGTGTAGGCCGGCGTTGGCGAAGGTGTCGGCGTAGAGCACGCCCTGGGGGCCTTCCGCGCTCCGCATCCCGACGCAGATCGCCGAGCGCACGTTGCTCATAGCGACGCTCTGACGCCCCTTGAAGCGCTTGTCGGTGCGGGCGTCGAAGGAGATCACCGGCTTCTCGGAGAGCAAGCCGCGGCGCAGGATGCTCTTACTCGGTGGCTGCCAATGATCGGCGTCGTCGGGCTTGCGCAGCTTGTGCGCCATCACCTGGAGGTCCTCCGGCGTGCCGCCGACGAGGGCCAAGAAGCGATCACAGGAGATCACCTGCGGCAGCTTCGAGACCACCGCCGCGAGCAGCTCCGCAGGCACCGAGATGTCATGCACCTCGGCCTGCAGCTCGGTCAAGGTCTCGAGGTAGCTCTTGAAGCGGCTGTCGGGAGCGGCGTCGGTCAGGGCGAGCTCGACGAGCGAGGATTCGACCGAGTCTTCGCTCTCGAGCTTGGCCTTCTCCAGCGCGTCGATCTCCGCGTCTTCGACCGCGCTGACCAGGAGCACGACCTCTTGGCCGAGAGAGATTAAGTCGCCTTGGCGCAGCGCGACCTTTTCAGCGATGCGCGTGGAGTTGACGAAGGTGCCGTGGCCCGAGCCGAGGTCGCGGATATGAGGGACACCGTCGGCCGTCCACACGGCGGCGTGCCGACGAGACACCGTAGGCACGGCGAGCTCGTAATCCGCGCGCTCGGAGCGGCCGAGGATCTGCTCGTGCGCGGCGAGGGTGAGCGGAGGGGGAGCCTCGTTCGTTGAACCTCCCACGACCTGCGTAAGCGTGAACTTCCGATGGCCGGGCATGCATTGGTGATCTTATGAGCAGAGCCAGGGGCGTGTAAAGCACTGGAGATGTTTGGATCCCCCCATCCGTTGCGCCAGCGCTTCACCCGACGCGTGACGTCTCGGATCGAGCCCTTGAGGTTTTCGATCGGGTTCGTCATCGAGAGCGTCTTTTCCAGCTTGAGGGGCAGCTTGAGATCCTCGATCGTTAGGACCTCGTCGAGCCCCTCCTAGGCTGATGATGGGCAGCGGCGGCTGGCGGCGGTCAGTCGTGGTCGACGTTTGCATAGTCGCCGACGAGTTCCTTCTTCTTCTTGTCCACCGAAACAACGGGTTGGCCGCGCCGGTGGACGTCCGTGACTCGACGATTGATGTACCAAGACTGCTCGTCACGATCCGGGTTGGATGTGCCTTCCTTGCTCTTGCGGGTCCCGTGGAGGCTGTCCTTCAGTTCGCGCAGCAACTCCGTCACCTTCTGTCGGCCAATGGGAGGGCGCTGCGCCGTCAATTCCTCGGCCAGCTTCCGAGCGCTCTTGGTCGTCCAGCGAAGCGGCGACATAGGATCGCCACGTGTCACCGGATCCAGCAGTTGCTCGAACGCCGCAACAAGCGTTGGGTCTGTCTCCGTAATGGGTGGACGAGTCCGCCGCCGGTTCGGCGGGCTCGTCCTTCCATCGCCACTAGTTCATCAACGCGTCCCAGCTCCTTGGCTCCTTTTCGGATCGTCGTCCGCGATATCGCCGTCGCTCGTTCTACACCCGCGATGCCACCCGGTCCCAGCGACAGTGCTTCATTCGCTGCCCACAACCGTCGCAGCCGTTCATCCAGGGCGGGGCTCAGGCGTTCGAATCGGTCTCGAACACCCTCTTCTATCGTCTTGGAGATCAGCCGAAGGTTAGATCACAAGACGACCTGTTTGAACAGGTTGTTTGCAGATGGCTCCTTAGGTGCCCGCACCTTCGCGGATTAGCGCCACAAGGCCTCGAGCCGATTCGCCGAACTGCAGGTGCCAATACTCGCTCACGTCCCGATTTCGAGGACTCGTGCGTCGTCTCGCACCACGAATCGTTGTTTAGAGACCCTAGAGCGCTGATCAGCTTACCGGACCGAGCTGCGCGAAGGATGCGGAATCACGGCGTAGGAGCGAGGAGGGCGCCTGCTGGTAGCAAGCAACCGA
>PDWJ01004545.1_pt1 | contig 14879 bp, 13 predicted proteins | sample 1430881 | NCBI WGS metagenome assembly PDWJ01 (sample SAMN01162460, study PRJNA174530) | Oral metagenome, whole genome shotgun sequencing project. | biome: Marine environment; feature: Marine mammal; material: Swab sample of the gingival sulcus; isolation source: swab sample of gingival sulcus... | reverse complement strand
TGTCCTGTATTGACGACCAATGTCATTTCCCTGTTTATTCAATGAAACAGGATCTATAATCCTGAAATAGTGCAGCAATATTTCATCTAATGAAATCAAAGAAATATCATAATCTATCTTTACGGCTTCAGCATGATCTGTACGTTTTATTTTTTCATAGCTTGTGTTTTCTGTCTTTCCATTGGCATATCCAGTATCTGTATCTACAATACCTTTGATTCTCTGGAAATATGCTTCCACCCCCCAAAAACAACCGCCAGCCAGATAAATCGTTTTTATATTTTGAGCGGTTTTATGAAGGCTCAGATTTTCATCTCCTTTTTTTCCCATTTCTTTCTGATCACAACCTGTAAAGACAATTAAAGTCAATAACAGCAGTAAAATATTTTTTTTCATACCTCAACTACCTCTTTTGTTTTTTAATTTAGCAGACGTTATGATTTAAGCACATAACGCTGGATTCAAGTAATAAGTGCTCCCTTTTCGCACTGGATTAATAGCAGGCCAGATTTCTGTCACAAATCCGGTCTGGGGTATCATTGCCCCAACCAAAAGTTCAATAAATGCAAGGATTGAACGAATAGGTAGTGCCTGTCTGATAAGGCGCGATTAGTCCTATTTTTTGGTTATGTCAATAATTTTGTTATTTTTTGCGTTTTTATCTCCTTTTTTCCCGAAGGGAAAATATTCTAAAACTCTAGAACATAAGATCAAATCTTTAAATGCCAAGATTATTTTTAATTTCTGCCTGAATTCTCTTTTTAGCTGAATAGTTAGCTTTTATAGACTGTTGCAGATGTATCTTTGACACTGCCGACATGGGAATAGTCTCCAGTGATCTGAACTTTAAGGCAAACTGGTAAATAAGACTCCGTTGTATGGCAGATTGAGAACAGGAGTGATTTCTTGCATTCTCCTGTAATTATGCTATTCTCGTCAAGAAAATATGATCTTGCCATAATCAGGATACCCTGCCATGAAAAAGCTGCCTATTGGCATTCAGACATTTAGTGAAATTCAAAAAAACAATTATGTCTATGTGGATAAGACCGGTCTTGCCGTCGATCTGATTAACCGCTACAAATATGTATTTTTGTTCCGTCCCCGGCGGTTTGGGAAAAGTCTGTTTGTTGTGGATCACTGCATTCCCTTTTTGAAGGTAGTTTTCGCAACCCCGAGTCCTTATATCAAAGCCTGATGGCAGCAGTTATGGAAAACGAAGAACGTCTGGATGCTGCTGTCGAAAATACTGTGCCTGCACTTCGGTTCGCCCGGCTTATTCGGGAGGTTTCCAGGAAATACAACGCTCAAGTTGTTATATTGGTTGATGAGTATGATAAACCTATTCTGGATAATATCGCTTCTCCGGAAATGGCCCGGGAAGCAAGAGACAGTCTGCGGGATTTTTATTCCAGTATCAAGAGCAACGATGCCCATATTCACTTTGCTTTTCTAACCGAAGTAACCAGATTTCCCAAGGTATCTGTTTTCTCTGGCTCAACAATATTGAAGACATTTCTCTTGCCCTGGAATTCGCCACCATCTGCGGATACTCTCAGCGTGATCTGGAAACGGTATTTGCCGATCATTTGCAAGGCGCGGATATGGAACAATTCAAAGCAGCCATTCATGCCTTGTTTGCAGCCATTTTCTACCATAACTATACAAACAACGATATTGCCCGCTACGAAGGCTTTTATGCCAGCGTTATCTTTGCCTGGCTCTCTTCCGCCTGGTTGCAGCTCACTGTGGAAGATTGCACCAACAAGGGTCGTATTGATATGAGCGTGGAAATGGACGATACCATTTATCTGATTGAGTTCAAGGTCGATATGCCGCAGCAGGTAGCTCTTGCCTGGATACGAACCAAAGGTTATGCCGAAAAATATCGGGCAAAGGGCAAAAAGATTGTACTGATTGGTATTGGTTTCTCCAGTGATGAAAAAAACGTGACTGAATTTGTCTGGGACGCCTGATAGTTATAAATTTCAATACCGGAAGACAGGGCAATGGCGTCATGTATATCGTATGTTATCTTGCAACGATTAAAGACTTCTCCGGCATCCATCTGCCAGTATACCATATTGGCGAGGGTCAGCGTCTGGTTACGCAGTTTTTTGGTGATATTCAGGGTAGAGGTATAGATGTGTTCTTTTTTTGCCAGTAAGGAGTCGTGGCCGAGAATATGATCGCCGATCAGCTGGGCCGTTATTGTCCAGTCATTGCCGGGGCTCCAGTCGATGCCGCCCAGCCATTTAACCGCGTCTTTCTGTTCCGGCTGGTCGAAAAGAGATGCCGGTTCATAGTATCGTCCTTTGTACCAGGCTGCTTCAAAGCGGAAAACATAATCAGACCAGGGGCGGGCCCCTTCCAGGCCAAAGATGGTCAGACGATGGTGTTTCGGGATAAAATCTATCCTCGTACCGCCGTTTATGGTCCTTATCCTGCGGTGCATGGCAGGAAAGTCATCCCAGCTATGGAAGATGGACGCGGCCAGATCAAGCCCGGCAAGATAGGAAGATATTTTAATGGCAAATTCACTATTTGCAACAGAATTCTCCGGTTTGTCGGCAGGGATTGATGATATCTCAATGTTTTTGGGTAAAACTGGAGTGATAGCCCAGGGGTTATCTCCCTTTGGCTGAACTGCCGCCTTGAAAATCGGTATCCAGAGCAATGTTGTATCCATCTGTTCACCCAGCAGCCGCAGCCTGACGGCACTTACCGGCATACGGATTTCATCAAGATCCCGGCTGACAGATTCGGTATAGTCCGGTGGCGAGATCATATCGGTGATCTGTACGCCATCGGCCCGGCCCCAGATAATAATCTGTTCTCCCAGCCGCAGATCCCAGTTGTCCGCCACATGCTCAATCCATGCCTCATGGAGTTCGACCCCGCTTGCAGAGGAGATCTCCCTGTTTTTTTCTCCATCTGCTGATACAAAGCCGTAGAGCCAGTCCATATCGGCTGTCATCTCCAGGCGCAGCCGGGCTCTGGAGGTGAGGCTGTCATGGGGAGAACGCAGCCTGATCGACTGGACCGCATCCAGCCAGCCCGAAAGAGTAAACTGATCCAGGAAGGAACGGCTGTCGTCAACGGCTTCGTCAGCAACTGCCGGAGAGCCTGAGAACAGATAAGTCAGCAGAAGGAGCCTCGATAACGTTTTCACGGAATACGCCCGCGCTGGATGGTGGAAACCTTGAACAGCTGATCTTTCAGTCCGGTGTTATAGCGGATGTCACTCGTTTCCATAAGGGTTTTATGGTTTCTTGAAACATTGTTCATCTCCGAGCTCAGTACTGCCCATATCCCGTCCTGCTGCTTGACGGCAAGTGTTCGATAGTTCTTCAGCAGGCCGTCCTTATCGTAATATTCGCCCTTAAGCACCAGATGGTTCTGCTGATCCACCCAAAAAATCTTGCGGGTGTACATATCTTCCGGATTTACCGGGATCGATTCAACCTTCCAGCAGGTATGACCGTCAATATCTTCTTCGCCAAGCAGGGTATGGGTGTCTTCATCGACATTGCGGTCACCCATATCGTCATAGGTGAAATCACTGCCCATAAAGTATTCATTTCTTGAGGCTCCGCTGATGCGCCGTACCTTTCTCAATGCCGGCAGATAAAGCCACTTGTCATCTTCTTTTGCAGGATCATCATAGTCCCAGGAGAGAAAGGCGGTTCCCTTTACATCCGCCGGTGCTCTGAAAATCATCACCGCTTTCCTGTCCTTGCCGTCGTCCTTGCTGAAGCTCTCCAATTCCCGCACCCGTTTGCGGCCATTTTTATTGATCAGGGTCATTTTCATAATTGAGTGCCGGTCATCACCATCAGGGCGTTCATCCACCATGGTCATTATCTCTCTGCCACTTGGTGCTCCTGTCGCATAAACAGATACAGGCAGCAGAGAAAAGAGCAGCACGCCATAGAAAAAGACTTTTTGAAAAAAAATTTTGGTAATATCCGTTTGCATGGAAACATCCTCCTTTTTTATACATGCCAATGCTTGATCTGCTCCTGGGCCTGCCACATCGCCTGATAACGGCCGCCTGCCGCCAGCAACTCTTTATGCGTTCCTTCTTCGGCCAGCCGCCCCTGATCAAAGACCAGAATTTTGTCTGCGGCGGCAATGGTGGACAGACGGTGAGCAATGACAAAGACGGTACGTTCCCTGACCAGAGTGTCCACCGCTTTTTGTACCGCTACTTCACTTTCGGTATCCAGAGCTGCCGTTGGTTCATCAAGAATAACAATGGGCGCGTTTTTCAGAATGGCGCGGGCAATGCTGATTCGCTGGCGTTCTCCGCCAGACAGCCGGCCGCCGATATCTCCGACCCGGGTATTATATCTTTCAGGCAGCCGATCAATAAATTCATCGCAATGGGCGGCCCTGGCAGCGGCCTCAACCTCCTTGTCGCTGGCATTCTGGCGGCCCATACGGATATTGGCGGCAATGGTATCGTCAAAGAGATAGACATCCTGAAAGACCACAGAAACACAACTCATCAGTGTTTCTGGCTCCATTGAGCGTATGTCTCTGCCGCCAATACGGATGGTACCGCTTTGGGGATCGGCATAACGCATCAGCAGCCGGGTAACCGTAGTCTTGCCCGTACCGCTCGGGCCGACCAGCGCGGTCAGGCTCCGCTCCGGCACCGAAAACGAGACATCTTTAAACACATTGCCCTCGGCTCCGGTATAGGCAAAACTTACCTTATCAAAACAGACGTCAAACCTGTCAGGAACCTGGGCAGGCTGCTCGACTGACAGGGGTTCGATGGCCAGCGTCTCTTCCACCCGGGCAAAACCTGCCTCCATCAGGTCAAAGACCGTAATGAGACCAAAAAGGATGGCAATCGGCTCGGTAAAGCGTACCACAATGACCAGCAGAGCAGCAAGCGAAGCCAGTTCCAGACTACCACTCAATACAAAATGGAGACCAAGCCCGACAATGATTAACAGACCGCCCTGGACAAAGGTGGAACTTAACAGCTGGGGCCGGACCGAAGCCAGCACATCCTGTCGTTGCACCTTGCGAAGATGGTCGAGAACCCTGGCGAGGCGTTGCTGGCGTTTTCCGGTACGGTTTACGGAGCGCAGTACAGAAAGTCCCTGGACATATTCCACCAGTTCTCCCTGGAGATTGGCATTTATCTCAGCCAGTTCCCGCATTTCTTTTCCTTTGACACGTCGTCGTTCCCGATAAAAGGGGATGGCGAGCGGAAAGATCACCAGCATACAGATAGCCAGCCGCCAGTCTACAAAAAAGGTTGCCAGAGCTGCCACCACCGGGGTGATAATGATGCTGAGAAAGGCAGAACTCATGATGCCCATCGGCATCACCACCTCGTCGACACTGCCGGCCAGCACCGCGGCCAGCTCCCCGCTGCGCTTGCTGTAGAGGATCTCCAGCGGGATACGACGCAGCTGTTCTCCCAAATTCATCCGCAGCTCATGGGTAATGGCGGCAAAGGATTCAGAATAGTCAAATTCTCTGGCAAACCAGCGGCCTAGAGTATCCACCAGGGTGAAAAATATCAGGGTTGTGAGCCAAAAGAGGGCTTTTTTCCCATCAATGGGTGTGGCAAACAGAGCTGAAAACAGCGGATAGAAGCAGGCAAAGGCCAGCCCCTGGGCAACGGCCGCCACTATGGTAAAGAATATGCTTTTTTTCAGGACCTTTGCCTCCTGTCCTGCGGCGAGAAGCATTCGCTGCCAGGTCTGGCGGAGGGGGGGGATGGATGTGTCGTTCATAGCATTTTCCTCTTTCAACTGCGCAGGCTCCAGCCCTGTGCCTGTTGGTATTTTTCCCATAACCGGGCATAGACCCCGTCTTGTTTAACGAGCTCTTCATGCCGTCCTGTTTCGCTGACCCGGCCTTGATCAAGGACCACAATCTGATCCACGTTCTGGATAGTTGCGAGACGATGGGCGATAATAATTACGGTCTTGTTCTGCATCAGGTTGACCATGGCCTCGATGATCGCGACCTCATTTTCCGGATCGGCAAAGGCGGTGGCCTCATCAAGTACAACAATAGGGCAGTTGCGCAGGATGGCCCGGGCAATGGTCACCCGCTGACGCTCTCCACCGGACAGTCGGGTGCCCCGTTCTCCGGCAATGGTGTTATAACCGTCGGGCAGACTGGTAATAAAATCATGGATCTGGGCGGCTTTCGCTGCTGCCTCGATCTCTTCGTCTGTCGCTTCAGGGCGGCCAAGACGAATATTGGCGGCAATGCTATCCTTAAATAAGAAGGTGTCCTGAAAGACAAAAGAGACATAATCCATCAGGGTCTGGGTTTGCAGATCGCGTACATCCACGTCTCCGATCCGTACCGAACCTGTGGTGACATCCCAGAACCTTGGGATAAGCCGGGCCACCGTGGTTTTGCCGGCACCACTTGGTCCGACCAGGGCGGTGACTGTTCCTTGTGGTGCATGAAAGCTGACCTCGCTTAGGGCCTTATCTTTACGGCCTTCATAGGCAAAGCTCACTTTTTCAAAGGTCACCGAGGCATCACGGGGCAGCCGGGGAAAGGCCGAGCTGAATTGCAATGGCTTGGCCTGAAGCTCCTGGATTCGTAAGGCACTGGCATTGGCTTTGCGGATTAGATGATTGAGCCACATCAGCGGCATCAAAGATTCTGCCAGTCCGGTCCCCAGCAGGAGAATAGCTGTCCATGTGGGGATGGAAACAAGGCCATGGCGAAACAAAATATAACCGGTACAGGTCAGGGCAAGCAGAGTCGGTAAGGGGCCAAGGAGAACAAATCCGATCCTGCCGCTGGTACCAGAAAGTCGCAGCCATCGGATCAGGACATCCTTAAATCCTTCCAGGGCTGTCTGATAACGACCAAAGGAAGAGGCGCCGTCATCAAAGGTGCGAACCACCGGCATGGCCTGAACAAATTCAATCACCGTTCCGGCAACACGCTCCTGCAGGGAATCATACTCTCGCTGCAATGCTTTATTATTGCGCATAGCAAGCGACATAACGGCAAGTCCCACCAGTAAAACAGCTAAAGAGACCAAAGTCAGGCGCCAGTCAATGATCACAACCAACAACAGGGTAATCACCGGCATGGCCACACTGCGGCCAACCAGCGGTGTGGAATCCGCAACAAAAGCGTGCAGGTTGCGGACATCGTCCTGAATAACCTTGGCAAGGGCGCCTGTCCCTTCCTGGAGGATGTAGCCCAGCGGAAGTCGACCGAGACGGGCCGCCATATCGTTGCGTAGTATCACCTCCAGATCAAAGGCTGCGAGATGGGAGACCTTGAAGGCATGAATGCGCAGAAAGATGCTGCCAATGGTAAGGATGACTGCGCCCCAGAACCACCACCAGGGATGGCCGCCGGCCTTAAGCAGCCCTGCCAGACAGCCGGCAAGCAGGGCTATGGCGCCAAGGCCAAGAATCACCCCCAGAGCGCCCATGGACATGGCGGTGGCGATACCCTTTTTTACCGGGTGCATCAGTGCCCAGATCCCTTTGCCGGCAGGTGGAGAAAGGTCTGTATCCATTGTATCCATACCCGTTTGTTGTTCTGCTGTTGTCGTCATATACTGCCCTCTTGGTATTTTTGTCTATTTGGTAAAAACACCAGTCAGATTGGTTTTCAGACGCATTTTCCTGTACCCCTTCTCTGGAACAGAGATGATTGAAGAGATCTTAGGATAAAGTAAAAAAAAACAACCTTCTACCAAATACGGGAATAAAAATACCGCAATCGGGAAAATATAAGAAAATGTAGGGGGAATCAGGATAGAGAAGCCAGCAGTCAAAACTAAAGCCGGCTTACTGAACATTTGGTACGGAGTTCCGTTATGGCAGTATTCTTTGTTGCGGGCAGTTCAGACGAAAAACCTGAACCGCCTGTGTCGGTATTAGAATCAATAATTAACGTTCAGGCTGATGGTACGGGGGGAACCAACAGTTCCCATATAGCCAAGGGTCGGGTCTTCAGAGCCTGCAAGAAAATATTCCTTGTTTGTCAGGTTTTTTGCGGCCAGATAGATATCCCAGTTTTCCCGTTCATAGCCGATTTTCATGTTCAATAGGGTATATGTGCCTTGTTCCCGGGTATTGGCGCGGTCAAGATACATCCTGCCCATATGCTGCACTTCCGCTCTGGTAAATAGTCCCAGAAGTTTCGATATTCCAGGAACAGGCCGGAATCATATTCGGGAATCAGGGCGATGACATTATCTTGATAATTCGCACTGGTCATGAGGTCAATATATTCGTCGTATCTGGCATGGGTATAGCCGATAAATCCATTGACAGAAAAGTTGGCTGTAAGTCTCTAGGCAGTCTCCAGTTCAAAACCGTAGATATCAGCCCCGGAGACATTGTTCTGCACAATGGTTATTGGGTCAAACTGAACCCTGTCCTGATAATCGTCCACCTTGGTATAAAAGGCTGCGGCATTGATTCTGAGCCTCAGTTCCGGGAAGTCGTTTTTTATGCCCAACTCAAAAGCGGTGGAGATTTCCGGGTCAAATGCGGCGAGATCAGGGGCGTCGACCGCATAGCTGAAGCCTCCGGCCTTATAGCTTCTGGCCACGCTGGTATATAGCATGTTGTTGTCGCTGATCTGGTAATCCAGCGCCAGCTTGGGCAAAAGTTATGAGTTGGTTGTTTCCAGGCCGTTGATTGAGGCAACGGTTGGCATCCCCATAAAGATATGATCATGCTCCAGGGTTCGTTTGGAATGTTCATACCTCAGACCTGCGGTAAGGCCCAGCAGATTGTTAAAAAAACTAAGAGTCCCTTGTCCGAAGACAGTCATGTCTTCACAATCAATCCGAGCCTTATGGGCATCCCTTGCATAGAGAGGAACGCCCTTTTGTTCTGCGGCAATTTTATCCAGTTTGTAGCCTGTATCATATTCCTTTGCATCCCTGCCATAATAGATACCCATAGCCACTTCAAGGAGGTTTCATCCCAGGATTTCTCTTTATATGGTAAAGGGGATATCCAGGTGTGGCCTGAAGCGGAAGCAGAGGTTCCTTTGATAGTCTTTGTCAATCCCCTGCTTGACGTCTTTCCTTAAAAATCATAACCTGAATGCCCAGGGGTTAATACAACTATAAAGGCAGCCCCTATCACGATAGTCATCAGAATTGAGAGATCCTGTAATCCATCAATTTGAGCTTTGACGGGAGCCTCTGTTATATGCACAAAAGAGATAGCGCTGTGAATCTGTGTCTGAAGTACCCAGGCAGCACCCCAAAATGCAACTCCAATCATTTGTCCCAACGTTCTGCATAAAATTAAAAGGCTGGAGGCAATTCCAAGATATTTTTTGGGCACAGAACCCATAACAGCACTGTGACTAGGAGACATATATAATCCCATAGCTGTGCCAACCAATACCATACCGATAAAACAGGTAATTCCTGTCGTTTCACCATCTAGGTATATCCAAAACAGGATACCCGTTGCCAAAAGGACAAGAAGAGAAAGACAAATGATGACAGTTGTTCCCAGTTTGTCAGACAACATACCGGAAAAGGGAGAAATAAAAACCATCATTATTGACATGGCACCAAAAAGAAGGCCCATCTGATTTGGCGTGAATCCCAAGATATCCTGAAAAAAGAATGGAGCGAGGATAAAAATGCCACCAATAACAAAGTAAAAGAGGAACATAACGAGTAGGTTAGCAGTTAATGATATGTCTTTGAACAAAGAAAGTTGGATCATTGGAGAAGATACCTTTTTTTCGGTAAACCAAAAGGCCTGTCCACAAGCAATAAAGCATATGAACAAGAGTATGGGCCATGGTGAAATAAAGCCGTTCTTCTGCCCCAGGTTGAGAGCAATAACGATACTAATCATGGATAGAAAAAAGAGTATTGCACCGGTAAGATCAAAACCTTTTTGTTCGAGAGGAATAGTGGCAACTACATAGCTTTTTACCATATAAATTCCCAATATACCCATAGGCAGATTGATAAAAAAAATCCAGTGCCAAGACAAGGTCTCTACAAGAATTCCACCGATAACTGGCCCTATTACCAAGCCTAAGGTAACAACCGAAGCTAATATTCCCATAGCCTTGCCACGCTCCGCAACGGGAAAGGCCTCGGTGGCAACAGCAAAACCAAGAGCCAGAACCATGGCTCCACCCACTCCCTGTATGATCCTGAAAGTAATCAACCACCAGATTGTTCCAGCAAAACCACAGAGTAACGACCCAAAAGTAAAAAGTATAAATCCAGATAGATAAAAGCCTTTCTTTCCCTGCAGATCACCCAAACGGCCCATAACCATGACCAGAGAGGTAATCACTAGTAGATAACTATTCACCACCCACTGGACAACAGAAAAGGAGGTTTGCAGGTCAGCAATCAGAGTCGGTAAAATAAGATTGACCACACTACCATCCACCGAAACCATAAAGCCTCCGGTCATAACAGCAAAAAGAACCATCCATTTGTTAGAATAATTGGTATTAATAGTGGCCTGAGTATTTTTTGACATAAAGATGCCTCTCACATATGTCTGCCAAAAAGAGAAAAACCTCTCATATTTCAATAGAGAATTGTTATTTGTATGAAATCCATTATAGATAAAAAAGAGAAATCATACTGATACTAGCGTCCAGAACTTTAGCACTGGAGTCCAGATTTGAGTGGAGGAAAATAGAAAGGTGACGAAAGATTATCGTATCTGGCGAGGAGAAACCCCAAATTCGGCAGTAAAAGCTCTGGTAAAATAGCTTAGGTTAGTAAAACCTGTGGCAAAAGCTACCTCGGAGACATTATAGCTCCCCTGTCGCAACAGCTGTTTGGCAAGTTGCAGGCGATGAGTACGAAGATAATCCATAGGAGAGTGCCCCAAAACGCTTTTGAAATTTTGATAAAACCTACTTCTGCTCATCCCGACCTTTTTGGCAAGTTCAGTGATATTCGGTGGATTAATGAGGTCTAGCAGCAGAAGATTAGCAGCGTAGTGTATCTTTTCGCTGTCTGTTGCACCGAGACGAGTTCGGTAGCCATAAGATGTGCCTTTTATTCGTATTTGTTCAAGCCTTCTGGCAAAAATCTCCATTGCTTTACTTTCTATGTAAAGTGCACGGGTTTTGCCACTGTATGGACAGCTTACCAACTCATGGAGCACTCTTTTTGTTTCGACATCCATTTTTTCCAACCCCGCAACAGATGTCTTGCTCTTATAGCCTTGCAAAAAGGGAAGAAATGGTTCCTCGTCGCCAGCTGCCAAGTCTTGCAAGGTATAAGAATCAAAAAGAACCGCTATCTTAAATTTATGACCAACCCCAATTTCTTCAACAATTCTTTGTAAACCCGGATACGCATAATGGGCACTGACTCCTGGTTTGGCGGCTATCTGCCAACATCCTGATGAGTGAACTTCAGAATATCCGTTTAGATTAAAACTCACGCCAAAATTCCAGTCAATAGTCTCGGACATTAATTTAACTGGCTGAACCAAGTTAACATTCATATATGCCAACATTAACCCTGATGACAAATTCTCAAGAGTTAAACCACCGGCACCAAATTTTTTGGGAAGACGATAGACAAGTTGGTCTGGAATATCTTGAGACTTAGAAAATACAGGAGTAATAATTTCCATGGTTCAATTTAATGTTGCCTAACAGATGATAAACAACCTGCAGAGAAGTATCAGCATTAAAAGTGCTTTTGCAAAAACACATCACTAATTTTTCTTACACAGATATAAGAGCATGTAAAAACATATATTGTCAAGTACATATCTTCCTCAGATGTTTCGTTCTCTGTATCAAGAGCTGCAAAAGGAAATACTATTTTTGCTGGTAATGGTATTTCCTTTTATCTCCATTAGCTTGACTAAGGAACTGCTCAAGAATACAAAAAAGGCTATTATATTGCGCATGCTTCTACTCCTCTTGTATTCCAGGACAAGATGATCTGGTGGAATACCCCATCCCTTTCCAAGGGGGAGGTCATAAGAAAGGGATCTATTATTAAAACCTATAGGTCAATTGTACGCCAACCTCTCCTGGGTCAGTATAAATAGTATAAAAGCCACCAAATGCACCCTCGGCACTATAATCCTCATCAAAGAGATTTTTTGCGTATAAATAAGTATCAAAATGTTCCCCTTCATAACCAATTTTGGCGTTTACAACTTCATAGGGTTCTCTTGAATACTTATTAGCTTGATCAAAATAAACTTTTCCATAGCCTATAATATCTGCTCTCGCATAAAAACCACTCGGATGACGATATTGTCCGCCTGCAGAAAATGTATAGTCAGGCGACCAAGGGTTTTTGTTCCCCCGATAGTCTCCAGCCACATCGCTGAATTTATCAAACTTTATGCTATTGTAACCAAAGCTAAAATGTGTAGAAAATCCGGATGTAATCTGAGTTATCATTTCTAATTCAATGCCTTTACTTGTTGCTTCCGCCGCATTGGTTGTATGAGAGCTCTGGGGGGTTGTTTTCTCCTCAACTTGCATATCGCTAATGTCCATATAATAGGCTGAGCTATTTATAATAAATCGATTATTGAAGAAAACCATCTTCATGCCAATCTCATAAGCCCATAAGTCTTCTTGATCATAGGTGAAATATGCTGGAGCACTTTCCAGGCCACTGTATCCCCCAGAACGATAACCTTTTGCGACACTGGTAAACGTCATAATATTAGGTGTGATATTATAGTTTAGAGCAAGTTTAGGAGTTAATGCATCCCAGGAATCATCATGGTGTTGTCCTGTAGTTGTTAATTCAAATTCTTGGTCATCTCTTTCATAACGTAATCCTAAATTCAGATCTAGTTTTTCTGTGAAAGAAAAGGTGAGATTTCCAAAAATAGCATAGGTTTCCCCTTGAAGAGTTCTGTCATTAATGGAATGTGACATTGATGTCATATCAATATAAATATTGTTATTTTCTTTTTCATAATACATTCCAGCAAGCCATTTAAGACCTTCTTTTATATAATTTAGTCTTAGTTCTTGGGATAATTTTCTATAATCATCTGTTCTACGTGTATGAAAAATAGTTTGAGGACTATAATCAAAATCTGTTTTCGTGTTAAACTTGTATACCCTATTCGTGGTTATTGAAGACAATATGAGGGCATTATTGATGTTGTAACTAATCTTAAGTGATTCAAACACATCTTTAGACCAGTTTTCTCCATTTATATTGGAAGAAATCTGTCGATATTTAGGTTTGGTTACCTGAAAAACATTTGAACCAAGAGGAGCTAGATTGAATTTATTAGCCCCATCATCATAATGGAGAGAAGATATATTGAACGAAATATCCAAATTATCTATTGGAGTCCAGAGGAGCCGGGCATTTCCAAGCAAATGTTTTTTATCGTCCACAGCATCACCGGTCAAAGAATGTTTAATGAAACCATCCTCATAATCAAATTTACTCGATAACCTGTAATATAATTTATCTTTTAAAATGGGACCACTTAATCGTAACATCAAGGAACCCAGATTATTTTCCCCAGATTCTGAGGAGAGCCATTGGCCGGCTTGGCAAGTCATTGCACCTTGAAAATCATTGCCAGGTTGTTTGGAAATAATATTAATGGCACCAGCTTCTGCCCCTTTTCCATAAATAGTACCTTGAGGACCCCGAAGAACTTCTATCCTCTTAATATCAAACATTCCGTTTTCAAATCCAATGGCATTGAGAATAGGAACATCATCCACATATAATCCTGTAGAGACTTTGAAAGATTCTACGAAAGCTGAGAGTCCCCTCATAACGGGAATATTCATTCCCGGTATGCCATTGTTAAAAATCATTAAATTGGGAACAAAATTCCCAAGAGTACTCATAGAATCTATATCTTTATCTTCAATATCAGTTTCACTGAAGGTAGAAATACTTATGGGCACATCCTGAACATTTTCTTCCTGCTTTTGAGCGGTTACGGTAATCACCGTTTTATTCACAGTGTTGTTTAGCAAAACAATACTTTGTTAAGCTTCTCTTATTTACTCTAAAAAAGAAGAAGTCGTCTAACACTGGAGTCCAGAGTTTTAACACTGGAGTCCAGGATTTGAGGGTTGTGCATGTTATCTGCCAGTTTTTCAGTTCTGACCATTTCAGCATAACCTTTTAACCCAAGTTCAGTATAAAGAAAGTGATAATTATGCTAGAATAGTTGGTTTTGTTGTAGTTGGAATGAAGCAATTCAAGGCCGCTATTCACGCTCTGTTTGTGGTTATTCCTTATCGCAACTACACTATTGTTCGGTACGAAGGGTTTTATTTGGTGTGATCTCTGCCTGCCTTTCTTCTCCCCCTCTGCAACCTATTGTCGAAGACTGTACCAACAGGCGTATTCAGTTTTACCTACTCGAATTTTAAAGGAACCGGATTATTTATGCAGGACTTCAAGTTGTTCTTCAGATTCTGCAAATTTCAAGGCGATTTTACGAAATTCTTCAGTGCAGAGGGAAAACACCTCCACAATATCAGGATCAAAGCTTTTGCCGCTTTCCTGCAGAATAATTTCTACGGCTTTTGAATGCGTGAACGGAGATTTATAGACCCGGCGGCTGATTAAGGCATCATAGACATCGGCAAGGCCCATAACCCGTGCGCTTAATGGTATCTCTTTTTCGGCCAGTCCTGCTGGGTACCCTGTGCCATCCCATTTTTCATGGTGAGAATAGGCCATTTCCCGGGCGACATCGAGAAAAGGCATCGCACCAACTTTTTTCTGAACAGAGAGTATTACCTGGGCGCCATATTCTGTATGGCGTTTCATTTCGGTAAACTCTTCGCTGGTAAGAGGCCCCGCTTTTAACAGAATTTCATCAGGCACTCCAACCTTGCCAATATCATGAAGCGGTGCTGAACGAATAAAAAGATCAATGGTTGAG
>PDWJ01003516.1_pt1 | contig 14879 bp, 11 predicted proteins | sample 1430881 | NCBI WGS metagenome assembly PDWJ01 (sample SAMN01162460, study PRJNA174530) | Oral metagenome, whole genome shotgun sequencing project. | biome: Marine environment; feature: Marine mammal; material: Swab sample of the gingival sulcus; isolation source: swab sample of gingival sulcus... | reverse complement strand
GCACAATTGGAAAAAATTGGCACACCAATTGGAGCATATGATACTCTTATTGCTGGTATTGCTCTCAGCTCTAATTCAACATTAGTTACCCATAACACGGAAGAATTTAAGAGAATACAAAGTTTAACAATAGAAGATTGGTTCTAATATATATAACGAATAAGGATAGATCGTGTGAGGAACGAACCACGATCTTATCCGACTGTTGAACAAGCCCGGCCTATATGACTGGGCTTTCCAATATATATGAAAATATCTTTTTGGGGGGTTAAGGATCTGAAAGACTTGTGATTTTAGGGGTCTCTGAGATAAGACACACCTACAGCCAACGAAACGCTCGAGAGGGGCCCGGCGTACTGCGCGGCGTTTTGAACGGTCTGTAGTTCAAGAAAATTTTGATTTTTTATCGGAGCTTTTGGGTTAAAATGCCCGGCCCCTCAGCTCCCGTTATGCACGCGCTACCGCCTGTTTCAGCTTTAAAAAGGCAGCTTCACTGATACCGCTGATACCCAGGGGCCGCACCGTTGCATCATGACAGTCTGAACCGCCGGTGACCAAAAGGTCAAACCTGCTGGCCCATTCAGTGAGCAGGGCCCGATGTGACGAGGTGTGGCCAGGGTAATGCACCTCAAGCCCTTTGACACCAGCGGCCAGAAGTTCAGGCAACAGCCGCTCAACGATTTCGACCGGTGGCAGGACTTCCCTGTAATGACCTTCTCCAGGAAAAGACCCGGCAGCCGGATGGGCCAACACCGCCACCACCGGTTCATTTTTGATAAAATCACTTACCGCATCCAGGGACACTCCAGACGGCAAATAGGCCGGGCTATCATTTCCGATAATTTTATTGACCGTCTGCTTATCTGAAATGCCGAATGCCTCTGACAGCGCCAATGCAAAATGGCGGCGGGAGACATTATCCCCATAGGCGGCAATATCTTCATAGGCCATATCCCGCTCAAGCAACGGGGAAGATCCTTGAGGACCAAAACAATGATTTATTTTTTCAATTCTTGCCTGGACCAGTCCCTCCCCCCTGCCCCCTGAAAGTAAGGTATTTAAGCAGTTGCAAAACCCGACATTTGACAGGTGACGCGCCGCAAAATAGGCCAAGAGATGGAGGGTGCCCGTGAAAAAGGATCGGTTAAATCGCACAGAAATTTCCACCCCAGGTAAAATCTGCACCCCCCTATTTTTCCCTTCCGCCAAGGCCGGCCGTAATCCATTCAGGGTATCATGATCTGTAATCCCCAATGCCTTGATCCCTTTTTCTTTGGCGATCCTCACAAGTTTTGCCGGAGAAAAGTCGCCATCAGACGCTGTGGTGTGATTGTGTAAATCCGCAAAGATTTTATCATTCATTTGATATATATCCCCATTACACCGCTATTTTTTACTTTTTTTTTCGATAAGATAGGACAAAATAATCGGTGTTAGATCCCCTATACGTTCAGGGATAATTTTATATTTTTTATAATTTTTCCAAGATTCCATTTGATTTTTACAGATTAAATGTTAGAAGAAAATGTTACATTTAATGCTTTTATATGAAAGAACGTTAATTGACTCATGCGTTTCTTTCATGGTGTGCTATGAGCAAACTGCGGTAAAAAACTCAGCCTGCCCATGGCCGTTATTACCAATAACCTAACTACAACTCAATATAATTTTTGAGGAAAAAAATGGACCTATTGAACACCCTTGGAAAGATTGATTCACTCGACCAGGCCCTTGACCTGTTCAAAGCAAAGATGGCACCCGAACATTTAGAACGAATTTCACAGATTAAAAACCCTGAAATTCTGGTACGGATTGCCAACGCGATTTCACTGTGCACTCCTGATGCCATCTATGTGAATACCGGTTCTGCCAAGGACAAAGACTTTATCAAAACCCTTGCCTTGGAAAAGGGAGAAGAGCGGCCCCTCGCCTTGGCCAATCACACCATTCATTACGATCTGGCCGCTGAACAAGGCCGTATTGTTGACCGTACCTTTTATATTACCAATCCTGAAGAGGATGTATCTTCCCTTGCCAACCGTATGGACAGACCTGAAGCCCTGGAAGATATTAAATCGAACTTGGCCGGTATCATGAGAGGCATGACCATGATTGTCGGGTTTTACATGAGAGGCCCTGTGGGCGCGCCAGTATCTAACCCTGCCCTTGAGATTACCTCTTCTGCCTATGTGGCCCACAGTGCGGAACTCCTTTACCGCAATGCCTACAAAGATTTTGACGCAGAAGTCCAGGCCCGGGGCCACTTTTTCACCAACCTGCATTCCGAAGGCCTGAACCGGCCTGAAGACCTGCCCAATGCCCGGGTATTCATGGACCGGCAGTATCAAACCACCTATTCCTATAAATGTACCTACGCCGGCAATACCCTGTTGCTGAAAAAAGGGAACCATCGATTTGCCGTGGACAAAGCCGTATACACCAACCGAGGCCAGGAATTGTCAGAACATATGTTTATTACCGGTATCCAGGGGCCAGGCGGCAGGGTCACTTGGTGTGCGGGTGCAGCACCGTCAGGGTGCGGTAAAACCACCACCGCCATGGCAGGCAATGTGTTTGTAGGCGATGACCTGGCCCAAATGTGGATTGCAGATGATGGCAGCATCCGTTCGGTCAACCCTGAAAACGGCATTTTTGGCATTGTAGAGGATGTGAACCAAGAGGGGGATCCCCTGCTGATGAAGGTCCTGCGTCAACCCGGCCATGAAGTGATCTGGTCCAATGTACTGGTAGACGACCAGGATAAGCCCCATTGGGTAGGCAATATGGAGCCCCATCCCAAAACCGGCACCAATTTCCAAGGGGACTGGTTTGAGGGAAAAACGGATGAAGCAGGCAACCCTATACCCATGTCCCACCCCAATTCCCGCTGTACCCTGGTGTCCTCTTCATTGGACAACTACTCCCTTGAAGCAGAAAATCCACAAGGGGTGCTGACACGGGTCTTTACCTATTCCGGACGGGATGCCGACACCATGCCCCCGGTATGGGTGGCAAAGACATCCGACGCTGGCGTTGTCATTGGTGCGTGTATCGTATCTGCGGCCACTGCCACTGAAGTCGGCGTATGCGGTGTTAAGCGAGCGCCATGGGCCAATGCCCCCTTTATTCCAGGTGCCCTTGGCGACTATATGGACGCCCAGTTTAAATTTTTTGGCAACACTGCCATTGCCGAAAAATACAAACCAGTCATGGCGGGCTTGAATTATTTTCTTACAGACAAGGCCCGGGGCGGTCACAGCAATACACTTTTGGGCGAAAAAAGAGATGTCAAAGTATGGCTGGCCTGGTTAGAGCGGTATGCCCACAACGAAATGACAGCCCTGTATACGCCCATTGGGAATATGCCCAAATACGAGGACCTCAAAGTCCTCTTTAAAGAAATCATTGACAAAGAATACCCCAGAGCCTTGTACGATAAACAGTTTTCCTTGTACGTAGATAATATCATCGACCGCATTACGCTCCAGGAAGACGCTTATAGGAAGGAAAAAAATATCCCGGAAACATTATTTACTATTCTGGCCGAACAGAAAAAAGAATTGGTGACATTAAAGGAACAACAAGGTACTGTTGTACTACCCAGCTATTTTGAATAACAGCCATGGGCTGACCTGGTCTTTTACCGAGGTTTGCACACAACACACCATAAAACATAAAGGAAAGGGCAATGAGTATTATATCCCAAATAGAATTGTTCCACGTTAGAATTCCACTGGGCAAAACCTTTTATCCCAGTTGGATTCCAGGATATCCGTTAAAGGATAATCGATTCGATTTAATCCGGATCACAACGAACGACGGTATTCAGGGATACTCAGCCGGTCCCGCCATTGCATTGGAACGAAATGGACTTGGCAGTCTCATTGCCCCCTACCTTTTAGGCCATGATGCCACCAACATGGATCTGATATGTCTACGACTCAGAGAGATCTCCTACCTCGGGATTCAAACCGGATGGATTGAACCAGCCTTTTGGGACATTAAAGGAAAAAAGGAAAATCTGCCGGTGTTTAAGTTGCTGGGAGGGTGGAGCCAACCCATAGATCTCTACGCCTCTACTGGAGAAGTAAAATCACCCAAAGCCAGAGTCCTAGAAGCTAAAAAAACAATGGCCCAAGGATTTAAGACCATTAAAATCCGTGTTCTTGATAATGATGTCCAAGCTGACATTAATCATGTAAAGGCTGTAGTGGATGCCGTTGGAGATCATATGTCCATAGCGGTAGATGCCAACCAGGGATGTCGGATGACCCTTGTCAAAGATGGGCCAATGTGGGACCTGGATCGGGCCAAATACTTTGCAGATGCCTGCGCAGACATGGGCGTAGCCTGGCTTGAAGATCCTTTACCCATGGATAACTATGACGAATTAACCCAATTGAGAAAATACAGCAACGTGCCCATTTCAGGCGGTAAAGCCCACTGCCCTGGCAAGGCAGAACTCAAATATATGATCGAAAAAAGATGTTACGATATTTTCCAGCCGGATGTCATCATGACCGGCGGCATTGCCCATGGGTTAGAGGTGGCGGCCCACTGCCATAAGCACGGTCTTGAATTCGTTCCGCACACCTGGACCAACGGCATTGGCTTTATAGTTAACCTGCACACATATCTAGGGACCGATGTCGCAACTGACAGGCCCCTGGAATATCCCTTTAATCCCCCCTCATGGACCGTAGAAAAACGGGATGGCATCCTGCGCCACCCCTTCCAACACGAACATGGCATTTTTAAGGTCACCCATGACCCAGGCCTTGGCTTTGAGATCAACAACAACGCATTGAAAAAATATGGAAAACTCACTTTTTCCATGACCCGGCGCCAGCTTAACCGCCACACAATCAAAGATAAGGGAGTGTTCTCCGGCATGAAAATCAATTTTAACCGGAAGAAATACGGCGCAAGCGCCACCAAAAAGTGAGCGTCTTAACTGTTGTTGGTGGCGTGCTATAAAACCGCCCCAGGGGTATTTGCAACATTTGGTAAAACCGATCCGTATCGGTCCGCGTCTCCATTCACTGCTAAGCGGTTGGGACTTGCTTTAGTCGCTAGAGTATGACCTCAGGCCCCCCTATTAAAACAGGGTCAACGCATGTAAAAATTCGACATAATAAATTCAGATCGTTATAAAAAGGGCAAAAAACTATTATTTTTGCAACGAACTGAATTTACAAAAATTAAAATTTATGGCAAGCCTACATGCGATCCCCCTGCCCTATTAAACCTGTGTTATGCCTTGGACACATATATATGGTATAACGGCCAGGCCGACCAGGTCTTTCACCCAGGTTTCCCTACACCAAACGATGAAAGAACCCAATGGGTTTGCATCGGTCTTTAATATAAAAATTTATGACATTTATCTTTTCCAGGCCTCAATATATAAAAGGGCCTTGATTTTATAAGAAGATCTGAATAATATGATTGCCTTAAAATTTAAGAGACTCAAAAAGACGGCGACCCTTCAAAAATACTAAACAGGAGGAAGGAATGGCAAAACTCATACGTCGTGAGGAGATGGCCCAGGGAACCATTGTCCTTAACGAAATAGAAGCACCACGCATCGCAAAAAAAGCCAAACCCGGCCAGTTTGTAATTCTTCAGGCCGATGAAAAGGGGGAACGGATTCCGTTGACCATGGCGAACACTGATCCTGAAAAGGGTACCATCACCATCATCTATATGGTAATCGGCAAATCCACGGCCCGTTTCCGAGACCTTGAGGTCGGGGAATCGTTTTACGCGCTCATTGGCCCATTGGGCGCCCCCACCCACATTGAAAAAGTCGGCAAAGTGGTCTGTGTGGGCGGCGGTACCGGTATTGCTGTGCTCCATCCCATTACCCGCGCCCTGAAAGCCATTGGCAACGAAGTCACCACCATTCTAGGGGCAAGGTCCTACGACCTGCTTATCATGGAAGAAGAGATGCGGGCCGCTTCCCATAACTTCCACATCTGTACCGATGACGGCTCCCATGGGCACCAGGGTTTTGTTACTGACGTACTCAAAGATGTTCTGGAAAAAGAAGACATCAACCTTGTGGTTGCCATCGGTCCCATTCCCATGATGAAATTCTGCAGCCTTATCACCAAAGAGAAATCGGTTAAAACCCTGGTGTCCCTCAACCCCATCATGGTTGATGGTACAGGTATGTGCGGCTGTTGCCGCGTGTCTGTGGGCGGCGACACCAAATTTGCCTGTGTGGACGGCCCGGAATTTGACGGTCACAGGGTTGATTTCGATGAGCTGGCCAAACGGCTTGCCTCTTATCCCGAAGATGAAAAAGCATCCATGGATGCGTACAAAGCCAACTGCAAAGCAAACTAAAACGCTCCGGCGTATAGATATGGAGGAATAAATGGCTGGAAAAAAAGTAAAAGCAGACCGCGTGGTCATGCCGGAGCAGGATCCCGATGTAAGACGAAGAAATTTTAAAGAAGTCCCTTTAGGACTAACTGAAGAGCTGGCAATGGCAGAAGCCAAGCGCTGCATGCAGTGTAAAAAACCCGCATGTATGGAAGGGTGCCCGGTTTCTGTACTCATCCCCGATTTCATTCAATGCATTGCAGACGGTGATTTTGCCGGTGCTGCCAATAAATTGTGGGAAAGAAACGCCCTTCCCGCCGTGTGTGGCCGAGTTTGCCCCCAGGAAGAACAATGCGAAGGTAAGTGTATCATCGGCAGGAAAGGCAAACCCGTGGCCATCGGCTATCTTGAACGATTTGCAGCGGACTGGGCAAGAAACAATGCCGCTGGCGGTACCCTGGAAACGCCTGAAAAAACAGGTAAAAAAGTTGCCGTTATCGGCTCTGGCCCCTCTGGTCTTACCGTTGCCGGCGACCTGTTGCTCAAAGGCCATGACGTCACCGTCTTTGAAGCGTTTCATAAACCCGGCGGTGTTCTAGTATATGGCATTCCTGAATTCCGTCTGCCCAAAGAGATCGTTGCGGCCGAAGTGGCCACCCTGGAAAAAATGGGTGCTGTCATTGAATGTAACACTGTGGTGGGCGCCTCCGTAACCATTGATGAACTCTTTGAAGAAGAAGGCTATGATGCCGCATATATCGGTGTGGGCGCAGGCCTGCCCCGATTCATGAACCTGCCCGGCGAAAATGCCATCGGCATCTACTCCGCCAACGAATACCTTACCCGAACCAACCTCATGAAAGGCTATTTGTTCCCCGATTATGACACCCCCATAGCAAGGGGTAAACATGTTGTGGTGCTGGGTGCCGGCAACGTGGCCATGGACTCTGCCCGTACGGCCATGCGCCTGGGTGCAGAATCCGTGAAAGTGGTCTACCGTCGCTCCCGGGAAGAGATGCCCGCCAGGGAAGAAGAACTTCACCATGCGGAACAGGAGGGCATTGAATTTGTCCTTCTGACCAACCCCACTCAATTTTTCTCTGATGACGACGGCCGCCTCACCGGCATGGAATGCCTGAAAATGGAACTGGGTGAACCCGACGACTCCGGCCGCCGACGTCCCGTACCTGTAGAGGGCAGCGAATTCACACTTGAAACCGACCTGGTGGTGGTATCCGTAGGCTCCAACGCCAACCCACTGCTCACCAACACCACACCAGACCTGGCCTTGAACCGTTGGGGCAATATCATTGCCGATGAAAAAACCGGCAAGACCTCCAAACGCGGCGTCTGGGCCGGCGGCGACATCGTTACCGGTGCCGCAACGGTTATCCTGGCCATGGGTGCCGGCCGTGCGGCTGCCAACTCTATCCATGATTACCTGACCATGGGATGGTGATTTGAGCCCTATGTCATAACTCAAAATATTCCTTCCTCGCCAAACCCGTCTGGAAGGGCACAAAAAAAGGGGGGCCGGATGATCATGCATCCGGCCCCCTTTTTGTGCGTTGCGCGCATCCGGCGCAAACCCATTTGGTTGTTTCATGGTTTGTTTCGGGCCGACCTCGGTCAAAGCCCCGATCGGCCCGCAACCGTTATTCCTGTTTCAGTGCCAATTCTGCCATGGGATGATGTACGGGTTCATCCAGTATGGGTATGGTATGACAGACCGAACACTTCTGATATCCGATGGGAAAGCGATTGCCCTGGTATTGAAGGGGCTGAATATTACCCATATCGGGAGCAAATTTATTTCTGGACGGATATATCGCATGGGTGGCGCCGTGGCAGGCCTGGCACATGATGCTGTCAGTATCATCATGGCGCAAACGGAACAATTCCTCAGCCTCCTGGGTCCACTGGTTAAAGGCATCGGCGGTCTTGGGGTCGGGCCGAGTAAACTCTATATGGCAGTTCAGGCAGTCCGGTTCATTAATCCAGGGTGTCCGGGCGTTAATCTGGTCCACGGTGGCCACTTTTCGGGGGGTAAGATGGACCATCAATGGTTTTGCCCCGGCTTTGCCTTGTTCATTCTCTTTTTTCAGCAGACTTAAGGCATGATCCTCCATATAGCCGTGGCAGGAGCTACAGTCCAGCTTGTCGGCATGGACACCCCTGAGGCACTTGGTGGGACCTGACGGCCGGCATGGATGGCATTTATAACACGCATCTGCCCCCTGATCTGCCAGATAGGATGCATGCCAGCCGTGGATGGCCGCCGACAGGTTCAGCAGTTCAGATTTTCCCTCAGCACCCCGTAAAGGATCCGAATGACAGGACTGGCAATGCTGGGGTTGACCTTGCTTTGCACGTTCCAGCAGATTGGTACCAGACCGCTTATCATGGGCCGCGAGAATATTTGCTGCGGTCTCATCGCTAAAACCGGCTGTACCCGGTACCCGCCATTTGCCGCCGTGACAATTTTTGCAGCCCATTTCCGTGGCAGTAGGGACCACCGTCTTTGTCATGGCAAGGACCTTCCCCGTTTCTTTATCAACGGCTTTTACTGTAAATACGGGATAGGGATCATAGTTGCCGTCCGACCGATAGGGCACTACAGGAATCTTATTGGCTTCAAAGGCATTGAGTGTCTCAGAAAATGTCATGGTGCCATTAAGCCCGTTGCCAGACAGACCAATATTTCTCTCCAGTTTTTTTCCAAACAACGATTCAACATGGTCCCAAAACTTGACCTGGGACGCTGGGTCGGCAAACGCCTCGGGGGCTTCATAAACGATCTCAATCCCCTCATCTGCAGTCACCACTTCAGGTGCCTCTCCCCTTCGGATCAACTGGGCAAACAAATCGTTGCCCGGGGGCTGAAGGACCCAGTAAGGATCACTGTCGGTCATACTGTGCATTCCCAGATTATTCCAGGCCAGCAACACATATTCATCCTTTTCCCCGTCAAAGGGCGGTAGCGCCACCGTCTTGTCCCCGACAGGGAACACGGTTTCAGGCTGAACCTTTTGTCCTTGGAGCCCCTCCAGGATATACGTGGCCAACGCCCGCCGCTCCCGTACAGTCCCCATGAAGGGCGGCATATAGGGAGACAGTTTTCCGTTGCCGGCAATGCGGGCATCGATACCGTCCAATCCAATGCCATGGGTCAGTTTAAGAATATCTTTCATGGGACCACCCACAGAATGGCAGGCAGCACACTGGTGGCGCCACAACTCCCGCCCCACGGCAAACTGGGTTTCCGGGGTCACCTCCCGATTGAACACCCATTTGGCCGTGGCCATAAATCCATCCTGATTAATTTTCTCCACGTCCATGGCCTTCACGGCATTGGCATAGGTGTGGCCGTAAATCGCCCAAGGTCTGCGTCCACCCTCTCTGAGGAATTCAAATCCCCCCATGTAAACAAGTCCGAGGACCAGCACCAAAAAGGCAACGCCCTTTTTCAGCGGCAAGGGCAAAGACAATGCCAGAATCACAGCACCGGCAAACAATGCACCTGTCCCCAAGTAAAAGGTGGTGAAATAGGGCCCGAACTCAGGAGAGATATTGAGCATCATGGCCTGTATTCCCTCTGGCAGACTGTTAAAATACCAGACGCCAGAAGCCAGCATGAATACCATGGGAAGGATGATCCACAGGGCACAACTTCTGTTCATGGATTGCCGTACAGTCTCGTCCTGAATGAACATACTGGTCAAAAATCCAAAAATCCCTGCAAACATAAAGGTGATAAAGGTTCTAAACCACAACGCCGGCCACATTGTGGGATTAAAGAAACCGGTCCAGAAAAGGCCGTCTTGGGTCCACTGTCCCGGCGTCAGCATAACATCGATAATGCCGTTAATAAAAAATAAGGAAAGCCATGCAAAAATAAAATACAACCAGCCAATCTTAAGGTGATTCTGCCTTGACATCTTGCCAAAGGTGTAAAAATAGATAAACAGGGCGACAATCTCCCCGAGAAAGCACACCCATTCTGCTGCCCACCCAAATACAAAGGTATGGATCAGGGTGGAAGCGGCAGACGGATTTAGCAGGGCAATGGTAAACCAAATCCCCACCCCAGTGATGCCGCCAAACACCATGGTCAGCAAAAGAAAAAATTTGGTGTGTTTTTTCACGTAATCCAGAAGAATATCTGAATTCTCCCGGTAGGCTTTTTTTTCGGCCCAGACCAAAAACAATCCGCCGCCCACGGCAAAATGGGAGACATAGACATGGACCACAGCAATACAGGCGATGAGAAGGCCACCACCGGCCGTAGAAAGTTCCCAAACCGGATAATTCATATCAATTCTCCTTTCCTGCAGATGCGGCAAGTTTCAACATATATGCGATGAGGGCAAGCCCCACGGCAAAGGACAAAAGGAACAGTACCAAGGGAGAATAATCAGGCACAACGTTAAGGTCTGATGGAGAAAAATACGGCGCCAAATAGGCCTTTCGCAACAGGTCCCGCATGAGCACCATGTCCAGCACCACCGCCAGTGTCAGCCAGACGGTTCCCCACACATTTTTTTTCATCGCAACCGCCATAGCACCGATGCTCAACACAAGGCCTAAGCTAAGCAGTATGGTATGCAAAATGCCGCCGCCCATGAACAGCATCATCTTGTCTTTGGGAAGGGAAAGCAAAAACCAGATCCCCAAGGGAAACTGAATGGCAGTGGCCCAGATAAACCATCTCAATCCAGACCGCACCGCAGTGGCAGACGCCTCATCTGTGTTCTTCATCTTCCAGATAATAGCCCGGCACAGGCCGCCCACCGCCACAGATGCTGCAACAAAATGAAGATACCGGGGGATCAGCATGGGCTCTGAAATACTGAGCAGCGTACCAAAAGGATTTCGAAAGTAAGCCGGCCACAATTCGGGCTGGATCATCATAACCATGTTGTTGGAAAAGACAAATCCGATCCAAAGCAGGAGGACCACGGCCAAGGCAATGAAAATCATGCGGGCCTGGCCCAGGGTTTCAAATTTAAAATCGTAGATATAGGCACAATAATAGGCAATAATTAGCAACAGCACCACCGACAGCCAATACACTGCCATGAGAATGGAACTGGTATAGATAAACTGACCGTACAGGACCTGTAGAAACAACAGGGGGGCGACCCCCATATTTACAGTAAATGCAATGGTATAAGGCCATTTTTTGGCCATATCATGATTCACCCTGTCCGCATCACCATTCATTTGAAATTCCCCAACCAATGCCATGATCCCGCTGCCCAGCATGGCGTTCATAAAGAGCAGATGCAATACAAAGGTAACGATCAAAAGCACTTGAAACCATCCCCATTGAACCGGTATGGTATCTGGCGCAGGAATCAGGTTCTCCACATTCATTTTCTCTCCTTAGTTAACGACGTTTGATACAGCCCCTAACTTGATTTATACCCCGCATGAGGCGGTCTTACATGATGGTCATGGGCTTATCAACCTTGTTACAGAGGCCCTGTGTTGAAAATGGGCCTCGTAAGGTTCATACCGGCTTGATGAACACTTTATGGTCCACCAGGGACAACGACTGGATGGTCCCTTTAATAAATTTTTGGTCCCCAAAAATAGAAATCAGACGAATGCCGCCCTCATCGGGCTCCACCTTGTCCACGGCCTTCATGAGCAGGGTTTCCTCACCGTTTTTGTCTATGAGATATGCATTGGCTTCACACATAATCAACGCTCCCGTATTTGATTTTGGGATTAAGGGCTGAGCAGCCCCAAATGGGTATCAACAAGTTCATCCACCAGCTGGGGCAAGGAGAACCCTGTCACCCCTACGATGGAGATATTTTCCTGGGTCAAGGGCAGCAAAATTTTCTTGGCATCACATTGACACACAGCCTCAGCCATAACCGGCGTCACTTCCCCCATCATGGCGTGGGGCATGATAATGCCCACCGGCCCGATAATGACATCGGCCTTTTTCACGGTTTGAACAATGGCATTGTCCCCGGACGCGCCTTTATTGGCGCGGGCTTTGAGCATCTGTGCTGTGGCAATGGCATTGGTCCCCAGGGCGATGACCTCAAACCGCTCCTCAAACCGCTCCTTGAGTCGCTTGATGACGGTGGCACCAATACCCCCGCCCTGCCCGTCTATTACACATATTTTTTTCATTCACTTCCTCAACATTCAGGTACCAGGCAACTCAACAAACGGCCGGACCGCGTCCCAGACATCGGCCGCAACTTTTTCTGGGGGATTGTTGCCATTGATGACGATCACCGTTTCTTCATCCTTGAGACGGTCAAACGCCTTTAGATAGTTGTCCCGAACCCGCTTCATAATATCGATTTTTTCATAGATATCAAGTTTTTCCCGAGCTGCCCGGATCCGATCGAGACAGATTTCCGGTGCGACATCGATAAACAAAGTGACATGGGGACGAAGAATGTCCGCATTCAGACTGTTGGCACGAATCACCCACTCCATATCCATATATTGGGCATGGTAGGCGTAGGACGAAAAATAATACCTGTCACAGACCACAATGTTACCGGCATCGACGCAGGGTTTTACCCCATTTTTCGCATTCACCAGATGATCGGTACGATCTGCGGCAAACAACGCGGCAAGGGTCCGCTGGTCTACGGGAACTTCACCAGCCAGCATTCTTCGAATCAACCGGCCCACAACGCCGTCAGACGGTTCAAACGTGACCACCACCTCCCTGCCAGTATCCTTTAACCGCTGATACAACTGTTTTGATTGGGTACTTTTTCCACACCCATCTATGCCTTCAAATACCAAAAACCGCCCGTCTGACATCTGCGCTGCACTCCTTTAGTATTGCTTCATCCCCCAAAAAACCACCTGAGACCAAAACCTGGCAAGCCCTTACCAAACAGACTTGCCAGGTTTCTTCATTTAATTGGGCTGTCATGATGCCCAGGGTCAGAATTAAATCTGCTACAACTGCGCCAAATGTCAAGCCCCCCTCAATGCACGCCAATGGATACAAATTGATTTATACATCCGCTAAACGATTCTCATTTAATCATGGGCGTTAAGATTCAGAATGACACGCTGCGCAACCCAGCGGTCCGGCCTTGGGCATATCTTCGGCTTTAAGTGTTTTGCCGGCCTTGGCTGCGGCTTTAACAGCCGCCTTGCGCTTCTTTGTGGTATCCCTGTGACAGTCAAGACAGGCTTTATGGTAAGCTGCCAGATAATACATTATATTGTCGGGATTATTAATGTTCCGGCCTGCAGCAGGCTCAAGCTCCTCGTGGCAACTGATACAGGATTCCACTTCACTCTCGCCGTCCCAGTCATGATGGCAGGTCTGACAGGCAAATTCAAAATGCTGCCCATGGGGAAAATTAACCGCCGCTTTTTTGGCGGCCACCCCTTCAGGGGGACGGATAACCAGGTTGCCCAGGGGCACAGCAAGGTGTTCTTCAGAATTTTCAATCTCAGAATGGGGAGTGGGATGACAGCCCTCACAGTCAATGGGGCCAGTAGCGATTTCTTTGATACCTTGAGTCTTCTGGATTTTTACTTCATTGCGATGGCAATCCCGACACGCCTTATGAAAAGCACCGGTGAGCGATTTAATGTTTGGCTTATCTTGTGAGGCCGTACCAGGAAGGGGCGCCCAAAAATTTTCATGGCACCCTGATGTACTACAGCTTTTCACTGGACTGGCACCGTCCCACGTATGGTGACAGTCTTTACAGGGAAATCCAAAATGAAGGGAATGGGGAAAGTGAACTGGAGATCGTTTTGCCTTCCACCCAGACCCTTCAGGGGCCATAAGGGTCATGTTACCCGTTGGCAGTTCAAGGGGGTGTGGCGGTTCCTGAGCCAAGGTATCGGTGGTCATAACCAAAACAACAAGACAAGATGCTGCAATGAAAGAACGCTTCATGGTCTCCTCTCTTATTAGAACGATTATTATAGATTGCCGGATGTGACTTAAGGCATTGTTCCCCTGAGTATGCGTCACATCATGTTTCCCTCTTTTAGCGCTAAACTCCAATTGCCCTCTTCTATATTAATTGTCGCTTATAAAATCAATATGTAATCGATTGAGAAAAGAAAAAACCGAAGTTCTCGTATGACACCACAGCACCAGAAAAAAAACGACCATCAGAAATCAGACGGTCAATACAATTCTCTGGTTTTCGTTGAGGCACTTTTATCAGATTGTATCCGTCAAAAATCCTTTACTTCCAACTTGAGCCCTGATACGAAATTTAAAAAAAACATAACACCAAATGTTGCAGCTATCCTTTGAACGGATATGCAAGGTTGCGGGCACTCAAAATGAAGCATGCAGCATTTAGGTAACCATTTTCAACGACAACGATATGTTATAATGGAAATACCCGAAAAAGCGACTTTCTCAAATATGATCAAACGTAAAATAAAAATTATCGGAATCGGCCTGGGGAGCTCGGGACATCTGACCGGACATGCCATAGAGGCACTTAGGCAGGTGGATGTCTTTCTGGTTGCCGATAAAGGTGAGGTTAAAAAGGAGATGGTTGTCGCAAGAAAGGCCGTTTGTGAGG
>PDWJ01003515.1_pt1 | contig 14881 bp, 15 predicted proteins | sample 1430881 | NCBI WGS metagenome assembly PDWJ01 (sample SAMN01162460, study PRJNA174530) | Oral metagenome, whole genome shotgun sequencing project. | biome: Marine environment; feature: Marine mammal; material: Swab sample of the gingival sulcus; isolation source: swab sample of gingival sulcus... | reverse complement strand
CAAAATCTGTGGGCTGAGTATTTTTTTGATCATTGCCTTGTACCACATTATTTTTAGGATTGGAATATGGAGCTGAAAGTATATAGGAATGCCGTAGAGGTGGCAAGGCTACCCATTGATGGGTCCACGGTGTTCACCCAGAAACTTATGGTCGAGCACAAGATCGTTGGGTCTACCATTGTTCCATCACCCTTGGGGTTGCAAATAGGGGATTATGTTGCCCATGATGGGGAGCGTTTTTATTTGAATATCGTACCTGCGGTAGAAAAAATAAACAACTTCACCTATAGTTATGATTTTGTATTCGAGGGTGAGGTATACTACCTGTACAACAAGCTTTTTATTGACGAAGGTCTGGCCGATTTCAATTATCACGGATCTCCGGTTGATTTTATCGATTTACTTTTGACCAACATCAACAGCACCCAATCGGGCTGGACAAAAGCCACTATAGAAGATGCCGAGGCACGGACATTGTCCTTTTCCAACGACAGCTGTCGTACCGCCCTTACCAAGATCGCAGAGGCTTTTGGCATGGAGTACCGTTTGGCGGGCAAGTCTATTTACCTGCAAAAAACGGTAGGTTTTGATACAACGCTCCGTTTTGAATATGGAAGGGGGAAAGGACTGTACACCCTTTCCCGAAATAGCATTGACGAAAAAAGCTTGGTCACCAGGGTCTTTGGTTTTGGTGCCCGTAAGAATCTTGGGCCTGATTATAGGGATGGATCTTCCCGTTTGGTTTTTGAAGAGCGCTATCTGGACAAGAACACAAGTCTGTACGGCATAAGGGAAGGCTCTGTAACTTTTGATGATGTTTTTCCACAACGTACAGGCACCATATCGGCAATTGATCCAGGCAATAGGATGCGTTTTGTGGACATTTCGCTCAATTTTGACATCAATACACAGCTTATCGAGGGAACGACGGCAAAAGTGGTGTTCAAGACGGGTGCATTGGCCGGCTATCAATTCGAGATCAAGAGCTATTTAAACAGTTCTAAAACAATTGAGATATTGCCCTTTTCAGAGGAGAATGGCTATACCCTGCCCAACTCCTTGAACTTCCCGGAAGTTGGTGACAAGTATGTTTTGGTCGATATTAAGATGCCCCAGAGCTATATTACCACCGCAGAACAATTACTCAGGGACAAAGCGCAAAGCTACTTGGATGAAAACAGTGTCCCAAGACTCACCTATGGCCTCGAAATAGACGAAAAGTATATAAGGGATAACGGCATTGCCTTGAAGGTCGGTAATTTGGTCACAGTGAAAGACACTGCATTGTCTATCGACAACAATATACGGGTGAATGAGATTAGTTACCCATTGGTAGCACCTGCTCGGGTGTCCGCTATTATCAGTGATACCATACCATACACATTACAAGAGCGCATCATTGCCGATACTATCGACAACCACATCCTGACAAGGGATGTTGACAGGCGAAGGGCAGAGCTTACCCGCAAATCGTCAGCACGTATGCGACAATTGCAGGATCTTGTGTTTGACCCTGACGGCTATTTTGAGGCAGAAAAAATCAAACCGTCGAGCATAGACACGCTTATGCTGTCTGTTGGTGCCAAGAGCCAAAACTTTGGACTAATGGGTGTAAGTATGCATCCAAATGTAGGTGCTGACCCCAACAAGCTGAATGTGAGCGCCGGGCAATTGGTGCATTACGAGCTCTCTATCGATGGACTTGGTTATATTTGGGTCATTGATGGGCAAAACTTCACATCGTTAGATCCAGGCAAACCTTATTACCTGTATGCCAAATGTTCAAAAACGGCATTGACGGGCATATGGGAACTAAGCGAAGTTCCAAGGGTGGCCGAGGAAGTTGCAGGGCAGTATCTTTTCAATCTGGGCATTCTCTATCCTGTCTCCGAAGGTCGCCGTGATTTTGATTTCACGAATGGAATGACCTTCATTAATGGCGACCGCATAACCACTGGAAGTATCAAGAGCTTGGATGGCCTTACGGAAATGAACTTGACAGAGGGGTATTTCAAACTAGGGAACAACGACTATTCCTTGGATTGGAACGTCACAACGCCCGGACGACTTACGATCAAAGGGTCACTTTTGCAGACGGCAGGCGGCGAGAATATTACAATGCCCAATTACAAAGGAGCATACAACGCCACAACGGACTATTTTGAGGGAGATTTGGTAAGCCACTCGAACAATACGTATATCAACCTTACGCCAGCGGCTACAAGAGGTATAGCGCCGCCAAATGCAACCCATTGGGCTATATTCTCAGAGTCTGGGGCGCAAGGACCGCCGGGAGATGTTGGCCCGGCAATTGTATATCGGGGCATTTTCAAGTCGGGCATACAGCTGTACAACAATTCCAAGCGTCGCGATGTGGTGAAACATGGGTCAACATATTATCTGTTCAAAGGGCAAAACGGATACACGACAACGGGGTCATGGGTGTCAAGTTATTGGGAAAACTTCGGGGCGCAGTTCGATAGTGTGGCAACGAACCTTCTTTTGGCCGAAAACGCCAATATAGGCGATTGGGTATTCAAGGATGGTAGGCTCACATCGCAGAACAACAAGGCAAGACTGTACGGTACGACAGGAACAATAATCATAGAGGGAACGCCAGTCGGAAGTTACGACCAGAACACAAGAATCACGGGCGAGGGTATCATGGTCACGGGAAAGGGCTTGTGGGTATTTCAGCCTGTCACGGAATACAACGACGATGGTGAGCCTATCGATTCGCAATCGGGATATGGGGCAAGGGGTTCGGTAGTCGGCAAGATATCATCAGGAGGCAACTCCACATCGGCAAAAGTGGCGGTGTACGGTGTGTCGAACAGCAACGACAGACATAATTTCGGAGGCTTGTTCTCTTCCTTGAAAAGTCAGGGCAGGGCTGAATTTGGAGGGGCGATGATGTTCAAGACAAGGAGGGTCAGCAGCAGTACGACCTTGACGATGAACGATTGCATAATCATCGTTACGGCAGGAGCGGTCATTACCCTGCCCAGTTCCACATTTCGTGATACGGGAATGACGTTTTGGATCAAAAGGGCAACATCTTCCACCGTCGGCGTGAACGGGAACGGGAAGACAATCTATTGGAAAAGCCCTGCCGGAACAATAGAGAACATTAGATCCAAGGGGATGACCGTAATGGTGACTTATGACGGAACTTATTGGCAGTATACCGAGATGTTCCAATAGAAAAACCCCCGGATTTCCTTATTTATCGTCCAAAACAAAAAAAGAAAAGCATACTCGATGCTCCGGGGGGCAAAAGCCTTTGGGCGAGTATGCTTAATTGTTTTGGACATTACAAATATAGGAAATAAAGATATGAAAACACCCACAAGTTATTACGGCGGAAAGCAAAATCTGATCACTACCATTATGCCTTTGATCCCGGAACATGAAACATATACGGAAACTTTTGTAGGGGGAGGTGCTATTTTTTGGGCCAAACCTAAAAGTCAAGTGGAAATAATAAACGATACCAACCGTGAACTTATCAATTTCTACGAATGTGCGCAAAATAATTTTGTAGAGTTGGAGAAAATGGTGCGTATAAGTCTGCACAGCCGTAGCATGCATAATGATGCCACTGTGATATACAACAACCCGCATATGTTCTCTAGGCTAAGGAGGGCATGGGCAGTTTGGGTCTTGGCAGCACAATCATTCAGCTCAATGTTGGATGGTTCTTGGGGGTATGACATTATCAAAAGCACGACTTCATCAAAGGTAAAACGCAAACGAGAGGATTTTGAAATGCTCCTAAAGCTGTTGTCTACTGTTGAGGGCAAGTTTTTGCTGAGCAGTTACCCAAGTGAAATTCTAAAAGAGTATACATCTTCAAATGACTGGTACTCAACAAAGCTGGAGCAGCCTGTGAGCGTCGCAAACGGAACTGGGAGGCCCGGTAAAAAGAAGATAGAGGTGCTTACGGCAAACTATGACCTTAGTTGATTTAAAGCTGTTTTAAGGCTGTTTAAAAGATATGTATTTGTTGTACTATTCATTTTTGCAAATTGTACTATTCAATTTTCGGATTATAAACCCGAAGTTCGTGCATTTTTACCCGCCAAGCCTTATTTCCATTTTTTTCGTAAATTCGGAGAATCAAAACAAGGCTTGGCCAAGGGTGGTGCCTAACACTAAAATTTTCGCTAACCTGGCCATAACTGAATTTTATACGAAACCGTTGGCAAACATTTGAACGCAACCTTCCGAGAGAAATTCCATCTACATAAGAAACATATTACAAATGAAAAAAATAAACTTAATTCTAATACTATTTACTGTAATTTCCCAAAGTTGTGATAGCGATGATTGTGGAGAATGCTTTACACCACCTCAAAGCTTTCAATTTGAAATTGTTGACAAAACAAGTGGGGAAAACTTATTCACTAACGGAACTTATGAATCTGAAAATATAAAAATAACTGACAACTTGGATAATAATGAACCTGTAGGATTTACATTTATTTCAGAAAATAATATAAATCTGATTCAAATCAGTTCAATTGGTTGGAAAACAGAAATTGTGAATCTAAAATTTGACATTTCTGATAATCACATCTTTGATTTTTATGTCGATGCTGAAAGAAAAATGGGAGATTGTTGTAGTCATACAGAATATAATGAAATAACAATTGGAGAATCTGAATTTGAATTAAACCCTCAAAATGGAATTTATAGAATACTTGTGGAATAAAAAACGATTTGCCAACAACGTGTATAATCCATTGCCACTACTCGCATACTTTTGGGAATCCTTGCGGAATTTCCGCCTTCAGTTAGTTTGTACTTGAGGAATTTATTGCTAAATTCACGCAACTACCCATAGCCGAGACGTTAGTGGCAAGTAAAGAGGAACAGCAACAATGAATGGACTTATTGGGAATATTAGGAAAATTGAACACGGATTCAAACATATTATTGAAACAGGAAATCTAATTCTGAACGATAAAACTCAAAATCATTTTGACCTTGCCAACGAATTTTTGACCAATGATTCTTATCAAATAAGAATGTTGGCCGTTTATTTATTTGGACAACTTTCAACAAACAATCCTCAAGCCTTAAAAATCCTTGAAACAAAAGTCGGAAATGACGAAAATTGGAGAGTCCAAGAAATGTTAGCAAAAGCCTTTGATCATTATTGTGGCAAAACCGGTTACGAAAAAAGCCTTCCGACCATTAAAAAATGGCTATCCGATAGAAACCCGAATATTAAAAGAGCGGTAATAGAAGGATTTAGAATTTGGACAAGTCGTCCTTATTTTAAGGAAAATCCAAAAATCGCCATTGGCTTAATAAGTGAACAAAGAAATAATGAGAGCGAATATTTAAGAAAATCAATCGGAAACTCATTAAGGGATATAAGAAAAAAACACAAACAATTAGTTGACGAAGAAATATCAAATTGGAAAGTTGACTCAAGCATTGAGTCCATTAAAAAGTTAATAGAAAAATAATACCTGCCACTAACACGGTGTATAAGCAATAGCGGTTCAGTCGCTTAACCCTAAATTTGTTCATTTTAACCCGCCAAACCTTATTTCCATTTTTTTCGTAAATTCGGAAAATCAAAACAAGGTTTGGCCAAGGGTGGTGCCGGAATTGAAGTTTTCGTTTTCCATCCGCTACTTTTCATACACAAAACCGTTAACAGTAATCAAAGAAGGGAAATGAAATTAACAAGAAAACAAATAGAATATGGGTTTAATTATTTCTTTAAAGATGAAGAAAGGGTCAAAAGCGTTGTAGAATTAAGTGAATATAATTGTGAAAAAGAACTTTCAATAAAGTGTACACAATTAGGGTATTGGTTGGAGGAAAAAGGGAAAAAACAAAAAGAAGCAAAACAAATCTTGGATGATTGGTGTGATTTTTTAATTAACGTGAGTTCGATGTAACCACAAGGCTAAATATAGTTGTTTGGTATCGACGAAGTTCTTTTTCAGGGATGGTTTTCTTTCCGTGAAGTTATATGCGATAAGCGCGGAGAATAGATTGGTCAGGAAGTTTTTTGGGCTTCTGTGCCGCGAGTGCTCTATTTGGAAGATGTTCTTGGGCTGGTCGATGATGGTCTCGGCAATGGCCCTTTTCCTGAGCATGATGGCATCCATTATCGGGGTCAGGGCCTTCGATTTCATGTTCTTGCGCAGTTTGGTCACCAAGTGTATGCCGTTGGCAAAAAGGTTCTGGAAGAGTTCCTTTGAGATGTAGCCCTTGTCACCGTAGGGCTTGCCCCAGAGCCTTTTGGTGAAGTTCTTGTTCTTAAGTGGCCTTCGGTCATCGACATTGCCCGGAGTGAGCAGGAAATCGATGACCTCGCCCGTATCGGAGGTCACCAAGTGCAGCTTGAAGCCGTAGAACCAACCGATGGAACACTGCCCCCTCTTGGCAAGGCCATCGAAGACCTTGTGGTTATGGATGCGCCTGTTATGGCACACCCGAAGCGGTGTGGAGTCGATAAAGCTGATGCCGGAGCAGTTGCCAAGGGCAAAGTTCTTCAGGTAGGCGGCCAAGGGAAGCATCGAATCGGAGCAAAGCTCCACCATGCGGTTATAGCTTACCACATCGGGGAAGTGCCCACGGAGGTGTTTACGGACATAGCCATTGTAAAAGGTCTTGAAATTGCGGAACCCGCTCAAATGGAAAAGCACTTGGATGGTCATTGTCTCGGAGAGCGACAACTTTGGGGGTCGATTGCGCTTTTTGCCCTTCGCGATGAGCTGTTTTTCGAAGATCGGGACAAATTCCTTGCAGAAATCGTCGATCGAACAAAATTTTTTGGTAATCTCAAATGAAGAAATCATAGGTGGAATATTTTTTAGTGAATTGAAAACCAACACTTTAATTTACGAAATATTCCACTTTTTCATTGAATAAAAACCAAGTTTCCTACGTCGAACTCACGTTAATTTAAAATATGGTAGAGGCTGGAAACCAAGAAAATAAACAACTACTGTTAACGGCTCGGGGCTTCTCGCCGTTCCCCGAAGGGGTATGGTGTCAAACCCGTGATGTGTGCAGTCCCACAGGGCTATACCATCATTGGGCGGGAAGCCCCGAGCCGTTGCCAACAAGCTGAACAAAACGTCCTGAATTGAAAACCAAACAACCATATCTGAAAGGAAAATCAGTTTTTGTTGTCTCATTACTTGTAGTCGGGGTTACAATTCTGACCGTTTATTTGACCGGGATAAATTACAATCGGAGTTTGCATTTGTCACTCGGAATTATAGCGACAGCGTTATTTCTGTCTATGGCTTACGGACTTTACAATGGGATGACCGGTTGGCAATTTCCCGAAATCCCGAAATTTCCAAACAGGCGATTTAACCGGAAAAGTGCATCACCGGCAATTGATATGCCTTCAATTGACGTTGGAGATGGAATTGGCGGATTGATTTTATCAATATTACTTTGGGTTGTAATATCAATATTGTTTGTGGTTTTACTTATAGTCTTAGAAGCCATTTTTCGGTTTTCCTTAGGGCATTGAAATTTGTTCTTAATAAATCAAAAGATACAAAAGGAGATATTGGGATTTCAACAGTTTACCCACTGACTTATACCCTACTCTATGTTGGTTGGATATTCGGAATTGTATCTGACCGAGATAATAAGATAAAGCCAGTCGGCAACAATGTATAACCGCAATTACGGCGGATTCGACTTCGTCCGAATCCACTTATAATTGCTAAGGTTCGTGCTTAATACGAAAATTTTCGCTAACTTGCCCGTAACCTGACGGTTATACGTGACCGTTGTGTTTCATTGGAGGAACAGACCAAAAGCAGAACAAATGACAAAAAAGAATTTACCATTAATTATGATTATTGCGGGTTTCGTATTAATAATATTAAATTTTGTTTTCGCATCAGACGAGATGAATTCTGGATTTTGGTTGCGAATTGTTTCTAGTTTACTTTTAATAATTGGAATGTTTTTGACAATAAAAGAACGGAAAAAAGGAAATTTAGAATGAATTGTTTTAGAAGTCCAAAAACGGAATAAATGCAGAAAGCACCAATCCCTATAATGGATAGGTTTAGTGTTTATATCGTTGATCGTCAACTAGATATGTATTTGTATTGTTTTTGAAATTCAACCCAAAAAACTAATTCACTGCTAGCACCCACATACTCACAAAAATCCTATCGGATTTTCCTGTTTGGTTTTTATTTATTAGCTTGATTGCTTAAACCACGCAATGAGATCATGCACACAACCGTTGCCCAACATTTGAATGTAATGACAAACTTGCTGAATATAGAAATCATAGAAAATAACAAAGGTGGACACGAAGATTTGATGTTTGAAATACCTGGGTTAATAGGTCAACAAAAATTTGACACTTACTATTTTGCTTTGGCAATTCTACCAAAAAACGGAATAAATGAAATTAAGAATGCTGTTGCGGAATTAATCGCTTCGTGGAATAAAAAACAAGCGGAATTAAAAAGTGGGGAGACCATCTATTTACCAATTGATTTTTCCGACCAATATACTGGTTGTTTAAAAGTGGAAAAGAAAAATAATTTGACTTTGACTTACGGATTTTCAAGACGGGAAGGTTGGAGTGTTGACCCAATCAATCCGAATAAATACTTCGAATCCATTACGGACTTTGAATCTGAAAATAAAAAGTCGCTAACAGTTGGGCAATCAGAATTTGAAAAATGTTTGGACGGGTTAATTGAAAAGCTGAAACCTGAATAAAAAACGTTGGGCAACAAGGTGTATAAGCAATAGCGGTTCAGGTTCTTGACCCGAAGTTCTTACATTTTAACCAAATGATAGTATAAGCTTCCCCTAATAAGAACTGCTTAGTTTTCTAAAACTTCATTAAAGTTATTGTTTTTAATTCTTTCGGGGCTAGACCCGAAAGAATTAAGTTCCCCATATTTTACGGGCGGTATTCTGCCTAGGGCATCATGTGGCCTGTGATGGTTGTGATCGTCCATCCAGATCTGTGTCTCTTCCCTTATCTGGTCTAGGTTTTCAAAGATATATTTGTTCAGCACCCCACCTCTATAGCTTCCGTTGAACCTTTCCACAAAAGCATTTTGGGCCGGCTTGCCCGGTTGGATATATCCCGTGCATCTGGCTCCAATCGTTCGTTATATGGGCTATGGACTCCGGGCCGTTGTCCATGCGGATCCTCTTTGGCTTTCCATTTTTATTGATAAGGTGGTTGAGCTCACCGGGAACCTCTAATGCCTCTTTCACCCTTTCGGGCAAGCTTTTCTTGACCTTTCTTCTTAATGGTAGCCCAAGGGCTTTGTAAACACGATTGACCCGTTTATGGCCCATGGCTTGCCTTCATTGCTCAAACGCTCGTAAGCCTTCCGAAAACCTTCTTCGGAACGTCCCTTGGCCTTTTATTGCAAAGCCTGCCCTATCTCCGGGTCATCTTTTGGCAACGGTTTATAATAATAGATGCTCTTGCTCATATTCAGGACACGGCACGCCCTGCTGATACCGTAATGAACAAGTCCTTTGGTAATAATGCGCTTACGGCAGGGCTTCAGAGCTTTTTTTCGATGGCCTCCTTGGCCATTTGGTGGTCCAGTGCCAAGTTGGCGTACATCTCTCCTCCAGTTCCTTGATGCGCTTGAGTTCCTTTCCGTTCATCCCGGCATACTTGGAACGCCACTTGTAGAAAGTGGACGAACTCACCCCGTGCTCACGGCAACGGTCTTGCCATTATCGAACTCCTTTAGGATCTTCGCGATCTGCGTTGGTGAAAATCCACTCTTTCCCATACTGTTAAAAATTAAGATTATTATGCTACTTTTAAAAGGAAGTTTGGACTTCTCCCATCAAGTGGTTTACCAATAAAAGGTTGGAAAACTGTTTATTGACTGTTAAAAATCTGAAATATATTTAGAAGTTGGCTATCAAAGCCTTTATGATTTTATTCGCCTACAAAATAAATTTGGAATTACACCTAAAAAACAACAAGATGAACTTTTATCAACATAAAATGAACCTTATACGATAACAAAGTCAGAGAGTTTCACCTTAATTTTGCTTTTGAATTTTAAAATAGTCTTAGAATGAAAAAAGCAAGTTTGGTTTTAGTAACATTATTTTTGGCGATAAGTGTTTATGGACAAAATACATTTACCCTAAAAAGTAATAATTTGGGAGGTCAATCCACTAAAAAAGAGGAGTTCAATGGGTTTGGTTGTTCAGGAGAAAATCAGTCACCTCAATTGAGTTGGGAAAATGCACCAAAGGGAACAAAAAGTTTTGCGGTAACAATGTACGACCCTGATGCACCAACAGGAAGTGGATTTTGGCATTGGGTTGTTTTTGATATTCCGTCAGAAGTTCACGAATTGGTTTCAGGTGCAGGAAAGGTTAATTCAAATTTATTACCTAAAAATACAATCCAAAGTGTAACAGATTATGGAATAAAAGGTTTTGGAGGACCTTGCCCTCCGGAAGGACACGGGTTTCATCGGTATATAATAACTGTTTACGCACTTAAAGTTGATAAACTTAATCTAAATGAAGATACGAATCCTGCTGTTGTTGGTTTTTATTTATGGCAAAATGCTATTTCAAAAGCAAGTATTATCAGTTACTATAAAAGATAAATACTACATACAACAAGGTGTGTAAACGATAGCGGTTAAGTGCAGTGCCGGAATCAAAGTTTCAGGCTTTTTATCCGCTACTGCCCGTACACCTGAACCGTCGTGAGTCATTGGAATGGGGGAAACCTGAAAAAAAAGGATTGATTTGGAATGGCCGAAAAATTAAAACCATATTGTACAGTTATCGAAGAGGAAATCATCGTTGTTGTTTTCGGAGATGAACTTATTGATCCAAGTGGTTATGAAATTGAAGGATACCCCTTTTGGTATATGTTGGGGACAGATGCATGGTTTGAAAAACAAACAACAGATAGAGAGGATTTTTTGGTTGCGAGAACACACAGCAAAGAATTTTTTAGAATATTTATTGATAATAATATATCGAAATTATTGAACAAAACAAGAGGGGTTTTGGTGTTCCATCCAAACTTCGAACTAAAAGCAGAAGAGATCAAACAAACTACTAATTTAGAGGAATTACGAAAATGGATTGATAATGAAGTTGGTAATGGGAATATTGAGGGGGTAATTTATTGTTTTTACACCGAAGAAGATAAAAAAAAGTATCACAAAGAATAAAAAACGAACACACAAAAAGGTGCATAAGCAATAGCGGTTCAGGTTCTTGACCCGAAGTCCGTACATTCTAAACCATTTGATTGATATCAAAGAAGAAAAACCAGATGAAGATGGAGAAAGAGAGTATGTCGAATTATGGAGGGGATTCTGATTCATTTGAAGAATGGAAACAACATTTGGAAAATTCAATATTGAGTTGTAAAAAACTATCAAAGTAAATACTACACACAACATAGTATCAAAAAGTGCTTGACTGAAAGTCTTTGTATATTTACAAAGTGTAGTTGTTAAATTATAGTTTTAGGCTAATTTGGCCGCTACTACGTAAATACGTTGGCCGTTGTACACAATTATGAAAAAACTCGTCTTAATATTGGTTTTAGCTACAATTATCATTAATTGCAAATCTGAAAATAAAGGAAAAATCGGATCTGAAGTTTCTAATATTACTACGGAAAAAGAATTGGACACAATAAGGCTCACAAACGGTTTTGATTTCCCTGTGGGAAAACCAGATGCGAAAAAATACTATAATGCCCAAAAATTTGGGGACAATAACCATTTAGGGGACGACTGGAATGGAATTGGAGGAGGAAATACAGATTTGGGAGACCCAATATATTCGATTGGGAATGGATATGTTTCTTTTGCTAAAAATGTTTATGGAGGCTGGGGGAATGTTATTAGAATAATTCATTTTATCGACAAAGAAAATCAGGTTGAATCCTTATATGCACATTGTAATGAGATATTTGTTAAAAAAGGGGAATACATAAAAAAAGGACAGAAGATCGGAACGATTGGAACCAATGATGGAACATATCCTGCCCATTTACATTTAGAATTAAGAAACGAAGTTGGTTTGCCTATTGGAGATGGATATTCCTCAAATACGAAAGGATACCTGAATCCAACAAAATTCATAAAAAATAACAGAAAATGAAATTAACTGTGTACAACACCGTGTATAATCAATTGCTAGTTATAGCCCACTTACGAAAAATCAAAAAATATATCTACGGAACAAGTTCGTGTTGACGAATTCGCAAATAGAAAATTCACATTTTTTGACGACCCAGATAATTTACCAATTGAGGTTTACGAATTATGATAGATATTAAAAAGTATGTTGAAAACATAAAGGCAAAATTCCCACGAATTGACAATTTCCAACCTTGGCAAATCATTGACAATTCAGAATACCTATTATTGCAAATCATAAAAACCTTAGACCATAATTATAAAATCGAAAACAACATTGCTATCCACAAGACAGCAATCATTGAACAAGGTGTAATATTGAAAGGTACGATTATCATTTCTGAAAACTGTTTTGTTGGAGCAAACGCATATTTACGGGGACCAATATTTTTTGGCAAATCTGTAAAAATTGGACCAAGTTCAGAAATTAAACAATCAATGATTTTTGACAACTCTGCAATTGCACATTTTAATTATATTGGAAATAGCATAATTGGACAAAACATAAATTTTGAAGCAGGTTCGATTTGTGCAAATCATTATAACGAAAGACAAGATAAAAATATATTTGTATCACAAAACGGAAACCTTATTGACACAAAGACAGAGAAATTTGGTTCATTAGTCGGAGACAATTCTAAAATCGGAGCAAATGCAGTTTTATCACCAGGTACGATTTTAGAAAAATGCAGTATCGTAAAACGTCTTGAATTAATAGAACAAACAAAATGACAAAAGACCGAACGCACGACAATGTATATAAAAAAAATAGTCGAAACAGCAATAAAACCAAGGCTTTTGGCTCGTTTCAAACTTGTGCTTAAACGAAAGTTTCGTGCTTCAAAATCGCCTACTGCCCATACACTGACCGTTGCACAACCCTTGAGAAAATCATGAAAACCAAATTGACAATCTTATTATTTTCAACTGTTTTGTTCTCTTGCAAGACTGACCCTAACAAACAAATTGATGAGGGAAAAATAACAGAAAACATATATCATAGCGAAGAAATTGGTTGGACTATGGAAATTCCAAAAGGTTGGCATGTAACGCACAAAAGCGATTTGGACAAAAGAACTAAGAAAGGTTTGGATGCCATTGGTGAAACGGCCGGAATTGAAATTGATGCAAGTGGATTAAAGCAGCTTTTGAACTTTCAAAAAAACCAATTCAATATTTTTCAATCAACGTCCGAACCATTTGAAGAGGAATATGAAGGTGAATGGGAAGAAAATAACATTGGGTTAAAAGAACTGATTTACAGGACTTATTTAGAAAAGGGAATTAGGGCGGATTCTACTGAAACCAGAACTATCAAAATCGATGGACTTGAATTTAAGTCATCAGAATTTACTATTTACAGCCCAAAAGGAGAAGTCGTTCTTAATCAGATACTGTATAGTAGATTAATAAATGGATTGGATTTTGGAGTAAACATAAACTACAATAACGAATCTGACAAAAAAGAAATGTTAGAGGCTTGGTCGAATTCTAAATTTAAAAAATGAAAACTATTGCCAACAATGGCTATAGGTAATTGCTCCTACTCGCCCACTTGCGAAAATCCTTTCAGATTTTTAGTTGGTTTTTATTTGCTGAATTAGTAGCTTAAATCACGTAACCACTATTAGCCGAGACCATTAGAAACCAACGCACAGAAAATAAAAAAATGTTAAAAGATGTCCCATTTTGAAATGTGAGTTGGGGTCTGTAAATTAAACTCTGTCCGTTGATTCGATTCCTTTGGGGCCAGCCCCAAAGGAATCGGCGTTTAAGACCAGTGGTATCCTCTCCCCAAATTTAATATAAAGTTGTTGAACGGTAAGGCTCCAATTATGCAATGGGGTTGTCCACTTTTTTTCGATGTTCCTTGTGGCCCCGGATATACCAGTTTCAACAGGGCCATGTCGTTGGTAAATGCCCCCTTGGTCTTGGTTACCTTACGGACTTGGCGATGAAAGCCCTCAACGGCGTTGGTCGTATAGATGATCTTCCTAATGGGTTCGGTGTACTGGAAGTACTGCGATAACCGCTCCCGGTTACGCTGCCAGCTCTCGATTACCACAGGATATTTGTCGCCCCATTTCTCTTCCAGACCCAATAGGTTGTCCTCTGCCACTTCCTTGCTGGTGGCACGATAAACGAGTTCAAGGTCGCGCATGAACTCCTTTTGGTCCTTTGATGCGATGTACTTCAGTGAATTACGGATCTGGTGTACGATGCAGAGCTGGACCTGCGCCTTGGGGAACACGCTCAATACCGCATCGGTAAAGCCCCGAAGGTTATCGGTGCAGGCGATAAGGATGTCCTTTAAGCCACGGTTGTCGAGATCTGTGAGTACTTGCAACCAAAAATCGGCCCCCTCGCTCTCGGAAATGTACATGCCCGATATTTCCTTGTAACCTTCTTTGTTGATACCGAGGATATTGTACAGGGCCTTGTGCTGGATCTTGCCCTCCACTTTGACCTTGTAGTGCATGGCGTCGGGCCATACGGTACAATATAAAGGCTCCAAGGGCCGGTTCTGCCATGCTTTTACGTCCGGGACGATCCTATCCGTTATTTGGCTTAGGACGGTATGTGAGATATCGGTGTCGTACATCTCCCTTATATGGGCGGGGATGTCACGGTAACTCATGCCAAGACCGTAAAGGCCTATTATCTTGTCGGAGAGGTTGTCGGCCAAAATGGTCTGTCGCTTC
>PDWJ01003513.1_pt1 | contig 14885 bp, 12 predicted proteins | sample 1430881 | NCBI WGS metagenome assembly PDWJ01 (sample SAMN01162460, study PRJNA174530) | Oral metagenome, whole genome shotgun sequencing project. | biome: Marine environment; feature: Marine mammal; material: Swab sample of the gingival sulcus; isolation source: swab sample of gingival sulcus... | reverse complement strand
AGATGAGTAATTTGGTACAATTATTGATTTTTCGGCCGCAAACAAGCAGACCTCTTGAAGGACTGGATTGACATTGACGGTCTGGTTGACTATATTCCCCATTTTCTTTTCACGTATTATTGAGATATCTGTTTGCGATGGTATCGTCTCCTGTTGCCAATGGATATTCGGAATCAATCTTTAAAAACCCATACGTGCTGGCGCATTTACAGAGAAAAAAGTGAAAATTTGCGCTATCAGTTAAGAAAGACTCAATACTGACAAGGATATATACAGAAACAGCAAAAATTCTGGAGATAATGACAAAAGGAGATATCGAATGTCGAGTGTTGTCGTAGTGGGAACCCAATGGGGTGATGAAGGCAAGGGAAAAATTGTTGATTTACTTACCAAATATGCTGATTATGTCGTACGGTTTCAGGGCGGTAATAACGCTGGACACACCCTTGTCATTGATGGTCAGACTTTTGTTTTTCATCTTATCCCGTCTGGAATCCTTTACGACAACAAAATCTGTATGATCGGCAATGGCGTTGTATTGGATCCTTCGGTATTACTTGAAGAGATGACTGAGCTTCATGACAAGGGACTGACAGTTGTTCCTGATCGTTTTGTCATAAGCGAGGGAGCTCATCTCCTTATGCCTTATCATGCCCAGATTGATCAGGCGGGAGAAGCTGCGCTTTCTCAGGAGAAGAAAATTGGTACGACAGGGAGAGGAATAGGCCCTTGTTATATCGATAAGGTTGCGCGAACAGGGATCAAGGCTGGAGATCTCGCCGATGAAACGCTGTTCCGGGAAAAACTGAAGGCGGCAGTTGAAGAAAAGAATTTTATTCTTGAGAAAAAATATGGGGCTGAACCTGTCAATTATGACAAGGTTCTTGCCTGGGCAATGGCGCATGGCGAAAAATTACTTCCCTTTATTGGAGATGTCTCGATAGCACTTGATCAGGCGAGAAGAGCAGGAAAAAACATCTTGTTTGAGGGGGCCCAGGGAACACATCTTGATGTTGACCATGGCACATATCCCTTTGTTACTTCTTCAAATACCGTGGCAGCGAATGCCTGTACCGGTTCGGGTTTCGGTCCCAATCATATCGATGCTGTTGTCGGGATAATGAAGGCTTATTCCACAAGGGTTGGAGCTGGCCCATTCCCGACTGAGTTGTTTGATGCAACAGGAGAAGAGCTCCAGAAGAGAGGACATGAATTTGGCGCAACAACAGGTCGTCCAAGGCGTTGCGGCTGGCTTGACGGAGTTGTGGTAAAAGATTCTGTCCGTTTAAATGGCTTGACAGCACTTGCAATTACAAAGCTTGACGTGCTCAGTGGTTTGGAACAACTTCAATGGGCAACTGCTTATCAGCTGGGAGATAATAAACTTACCTCTATGCCGGCAAACATAAGAGAGATTACGGCGTTAACACCTGTTTATCAAAGTCTTGAAGGCTGGAAAGAGGATCTGGAAGAAGTTACCGAGTATGATGCGTTGCCAGCTGCCGCGAAAGATTATATTAAAAGAGTTGAGGAATTTACCGAAACGCCTGCCGATATATTATCAGTGGGGCCTGACCGAAAACAGACCCTGCTGCTCAATAACCCTTTCTCACGTAAAAACCACGGAGAAGGGGAATGAGAAGATGAAACATTCAAACAAAGAGGATTACAGGAATGGCTCGAATTACTTGTGAAGATTGTCTGGAAACGATTGGTGATGACAATCGATTTAATCTGATTCACCTTGCAGTTAAAAGAATTCGCCAACACCGGCAGGGCGCTCCGTTTCTGGTAGAGGGGAAAAACAAGGAAGTTGTTATGACCCTGCGTGAAATCGCGGATGGCGCTGTTGATTTTGGTAATGTAGATCAGTTTCCTGAGGAATCTGAAGATATTGGCAGTGAAGCTTCGCAGAAAACAGAGACTGCTGTGGTATGATTATTCTAGAACGTGACTGTGGCTGAAATGAAAGTTGATTATTACGAAGTTCTCTCTATAAACAGGAATGCCAACGGTGCTGAAATAAAAAAAGCGTACCGGAAACTGGCAATGAAATACCATCCTGACAAAAATCCGGGAGACAGGGAGGCCGAGGAACAATTTAAATCCTGCACTGAAGCCTATGAAGTACTCAGCGACGAGAGAAAACGTAAGATTTATGACACTTATGGCCATGACGGACTAAAAAACAGCGGATATAGCGGTCCAGGCAACGCTGAGGATATCTTTTCGAGTTTTGGTGATATCTTTGGAGATCTCTTCGGATTTGGTGGACGATCTCAATCTCGTCGTTCCGGACCAATTCAGGGAAACGATCTGCGTTATGATGTCGAGATCTCTTTCATGGAATCAGTGCATGGGGTTGAAAAGGAGATCGAACTCCGCAAGAATGAGACCTGCTGGACTTGTGAAGGAAAGGGGAGCCGTCCCGGCAGTAAACCGGAAACGTGCCCGGGATGCAATGGTCGGGGACAGGTTATTCGCTCGCAGGGATTTTTCCAGATGAGCACGACCTGTTCACAATGTCGTGGAGAAGGGGTGATCATTACCCAGCCTTGTAGTGATTGTCAGGGGCAGGGACTGAAAGAAAAGAGCAAGACAGTTTCTCTGAAGATCCCTGCAGGTGTTGATACCGGCGCGCGTATGCGGCTGCGAGGGGAAGGAGAAGGTGGTCGCAGAGGAGGTCCATCCGGAGATCTATATGTTGTTATTCATGTCGCAGAACATGAATTCTTTAAACGTGACGGCAATACCATTTATTGTAATTTCCCGGTATCCATGGTGAGTGCCGCTCTGGGTGATACCGTTCAGGTTCCCACTATTCACGGCAAAAAAGAGCTTGTTATCCCAGCGGGAAGTCAGTCTGGAGAGCTTTTTACCATCAAAAATGAAGGAGTCCCAAGTCTAAGGAACGGGAGCAGGGGCGATATGGTAATATCTTTGCAGGTGATGACCCCTGTTAATCTTAGTGCTGACCAGAAATTGCTTTTACAGGAATTTGCAGAACTCAGAAATGAACAGAGTGAGGACCAGGAAAAGCACGGGTTTTTTAAGAAAATCTTTAATGAAGTGCTTGGTAAAAATCAGGAAAAGCACAAATGACAAATTTTACCCATTTTGACGATAGTGGCCGGGCATGTATGGTCGATATAGGTGGCAAGCAGGAAACAGAACGCAGAGCTGTCGCTGCTGGCTGGATAAGCATGTCTGAAACCGCTTATAACATGGTCAAAAAAGGGACAGCAGCAAAAGGAGATGTTCTTGGCATTGCTCGTATAGCTGGAATAATGGCGGCAAAAAAGACACCTGATCTTATTCCACTTTGTCACCCTTTGGCTATAAATAACGTTACTGTTGATTTTACCTTTGATGAGAGGTTATGTCGCCTGGAAATATATGTAACAGTTGGAACTACTGGTCGTACAGGTGTAGAGATGGAAGCTCTTGCGGCTGTTTCTGTAGCTGCTCTTACTGTTTATGATATGTGTAAAGCTGTTGATAAAAGTATGACTATAGGAGATATCAGGCTTCTTAAAAAAAGAGGTGGCAAGAGTGGCAGCTATAGTCGAAAATAAGAACGCTTGCTCGTACTTTCTGATATAATGAGATTTCTCTGTTTGTGGAGGGGATGAGGAATGAAACAGGAAAAACTTGATTTCTTCAAAGCAGAATTGCTGGCCAAAAAGCAGGAGATTTTTAGAGAGGCTGGGAAGACCATGGAGGAGATAGGGAAAACCTCCAATATTCCTGATCCCAATGATCGAGCTACTCTTGAATCTGGTCGTAACTTTGAGTTGAGGATCCGTGACCGCGAACGAAAACTGGTGGATAAGATAAATGAGGCCTTACAACGTATAGATGACCGGACTTTTGGGGTTTGTGAAGGTTGTGGAGAGGAGATCGGGATAAAACGGCTTGAAGCCCGTCCGGTTACAACGCTTTGTATTGATTGCAAGACTACAGAGGAGAGTTTGGAAAAATCTCACGGTCAATAGCTAAACTGAGAGAGGAAAACATCATATTTTTATGAAAGATATCCAGAGCCTGTCTGATAGTCGTCGAATTGGTATCAAAAAGGTTGGTGTTAAAACAGTTACCTATCCTATACGTTTGCGCGATAAATTCCACAAACACCAGCATACAGTAGCTGTTGTCAATATGTATGTTAATCTGCCTCATCATTTCAAAGGCACACATATGAGTAGATTTGTTGAAATTCTCAATGATTTTCATGGCGATTTCGACATCAACAAATTTTCAATCGTGCTGGAACAGATGAAGAACCGTTTGGAAGCTGAGGCATCCCATCTGGAGCTCTCTTTTCCTTTTTTTCTTGATGTTCAAAAAAAAAAGGAAAAGATTCAAAAGTGTTATCAATGTAAACTTCATGGTTCTCTCAAAGAAAAATCTGATCTTTGTCTTAGTGTTGAGATCCCAGTCAATTTACCGCAAAAAGATCATGCAATTTCTCGGCAAACAGCTTTCTTCCAAAATTCCGGGAGCTGGGGAAAAGCGGAAATAGCTGTCCGTTTTCAGCGTTTCTTTTGGATTGAGGATTTAATAGAAACGATTGAACGAGCAGTGGAGTCTCAGCGCGCTGATTTTAATAATTGTTCTGGTTTGTTCAGTACAGATACACTTGGCAGTGCTATCAGCGAAGCACTGCAAAAAATTGAAGAGTTACGATGGTTTTCTGTTCGTGTTCGTTATTTCTGTGATTTCTGTTCAACCTTTGCCTATCTGGAAAAAAATAATTAAAAACAGCATTCCTTCCAATAATTCTATTTTCTTGAGTGAAAGAGAGAGCCTGCCATGCGTGAATTACTTTTTGAAATTGGAACAGAAGAGATACCTGCAGGTTATCTGCAACCAGCCTATAAGCAGCTGAAAGAAGCTTTTATCGATAAGGCTGCTGGCTGTTTTCTTGAGCATGGTGCTGTTCGTGTGATTGGTACTCCACGACGCCTCAGCCTGATAGTTGCAGATCTTGCAGAGCGTCAGAAAGATATCCGTGAAGAGCTCATTGGTCCTTCAAGACAGACAGCTTATGACGAAGATGGAAAACTCACTAAAGCCGCCATTGGGTTTGCCCGCTCAAAGGGTGCCACAGCTGAGGAATTACAAGTGGTTACTACCCCAAAAGGGGAATATATAATGTTGGTTCGGGAGGTTGTCGGAAAACCAACAGTGGAAATTTTGCCGGAAATTCTGCAATCACTTATACAAACACTCTCTTTTCCTAAATCAATGCGGTGGGGAGACAAAAGGCAGAGCTTTGCGCGTCCTATTCAGTGGTTGCTGGCGCTGTTTGGAGACGAAATTATTCATGTAGAACATGAAGGAATTGTCAGCTCAAATAAAAGTTGGGGCCACAGGTTCATGGCCAATGACGCTGTGGAAATCAGAAGTGCTGACAGTTACGAAGACCAGCTGATGCAAAGAGATGTCGTTGTTGATCCGGTAAAACGCCGGAAGATGGTTCTTGCCGAGATCAAAGCAGCGGTTGCGGAAAACGGTGAGCTTGCCGGTGGTGAGGTTGCCGTTGATGAAGGGCTTGTTGATGTCGTTACCAATCTGGTCGAGACTCCGGTCGGTGTTTGTGGAACCTATGATAAAAAGTTTCTGGAGCTTGTTCCCGAGGTTCTTATTACTTCTATGCGCGAACATCAGAAGTATTTTCCCGTTGTTGATAAAAATGGAAAATTGATGGCAGGTTTTGTCGCTGTCAATAATACTCGTGTCCATACCAAGAAAATAACCCAAAAAGGGCATCAGCGTGTTTTGCGTGCCCGACTCGAAGATGCGCTGTTTTTCTATAATAGTGATAAGCAGACTCGCCTTGAAGATCGTATTTCCGGATTGACCGGTATCATATTCCAGAATCGTCTTGGGACCATGTTTGAAAAAAAAGAACGGATTGAAAAACTGGTTAAGGTGCTCGCAGAAAAAGTCGAAAGCGGGCTGGTCGAAGACTGTTGCCGGACTGCCCAGTTATGCAAGGCGGATCTGTTATCTGATATGGTCGGTGAGTTTCCGTCTCTTCAGGGCATAATGGGTGCAGCTTATGCCGAGGGAGATGGTGAATATCCAGCCGTCGTCCAGGGAATCAGGGAACATTATATGCCTAAAAATGCAGGCGCACCAGTTCCCGAATCTGCTGTCGGTGCCCTTGTCGGCCTTGCAGATCGATTTGATACGCTTGCCGGTTGTTTTGGTATTGGCCAGATACCTAGTGGTTCTGCTGATCCTTTTGGATTACGGCGTATTTCGCTGGCCATTCTTCATATTATTGAGGCGTATGGTTATCGTTTTTCCTTAGCGGAAATTGTTGCAAAAGCGCTTTCTCTTTATGGCAACAAGGTTGATGGATCTACGAAAATTGTAGAAAAAATTCTTGATTTTATCCGTGATCGCTTTGTTAATGATCAGGTGAAAAAGGGAGAAAAATCACAGGTTGTGGAAGCTGCCGTTGCAGTTGGTTTTGATGATATTGTTGATTGTCGTCAGCGGATAGCTGCTCTTGCTGCAATTCAGCAGGATGAAGTCTTTACCATGCTTGCTGGTTCGTATAAACGTATCAGGAATATAACCAAGGGAAATGAGAAAACCGCTGTTGAACCATCACTTCTTGTTGAAAATGAAGAACGCTCTCTCTTTGCACTTTATCAACAGATAGAGGAGGAGATTGCGTATCTGGTCGCGCAAAGAGAATATAGCTCTGCCTTGAAAACAATACTGAAACTGAAAGAGCCAGTAGATAATTTCTTTGAAGCAGTGATGGTGATGGCTGAAGATTCCGCTATACGCCAAAACAGGTTAAACCTTCTTACTGCTGTTGGCGGGCTTGTTCTGATGATTGGTGATATTTCAAAATTTCAGGATTAAGTTGGGGTGCTATGTTATCAGCTCGATTTTTCTTTTTACCTATTAGTGTTATCGTATTATTCCCATCTGAATAGGAGGAGAAATGGCTGTTCCTGTTAATAAAAAAGAACTCATAGAGGCGATTGAAACAAGTTATAAAAAACTCCGGGAAGATCTTGGAGATATTCCTTTAGATTTGACAGTAGCCAAAGAGATGGAAGGACACGTAAAAGGGAGCCAGATGAGTGTCTGTAATCTGATCGCATATCTTGTCGGTTGGGGTAATCTTGTTTTGAAATGGCATCTTGTCTATTCGAAGGGAAAAATGCCTGATCTGCCCGAAACCGGGTTCAAGATGAATGAGATGGGGCGATTGGCGCAAAAGTTTTACAAAGATTATGAGAATGATGACTTCAAATCTCTTCTAAAACAATATGATGACGTTGTAGAGAAAATTCTCAATCTTATAAAAAGCCTTGATAACGAATTTCTCTATAAAACTGACTGGTATAAAAAATATCCTTTCGGAAGAATGGTTCAGTTTAATACCTCATCCCCTTACGCGAATGCGCGCTCAAGAATTCGTAAATGGAAAAAGAGCAAAGGATTAATCTAGCCCGAGAAATTCCATTAAATATTTCCGAAGAGTGCTTATTTATCCGAATTGATTGTGGAATTGACGTTTCATCTCAATAAATAGCGTGAAGATCAAAACAGTCAATAAAAGTACGCAGCATATTAAGGTCGCTGTCCCTAAAACAGGCGTCTGCATTGATGCTATTCTTGATAGCGCTTCTAATCCAGTGGCTTCACCACTGTAATGGTGAAGCATTGTAATTCCACCCCTTATATCAGCATAAAGGTAGATTCCAATAAGAATTGACGCAAGAATTGTCCCTGTCTTTTCAGACCAGCGACAACCACTGTCATAGACGAAAACGAGAAAGAAGGGAAGGGCCGCACATAGATACCATGAACAACTTGTTGGACCATCCGGTCCATAGGCCATGACACATTGAATATAATGCCAACTTATTGATGCACTGGTGCCCAGGCAAAGAATCAGGCACAGCAGTGCTGCTTGAAGCTGAACTACACCTTTTTCTGTTTTTCTGTTTACGACAAGTTTATATGGCCAGGAAAGCAGGGCCAAGGTGGTGACGACCAGCGCAATATTGCGTATATGGTGTACTGTCAGAAAACTCCATCCTCCCACCCAGATTGGTTCCTTAATCCAAAGAAAATAGATATCCTTAAAGATATCTGATATTGATATCGCCCGTAAAATATCAAAGAAGCCAGTGGCGTTGTTTTTATTAATAATGGCTTCTTGCATAATGAATAATATCCCGTAGTGTTTCAAGTTGAACGAAAAATATTCGCTCAATATCATGATTGCTAGTATAAGTGGCAAAAAACTTAATAAAACCATTTTGGAAAAAGAGATCTCTTTTCTGAGGAAAGATGTAATCATGCAACAGAACCAAAACGGGAGCAGAACAAAACTGGTTGATTTTGCCCAACAGGAAAGGCCCATGAGTATACCGGCAATGATAGCGTAATGATATCTTGATCGCAAGGAACTGATAAGACCAATTATCACAACCCATACTCCTGTCGCTATTGCTAAGGGATCATTGGTAATTCGGATTCCATTTATTGTCAAAAGAGGTTGTGAAAGAATAAGTAATGCCAGCCAGAAGGCATGCAAATAATTGGGGACAATTCTTGGGATAAGCCAGAGTATTGACAGAAATGTTATTCCGGTTAGCAAGATGTTTATTCCTCTGAGAATGGCAACTTTTGTCTGGATAGAGATGTCTGAAGGCAACGTTTTCAATAGTTGTTGCATCAGCCGATAATAGAGCGAACCGTGTTGGGCCTGGTAAAGGATTATATCTGTGTGATTTCTATTATATTTGGGTTGGGTGTTAAAATAATCCCGGTAACTAAGAGATCCTGTTTGATATGTCTGTTCGTACATGGAAGATGATACAGGAAAGGAGACAATTTCTTCAAGCAACGATCGGGAGACTGTCGTTTTGGTCAGCACCGGCCGCTCATCATGTGTTTCAAGATGATAGATATAGGCAAGATGTTGGTATTCATCCCATCCTTCAAAAGGGGGAATTATGCACATATAACTCACTGCTTTCAGAATAAAGAAGGAGATCAGGACAAAACAATATCTGCCCCAGTTCTCGTTTGCAGAGAGATATTTTGTTGTATTTTTGTTGTTACTCAAATATGAGTGCATGGACATTTATTTTTTTGATTTTTAAAAAATTGTGATAAAATGATTCTGCATGAGATTTTCTTTCTTAATCTATTAGATTGCTTGAGTCAATCTTCAAAAAAGTACGTTTATGTGTGGAAAACGCCAAAGAAAGCTCGCATCTTCAGCAGCTGTTTCGTGATCGTATAGCGTTTATAAAAAGTTTTTGTGAAGCGTTATTTCAATTTGACAGAGGAAAAGTTGTTTACCAATACTTGGTTAGATCAAATGACCAAGGTATCATCGTTCTTATTTGCTTTATTCCTATAATCATTGACAGAAGATGTGGTTCCAGTCAATAATACCCTGTATGGTATTCATTTTTTCCGGGAAACAACTTTTTGTCTGTGTTTTTTTTGACAACAGTATTTTTCTATTTTGACAGATGTCGATCTCAACGAACAGTTATAAGAAAAAAGCGGTCATCATTGGTGCTGGGCCGGCAGGTCTTACAGCAGCATATGAACTTCTTGAACATACCGATATTCAACCTATCATTTTTGAAATGTCTGCTGAGATTGGTGGAATTTCAAAAACAATCAATTATAAAGGTAATCGAATTGATATAGGTGGTCATCGATTTTTCTCAAAGTCAGATCGGGTAATGGATTGGTGGCAAAAGATAATGCCGCTTCAGGGAAAGCCCGCTATTGATGATCTTTTATTAAAAAGAGAACTGTCTCATCTAGCAGACAACTCGGAAACCGACCCCGAATCAATTGACAAGGTCTTCCTTATACGAAGCCGATTGTCGAGGATATTTTTTTTACGCTCTTTTTTTGATTATCCTATCTCATTAAAGCTTAAAACCTTAATGAATCTTGGTGTTTTTCGGATAGCAAAAATAGGTTTTTCTTATATCTGGATCAATATCAAGCCAATAAAAACTGAAACCAGTCTTGAAGATTTTTTGATAAACCGTTTTGGCAGAGAGCTGTACAATACTTTTTTCAAAGACTATACAGAAAAAGTTTGGGGAGTTTCCTGCGAAAAAATTCCTGCTGATTGGGGTAGACAACGGATTAAAGGGCTCTCTATTACCAAAACAGTTGTTCATGCGTTGCAATCCATCCTTGCAAAGGATAGATCCCTTGATCAAAAGCAGACAGAAACTTCACTTATAGGGCAGTTCCTTTATCCCAAGTTTGGTCCTGGCCAGCTCTGGGAGGAAGTTGCCAGAATTATCAGAGCTAAGGGTGGAATCATTTATATGCGACATGAGGTCGTTGGGATTGAAGTTAATTCCAGCTCGGTGCAAACTTTGATTGTCAAAAATCATGATAGTGGACAGGAAAAAAGTCATAACTGTGATTATCTTTTTTCAACTATGCCCATAAAAGACCTTGTGACCAGGATGACCCTATCTGAGGTTCCAGACAGGGTAAAGGATATTGCAAAAGGACTCGTTTACAGGGATTTTATAACGGTTGGCCTGCTTTTGAAGAGACTGAAAATTACCAATGATACCAAAAGGAAAACTGTTAACGATATAGTCCCCGACAACTGGATATATATTCAGGAACCTGATGTGAAGATTGGTCGTCTGCAGATTTTTAATAACTGGAGCCCTTATATGGTTGCAGACAGAGATACTGTCTGGATTGGTCTGGAATATTTTTGTCAGGAAGGGGATGAATTCTGGTCTAAACCAGATCCTGATTTTATTGCGTTTGCTATTGATGAACTGGAAAAAATAGACATTATTTCCAGGCAGGATGTAATAGATTCGACGGTGTTAAGAGTTGCGAAAGCTTACCCGGCATATTTTGGCACGTATCATCAATTTAATGCATTGCGTACCTATATGGATTCATTGGAAAATCTTTTTATGATTGGAAGAAACGGTATGCATCGCTATAACAATGCAGATCATTCTATGCTTACAGCAATGGTGGCAGTTGAAAATATTCAAAAGGGTATCACAACAAAAGAAAACATTTGGGAAGTAAACACCGAGCAGGAATACCATGAAGCAAAATAATCCTGCATCAATGGTTTTGATTTAAGCTGCCAGAAACACCATTTTTCAGAGTCACGCTGGTCTTGGAGGCGCAACTGAGCGAACCAGATGAAATTATCTTCGTTTTTTAAAAAAGAATCGCAAGATTTCTCCACACTCTTTTTCCAGAACTCCTCGATGAACCTTCAGCTGGTGGTTTAATCGGCAGTCATTACCCAGTTGAAAAAGAGAGTGGGCTGCGCCAGTTTTAGGGTCAGCTGCACCATAGACAAGATGTTCAATACGAGCATGAAGAATTGCTCCCATACACATGGTGCAGGGCTCAAGGGTAACGTAGAGGGTTGTTCCAGGCAGGCGATAATTCTGCTTGTTTTGGCAGGCGATACGAATTGCCCTGATTTCGGCGTGGCCCGTTGGATCTTTCAGGTAAATTGGCGCGTTACCCGCACGGGCAAGTATCTCGTTCTTTTCAATAATAATCGCACCAACCGGGACTTCTCCTGTTTTTGCGGCTTCTTTGGCTTCTGCAAGTGCAAGTTGCATCCAGAAGAGATGGTCTTGTAATTTTTCGTTCACTGTTCGACTCTTGTTAACATCTCTTCAATAATTTCAATTCCCTGGTTCCAGAATTCCGGACTGTTTAAGTCTATACCGAAGGGTTGGAGAAGATCATAGGGAGAGCCAGAACCTCCGGAAACAAGGAGTTGCAGATATTTATCGACAAATTGATCTCCCTCTTTAAGATAGATGCTGTAGAGGGCAAAAACGAGCAATTCGCCAAAAGCGTAAGAGTAGACATAGCCCGGTGTCGAGAGAAAATGTGGAATATAGCTCCACCAGATGGAGTAGTCTTCCCGCAGATCAACAGAATCGCCAAACATCGCTTTCTGGGTTTGCATCCAGTATTCTGAAAGTTGTTTCTGACTTAATTCACCATGTTTTCGCCGGCCATTGTGCATCTTCTCCTCAAAACGGTTCATCGCCGTTTGCCTGAAGACTGTAGCGAAGACTGATTCGAGCTTTTGGCATATAATAGACTGTTTTTCCTGATTATTTTCAATAAGATGAAGCTGATTGTTAAAGACCAGAAGTTCGGCGAATACCGAGGCTGTTTCGGCAAGAGGCAGTGGCGTATTACTATTATATAAACCATTTTCAGAAGCCAGCATCTGATGGACACCATGGCCCAGTTCATGGGCTACGGTCGAGACATCGTTGATTGTTCCTGTATAGTTTACCATTACATAAGGATGAACATTGGGAACGCAAGGGTGAGCGAAGGCTCCTCCCTGTTTACCCTGCATGACTGGAGCATGAATCCATTGCTTATGGAAAAAGTCTTTAGCAATATCAGCCATCGTTGGAGAAAAAGCGGCAAAAGAGCGCAGCACAATCTCTTTGCACTCCTCCCAGCTAATAGTTTGTGTCGAAAGCGAGGGAAGGGGAGCGTAACGATCGTAATCCTTTAGTTTTTCAAGTCCAAGAAGTTTTGTTTTCAGATGATAATAGCGCTCAACAATATCATAACGGGCAGTCACTGTCGTTATCAAAGTCTGCACGGTTTCATCATCTAGATTATTGTGCAGATTCATCGGGCTGATCCAGCTGGTATGATTGCGTAACCGATCAGTAATCATTTTGTCTGCCGCCAGTACGTTGAAAATATGGGTGAGGATATGGCTGTTTTCCTGCAAGCCGGCAGTCAGTTCATCAGCGGCAGTTTTTCTGATGCCACGGTCCTGATTGTAGAGATCAGTTAAAACCTGTTCTTCCGTTCGTTTCTCGGCTCCAAATCTATAATTGGAGAGAATCTTGTCAAAAAGAGCGATCCAGGAGCCGCGGCCAACAGGTTCTTTTGCAAGGAGAATTTTCTCTTCTGCTTCTGTCAGTTGATGTGAGCGGTAACGACGAAGGGTTTCCAGATAATAACGGTAATGAGAGAGTTTTGGCTCTGAGAGTAAGGCATGGCAATGCTCATGCGACAGCATATTCCACTCCAGCCGGAAAAAGACCAGGTTGGTCGCGCATTCTGCTGTCAGCTCTCTGATTTTTTGTTCCAGAGCACCAGCCTCATCATTGCCATACTGGGTACAGTGGTTCAGAAAGGCAAAGGTCTCGAGTTGCTGGAGACGGCTGTCAAGATTTTCTAGCCGACTGACCAGCTCATATAGCCCGGTCGCGTCGAGACTGGCAACGGTTGTACGGTTATTTTTATAAATTGTATTTGCTTCCTGACGACACCACTCTATATCAGTTTCCAATACCGGATCATTGGCACTGGCATAAAGATCCGATAATTTCCAGATAATTTTTTCTGATCCGAGCTGTTGTTTTTGTTCCATTTTTTATCGTTAATAGTTGTAGGGAGTCTTTTCAATTATTGTTGAGTTGAATGTCGTTTCCAATCTAATGTTTTTCGGCAGACTGTCGCGAAATCTTCCGGAAAATGGCCATTGATAAAACGCAGTTGCGCTTCACTGAATGCTCCGGGGGATTCGGGCAGGCGGGGAAGTAATGAGTAGAGGAGCGGCTGCCGCAGTTTTGAACCAATTCTCTTGGAATATTCGATTGAGGTTACCATTTGTGCACCCAGTTTGGCTAAAGCCTTTTGCGCGGTAAGGATAGCAGTATCAAGAGAGGCTCTTTGCGCTGTATCACATTCGATAATATTGCCAGACAAGGAATCATCTTTACCTGGCAGGGTCATCAGCTGCAATTCCCATTGCGAGGTTTGCGCCTTGGGGACAAAGAGTATCACATTTTCATCTTGCCAGATAACGAGGCTGCTCTCGGCGTCTCGATCATCCATACGCGTATTGTTCAGTATGGCAGTACGGTAATCTGCGAAAAAATCTGAATGATACATATCGGAATAATCCTTGATAGTTGTGGCAACAAGATCTCCGCAACTATAGGCTGGCAGGGTCCCACAGGCGGTGGTGCAACCCTGTTGAAAGGCGTCAATTTTATCAGGCAGCATTGCGTATTGCTGGTGAACCTGTTGGTGTGAGGCATGAAGGCGGTAACCGGTTGGCGCATAATCAAAACCAAAGTTCCACCCCCATAAGGTGGAGGTATCGGAAGGAGTCGCGCCGCCCTCTATTTTCTCACAGATTTGCAGGCGTAGCGTTTCAAGCTCTTCGCAAGAAAGACCGCGTTGCTCGGTTGGTACCGCAATCTCAAGTTCTGTCGCCAGCCGGATAAAGCTTCTCTGATAGTAGAGATGACGCAGACCGGCAATATCTTGTGCGCCAAGCTCAGATATCTCGTAGCGAATGGCATCATTGGCCATGTTTGCGGCATAATGGCCTCCAGCAATATAAGAATTACGGCGCAGATATTCATAGATATGGCTTTTGCCTTCTACTTTCCACTCACCAGTAATCTCACTGGCTCCCTGAGCTCCCGGCCGGATAACCATCGCAATCTTGTATTTATCGGGAAGAAAACAGTTGTTTGCTACCGCTTCAAAAAGTTGGTGATTATGAATGACAGGACGTAATTGCCCATTTTTCTTGTTGTATTTGAGAATAATTACTCCATTGTTGTCGACAGTAAAGTCGCAACTCAGTTCGGCCAGAGCAATGAGATCTCTGCTGTCTGTAGAGGTGGTAGCGACAGCCAGTTGAAGAGGGGCGGGAAGTGCGGCGATGAAATTTTTGAGGTCAGAATCTTTTCCCAGGCTTTCTGTAAGGCTTACCGCTTGAGGAGGCTGAATACTTATCCTGTTGAGATCGTCAGCAGCCGCATCTGCCCATTTCTTGTCAATATATGTCGTACCTCTGA
>PDWJ01003512.1_pt1 | contig 14889 bp, 11 predicted proteins | sample 1430881 | NCBI WGS metagenome assembly PDWJ01 (sample SAMN01162460, study PRJNA174530) | Oral metagenome, whole genome shotgun sequencing project. | biome: Marine environment; feature: Marine mammal; material: Swab sample of the gingival sulcus; isolation source: swab sample of gingival sulcus... | reverse complement strand
ACCTCGAGGCGACGTATGGCGCGATCGCGAAACCCTCGGCAACGACGACCACGCCAAGGGAGGAGAGAACCGCTTCTCCCTTCACCGATCAGGTCTGGGTGTGGCCGTCCTGCTGTTGAGGGTTCTTGGTCAGTGTGGTTTGCTCCGAGACTCTCCCTTCTGCGTCGAGTGTCCCATGTTGGCGGCGTACCTGATCAGCCTCATCGTCGGCGGCGTCTTCGTCGGGATGAGCGTGATCTCCGGCCTCTCCAAGGACGGCGACGCCGGGATGGACCAGGACTACGACCACGATCTCGGCCCCGACGGGGACGCGGACCTCGGCCTCGACGCGGACCACGAGCTGGGCCTCGATGGGGACGCGGACCTCGGCCTCGACGCGGACCACGAGCTCGCCCTCGATCACGACGTCGGCCTCGACGCCGACCACCACCTGGGCGGCACCAGCCTGGCCGAGGCAGGCCTCGCCGGGGACGAGCGGGCCGAGCCGGCGTCGCGCCGCCGGCGCCGCGCGACCGCGAACCGGCGCCTGTGGCTCCCCTTCATGTCCTTCCGTTTTTGGACCTTTGGCGCGGCCTTCTTCGGGCTGACGGGCACGCTCTTGACGCTGCTCGCGCTCACCGTCGAGCCGGCGACGCTGCTGACGTCCTTGGCGATGGGGCTCGGCGTCGGCGTGGTGACGGCGACGCTGGTCCACAAGCTCCGCCGCCCCGTCAGCGGCGACAGCATCGCCCGCGGCGAGTACGTCGGCCAGGTGGGCGTGCTGGTGGCGCGGCTGCGCCCCGGCGGGACCTCGAAGGTCGCGCTCCGCATCCGCCACCGCGAGGCCGAGCTCCTCGCCGTGTCCGACGATGCCCGGGCGCTCCCCGCGGACACCCGCGTGGTCGTGCTGAGGGTCGACGACGACGGCAGGGCCATCGTGGCCCCCGAGGCGGCCATCTTCGGGGCCGATGAGCCGACCAGGGCGATAGAGGAGGGAGTCGTATGAGGGCTGAGATCGACGCCGAACTGATCATCACCGTCGCCATCTGGGGCGGGAGCATCCTGGCGTCCTTGTTTCTGATACTGGCCTTCGTAAAGGCCTTCTTGGTCATCGGGCGGCCCAACGAGCTGCTGGTCTTCAGCGGGCGCACGCACAAGACCGACGATGGCCACGAGGTCGGCTGGCGTTACGTCGCGGGCGGCCGCTCCCTGCGCTGGCCGATCATCGAGCGCGTCGACCGCATGGATCTGACGACCATGCAGATCGACATCAAGATCCGCGGCGCCTACGCCAAGGGGAACATCCCCGTGAACGTCGACGCCATCGCCAACGCGAAGCTCACGCTGACCGAGCCCTACCTCCACCACGCCATCGAGCGCTTCCTCGGCCGCAGCCAGGAGGAGATCCGGCTGGTGGCCAAGGACACCCTCGAGGGCACCCTGCGCGACGTCCTCGCCGGCCTCACCCCGGAGGAGATCAACCACGACCGACAGAAGCTGTCCGAGGACCTGCGCGTCGCGGTCAAGGAGGATCTCGGCAAGCTCGGTCTGCAGGTCGACACCTTCAAGATCCAGCACGTCACCGACGAGGTGAACTACCTCGACAGCGTCTCCCGCGTGAAGATCGCCGAGGTCATCCGCGACGCCGAGATCGCGGAGTCCGACGCCGACCGCGAGGCCGAGCAGGCCATCGCCGGCGCCCGCTCCCGGGGCCGCGTCGCCGTGCAGCAGGCCAAGGCGATCGTCGCCAAGAAGGAGAACGAGCTCAAGCAGATCAAGGCCGAGCTGGAGGCCACCGCCCGGTCCGAGGAGGAGCGCACCGTGGCCGCCGCCCGCGAGGCCCGCGCCACCGCCGAGCAGCAGCTCCAGGAGGTCCGCAAGGAGCTCGAGCGCCTGCGCCTCGAGGCCGAGGAGGTCATCCCCGCCCAGCGCCGCAGCGAGGCGCAGGCGCTGCGCGCCTCGGGCGACGCCGCCATCAAGGCCGAGACCGGTCGCGCCCAGGCCGACGCCCTCGCGTCCCTGTACAAGGCCTGGGGCGCCGCCGGTGACCGGGCGACGGAGCTGTTCCTGATCCAGCAGATCGACGCCCTGCTGCAGCAGGTGGCGGACGTCACCGAGGGGCTCTCCATCGACCACGTCAACCTCATCGACGGCGGCGACGGCCGCACCCTGGCACGCTACGTCTCGTCCTTCCCGGCGGTCGTGACGGAGCTGCTCGACCGCATCAAGGAGACCGTCGGCATCGACGTCGCCTCGATCCTCACCTCGGGCCGCGAGGCCGCGCCGGCGCGCCGGGCCACGTCCGCGCGCCGGGCCGCGCCCGCGATCAAGACAACCACGATGAAGAAGGCAGGCGCGTGATGGAGGTGCTCGGGGTCATCGGCGGCGTCGCGCTCTTGGCGCTCATCGCCATCGTCTTCAGCGTCAAGAGCCTCATCGTCATCTGCCAGCCCTCCGAGGTGGTGGTGTTCTCGGGGCCGAATAAGAAGCCCGGCCAGCGTGTCGGCTACCGCTCCATCCGCGGCGGGCGGGGGCTGCGCATCCCGCTGCTCGAGGTGGTCGATCGCATCGACCTGACCAACATGGCGGTCGACGTCGGGGTGCGCGGCGCCTACACCCGCGACGGCGTCCCCATCAACGTCCAGGGCGTGGCCAACATCAAGATCGTCGGCGATCCGCCGGGCCTCGACAACGCCGTCGAGCGCCTCCTCGGCAAGTCCCGCGAGCAGATCGAGCGCCTCGCCCAGCAGACCCTCGAGGCCAACCTGCGCGGGGTCTTGGCCAAGCTCACCCCCGAGGAGGTCAACGAGGACAAGCGCAAGTTCGCCGAAGAGCTCATCGAGGAGGCCGAGGTCGATCTCCAGCGCCTGGGCGTCAAGCTCGATACCCTCAAGATCCAGAGCGTCGGCGACGACGTCGGCTACCTCGACTCCCTTGGCCGCATCAAGAACGCCGAGCTCATCAAGAAGGCGCGGATCGCCGAGGCGGATCGCAAGTCCGAGGCCGCGGTGAAGGCCGCCGAGAACATGCAGCGCACCCGCGTCGCCCAGGTCGAGGCCGAGATCGACATCGCCCAGGCCGAGGCCAACAAGCGCATCGTCGACGCCACCACCCACCGCCCCGCGGAGGTGGCCCGCGAGAAGAGCGAGATCGAGGCGCAGATCGCCCGCGCCGAGGCGGAGCTCAAGGTCCAGGGCGCCCGCATCGAGCAGGTCAAGCGCCAGCTCGACGCCGATCTCGTCGCCCCCGCCCGCGCCTACAAGTCCGAGCGCGAGGCCGCGGCTCGCGCCTCCGTGGCCGAGATCCGCGAGGACGGGCGCGCCACCGCGCAGGGCCTCGAGGAGCTGGCCAAGCGCTGGCTCGAGGCCGGCGACAGCGCGCGCGAGATCTTCTTGCTCGAAAAGCTCCGCACCCTCGTGTCGACGATGGTCGGCACCGTCCAGAACGTGCGCATCGATCAGATCACCGTGGTCGGCGACGACGGTGACGGCGGGGGGGGCTCCGCGGCGGCGAAGGCGGCCAGCCTCATCGAGCAGCTGCGCTCGGCCGCCGACATCGACGTGCCCGAGCTCCTCAAGGGCCTCGGCGTCGGCGCCAAGGCCACCTCGATCCCCGCCTCCAAGCGCGGCGTCCGCAGACCCAAGCCTCCGAGGCTGCCGGACACCTGAGGCGGACCCGCCCCGCGCCCGGCCTCCGCCCACCACGTTCGGCGCCCTTGGCGGCCTTTGCGGGTTGAGCCTCGCGCCCGGATGGCGGATGGTCATGGGCTCGGGGCGCCGCGCGACGCGGGCCTCTCAGCCCCCCACAGGAATCGAGCGACGGAGGACGTCATGGCGCTGCCAAAGGTCGGAGACACCGCGAGCCTGAGCAAGGTCATCACCGAGCGGGACATCGAGATGTTCGGCGAGGTCTCTCTCGACAAGAACCCGGTGCACTTCGATGAGGACTACGCCGCCAAGACCCGCTTTGGTGGGCGCATCGCCCACGGGATGATCAGCGCCGGCCTCATCAGCGCCGTCGTCGGCACCCAGCTGCCGGGGCCGGGGAGCATCTACCTGTCGCAGACCCTCAAGTTCCGCGCGCCGGTGCGCATCGGTGACACCCTGACCGCCACGGTCACCGTGACGGCGGTCCGCGACGACAAGCCCATCGTCGCGCTCGACACGGTCTGTACCGTCCAGAGCGGTGACAAGGTCACCGTCGGCGAGGCCGTGATCCTGGTCGACGGCGCCTGAAGGCGTGCGTAGGTCGCCCCGGCGACGACTTCGCGGAGCGACGAAGGGGTAGGTGGGCCGTGGGCCGAGGGGCCCGCGGCGATCGAGGTCGTGGGCGGGCTCGCGCGGGTCGACTCGGCCAGGCGGGACGCGCTGGTTGGCGACGACAACCCCTGCGACGACAACCCCTTCATCGAGCACGCGGCGCGAAGAGCTCCGGCGCGAGCACCCACCGCGTGGTCGCCGTCGTCGCCGAGGAGGCGGGCGAGCCCGTCGCGGGGTCCTGAGCTTGCCGCGCGGCGACCTCCTCCTGTGCTGCCGCTGCTGGGGCGCCATCGAGGACCCGCGCGGCCGCGCGCGACGGGAGCGCGTGGCGCGGCGGGCGCAGGCCGTTCAAGGGCGAGGCGCAGGCGGCTGCGTCGGCGGGGCGGCGGCGAGCGGTGGGAGCGCGCAAGGCGCGGCGAGCAGCTCGGGGCGATACTCGAAGTGCATCGAGTCGAAGTGGTACCATTTGCCGCCCCAGACGAAGCCGTGGCGCTCGAAGATCTCCACGATCTCCAAGGGGAATCGGTTCTTGTAGCGGTAGCGTCCGGCGGCGTCTGGGCGGCCCCAGGCCCAGTAGTCGCTGACGGGCACGCCGACGTCGATGGCGATCCCGAAGCTGTGCATGCTGCGCCGTTTGGTGCCGCGGATCATGCGCCAGTTGAAGGTCCCGCTGGTCTTGGCGGCGATCTCCTTGAGCGCCTGCGGGAGCTCGCGCTCGAGGTCGGCGCTGACCCGCTCGAGGGCCCGGTCGACACCGTTGACGGTGGTGACCAGCACGCTGCGCCCGCCGCTGTTCGGCATCCACCGGATCCGACGCAGGCGCTCGCGGACCTCGGCCCTGGTGTCGCCGTACAGGGCGTAGAAGAGCGGCAGGTGACGGATGCGCCCCGGCTCGTGGTTGAGGGGCGGCGTCGCGTAGAAGCGGCCCGGTCGGTAGCGCTGGGTCATGGCGTCGCGCAGGTCGGGCGCCTCGAGGAGCGAGGCGAAGTCGGCGTGGTCGCGGCCATCCTCCCAGCGGAGCGAGGTGCCGTCGCACAGCTCCAAGGTCGTGGGCGTGACCCCGCAGACGGTCGCGGGGTAGGCGGCCTTCAAGCACTGCAGGCCCGCGGGGATGGGGGCAGGCGGCGCGGCGGCGACGATCCCCGCCACGGTCAGGGCCCAGGCGAGGGGCAGGGCGGTCACGGCCCGTGGTCGTGGCCGCCGTCACCGTCGGAGTGGACGACCTGCTTGACGCCCAGGATCGAGGCGATGCGGTCGTCCATGTGGCCGATGCCGATGACGTGCTCGATGACGATCGGGTGCCGCTCTTGGGGCGTCGTCAGGATGATGGTGCCGCTGCCGAGCAGGATCCGTTCGAGGATGTCGGGCACGACCTTGTCCCAGCGCAGGGACTCGGTCGAGAACCGCTTCATCTTGGGGAAGACGCCGTAGCGGTGGACGACCTCATTGGGCTCGATGATCCAGTAGTCGATGCGCGACCGCAGCCAGGCAAAGAAGAAGACGACGCTGAAGGCGCCGAACATCGTCCAATAGAACGTGGCGTTCATCCGGGGGCGCAGCCCCGCGAGCCAGTGGCCCACGTCTCCCAGAACGCCCGTGTACAGCAGCGCCAGCACCCCCGCGACGATGGCGAGGACGACGATGAGGGTCCGCTCTTCGTTGAAGTCGAAGGAGATGACGAGGAGGTTGAACAAGAACGCCGACATCCACGCCACGCCGGGCCAGGTCGCGTCGGGCGCCTCGCCGGCGACGATGGCGCAGACGATGGAGGCGATCCACGTCAGGTAGAAGAAGACGACCTTGGGCAGTGGGCGGATCTTGACGCGCCGGATCGACTCGACCTGCTTGGCCATGGCTCACCTCGCTCGCGTTGTCTCGTGCGCCGCCACGTTACCCACCATCACCCACGCCCGACAAGGCGATCGCGGCCGTCTCCAGCGGGCGCCCGTCCAGCTCGTGGTGCCCGCGCTCGCCGCCGGCCGTCACCAGCGCCCCCGGGTGGCGAGGCCTGGTGAGCGCGTGGGCGGGGTCGTCGACGAGACCGTCGTCCAAGGTCGAAGAGCGCGCCCGCTGGGCGCGGGCGAGGTCGGCGTAGGGCGTCGTGGTCGAGCGCGAGCTCGATCCTCACCTCGCACCCGCGGCTGAGCATCCCCCGGGGCTCAGTTGGCGCCGGCGGCCGGCGAGCCACCGCCGGCGGAGGTCGGCGCCTGGCCCGTCCGCGCCTGGCCCGTCGGCGCCTGGCTCGTCGGCGCCTGGCCCGTCGGCGCCTGACCCGTCCGCGCCTGGCCCGTCGGCGCCTGGCCCGTCCGCGCCTGGCTCGTCGGCGCCTGGCCCGTCGGCATCGCCTTGACCCTCGCCAGGGCCGGGCTCGGCAGGCCGTCGCTCAGCGGGGCGAGGTCCACATGGATGTGGTTGGTGTGGAGCCGGTCCCAGGTGGGGTCGAGGACGTTGGTGAAGACCTGCTCGTCCTTGAGCCGCTGGGACAGCGCGCGCAGAAACTCCTGCTTCTTCGCGCGGGCGGGGATGCGGGCGGTCCAGTGGCGCTTGACGTCGACCTCGCCCACGCCCCGGATCCAGAAGGCCTTGATGTCGAGGGCGTTGCCGAAGCTGTGGTGGCTCTGCTTGTCGGGCTTTTTGCGCAAGCGCCGGCAGTTGTAGCTGCCCATGTGGGTGATCGCCCTGATCGGGGCGTCGTACTTGGAGTCGAAGACGCGCTTGGCCTCCTGCTGGGCGATCTTCTCGAAGTCCGTCATGGCGAGCGCCATGGCGCAGTTGAAGAGCGTGAAGCCCATGTATTTGACGCCCGTGGGGCCGCGGGTCCAGATGGTCGCCTGGGGTGCGTGGCAGTACAGCGTCGGCCAGCCGCGGCGCTTGCGCTCCTGCAGGCGGTTGCGGCGGCTGAAGTAGTAGCCCTTGGTGAGCCCGGCCTCGGTCAGGCGCTCTTTGCACTGCTCGACGTAGAGCGCTTCCCAGGGGGCCTGTTCGAGGTCGCGGGGGAGATCGCGGCGCGGCGCGGGCTCTCCGGGCGATCCGGCGACGGTGCCCGAGGCGACGAGGGCGAGGAAAAGTGCTGTTGTCATGGCGCTGACAGTCCGTGGTGACGGGACGTTCGGCTTCGACGGTTAACCAATAGGGCGTCGCGACGCAAAAAATCCGGTGCCGTGTGGCCGCCCCGGCGGCGGCTTGCGGGTCCCAACCGGCGGTCGTCGACGCGCCTTCCCACCCGGGTGACGAGCCGAGCTTGCTCGCGCTTGCCCGCGGCGCTCGTTGACTAAGGCGCCAAGGGCTAGTAAGTGACGGGGCCCGCGCCGGGCGCTGCGCGCCGCCGGGTCATCGCCTACCTCCAGGCGGAGATGGGCGCGAGGTGCCTGCGGCGCACGGACCCCTCGGCGGTCGCCCGGATGATCCTCGGAACGGCCCAAAACCACGTCTCCTTCGAGCGCGTCGACGGGCTCCAGCGGCCCGAGGGCTTCGTGCCCGGTGTCATCGACGCGCGCTGGCTCGGGGTCGCGCCCGAGGCCCGGCAAGAGAGCACAGAAGCATGACCCGACGACCCTTCGGCCGCGCGTGGCGCTCCCTGGGGACGGCCGCCCTGGCGCTTGCGGGGGCCGCCGGCTGCGGCCTCCACGCGGTGGACGAGACCCCCGAGCTCCCGACGGCCCTGCCCGAGGCGTTCGTGGCCGCCCCCAGCGCGGACCAAGAGAGCGCCGGCATCACGACGCCGGACCGCTGGTGGGAGGCCTTCGGCGACCCCACCCTCGACCGGCTCATCGGGCAGGCCCTGGACGACAACCTCGATCTGGCGCGGGCGTGGACGCGGCTGGCGCAGCTCCGCGCGGTGGAGCGCGGCGCGGAGGCCGCCTACCTCCCGCAGATCTCGGCGGAAGCGGGCGTCGCCCGCAGCCGCAACGTCTTCTTCGTCGGCGAGCCCATCGGCCGCATCGAGAACATCAACAACCAGCTGTCGCTGGGCGTCGGCGCCTCCTACGAGCTCGACGTCTGGGGGCGCGTCTCCGCCACCGAGTCCGCCGTCGAGACGGACGTGGCCGCGACCCGCCAAGACATCGAGGCGCTCGCGATGACGCTCACCGGCGAGGTCGCCGACACCTACCTGGCGATCGTCGGCGAGCGCGCGCTGCTCGACCTGCTCGCGGCCCAGGAGGAGGTCAGCGCCAAGCTCGTCGAGCTCGTCGAGCTGCGCTTCGGTCAGGGCCTGACCAGCGGCGCCCTCGAGGTGTACCAGCAGCGCCAGCAGCTCACGGCGCTGCAGGCCCAGCGGCCTCAGGTGGAGGCGCGCCTGGCGGTCCTCGAGCACCGCCTCGCCCTCGCCCTCGGCAAGACCCCGGGCAGCGTCGACCTGGGTGATGTGCGCACGCTCCCGGCGCTGCCGCCGCCCCCCGAGCTGGGGATGCCCTCGGAGCTGTTGGGCAAGCGCCCCGATGTGCGCGCGGCGCTCTTGCGCATCGTCGCCGCCGATCACCGCGTCGGCGCCGCCATCGCGTCGCGCTATCCCGCGCTCAGCCTCAGCGCTCGCACGGGCTTTCAGGCTTTCGAGATCGAGAGCTTCTTCGACAGCTGGGTGTGGAGCCTCGCCGCCAACGTCGTCGCGCCCATCTTCGACGGCGGGCGCCGCTCGGCCGAGGTCGACCGCGCCAAGGCCGCCATGGAGGAGCTGGTCCACGGCTACGGCCAGGTCGTGCTGAACGCCTTCGTCGAGGTCCACAGCGCCCTGGTCCAGCAGGCGCAACAGCGGGCCCACCTCGGCAAGCTCGACGCTCAGCTCGAGATCGCCCAGACGAGCCTCGACGAGGCCCAGCTTCGTTACACCCACGGCCTTGCCACCTACCTCAACGTGCTGACGGCCTTGAACGGCCTCCAGCGGGCCCAGCAGGCCAAGCTCGCCGCCGAGCGGCAGCTGCTGTCCTATCGCGTCCAGCTGTACCGCGCCCTGGGCGGCAGCTGGACCGCGGATCTGGGCCCGGGCGCGGACAAGGCCTCCGCGCCGGGGAGTGATGATCGATGAAGTTCTTGCTCTTGAAGGTGCTGTTGCCGCTCGTCGTGCTGTTCGCCGGCTTGGGCTACGCGGCCTACATGGTCGAGAGCCGACCCCAGCCGCCCAAGGTCGAGCGGCCCCAGGTGGCGGCCCTGGTCGAGGTGGAGGAGGCCGAAAAGGGCGACCGCCGGGTGACGGTGCGCGGCGTCGGGCGGGTCGGCCCGGCGCGGCAGGCCGTGCTCGCGGCCGAGGTCAGCGGACGCGTGGTCGAGGTCCACGACGGCCTCGCCGTGGGCGGGCTCCTCGCGGCGGGTGAGGTCGCCGTGCGCATCGACGACGAGGACTACAAGCTCGCCGTCGCTCAGCGCCGGGCGGCGGTGACCCAGGCCCGCGTGGAGCTGCAGGTGGAGGCGGGGCGGCGGCGCGTGGCCAAGCAGGAGTGGACGCGCCTGGCCGGCGACATCGAGACGACGGAGCAGGGCGAGGCGCTGGCGCTCCGCAAGCCCTATCAGGCCCTCGCCAAGGCGAACGTCTCCTCCGCTCGCGCGGCGCTGGCGGCGGCCCAGCGGCAGGTGGCCAAGGCCGAGGTCACCGTGCCCTTCAACGCCTATGTGCGCGCCGAGACCGTCGAGCCGGGGATGCTCGCGGGGCCGACCTCGCAGCTGGCGCAGCTGGTCGGGACCGACGCCTTTTGGATCGAGGCGGCCGTCCCCCTCGACCGCCTGTCGTGGATCGACATCCCTGGCATCAACGGCTTCGAGGGCGCCTACGGATCGACCGTCCGCGTGCGCCAACAGGCCGGTGACGACGTCTTCACCGAGCGCACGGGCCGGACCCTGCGGCTGCTCAACGAGCTCGACGCGCTGGGCGTTCAGGCGCGGGTGCTCGTCGAGGTGCGCGATCCGCTGCTGCTGGCGGACGACGCGGGCCCCGGGATGCCGCTGCTCCTCAACGCCTTCGTGGACCTCGAGTTCGAGGGCCGAAGCCTGCAGGGCGTCGTGAGGGTCCCGCGGGTCGCGCTGCGCGACGGGGACAAGGTCTGGGTGGCGACCGCCGACGACACGCTCGCCATCCGACAGGTCGCGGTGGTGTGGCGCGACGAGCAGGAGGTCCTCGTCGACAGCGGCCTGGCCGAGGGCGAGCGCGTCATCACGAGCCGGTTGGTCAACGCCGCCGACGGGATGAGCGTCCGCGTCGCCGGCGCCGAGGCGCCCCGCGCGGGCTCCGCCGACGCGGCCGAGGCCGACGCGGGCCCCGCGGACCAGCGGGAGGCCGAGCGTGAGTGATCACCGCGATCAGGAGGTGCGCGACGCGCGCGGCCCGCTCGCTTGGATGACCAAGAACTCGGTCGCCGCCAACCTGCTCATGTTCGTCCTGCTGCTCGGCGGAGCCCTGAGCGCGGCGATGGCCAAGCAGGAGGTCTTCCCCGAGTTCACCCTCAACTGGATCACCATCACTACGGCCTACCCGGGCGCGAGCCCCAAGGAGGCCGAGGAGATCGTCACCTCCGTCGAGCAGGCCGTCACCTCCATCGAGGGCGTCGAGGAGGTCGTGGCCAGCGCCGCCGAGGGCTTCGCGGGCGTCTACGTCAAGCTCTACGACGACGCCGACCCGGACCGCACCCTCGGCGACGTCAAGAACGCCGTCGACCGCATCACGACGCTGCCGGCCGACGCCGAGGAGCCGAGCGTGAGCCTGTTGCCGAACAGGCGCGAGGTCATCTCGCTCGTCCTGCACGGCGACGTCCCTGACAAGGCCCTGCGGGAGCTCGCCGAGCAGGCTCGAGACGAGCTCAAGGCGCACCCGGACCTGTCGGACGTGGAGCTCAGCGCGACCCGCGCCCAGCAGATCCACATCGACGTGCCGGCGCGGCGCTTGCGCCAGTTCGGGCTGTCCCACGGCGCCGTCGCCGCGGCCATCCGCGGCGAGGCGGTGGAGCTGCCCGCCGGCGCCGTGAAGACCCGCGCGGGTGAGGTGCTGTTGCGGACGCGCTCCAAGCCCACCAAGGGCGAGCACTTCGAGGACCTCACCGTCGCCGCCACCCCCGACGGCGGCCGGCTGTCGGTAGGCGATCTCGGCGAGGTGCGCGACGCCTTCATCGAGAGCGACTTCAGCGCCTCCTATAACGGCGAGCCGGCGGTGCTCGTGCGGGTCTACCGCGCGGCCGACCAGACGCCGATCGAGGTCGCCGACGCGGTGAAGGCCTACGTCGCCCAGCGCGCGGGCGCGCTGCCCGCGGGCGTCAAGATCGACACCTGGATGGATCAGTCGAAGATCTTCCGCGAGCGCCTCGACCTGATGATGCGCAACATGGCCATCGGCTTCGGGCTCGTGCTCGTGATCCTGGGCCTATTCCTCGACACGCGCCTGGCCTTCTGGGTGACCCTCGGGATCCCTATCTCGTTTCTGGGATCGTTCCTGCTGTTCCCACAGCTGGATGCCTCCATCAACATGGTCTCGATGTTCGCCTTCATCGTGACCCTGGGCATCGTCGTCGACGACGCCATCGTGGTCGGCGAGAACATCTACGAGCTGCGACAAAGATACAGAGACAAGGGCCTGACCGCCGCCGCCATCGCCGGCGTCAAGGAGGTCGCCAAGCCCGTCACCTTCAGCGTCCTGACCACCGTCGCCGCCTTCTCCCCGATGTTCTTCGTCCCAGGCGTGTCGGGCAAGATCTTCGGCGTCATCCCGGCCATCGTGGTCAGCGTCATCATGATGTCGCTGGTCGAGTCCTTCTTCATCCTCCCCGCCCACCTCTCCCACGGCCCGTCGCGTCGCCCCTTGTGGCAGCGGATGGTCATCTGGGGCTTGGCCCTGGCGCTGCTCGGCCTCGTCTTCGGCCTGCTCCCGCCGACGCCCTTTGCCTGGTGGTTGGGACTGCTCGGCGGCGCGGTCGCGGGCGCCGCCCTGCCCATCGTCTTGTGGGCCGTCGACCGGGTCTTCACGTTCCTGAGGCGCTTCGCGACCAAGGGGATGTACTGGTCGATCAACCACTTCTACAAGCCGATCCTCCAGTGGACGATGGACAATCGCTACCTGGTCCTCGCCGGCACCCTGGCGTTCACCATGGGGACCTGCGCGCAGATTGCCGGCGGCCGCATGAAGTTCACCTTCATGCCCGACCTCGAGTCGGACATCGTCATCGCTCAGGTGACCTTGCCCTTCGGGGCGCCGGCGTCCAGCACCCAACAGGTGCACGACCGGCTCCTGCAGGCGGCGATGGACACCTTCGACGAATACGGCGGCATCGACCGCTACGCTGAGGGCCTCTTCTCGCAGGTCGGTACGGGCATGCCGAACCTCGGGCCCGTCAACGTCGGCGGCGGGCCCATGGGCGGCCACGTCGCCAACGTCCAGGTCTACCTCGTGGGCTCGGCGGATCGCCCCTTCACGGCGCGTGAGTTCGTCACGCGCTGGCGCGACAAGACGGGCGATGTGCCGGGCGTCGACACCCTGCTATTCAAGGACTCCATCGGCGGCCCGAGCGCGGGTCTGCCCATCGACGTCAAGCTCATGCACTCGGACATCGAGGTCCTGGAGGCGGCCGCCGCGGACCTCGCCAAACGGCTCGAGGACTACGAGGGCGTCAAGGACATCGACGATGGCGTCGAGCTGGGTAAGCCTCAGATCGACTTCGAGGTGACCCGGCTCGGGCGCTCCCTGGGCCTGACCGAGGCGCTGGTTGGGCGCCAGGTGCGCGACGCCTACTACGGCGCCGAGGTCAAGCGCCAGCAGCGGGGCCTCGACGAGATGAAGGTGATGGTGCGCCTTCCCCTGTCCGAGCGGCGCTCCCTCCATGGCCTCGACAACCTCATGCTCCGGACCCCCTCGGGCCACGAGGTCCCCTTCCGGCTGGCGGCCAAAACCAAGCGCGGTCACGCCTATACGTCCATCCAGCGGGCCGATGGTCAGCGCGCGCTCCACGTCAGCGCCGACCTCGACAAGACCGTCACCAACGCCAACGACGTCTACGCGGCGCTGCTCGTGGGAGATGGCGAAGCGCCGCCCCCGCTCGTCGCGCTCACCGACAAGTACCCCGGGCTGTCCTTCGGCTTCGCCGGTGAGCGCAAAGAGCAGCTGAGCTCGATGATGGCGCTGGGCGTGGGGTTCTTGATGGCGCTGGTCGTCATCTACGCCCTCATCGCCATCCCCTTCGGGAGCTACCTACAGCCCGTGGTCATCATGTTCGCCATCGTCCCGGCGGTGGGCGCGGCCCTGTTCGGCCACGTCCTAATGGGCTTCGACCTCAGCGTCATCAGCGTCATGGGGATCATCGCCCTCGCCGGGGTCGTCATCAACGACAGCCTCGTGATGGTCGCGACGGCCAACACCTACCGCGACGAGGGCAAGAGCGCCTGGTCGGCCATCCGCGACGCGGGCCTGCGCCGCTTTCGGCCGATCATGCTGACGTCCCTGACGACCTTCGGCGGCCTGGCTCCGATGATCATGGAGACGTCGATGCAGGCGCGCTTCCTCATCCCAATGGCCATCAGCCTGGGCTTCGGTATCCTGCTGACGCTGCCCTTCATCCACATCGCGGTCCCGGCGGTCTACCTCATCACCGAGGACATCAAGCGCCTCTTCGGCCTGGCGCCGCCGGTCAAGCGGCCGCCCGTGGACGACACCCCCGACGCCGCCGAGCTCGTCGGCGATGATGAGTTCTCCGACCACCACCGCGAGCCCGCGCGCGCTTAGGTGGTCGCCGAAGCCGGCAGGCGGACGAGGCGCGTCTTTGTCCGCCAGGCCTCGGCGATCCCGTCCCGCGCGCCTCGCTCGGTGAGGCCTGCGAGGTCGTCGACGACAGCGAGCCGCGCGTCCTCGATGCGGCGGTCGCCGCCACCCGCCCTCGCCCCCGGGTCGCGCTACTCGGGCTCGGCCGTGCCGCCCAAGAGCGGCCGAATCCACGCGGGGCGGCTCGGGAGCGTGGCAGGGTCGCGGACCATCGCGGACCACTGTTCGCCGGTCAGGCGCTCGCTCGCCGGGCGGTGGAAGCCATAGTAGGTGAAGGTCGGGCCGACATGGATGGCGCCGTCGCCGTCGCCGTCGATAGCCACTACGGCGAGCTGGACGTCGCCGGTGCCGACCTCGAGGACGGTCTCGCCGCCGAGGTCGGTGTGGACGTCGGCGATGGTGGGCTCCCTGGCGATCTGGGCGCCGGCGTGGTCGCTTGGCGCGCGGTAGATGAGGTCGAGGTACCAGCCGCCCAAGCGAGCAGGCGGGGTGGCGCCGGCGCCGTCGCCGGCGGGCTGGACCTCGATGGCGTGGCGCAGGAACCGCTCTTCGGTGTTGGACAAGGGGACCGCGCCGAGCTCCTTGTCCGCTAGGGTCGTCAGCATCGCCATGGTCTGGGCGAAGCTGTCGAAGTAGGCCACGTGGCGGTCGACGACGGCGGTGGCCCCGAGCCCGCCGCCGCGCAGGGCAGACAGCCGCCGGCTGGCCTCGCGGGCAAAGCGGCCGAGCTTGGCGTACAAGGCAGGGTACGGCTCGAGGTAGGTGTCGGGGTCGGCGCAGGCGCCGCCGTCGATGTCGCTCGGTTCGGTGTGGCGAGGCGCGCCGTGGCGGAGCTGGGCCCAGCTGGCGAGCTGCGTTTGGAGCATCTTGAGGCCCCAGCTGGTCCGGCGCATGGCCTCGGGGATGTGGCCGGCGGGCGGCGCG
>PDWJ01003648.1_pt1 | contig 14894 bp, 17 predicted proteins | sample 1430881 | NCBI WGS metagenome assembly PDWJ01 (sample SAMN01162460, study PRJNA174530) | Oral metagenome, whole genome shotgun sequencing project. | biome: Marine environment; feature: Marine mammal; material: Swab sample of the gingival sulcus; isolation source: swab sample of gingival sulcus... | reverse complement strand
GCAAGGCATACCCTTATTACGCCTGCTGACTGACCGTGGGACAGAGTTCTGTGGAAAGGTTGAAAACCATGCGTATCAGCTCTATCTGGCGATGGAAGACATTGACCCTTCCAAAACAAAAGCCAATCATCCACAAACCAACGGTATTTGTGAACGATTCCATAAAACCATGAAAAATGAGTTTTACGATATCGCGTTCCGCAAAAAAATATATCGTTCACTCGCGGACTTACAAATTGACGTGGATCACTGGATCGCTAAATATAATGAGCAGCGACCCCATAGTGGTAAATATTGCTACGGGAAAACACCGATGCAAACTTTCAGAGAGGCTAAGCATCTGGCTGTGGGATGATCTTTTCCACAGCCAGATGCTTTGCCGTCCTACATAGTTGCCTTGCTTCACTGAGTCCAACCCCAGGGCAATCGCATTTAAATATCTTTTAAAATCAATAGGTTAAATTTCACAGAAAACTTGACTAACCGACAAAATTGTGAAAAACAATTGAATCATGCTGTAAACAGCGTTTTTCGAGCTGTTTTTATAAGTATCAACTAGAAGATGATTATTTATTGTGCAATTTTAATGCGATTGCCCTGGTATGTTCCCAGCGTTAAAGTTTTATTTTTACCATCGAAGCGGTAGTTGTACCGCCACGACTTGCCACCCGATGATAAAACCATGCAGTACAGCCCTCCTCCATCCGGCAACTTATAGGGCTTACTCTTAGGACTTGCATTCTTAATATCTTGGAAAGTTAGCTTGTTAGTCTCGTATCTCATAAATGCGGGTATCAGAACCAGGTAAAAAGTTTGTACCTTCAAATATACCCGCATTCGCCAAAAATAGCAGGGTATTTAAAGAATTGAACTGCTAACTATAAAACGGCCGAAAGCCTTACTCAGAAACGAACACAGGCCACTGAAAAGTGACCTGTCATTCAAAAATGGTGGGGCGGGGACTATTGAAAATCCATTGTAACATACTGATTTATCAGTATTTTTAAAAAGAATCACATAAAATGTACCCCATATATACCAACATTCCGCCCTTTCATGGCTCAGATGAGCCGATTTGATTGTAAAAAACGTGTCTTTTATCCTCGGCATATTTTATGCCGCCTGCTGTCGCTGTCGAACATGGAAAAGGTCATAAGCCGCTTGTAATCTAAGCCATTGCTCCGCGCTGGGTTTCTTAAACATAGTTTCCAGTTTTACCGCTGTATCGGCAGTAATGCTGCTACGGCCATTAACGATGGCAGACAGCATTTTCCGGCTGATGCCCAATTGTTCTGCCGCTGCTGTAATCGTCATAGGCAGGGGTTTTAAAATTTCTTCACCCAGTATTTCACCTGGGTGCGCTGGTTCATACATCGCCATAATCATCCCTTCTAGTGGTAATCCTCATAATTCAGTAGCTCCACATCATTTCCGGTAAAGCGGAAAGTGACGCGCCAGTTTGCCCGAACGGTTACAGCCCAGTCCCCTTCACGTTCCCCTTTCAGGTCATGGAGGTTGAAACCGGGCAAGTCCACATCATCCGGCACAGTAGCTACATCCAAAGCGGTCAGGATACGCCGCAATTTACCGGCATGTTCTGGCTGAATACCTGCTTTGCTGCCGCTTTCATAAAACTTCCTCAGACCTTTGTGTACGAAACTGGTAATCATGGCTTAATGTAACCTTTGAGTTCACAGTATGCAAACTTATATGGCTTATGCAGCCTGTTTCGAACCCTGCCGTGCAGAGGTTACCTACCCTCTTCAAGGTCATATTTTTAGTAAGCCTATTAAACGATGGTCACAATGGTCACATTTCTCTGGAAGATGAAATAATTTCTTTATAATCAATAAGATATTAACGGGGATGAATGGTCATAAATGTGACCCTTCAATGGTCACACGCAGTCACATATTAGTAAGAATTTATCTATATTTTCTTTTAATAACAATAACTTATCTTATTAATTTCTAATTTTAAATTGTGACCATTGTGTTACCGTAACATGTGACCATTGTGTGACCACAAATGTGACCATTGAAAACATCTCTAACTTTTTGATATTTAAACTGTTTTAGAATATGTGACCATTGTGACCATGATTTTGAAGGGTATGCTCACAAAAATTCACATTTTCATAAATCAATGACTTATCGTTATTCACTGCTTTTCCCGTTAATTTTCTTTTATCCAAAAAAAAGCAGGGTCTCTGCCCTGCCTGATAACGGCTTTATTGCAACGGTCTGTTAAGCAGCTGCATTCATAACCTGATGGCGGGTGTGAGCCTCGGTATTCTGAAAAACAAAACATTTGGTACTCCGCTTTTCCTTCTTCAGGGTCGAAGACACTGAGGCATATTTTATGAAGGGATGGCGTTTGCTGGCCTTTAGTTCCTTTTTCAGCTGCACCATGTCCAGGCCGCTCCATAACCCTTCTGCCACCGCTATCTGCTTGAAATGCTCCATGCTGATGGCAATTCTGGATGAATCAGAGGTATGGTTGACCTGAATGTTGTGGTAGTCAGTCAGGTGGTGGTAAATATCCCAGAATTCAGAGACTAACGGCGAATCCGCTTCCAGCCGGTTGTGACGTTCTTCACAACAAGTCATCAGGTAGGTATCCAGCTGCTTCAGATCCTCAGTGGTTAAGCCTTGCAGAATGCCGGTAGTTTTTATGGCATGAGCGATGGCCATGATTTGTGCGTGATTATGTCTGAGGCGCTGGTTGATCAGGTTTTCGTTGGCTTCCAGCTGTTTCAGCATAAAACGGCAGTGATCCCGGTACTTGGCCATGAAGGTTTTTTCACGGGTGATACAGGCTGCCATAAAGCCGTTGATATCGTTGCTCTCCAGACTACGCAGTCGGTTCGATGCGGCATAGCCTTCACGGGTGTGGTGGGACTTGTCCCAATGGTTCTGTACGATCCGCTCCATGACGGCTCTTTCTTCATCAATTGCGGCATTCTGAGCCACAATCAGGGAGCAGCGAAATGGCATTTCGATAGTTTCATTGCCATTGTTGACCACGGATCGGGCATTAATCCCCTTGCCGTTATAAGTGGGCTTCATGGTTTCCAGAAAGCTGGTGTTGTCGTGGTCGCCTTCTATGGCCACAACGGGTAACCCTGCATATTGTTCCAGGGTTCTACGCCGGGTGGCGGCAGAGGCTTTCTGCAGGTTGGTGCCTTCATAACCGGGGCGACCATTCAGTCGCCAGAGGAATGACAGCAGCATTGATTTACCGGTGCCGGGATCGCCGGAGAGTTCCAACCAGGGGAATGAGTCCTGCTCTTCACGGATTTGCTCCACAAAGTAACTGCCTACCCAGAAAGCCAGCGCGGTTAAGCCCTTCACGCCATAAGCGGTTTTAAAGTCGGGTAGCCAGAGCTGTTCATTGTGGGAGAGTTCCGGATCACCGACAGTGATTTTGTCGATGGCAAAGGAGGTTTTTACCCGCTGGTTATCCGGTAGTTCAAAATAATCATCTTTGTTGACCTGATAGAGCTTGCCATTGAATACGGCCTGTTTCGGGAATACCCAGCCTGCCAGCTCTTTTGAATAACCGACAAAGTTGATGGAGTCCACTTCCGGACGGTTACCATTGGGGAACCAGTGGGTTTTCTGGTAGTTTTCCAGTTGCTTCAGGGTGCCGGTAAACATCAGACCCGCACCCAGATCCATCAGCCGTTGTTTAAAGGCTTTTTCGGAGGTGATGGCGGACGATGCAAACGCACCCTGATAGTTGCCCTTATAGCCTGGACGGGTAACACGGATGTAATAGCGTCCGGTTTCGGTGATGCGGTCGCGCTGGAAATACAGAAATTCCGGTTTACAAGTGGCAATATTCTGGATATTCAGGGGGTCTTCCCCTTCTTTCTCGCTGTATTTGGCGACATAGAGCTGATCGGCAAAGTCGAAGGTAAAATAGTGCTGGTGCGTGTGGTTGACGATTTCCAGGGCTTTTTGCTGGGCACTGGTGGCAGTCAGTAAGCGTCCGGCATAAAACCATTCTTCCAGATCGTGTGTTCTGATTTTGCCGTGGCAGTCCTTCAGCAGGTCATTAAAGTCGCGCTTGTCCTGGTCGGGTGCCGTGCAAACCTCCACCTTTTCACCCAGATTTTCCAGCTTACGGCAAAATTCCCGGTTATAGCGTTTTCCAGCCTTGTCGTTGTCCAGTGCCAACACCCAGCGGATATTTTGCCCCCGGTATGTTTCCAGAGATTGTTCCGGCCAGTTGTTACAGGACATCAACGACACCGCCATAAAACCGGATTGAATCAGTGACAGCGCATCCAGAATGCCCTCCACCATAAACACCTGGTCGCCACGTTCCGGGTTGAAGGCTGAAGGTTGCCACCATAAGCCCTTATAGCTACCCATAAAATGAGCTTTTTTGGGTTTGTCGGGCATATCGATCACGGTAATAAAGCGTTCCCATGTCACCCCATCCGTTAATCTGAATTTTACCGTTTCGGTGCCTTTGGGTTCCCGGAGTGCTTCGCGTTCGTAGCGTTGTCCCTGGGTGAACTCAGCATCAAACAATCGGGCATCCAGTCCGCGTTCCCGGAGATAAGCCTTTGCGGTGGCTTTCGGGTCTTGTGGTGTAGGCGGGTAGCGTTCATGCAATGGCTTGAACAGATCGGGGTACAGGTCGCGGGTGTTACTGCCCCAGCCACATTTATCAGTACGCCCACATTTTAAATGATGTGGTTCCTCCCGTTTGATGAACAGTTCTTTTTTGCCACATTCGGGACATTTTCCACCCCGTAAGTAATCACCGCGTCCTTTTAGACCGTAATCCTGTTGCAGACGGGTGATAATGTCCTGGTTGATTTCAGTCGGCCACATACAGCACCTCCCTTCCCGTTACCATTGGGCAGAAATTGGTAAAACTGCTGTGGTTTGTTCTATACTCGTCGAGTGCTTTGTTTGATTGATAGCCTTGATTGTTGGTCGCAATCAGGGCTTTTCTTTTTCTGGTATTCATTACATATTTTCCTTCTGCTCTTTTTGCCATGTGTCGATGGTCGATTCAGACCAGCGCCGGTTACGCTTGCCGAAGTGCTTTCCTTTTGGAAATTCGCCCCGTTCGATCATTCGGTAAATGGTACTTTTGCTGCTGCCTATCCTATCGGCGACTTCATGGACATCTAACATTCGGTCTGTGCGTGGTTGGTCACTTTGGTCACGCTGTTTGTGTTTCCTCCATTCGGCAAGGTCATAAAATTGTATTTTTGCTTCCTGGGACATATCGGGTTCCCCCTATTCATGGCCAGCGATTCATAAACCGCTGGCCGGTGGATGAATCACTGGTTAAGAACGTATTTCGGCTTGCCGTTACCTCCTTTTGGATTGATCTTTAGTACCTGTTCACGCTCTGCCCTTTCCAACCACTTCACTGCAATTTCATTCATCTGGTTGGGTGTGATGGTGTTGTTTGCCTTGTTCTGGCAATAGCGGTCATTCAGGAATGTTTTGGTAGGTCTAACTGTTGGTGACAGCTCCCCTTTACGGATTAACTCCAGCCATTCCGGGTATAAATCATCGGGTTCAGAAACACTGTCGGACGCTTGACCGTTTGAACCGTCCTGACCGTGCGCGTACGGTGTTTCAGACGCTTTTTCGGACGGTGCAGACGCTTTGTCAAACGGTTGGCCGGACGCTTTGCGAGTCGGTGTGGTTGGACTCCAGCCAAAGCTGGAAAAGGGGTTTACCATTGCGCCACCACCCGCAAAATTCACCGTACCGGGTGAAGGTGATATATCTACCTGTAAGCCGCGTTGGGTGATGCTGTCAGCACTCCAGTCCAGGGCTTTATTAGCAAACTTCACCAGTCCGGGCAGTGGGGTAGGCCGGATAAATAATTCTTCAAAGAATCCCACGCCGATAATGGCCGACTCTAAGGCTAGGGAAACAATAAAACCCACCGCCGCAATACCTAGACCGAAGCCCAACAGGGTAGGAGTAATTTCTGGTGGCCGCTCTTTGATGATTTGTGCCATTTTCAGTTTCTGAACCGCTGCGGTGGCTAATGCATCCACTTCGGCACTGGCAACGCTGGCCGCTGTGTGTACGCCGTTTTGCAGGTTGCGGTATTGGTTGCAGATTTCCGGATAATTTCTGGCATACCAGCCGCCAGATACACACGACTCTTTCACTTCGTTAAAGCTAACCTTGGTGCCTTGACTGTTGCGTACATCGGTTTGGTACAGGGCATTTAACAGATTGCCTTGTTTCGCGCCAATTTGCGCCTCTTTGACTTGAGCATCCGCTTGTTTAATCACATCCTGTGCGGCCTGTAGTTCCAACTGGCTCGCGGCCAAGGCATCACCGTTCTTTTTCATCATGGTGGAAAAACTGGAACCTGCCGCCATCAGGGAGTACATGAACACGGGGATGGTAAACAGTAAGGCCAGCCGGAAGACGATTTTTAAATCATGCCGCCATGTGGCAATAATCAAGCGTACCAAGTAAGCCTCTGCCAGATTGACACCGCCCATTACTACAGCAGAAAAGGCCGCTACCTGTACGCCAGCCGGTAAGAACACGTAGTAAGTGAAAAATACGTTGAACCCGGCACTGGCAAATAGTAATGGCCATTTGATGAATGGCAACATGCCCTTATTGACGTGCTTACCCTGTACGCCGCGTTTAAAGTTCAGGAACAGGGCGATAAGGGCAAAACCAATGATACAAACTGATAACCAGATAAAAGCGGTTTGCCAGTTGTCGATTAATGCCTGTGGCGGATCGGGGACATAGCCCAGAATATGGTCGAGTGTTGAGGTGTTATTCATGATTGCTTACCTCCTACCCTGATCAGGCGTAGCAAAGTCATCAGTGACATTGCCCATTCAGAAGGGAACAGGCGACAAATCCAGAAAATCAGGCTTGGCTGAATTTGATGGCAAAACGCAGATCTCCAGGCGTTGGTTATGTAGGTCATTGCCGCGAACGCTAACAGGTAGCAGGCTATGCGATAGAATAGGGAAGGGGTGAAATGATTCAAGTTCATACATCACCCCCATTATTTGTAGCTTTCTGGTGGCGTGGATTCGCCGCTTGCATGACGACACTTTTACCGGATTCCGTTAAATATTCCTCAAGAATATCCAGTTTATATTGCAGCCTACTGGTCATATCACCGGCTAAAGAAGACACAGTATGTTCGTTGGGTTCCTTACCTTCCAGTGATGCACTAACAGTGAACATTAGTGACTGAATATCTTCCAGTTCACGGTGAACGCTTCTCATTACCTGCCTTAGTCCGTCACGCTGGTAAGCTTCTTTAAACTCATTTTCACCATCGAAATATGAAGCAGTCATAGCACACCTCCTGTTTTTGCTTTAGTCGGTGCGTTGGCGGTATCCAGCTCGGTTAATCTTGCCGGTAAGGCTGCCTCAATCTGTACCTGTACCTGCATGGCACGAATAAGTTTGAACAGGTCTTTATGCTCCAGGCATTGAGCATGGCTTGCCAGTTCATCAAAGCAGCTTTTGAAAGGAATAGGAGCTTTCATAGATTCACCGCCTTAACTGCTTTACCAGTCATGTCAATTTCAGCCAGGGTGGCGTAAACCTTGACGGTTTCACGGTGAAGTCCTAACAGGCGGGATACTTCGGAAAGGTTGCCTTGTGTTTCTATGAAGAAGGCCGGGAGAATGGCCTTGTGGAATTGCTCCAGCAGTTCCGCGTAAGCGTTGGCTCTGCCGTCTTGCTGGCGTTTTTGTTTGGCACGTACCAGTACGTTCAGCAGTAGATCGGAAGAAAGAATACAGCGGGTGCTGCGGGAAGTAGGGGATAAGCCCTTGCCAGCCGGTGCAGGCGCACCTGTGGCGTGTGTGGTCGCGTTATGCATCGCGTTTACCTCTTTAGTTTGTTTAACGTTAGGGCAGCTGTAAAACTGCCGGGTGCCGTTAAGCGTCCTAAAGGAAACGCTGTGAACCTTGCCGTATGCCGGTATTTTATAATCCACTACACCCGGCAAAAAGGTACAATCGCCAGATGTTGCGGGCATAAAAAAACCGCACATGAGTGGCGGTTGTGTGTTCGTTACATTGCCGCCTTTAGTTTGCTTAACGTTGTGCCGGGTTGCTACGCCGCCCAGTACGTTTTTAAGGTTATCGCCTGTCGTAAATTCCGTCAAGGGGTAGTTGACGGAAATTTGATAATTGTATTTCTTCCATGTTGGCATACAATGGTTCCTGAACGTTTATTTTTAGCCACGGACTGCAATCCGTGGCTTTTTTATTGTGCAGGCGACAATTGTCCGAAGGTCAATGTCCGAAAGAACTCCGAAAGAACTCCGAAAACATCTAAAACCCTAAATAAACTTATTTTTTATCTGCCGGATTAACCCCTTTTCCAATCCTGTTTGATGCCTTCTGGAGTATTTCCCAGTCTTTCTCAAGCGTCGATTTTGTCAGTTCAGGGTGGTTTTTTTCATGATCTTTCATGAACTTTTTGATGAATAGTGATTTATGAGGTCTTGGCACAAGACCAAGGTAATCAAAGCCCTCAGTCTCAGCATATTGAATAAACTCCCTTAAAAATACTTCTCTACGTTCAGCAGGAGTAGCAAAATCATTCACGTTTTGAACTTTGTCAAAAGAAGCATATACCTCCATCGAATACTGTTCTCTTTCGTCCACGTAACGCCGCCAAATGTGAATAAAGACCCCGTAGTCTAAAAGCCAACCACGTTTAGCCGCATCCTCCATATACTCTAATTCAACATGTCCGTTTAGACACTCATACCACCTTGCAGACCGGTCTTTTTCAAGGGTACTTTCACCTGAAAATAATTTCATAGCATTTAACCGGGTAGCATCGTAAATCACGTTCTTCAGTCTTTGCCGCTCCATCCATAGCTTAGGAAAAGGCAGTATTAACAAGCATAAATCTTTTACACTCATTACCCTTCCAACCTGATTGATGGCCAATACGGTATCCACAAGTATTCGCTCTGCCTCGGGGTGATAGACAGTTTTATTTGCAGGAAATACTTCCCGATGCCATGCAGGAATTTGTTGCAAAAAGTGCGGTTCATCAGGAATAAAAATATCGTCTTCCCGGTAGATTCTTTTTTTGAGGCCTCGCCCGGCTCTGGACTTGAATCCTGGATATTGGGTGTCTTGTGACATACGTGTCCTGTATGTTTTTTTGAAGTGGGATACGTCCTTTAAAATCCGTCGGGCAACCTTAAAAGGACACAAGGCTTTCAGGAGCTACCCTAGCCCGACAAACGTTACTATACCACTTTTGGTAACGGTAAACCGGGTGATAATTTTTATGATTTTCCCCGGCTATGGCCTAACTATTTCAGATAGAAAATTGCCGTGATTCCCTGCTATCAACGGTACTTTCCAAATCGTAAGTTTCTGCTGGCGTGTTGATGAGTTGATGAAAAAGCCGGTTCATTTCAGCCATTCTGTCGTTTAGCTGTTTAACGTCTGCACGAACAGTTCGGTCAAAATCGGCTTTCAGCTTGGTTTCAAACGTTGCCAGCATTTCCGATACCAGGGCTGTTATTTCTTCCTTATCCATAGCGTTTAACCTGTCTTAATAATGAGGGTATGAACTAAAAAAGATCGTATTTGTCAATCAGGTCGGCTTCCTTACGTTCCAGCTTCATTACCAACCAGTTAAACGGTTTTTTGACACGGCGTACCCATAATAATTTGCGTAAGCCTTTCTGAAAATCATTCATGCGATTGCACCTCTGTTAAAATGTTGTTTTTCAAAATTTTCGACATCTGATCGCTTAAACCGCCTGACAAGTCGCCCGGTTTGTGTTTTAACGCTCAAGTGGGGAATACCCCAGTCTTTGACCTGCTCAAAATTGCTGAACCCGAAGTAACGGGCAACGCTTTTAGCATCCATCCAATCCGTGTTTTGTTTCATGTTTTACCTCACGATATTTTGTTAATCAGCCTCCTCAGCCAGTTGCTTTTCCAGTCGGTTAACCATGCGTTTTACGGCTGATTTCGGGTCTGCCGCAAACGCGGTCTGATAGTGCCGCAATGCCTGTTGGGGATTATCGGGTTCCAGTGCCAGCCCTAACGCCTTATGAAACTTGGCCGTTACTGCGTCTACCATGTCGACATCCATTACCAGCGTTTCAAGGTGTTGCAGCCAGTCCAGATAATCAGCCGGAGTATCCGCTTTCAGCACATGGCTGCTGAATTCCTCGGTAATCACTTCAGCCAGGGTGCGGGTAAACCGTTCCGGTGGTTCCATGCCATGTTGCAGGGCATAAGCCGCCATCATGAAAGCTCTGGAATATTCCCCCACGTCAATGCACCAGATCAGCACCGTCACCAGGATGTCATCCTGTAGGCCGCTCTCCCGGTTAATGGCACACTGGATGTAATCCCAATAGCTAGGCAGGATTTCGCGTTTAATGGCCTGTTTACGCCTGATGCTGCGGATAGTAGATAATCGGGCAATATCCGTTTCCAGCTTGACCAGTTGGCTGCGGTATTCATTGCCTTGCAAAGCGGCGGTGCTGCCTGAATCGGCGACCATTTCACCGATCCGGGCATCCCTGATCTGCTGCTTATGCAGGCTGGCATAAGAAGTCGCCATTAATACCATTCACCAGCATCATTTTTCAGCTTTACAGCACTGGGAAGTACAGCGGCAAATTTACCGTAATCTTCCACCGCATAGGCATCATTGGCTGACCAATACTCCTCTACACGGTCACGCTTTGGATTGTCTATCACAGCACGACGCACCGAACCCTGTTGGCGGTAAATACTCAGATTGTCGTAGCTGGTAATAATGATTGACCGTGCCGGCAAAAAGGGTGGCGTTACCGTTGGCATACCCGCTACTGCCTGCCGGGTGAACCACGTTTCCAGTGCTATACGTTCAGTGGCTGGCCGGTTCTCGTTGTAAAGATCGAGGCCATGTTTTACCCGGATTTCATTACCCAACAGCAAAACCAAGTCATCTGACTCCTGATGCCATGAATCCAGCAGGCTGGACTTCATATCAAAGGCCAGAGCATCCAGTGTTTGGTATTTTCCACCTTCGCCAATTTGAAACACATCGCCGGTTTCCAGCCCTTCAGAGTCACAGCCCATAATCTGGCCGGGTTCAGCCGTGCGGACGTGCGAAAACCAGCCAATATTGACATCTTCCAGCAGTTTGTTAGTGGTTCTGTCGGTATTGGCGGCAACCTCCTCGCCGTTAAAGCCAATCATAATCATGTCCAGTGCCATGCGCCGGATGAATGCCTGGACATAACGGCGTCTAAATTTCTGCTCGGTCAAATGCGCCCAGGCATCCATTACCCGGTAACTGATGTGGGTATCAAAATTGGTTTGACTACAAAAATAGTCATCCGGCTTTAACGTACCCACATAGGCAGTTTCCCGCTCTTTTTCGTCGGTGTTGGTGCGACTCGCTACCGGGGAGCCAATACCCAAGCCCAGTTTTTGCCCGGTCTGTGCAGCTACCGGAATAATATTGATTTCACTCAGAAAATCAGCACTTTCCTGTAGTTCATCGAATAGCCACTGTACCCGCTCAGGGTTAACGGTGAATTTGCTGGCTGGATTTTCAACCTGATAATAACGGCAGATACCCGCTGTCAGTGCATTAAATTGTTGGCGTGTATGGTTTTGCATGATTATACCTTTAACAAATATCGCATTCGGTGGAGGAATCGGCTTGCAGGTTGGCGGTTGCTTCCGCGTCCTGCACCAGTTCAACTGGAGTTGAGAACAGGTTTCTTTGCCGTTCGGTGGAAAATTTCAGGATGCCGGTTCCAATACTGGCAGGTGAGTCAGTAACACCCAAACCCATCAGGTAGGCTTTACCCGTGCCTTGAAAATCGGTGTGCATTTCAATGGAAACATGGACTTTCTGACCGTTGCGAACGATTTTCACCAAATCAGGGTGCGGTGCAACTTTGACATACAGCGCAGTTTTACCTGCCAATGTGCCGCCCTGAATCCGGGTGGTTTTCGCTGCAATCACATCACCTAACGCATTAAACTGGCTGTCGGTGGTCATGCCGCGAATATGCTCTAACCAGATCCGGGCGTTATAGACTTCCCGATCATAGCTTGCACCCATCTGCTCCAGTTGCTCATCGGTGGTCATGCGCCCGTCTACCGTTAAGCCTGCTACCGCTGCCCGTATCCAGTCTGTGACCAGTTCCATAAAATTTATCCTGTGAGTAAATCGAATACACACAGCTTGCTTATCAAGCACTTCAAAGCCAATCAGTAAAAGTTTGTTAGTGGTGGATTCAAACAATTCGTTTAAATCTTTTTTCTGAAATGGTTTGACTTGGACTAAAGCATCAGACTAGGCTGTCGTTTCATGTGATTCTTTCTATTCACACAATCCATAACATCATTCTATAAATTATTTTTATTCTAATTTGAGTGATTGATTCAATCCGCCCTATCCTTAAAATATTAATTCTTTATTTTTCAAATAGTTATAAAATCGCGATTCCCTCCCGCCCGCGCAGTTTTTAAAGTGCATAAATATTTTGCATAAACAAAATCTATCAAAACCAGCTACAGCAAGGGGTTCAGGGGATGTGGCCACTTAGAAAATTGTGCAAAATTGTGCACTTCTGTGCAGTAGGCGTAAAAACAGGCGTTTATCTTGTGTTCAGATTAAAGCTGATAAACGCCTGAGAGTGATTTAACAGATAGCAAAACGGTTTTCGTCCTGCCGGGTGATGGATTCCGGCATGTCATCAATCCAGATATTGACGTGATACCGTTGTTTCTCAGCGGCTTTGCGCTTTGGCTGGTTGCCTGCGTAGACAATAGGCATGTACTGCCCAATACTATTAGCCAGATCGTTGTTTTCCGTGTCTGTCGCCCGTGAGGTCACACAAATGCACTTATGCCCTGCCTTTTTCAATGATTTGGCAAAGCTACCAAACAGATCAGGGTCAGCTGTCCAGGTTTTATCGTAATCAATCGCTATTAACATTATTTCATTATCCCAAAATAGAAGTGGAACAATTATAACGATAATAATTACTTACGTGCTGCAAGTCGTTCCCCTGCCAACTGCTTTTGATGGTCGTTGACCTCACCCGTTGCTCTACCGTCGAGATGGTAACGACCACCACCATTAACCAATGCCTGCAAATACCGACTATGCCCGGTATGCATTCTTAACACCTTCTGCACCACCTTCTTACTGGCACCGGGGAAGCATTCATCATTCACCAGCCGGAAAATCTCCTTATCCACACCAATAGCCAGCGGCTGATAGTTTAACCAGACAGGAAAAGCATTCAGTCGGTCATTCAGTTCACGGGCTTTCAGATCAGAAGGAGACACAGCCATTTTGGGTTTGGACACCCGTGCCGGTTTTTTCTTCTGGTTAGTGGGCTTTTTCGGTGGTGCTTTGGCGGGTCTCGCCCTGAGTAAATCATCACGCCGGATAATACGCTTACCAGCCCGGGAGACAGTACCGGACTTGGAACCTGCACCAGTAGTTTTACGCTTCAGGGTTAATGTTTTTTTGGGTGTATCAGTCATTGGTGTGGTACTCGGTTTCAGAGTGTCGAGATTTCCCGCATTGCGGTGTTATATGGCCGAAATTGTAGCACATTGATATTTATGCCTGCCTGCTCTTGAACTGTAGAATTTGTCCACCGGCCTTCAGGGTATCTAGGTAATCGGCCCAATCTTGCATCATCCCAGTGCGCTCCTCAATATGCTGGCTTCGGTCATAAGCCCGCCTGACATCATTACCAACCGCATGGGCAAGTTGCTTTTCAATCAGGTCAGAATGATAACCCATTTCATAAAGCCGGGTGCTGGCCATTGCCCGGAAACCGTGAGCGGTCATCGTATTATTGTCATAACCCAACCGCCGTAAAGCCTGCCTGACCGTGTTATTGCTCATGGGTTTACGCTTGTCGGTCATCGATGGAAACACAAAACGCCAGCGCCCGGTTAAAGGCTGGATACCCAGAATCAACTGCAATACCTGTTTTGATAACGGGACAATATGTTCCTTTTTAGCCTTCATTTTTTCTGCCGGAATGTACCAGCGTGCTGACTCCAGATCCAACTCGCTCCATTCCATCTGTCTTAATTCACCTGGTCGGGTAAACAGGTACGCTGATAACAGCAATGCGGTACGGGTTTCAAAGGTACCGGTGTACTCATCCATAGCCCGCATCAAACCACCCACCTCAACCGGATCAGTAATCGCCGCAAAATTCTTTTTAACAGCCGGTGGTAAAGCATCTTTCAGATCAGCCGTAATGTCGCGTGACACCCGCCCGGTAGCTACACCGTAGCGGAATACCTGCCCGATATTTTGTTTAGTTCTGTGTGCTGTTTCCAGTGCGCCGCGTTCCTCAATACGCCGTAAGCACTGCAAGATTTCCGGTGGCTCAATTTCAGCAATTGGCCTGTTACCGATCCAGGGGAAAATATCCCGTTCCAGTCTGCGTATAATTTTACTGGCATGACTGTCTACCCACTGATGCGAGAATTTAGCAAACCATTCACGGGCTACCCTTTCAAAAGCACTGTCTGACTCTCTATTCAAGATGTCCTGCATCATTTTTTTATGAATGCCGGGGTCAACACCTTTTGCTCTCAATGAGCGGGCTTCCTCATGTAAATGTCTGGCATCCTTTAATGAAAGTTCGGGGTATGTGCCAATCGATAAGGTTTTCTGTTTACCGGCAAAACGGTAACTGTAACGCCAGAATTTTTTATGCTTGCTTTTGACGTACAGAAACAGCCCCCCACCATCGGTTAATTTATAAGGTTTGCCATTTTCGGATTTACCAGCGGCTGCAACCGCCGTTGCTGTTAGGTTTCGGCGCATTTTGTTGGTATCACTCTTTGAAAAACTGAATATACCAACAATAACACCAACATTTTCGTGGGA